>ENA-ORVG01004102-ORVG01004102.1-human-gut-metagenome-genome-assembly--contig:-NODE-4102-length-10334-cov-3.699484_pt1 | contig 10334 bp, 6 predicted proteins | sample MGYA00242091_ERZ509233 | MGnify/ENA primary metagenome ERZ509233 (study PRJEB26280, sample SAMEA2338840) | human gut metagenome | biome: human gut; feature: human-associated habitat; material: faeces... | reverse complement strand
CCACTTTTGAAAAGCAACTTCACATTTTTTCAGATCGATGATTTTGCAATCCATTCTCTCAATGATGTGAATGCTTTCGAAAAAATATTCTGGTATTTCTTCTACTTTGAATTGATACTGCAAATTTAATTTTTGAGCCATTTTTATGAGTGAAATGGATACAAAATCTACAACAGGCTGGTAATCAGATGGACGTTTTCTGTATTGATTGATTCGTTTAGCAAGTTGTTCATTCCATGCGTGTTCATCACCATTTAGCATTGCAAGATAAATTTTTTTTAAATATGGCAAATGAATAAAATAGGCTTCCTGACTTTCATTTGGTTCTTCTGTGTCCATCAACAACAATTCTTTTGCCTTTGCATAATTTTCATATAACATGGCTTGTATCACTGGGCATGAGGTGGAATTTTCCCTTGCAAGTTCCCATTCTCCAACTGAAATTGCTTGATAAAGAAATTTTTCATGTGTTTCGATGTCATTCATATAGTCCATCACAATTTCATCCACTTGGCAAGCCTGCTGCATTTCTTGATATGCCATTGCATAATAAATAGCACCCATTCGATAGTATTGAAAAGTAGTGTTGATATCATTATCAATATAGTATTTATATTTCGCTGCAAGGTTATAAATACTCTGAAAAGCATAATATAAACTTGTAGCATCTTGAATTGCTCCAGCAACTGGATAATTTTCTTTGTGAAAGAAACGATGCAATTCCTCATATATTTGCAGTTCAATGGGTTCATCAATACTTTTCGCGTATTTTTGATATGCGATTTTAGATCTTGCAATATCTTTTTTTCTTTTTGTCGATTCATACTTTATTTTCATTTGTATCTCCTTAAAATTAATCATATCAAATTAGTCTATGATTAAAATAATACAAAACAATTTATATGATTAAATTTAACGTCTTCGTTTCCAACCAAGATTATATTGTAAATTGGAACAAGAATCACATGATTTTCGTGAAACAACTTGTACTGCATTATCAGTAGGTATATTATTTTTCAACATATATTGTACTGCACGAGGTTCTGCATGATGAAGTCGACCAAAATCAATACCTTTTGTGCTAATGCCCTTGCTTTTTAGTAAATCCAAATCCAAATTGGCATTTTTTCCACCAGCAAACTCTACTTTTCCTTTTCCAAATATATTTTCAGCTTCTTGACGTGCTTTAGGACCAGGAACACCTCTATTTTTAGAAAGTACCAATCTGCCATCTTTTGAGGTTGTAAGTGCATAAGTATTAGAAAATCCCTTTTTGGGGTTAGGATGCTGAGCTTTTACAATTCTGTTAAGAGAATCTTGTAAATAATCTGCATTTCTAATATCCTTCGCTGCATCTGCAGCATCCAGAACTGCGTCGCCCTTCTTGGATACTGTAATAGCAACATCCGCTGCTTTGGACAAATCATGTACTGTATCAACAGCTTTGTATGCATCATAAGCAGTTTCTGCTGCATGCACACCCACTTTTAGTCCTGCACTTGGAACACCTGGTGTTACAAGTCCGACTACATCTGTCAAAATATCAACAGCACCCATCGGAGTGGGTTCGATGCAAAATGAAACAATGTCAAATGCTAAACTTGCCGCATCAAAAAATGTATCCAGAAAATGACCAGTACTATCTGTTCCAGAAACAGGATTGTTGTGGCAATAGGTATACAGATTCAGGCTTAGTGGATCATTATTGCTACCTGCAAAAGAATCTCTTGAGATAAATCGTCCAGTTGAAGGACTATAGTATCTCGCACGCAAATAAATGGTAGCAGTTTCCTTATCATAATATTCGCCACAATACCGAAATGCATTGGTGTCAGTGTCATCAATATTCTTTTCTACACCAAAAGCATCATACTGATATGTTTTAGTAACAGCACCATTGTTGTCTGTTAAATTGACAACATCACCATGAGCGTTTTGTGTGTAGTAAGTATAATCTGACTTAACTGCCTGTACAAACTCACACCCTGCCAGCAAATTCGTTCCACGAATATAGATTTGTGCTTTATATGGATTGCTTCCATCCGCATCAACTGCAATCTGTTTATCATCATTCCAGATTTGATCGATACTATGACCATCTACAGTTTTGCTAATACGCAGACCATCTACATCATATTTATAACTTGCTGTTGTTTTGCCATCCGTAAATCCAATCAGCTGATTCAGACTATCATAAGTATTTGTCTCTGTCTTATCTGCTGTGATCTTTGTGATCTGATTTCCATTGGCATCGTAAGAATAAGCAGTTTCTTCTCTCTTTGCATCTGCGGCAGTGCTTGTAATCAGATCTGTTGGACTAATTGCTAATCCATTATTTGAGGTTACAGCACTAGGAGTTTCTTTAACTGTCTTGATTTCTTTCTGAAGCAGGGCAGTATATTTGCCATTGACAGTATAATCATAGACAGTTTCATATTCTTCCGAACCATTAGCAACCATCTTAGAACGATTGCCATAATCATCATATTCGTATGAATACGTATCGGCTGTCTTACCATTAGAAATAGATTCCTTGGTTAACCGTTTCAAGCCATCATAGTCATATGATGTTGTTTCTATTATACCATTTTCATTGCGTACTTTGCAAGCATCTGAACCGTCTAAATAGTACGAATATTCGTAACTGGATATGTCGAATTTTCCTGATTTGGTAACGAGTTTTGTTACCTTGTTGCATGCATTGTAGGAATAAGTCGATACCACACCATTTGCAAGTGTTTCAGAAATCTTATTACCATTCTCATCATAGGCATAGGAAGCTGTCAGATTTCCACCTTCCTTAACCTGAACCACACGCATTTCATCATCATAGGTATAAAAAATATTTTCATATACAATTTGATGATTGCGTCCGATAAAATAAGAACTTACATTTTGAGAAATACCCTCATAATAATAGCCCTTGAAACCTGTACTGCTTTCCTCTGTGATTTTTCTTCCAAGATCATCATAAAGATACAGCGTTTGCTCATTATTGATGTTGATACACTGTACTCTTCCCATTTCGTCATATTCATATGACTTATTTACATTTTTAGATGAATCATTAGAATGAACTGTATTAGCTATTAATATACGATTTAAAGAATCATATGTATTTGTGGTAACATTTCCATTTGCGTCTGTTACTGTTAAAGCATTGCCATTTAGATCATATGTTGTTATTCCAGAGTCATAACCTGTGCTGTCAGTTGTCTTTACCAAATGACCCCATGCATCATACTCATAGTTCGTTTTCAAGTAATCTGAATCCGAATCTGCATGTAGTCCAGTTAGCATTGTTGTTTGAATGCCAGCATTGTTATACAGATATTTTGTGATGTTCTTCTCACTATTGGACGTACCATCACTCAATGTTACCTGTGTCAGCAAGCCCTGTGCATTGTACTGATTTTCAGTTACACTATATTTTATTGTATCCGAATCCTGCTTTTGAACAGTTTGCTTTGCCAGCGTTACATTGCCATTCTTGTCATACTGATTTTCTGTAATAGAATAGTTGACTGATCCATCAGTTTTAGTGTTAAAAGGTGTATATGTTCTACTAACTTTACAAATTCCATTAGCAGATTCTAAAGTTGTATTCTCATATTTGGTAATATTGCCAAGTGCATCAATTTCACGTGCAATCTCACCATTTGCATAATAAGCATTTGTTTTCTTTATCTTACCATTTGTCTTTTCATAGATGGTTTTTTGCTTGAAGCTTGTCAAAACTTCAGATACAACTTGCTTATCAGCAGTAATATAGGTAGTATTTATTGTTTTCAACGCACTACTAGATTTAGAAGAACTATTATCTAATCCAGTATATACATCAACACTATAATTTTTAATGAATTCATATGATGTGGTCGATTGAATCTGTTTTGAAGATTCAGAATCAGCTTTAAAATATTTAGCTTTTTCTCGCTGCAATCCATCATATTCTGTTAGACTAATTGTGCCGTCTGGATCTGTTTGCTTTGTAATGTTACCATACGCATCATACACATAAGAGGTAACATTACCTTCTGCATCCATTTCAACATATACGGATTCCTTCTTTTCTGAGTCTTTTGAAGTATCCATCTTGTTTGTCAAAATTTCTTCTACATTGCTTGTTTTCGAATTGTCTGTTTTTTCCACATTGTTTTTCGATGTTGTATCTTTGCTTTCCTCTGCTGTACTTCCGCAACCTGTTAAGCTGCTAACTGTCATAGATGCTACAAGCATTAATCCTATACTTTTCTTCACACACTTTTTCATGACTGCTTACTCCTTTTTTTGTTGTATTAGAAAATTAATCACTTTGAAAACTTTGTTGATTGAGAATTATTTAATTCCTTCTTTCTCTTTTTTACGTTGCATATAAAATTCGTATCCTATACGTTCAGTATTAATAACCATTGACTGAAGAGTTTTCGATAATTCTTCTTCATCTTCTTTCATGCCTGCCATTGTCCAGTCAACAATTACACCTGTTAATCCATATGCAAAAAATCTTGCATATATATCTTTTTCTTTTTCTCCTAAATGATTGTATAAGTCCAAGTCTTTTATTGCCTTGTGCATTAATTCAATTAAAACCTTGTCCATATATTCAGCGAAAAAATTGTTAGAGGACTTGATTGTATTCATAAAGAATGGTTTCATATTCTTCATATACTTTAATAATCCAACTAACTTGTCTCCCCAATTAAAGAAATCCAAATCCTTTGTTAAAGGCTTGAATAAGTCTTCTGTATATATCCAATTTAATAATTCATACTTGTCATTAAAATGATAGTAAAATGTTTGCCTGTTAACACCACAATGATTTGTTATGTCAGCCACTGTGATTTTATCCAAAATCTTTGTTGAGCCTAATTCTTTTAAGCTTTGTGCCAAAGCTTTTTTTGTAATATTAGAATTTGCCATCTTTCTCCTCCTGCAAGTTTTAAAATGTGTTTTTACACTTTTTATACATCTGTATATTTTTTATATCACTGTATCTTTTTTATATCAATGTACATTTTATATATTTGTAGTATTTTTAGACATCTGTTTGATTTTGTAGGTATAATTTTTTATTAAGTCGAAGATTTTGTTAGATTTTAAGATAGGTGTTGAAGGTTTGCTGACTGCGTATCCAGAGATATTCTTTATAGTCTATGTGATATTAACCGACTAAATTTCACAAAAAAATACCACAACATTCTAATCAATTTTAAAATGTTGTGGTGAAATTGCTTTCTACTGACTTAACAATATTCTGTCGTTATCAAATTCTTTCTGCTTCTTCATGGAGTACATTTTTATCATGTCTTCCATTGTTGTATTCTTTCTTTCTTCTCCTGAAAGGTCAAGTATTATTTCGCCGGAATCAAGCATTATTGTTCTTGTTCCGGTTGTAAGGGATTGTTTCAGGTTATGTGTTATCATCATTGTTGTTATATTATTTTCCTGAACAATTTTTTTGGTAATGTCCATTACTTTTTCTGCTGTTGCAGGATCAAGAGCAGCTGTGTGTTCATCCAAAAGCAAAAGTTTTGGAATTGAAAGGGTACACATTAAAAGAGTAACCACCTGTCTCTGACCACCTGACAAAGCCTTTGGCTTTCTGTCAAGCAGATGCTCGATATCAAGAATCTTAGCAGCCTCATGTACCTGCTTATCAATCTTCTCCTTTGGTACCTTTCTAAGCTTCAGACCGAATGCCATGTTATCATAAACTGACATATGTGGGTACAAAGCGTAGTTCTGGAATACCATCGCAATATCTCTGTCCTTAGGCTCTACATCGTTAACCACTCTGTCACCGATCTTCAGTTCACCGGAAGAGATATCTTCCAGACCAGCGATCATACGAAGGGTAGTGGACTTACCACAACCTGAAGGGCCTACGAAAATGATAAACTCTTTATCTGCGATCTCGAGGTTGAAGTTTTTAACAGCCTCAAAACCATTGGGGTACACTTTGCAAATGTTCTTTAAAGATAAGCTTGCCATTATTTTGCCTCCCTGAAAATTTAATCTCGAGCTTTCTCGATTGAATCTAGATCTAGTATACCGAAAATGCCCGATTTTGGCTATACCAGTATTCCACAAACTTTTTGGAGATGCTTGTGGAATCTGCCAAAAAAGATTTTAACTCCAAAAGCTCATCAGCGTTTTGAACAAAACGTATCGTTTCTATCTATGCACTTTGCCAAAGCACTGTCTGGTTAAATCTGATTTTCGGTTTCAACAGCATCTGTTTCTGTCTTGTTTTCTGCGGATTCTGCTGTTTTTGCCGCTGCTTCCGCTTCCAGTGCCGCCTGCTTTGCCTGTTCTTCCTCTACGATAAAGGACAGGGGAGCCAGGTTCTCGCCATCCTGTACCTGTTCTTCAGGCTCAAAGCGTTTGAAGATCCCGACATACAGCAGACTGCTGAAATATGCGACTGCAGGGACTCCAAGAAGGAACAGAAACGGCAGAGCCTGGATCGTTACCAGTAATAAAGCAACCGGAATCAGATGGATGATCACGATCAGGACGCTCTTGGGCAGGTTCATAAAGCTGATCAGGAACGCGTTCCGGAAGGTATTTTTTACAGTGTTGTCAAATCTGGACAAAACCGGGAAAATATAAAGGCCGGTCAGCAGCAGGAGGAAGGATACGATAAACAGCACCGTTTTCATGATCTTTGCACTGCTTCCTGTCATCATCACCAGCGTGACTCTCCAGTCCACTGCGATAATCGCAATCACAACGAGCATAATCAGCCAGATGATCGTCGCCTGCTTAAAATTTTCTTTAAAGGACTTAAAATATCCTTTTATGATATACGGGTCATCCCCTCTCGCCATTTTGATCGTCACATAATACAGTGCCGTAATCGCCGCCCCTGCCGTAAAAATCGGAATACAGCAGATGATTGTCAGCACGTTCAGGATCATCAGGTTGGCAACCTTGCTCAAAAAGACCATGACCGGGCTGTCCAGGTTAAAAAGCTTCATTCATACATTCCTCTCTTCTCTTGTTGTCAAAATTTATCAAAAACCGTTCGTGCGGTTTTAGATCATTTTTCAGCTGTCTATATCAGGAAAATCTGGCGTCAGTTTTTCCCTTTCTGGAAAACATGGTTCAGGAAATCGATCACGCTCTGCTTCAGGTCCTGCCAGAAATGCTGCGCTGTGTTAGCTGCAATCGCTTTGGCAGTCTCCATCACAGTCTCTTTTGCAGGTTCGATCAGCTGTTCCTGAATCGTCTCGCCGAGAGGACCTGCAAGCTGCTCCTGCAGCGCATCCGAAAGGTTTTCTACCAGCGTATCACCGTAGCTTTCATACATTTTCTGTGCAAGTGCAATGACTGTCTCATGGTTTAGGCCAATCCCGTTTAACTGCTGGAGCGCGGAAGCAAGCGTCGTTCTCGTGCTCTCGTCAAGGGAAACGCCGAACTCCTTTTCTCCCTCGCTGATCGCAGCTTTGATATCCTCTGCGTTATCCAGCTCGCCTGCGTCCCACTTTTCTTTTACAAAATCCAGCAGCTTTGCAAAATCCTCATCGCTGATGGATTTGGCGGGCTCTGTCTCTGTCTGCGGCTGTTCCTGCATCTGCGCACTCTCCGCCGTCTGTCCCGGCGCTGCACAGACCGGTACAGCGATGCTGGATACTGCAATCGCCGTCGATAACATCATTGCTGCAATCCCTGTTTTCTTCATATTCTCCTCGCATTCTGCCGCTTAAGCGACAAATGAAACCTAAAACTGCATTTTCTAAAAACTCTGTCCAGCCACCCGGGCTGTATTTAAAATCCATTTTAAAAGGTCTGCATCCACCTCTTCCCGGCCGATTTCATTGACCAGCTCGTGACGCATACCGGGATATAATTTGCATTCTACCTGTGTCATCCCGCTGTTTTTAAAGCTTTCTGCAACCTCCAGAACCGCTTTGCCATAGCTGCCGACCGGATCCTCCTGTCCTGCGACAAACAGAACCGGAAGCTCTTTGGGAATTTTATGAATGCTTTCCGGGTCGTGAAGCCTGCCGATCAGTTCAAACAGCGTCTCAAACCCGTTGACTGTAAAGACGAAGCCGCACTGCGGATCGTCCAGGTATTTTTGAACCTCTTTTTTGTCCCGGGACAGCCAATCCATGCTTCCAACGCCGTCTGTAATCTTTTTCTGATAGCTTCCAAATGCCATTTTGTCCAACAGACGGCTCACATGCGTATCCCCTAAAAAAGCCTTCTGAAGCTTCATCACTGCTTTGGCTGCATTTAAAACCGCCTTCGGCTGCATACCGGTTCCCATCACGATCGCTCCGTCAATTCCGCTGCCGTAACGGCTCAGGTAATTGCGGAGGATGAAAGACCCCATGCTATGTCCCAATAACAGATACGGAACACCGGGGTACTGCTCCTGCACCATTTTTTTGAGACGATGAACATCCCGAACTACCACCGTCGCCGGATCATGCGCGCAGAAATAGCCGTAGATCCCGTTTTCCCCGACGCTCTTTCCGTGTCCCAGATGATCCTCCCCGGTCACCAAAATCCCCTGCCTGGTCAGTACGGAGGCCAGACGCTCATATCGTTCGATATATTCCGCCATACCGTGCACGATCTGCAGGATACAGACCGGTTTACCCTCCGGTATCCATTTTACTGCATGAATCTTCGTTTTACCATCTCTTGACAGGAAAAAAATTTCTTCTTTTTTCATATCCCGTTCCCCCGTTTCGTTTTCCCCTCTTTTTCCGGAAACAGTCGCATGCCTCCGTTTACAGACAGAGCCGCAGCAAGAAAAATCCTGCTGCTTTTTCACAGCAAATTCTCTTCTGCGGCCCTCACATTTTTATATTAACATTATATAAAGTTCCGGTCAACTCTAACCGTCAGCAGATCTCTGCTCCGGCAGGCATATTTTTCTCCGGTGTTACCAGCGCAAGATTGCCTTCGGTATCCTCTGCACACAGCAGCATGCCTTCCGACAGAACACCGGCGAGCTTTGCAGGCTTTAAGTTCACTAAAACCATAACCTTTTTGCCTACCATCTCTTCTGCCGTGTAATGTGCGCGGATTCCGGAAACGATCTGTTTTACTTCTTTCCCGATTTTTACCTGGGAGCAGAGAAGCTTTTTAGACTTCGGAACCGGTTCGCATTTGATGATTTCGCCAACCGCGAACTGCATCTTTTCGAAATCTTCAAAGGTGATCTCCGGCTTTTTCGTCAGCTCCATCACGTCCTCTTCTTTTTCTTCCTCAGCCTCTTCCGCCAGAGCCTTACGCGCCTCAAACATCACTGCTGCCTTTTCCAGAACTTCCTTTACATCCAGTCTTGCGAACAGGATTTCCGGTTTCTCTGTAACTTTGCTGCCGGATATATAGCCGCCGAAGGTCGTGCATTCTTCGAAGCTGCGCAGAGAAGTATTGAGCTGGGCTGCGATCTTTTCCGCAGTGCCCGGCATATAAGGCTCCAGCAGGGACGCACCGATTACAATGCTCTCTGTCAGGTTATACAATACGGTAGCAAGACGGTCTGCTTTTGCAGGGTCTTTTGCCAGCACCCACGGTTCTGTCTCGTCGATATATTTGTTGCAGCGCTTGAACAGCGTAAAAATATCGGTGATCGCGTCTGCGACTCTCCAGCCTTCCATCTTTGCCGCAACCTTATCGTAGGTTCCGGTTACAACTGCTTTCAGATCCTCATCAACTGCCTCTGCTGCGCCCTTATCCGCTACAACGCCGCCGAAATACTTGTTGCTCATGGAAATCGTACGATTTACCAGGTTGCCCAGCGTATTGGCGAGATCGGAATTTAACCGTTCCACCATCAGCTCCCAGCTGATTACGCCATCATTTTCAAACGGCATCTCATGCAGTACGAAATAGCGGACTGCGTCCACGCCGAAGAAATCTACCAGATCATCCGCATACAGCACGTTTCCTTTGGATTTGCTCATCTTGCCATCACCCTGCAGCAGCCAGGGATGACCGAATACCTGCTTGGGCAGGGGCTCATTCAATGCCATCAGGAAAATCGGCCAGTAAATTGTATGGAAACGGATGATATCTTTTCCGATCAGATGCAGATCAGCCGGCCAGAGCTTTTTATACTGCTCGCTGCTGTTGCCTTCCGCATCGTAACCGATACCGGTAATATAGTTGGTCAGCGCATCCAGCCATACATAAACAACGTGTTTCTCATCGAAATCAACCGGGATACCCCATTTAAAAGAGGTTCTGGAAACGCACAGATCCTGCAGTCCGGGAAGCAGGAAATTGTTCATCATCTCGTTTTTGCGGGATACCGGCTGGATAAATTCCGGATGGCTGTTGATATGGTCGATCAGGCGCTGCGCATATTTGCT
>ENA-ORVG01004099-ORVG01004099.1-human-gut-metagenome-genome-assembly--contig:-NODE-4099-length-10344-cov-2.441540_pt1 | contig 10344 bp, 8 predicted proteins | sample MGYA00242091_ERZ509233 | MGnify/ENA primary metagenome ERZ509233 (study PRJEB26280, sample SAMEA2338840) | human gut metagenome | biome: human gut; feature: human-associated habitat; material: faeces... | reverse complement strand
CTTGAATCCGAATATTGTGTTTATTTGTCAATTGGCGATGACTGTTTGTGCTCTATTTTTTAAACTTTTTTTTGCGAAGCGACGAACACAGCTTTCATTAGGACTATATGTTAGGAAAGTTTTATATCCAGTGATGTTAGTTGCTATTATATCACCAATATTACCATATTGGACGTATACATATATGGAATCTAATGTGAAGTCTTTTGTTGTTACTGGGCTTTTATGTTTGTTTTCTACGTCAGCTGTTATTTATCTATTAGGTTTAGAAAAATCAGAAAAGGCAGTCATCATTTCCAAACTTACTTCACTTGTTTATAAAATCCATTTATGAATAAAGAATTATCGTCAAAGATAACTAATGCAAATGTGTTGTTCACCATATTTGTCGTATGCCTACACGCACGTCCAAGTAATTTGGGTGTTTACCATATTGTAGGTACTATTGCCGATGCTGCTGTTCCTAACTTCTTTGTAATTTCAAGTTATTTGTATTTTTCATCTTTCTGTTGGGAAGAAACATGTAAAAGTTATTTTTCAAAAATCAAAAAAAGAATATGTTCTCTATTGATTCCTTATTTAATATTTTGTGCAATAGGTTTCCTTGTTATAACTGTAAAACATCTTTTTAAACATGAACAACTTCCGTATGATATTTATTCTTTTCAATCTATTATTAGATATTGGATTTTAGGAAAAGGTAATCCTCCTTTGTGGTATCTTACATCGTTATTTGAGTTTGTGTTATTTGCTCCAATTATTGGATATTTGGTGAAACTCACAAAATATTCCTTTTTTTTGATACCTCTTTCTGCAATAGCTTGTAACTCTTTAAATTACTCCAATATATTGTTTTGGATGCCTGTACTATTATTAGGAGCATATTGCTATTATTGGGAAAGGGTGGTCTCTGCTTTCTTTTTAAAGTTTGGTAACTTTCCGATGGTAGCAGTCATTATGTTACTTATCCTGTTTTGTTGTTATTTCTATGGACTGGATAATAGAAATATATGGCAATACTATGTTTATCGCATGATAGTACCAGTAATATTTATTGTTGTTTATAGTAAAATCAATATTTTACCTTCTTCTATTGTAGATAATTTGAAACAATATGCTTTGTTTATATATTGTGTTCATTATATTCTTCTTCAGCTAATTTCTCCCATTTTAAAAAATATTTCACCTTTTATAGGTTATGCATTTAAAGTTATTGCAACAATAGTTATTGCGTATTCCATTGGAACTCTTTTTAAGATATATTTTCCGAGACTTTGGAATATTTTGGTAGGTGGTAGATGAAAAATAACAGATATTAAGATGAGAAACTTTTTAGCACTTGTGTGCTTATTCATTATATTATATTGCAATTGTTGTCTCTTTCAGGAAGCTCCATTTCCATTTTACTATAATAGCTTCATAAGTGTTATTCCTGTTGCTTTATATTTAGTCTTATATCGGACCAAAACAAATTTCAAGGTAGATACAAAGTGGGTGGCTCTTTCTTTTATATCATTTATTTTAATGACTCTGATTTGGGGAAGGAACAACGGGAGTACAACTTTACTTTTATTTAGTTTCATGTTCATTCCACAGTTCTTTAAATCAATACAAATGAATAAAAATGTAAAATATCTTATAATATTTTTATTTGCTTGTGAAGTTGGACTTTGTATTTATGAATATGTTACAGAAAATAATATTTTTATGCCGATTACTGCGATTACAGATAGAACTAGATTCCGTTCTACAGGACTTTGGGCACATCCTTTGCATAATGCTGCTATTGTAAGTGTTACAATGCTCTTAGTTATTATGAGTGACATCAAATTATTAAAAAAAATAGCTTTGATGATTATTGGAATTATAGTACTTTTTACTTTTAATGGTAGAGCCTCAATTATATCGACCTCTATATGCGCTTTATTGATTGCATTACAAAATCCTAAACAATTATTCGGGATTATGCGTAAACATCCAATCCTAGTTGGGGTTGCTATAATAATGAGTATAGTGCTATTTGGATATCTTTCATCGACAGATTTAGGTGGAAAAATGTTCAATGCGGAAACGCGCAATATGGATGATAGGAGTGCCAGTGCACGATTTGAATTGTATGCTTATGTACTAAACATGAATATAGAAGATTGGCTATTGGGGTTTAAGAATTTTGATGTAATATTTTCGCGCAACGATTTTGATTATATTGAGTGTACGCCAATTTCTTTAATACTAAGCATGGGTGCACTTATAGCCATTCCTTTCATGATATTTCAGTTTATGGATTTATATCATTATTTTGACCACTTGTGTCCTCAATATAGACTTATAATAATCTTTGATATAGTTGTTGTTGGCTTTAGTTCGGAAAGTTTTACCGGGCTTGCTTCGTGGGTCATGGTATACGCAGCGTATACCGTTTTATTTCGAAGAAATTATATAAAAAAAACAATATGAAAATTGGAATTCTCACTTTTCAAGCATCGCACAATTGTGGATCGATGCTTCAAGCTTTTGCGTTACAATATATCATTTCGCACAAGTATCATCATGAGTGCGAATTGATAAACTATGCAAATTCAGCCTCTAGGAATATGTATGGGCTAATTGATTGTCGCATTTATCGCAATGTTTTCAAAGAAAATTGGAAACGTCTTACGCATTTGAAAACATATCTCAATTCAATGGAAGAGTATGAAGAGTTTTCAAACAAATATTTGGTGTTAAGTAAAAAGGAGCTATCCACAAAGAAACAACTCGAAGCAATAGCTTCCAATTATGACATGATTATTGCAGGCGGTGACCAAGTATGGAATGTGCGTTGTCCAGATGCAGGAAAGGAGTTCTATTTGAATTTTACCCACGATGTCCGTAAAGTATCTTATTCTCCTAGCATGGGTGGTCAAAACATTCTTATCAAAGCTGACAACCTTGAGGTTTATAAGCAATTACTTTCTGAATTTGAACATCTATCCATCAGGGAACCTCACGGGCAACAATGGTTGCAAGAGCTAACAGGAAGAGAAGTCAAGATTGTTGCTGATCCCACATTGCTTTTATCATCCAAAGAATGGTGTGAAGTGCTTCCTGTTCCTGAAATTGAGGAGGAATATATCTTTAATTATGCATTCTATCATAATCGTGAAGCAACAAATCTTGGAATACAAGAAATTTCAAAAAAAACAGGGCTACCTGTCTATACAATAGACTTTAAACAACATGCTGTATGTCGATTAGACCAATATGGCATTAAGCGTTATAAACATACTGGACCGTTGGCTTTCCTTAGTTTAATGAAAAATGCGTCTTTAGTACTTACGCAGTCGTTTCACGGCACATTGTTCTCTGCTTTGTTTAATCGTTTGTTTTGGTCGTATAATTGGGAAGGTATGCACAATCCTGATGACGATCGAGCTATAGCTATCTTGCGTCAGTTTGGCTTAGAAGAGCGATATCAAATGATAGAAGATATTGTTGCCATGGATAATGTGTTGGAACCAATAAACTATGTACCCGTGAATCAACACATTCAGGAATTGCGTAATGATGCGTTTAATTATCTTCAAGACTGTCTGAAATAACAAATACAATGGTAGAGCCGAAGATAACCATCATAATTCCAGTATATAATACAGAGAAGTATTTGAGGAAATGTCTTGATTCCATCTTGGCCCAGCATGAACAGTCTTTTGAGGTGATACTTGTTGATGATGGAAGTACCGATGGTTCTGGAATTATTTGTGATGAATCACATGATTTTTTCTATATCGTATTCGAAACTGTCATTTATCTGACATATTATCTTGTTGCATTTCAACGACTTATGCAGGACAATATAGGCTCACTGCACGTCATCGTCTTATATGCATCACATTTTCGTCATAACACATATCCTGATCAACGCTTCATAATTCCACGGTATCGATTGAGGCATCCGGCTATCTCTGCTCGTCTTGGCATAGCCAGATCACTGCCATTGCCATTTGATAGCACATTCAATCCATCTCGCTCCAGTGCGTCCACAAGTTCTGACACCGCCTGCGATACCTGAATCTTTTGTCCGGCATACTGCTCCAGGATCACTACCAAAGAACGTGCAATTGCCGCCATCTGCTCACTGTCAATGATCTGCTCAAGATAACGAAGATCTACATTCGTCTTGTTGATCGCAAATCCATCCGTACCCATCACCTTGATCCTCGCACCGCGATCAGATTTCCCGGCACTCTTTGCACTTGCAGCATCCCCGCTATATTTGCCGACCGCTCGTCTATGCTCACGACCGCCAGCTTCAAGCGACTGCTTTGGAATGAAAATTTTCTGCTCTACGCTGTCCGGATATTCAGCTGCCATCGATGTGTCATTCAACGGGTACGCTTTCGCTGTCTCTTTTGCAAATTGTGTGATTTCTTTCGGTCGATAACTTTCCATTTGCAATATTGTATCTGCAATATGAAAAAAAGCACCACAGCTCCCTGCAACTAAAATGGTGGAAACCTGTTTCTGCTCATATAGCCCTTTTACCCGTTTAATAAACGGTATGATCGGCTCTTCTCCTGCTGCCACAACCTTTTCCATTAATTCATCTCGAATCATAAAATTAGTCGCACTGGTGTCTTCATCGATCAACAATACACCTGCTCCATTCTCGACAGCTTCTACAACATTGGCCGCCTGCGATGTGGAACCGCTGGCATCCTCGCTGCTAAAATCCGTCGTATCCCGTCCGGTCGGCAGATTGCGAATAAACGGACTAATATCTTTATGATAAATGCTCCTACCGTCCTCAGAACGGATCTTAACCGCACTCTGTTCCATGGCAACGTACTCTCGACCATCTCCGGCAATATGCGGATATACTGCTCTTTCTAACGTCTGCAAAAGTGTGGATTTGCCATGATAACCGCCTCCAACGATAAGCGTCACACCTTTTTTGATTCCCATACCCTTGATCATGCCTTTATGTGGAAGGTCCCACGTAACCTCCATGGATTCCGGCGAGGCAAATGGCACCGCCTTCTTCATTGGACGTTGGGATACTCCATTCTCGCGCGGCAGCACTGATCCATTGGCAATAAAAGCAATATACCCTTCTTCCGCCATCTGCTCTCTGATGTAACGCTGATCGTCTGCGAGGTCTGCAGCTCTCTGTAGCTTTTGGGCGTCAATATTCGCATAACAGCAGGCGTGATGCACGATCTCCGGTATAAATTGAAAAAATATTTTGCCCAGTTCTCTTGCATTGATACTTCTCCCATTTGCCGGAAAACCAACTGACATACGAACGGTTAGCTCCCCATTTTTCGCATTGATATGACAGGCACTTCGCTCCACGATTTCCTGTCCCGGACGGCTAACTGCAATCAAGCCGCTTTTGCCGGATCCTTTTGCCTTAAAATTAAATGGTTCGCTTTCCCTACAAACCAGGCGGAGTAAATGATCTTCCACTGCGATCCTGCGATGCTTTTGCTCGTAAAACTCTTTTGGGATCGCATGTGTGTTCTGCGGCACCACCAGAGAAATCCGAGAGGGCGAAGCAAAAGGATCACCCTGCACTTTGTCAATACCAAGCCGATAATCGCCGAAATCGTAACCGCCCTTAAGGCCTTTATATGCTGGGTATCCCTTGTGATCTATCGAATTTAACATTGTTTTTAATCTCTGCATGATCATTCTCCTTCATTTACAATCCAAACATATCATGAAAGTTTCCAACTCCGTCAATCACCATAGCATCTTCCAACAATGATGCTGATTTTTGACGCTGGTTCTGTAATATGTTATGATTTTCGTTGGCTGTTCTAATAACCCTATTATAGGATACATGGGACAAAAGGTCTATATTTACCTGTGGGAACGAAAGAAACATTTTGTCTGCGAAAAAGTCAGAAATATTTTTCCGATGAAAACGGCAGAAGCATTTTGCCCATAACATAGTATGAAATACCTCTAAACCCGTGGGCAGAGAAAGGAATGCAAAATTACTATGAATGAAAAAGAGACTATTACCACAACTTTTCAAATGCCGGTACTAGATAAACATTGGTGGAAAACCTTTGCGCTAATGCTTATTTCTGTGATCATGATGGGACTCGGCGTGTCGCTGCTCGTTCTGACGGAAATGGGGACAGATCCCTGCTCGGCAATGAATTATGGAATAGCCCGGACACTGGGACTTAGTTTTGGCAATTATCAACTATTATTTAATACGGCACTTCTGATCTTGGTCATCTTACTTGATTGGCGGCTGATCGGTACCGGAACGATCGGAAATATGGTTGTGGTGGGCTACTCGGCTGATTTCTTCGGCTGGGTCTGGACAAACGTATGCCATGTGCCTGCACATCTTCCACTTGCAGCCCGCATTGGCATTCTGGTCCCGGCGCTTCTGCTTTTTGTGGTTGCTGCAGCCTGCTATATGCACAGCGGGCACGGCATGGCACCTTATGATGCCGTACCTTTTGCCGTTACCGAAAAAATACGACAAAAAAACGACCGAAATTGTTTCAAGCCGGTTCGTCTTTCTATTGATCTGATCGCTACGATACTTGGATTTCTCACGGGTGGAGAAGTTGGTGTTATGACTGTCCTGATGGTGCTTTTACTGGCACCGATCGTTGAATTTGTTGGTAAACTGTTTGAAAAATGGGGTGTCGCATAACGACACCCCATTTGAGCTGTTTCAGTTATTTCTATTACAACATTTCCCTTGGATTCAAGTTTCTCAAATCATCACCATTGCAACATTTCCTTAGCAGCATCTGCAATTAAACGGGCACACTTACGGTTCGTCTTTTCCGTCGGATGCCAATAAGTTCCCAAGCCATCTACCTCATCCTGCAATGGAAGCTGTACATAACGAATCGTACAATCTGGCGTAACTTTGGCAAAACATGCTGTCGCAGCATCAATCGTCGTATTCAATCTTTGATCCATCGCTCCGATCGTTGTTATAATAGCTGCATTCGGATTATGCTCGTGCACCTGATGCAACAATTTTACATAAGCATCTTCAAACTGTTTCTGTCTGTCTGGAATATCTCTTGTATAGCTCGCATCATTCGTACCTAAATAAATGACAACAAGCTGCGGTTTATATTCCTCAAAATTCCAAGTTTCCCAGTCTGACTGCTCATTGGCAAAATAATCTCGTTCCAGTCCTGCATCTGTGTATTCATATAACATTGGCATCAGCCAGGAATCATCAATCTGTGCATCCTCTTCTTCCCCTATATATGCCGTGATAACACCTTTTCCGTTCCACGATACCAGGTTAGGTTCTGCATCAAGCAATTCTGCGGTAAGCAATGAATACGATTTGGTCGGATTTTCATCTGCGGTATCAAATATTTCGTCACTCACATCACCTTCCACGCCGTAACCGCAAGTGATCGAATCGCCAAAAAACTCGATCTGTCTTTTCTTATGTACCGGCGGCGATAATAGTATTTCTTCCCCCGGGTTTACTTCATCGGTAATTTCTATGGAAACAATACCACACGCTGCATATTCTGCTTCAGAATATTTAACGATAGTAATCTGCTGTTCCGTAGTTTGTTGCGTTTCAAACAGCACGATTGTCTGCCTGTCCTGCTCTAAGCGCAGACGCTTAGCAGGATCTCTATCCTGTCCATAATAAATAGCGATCCAAGCCCACTCCTTCTCAGTATGCTTTGATGCGTCACTGACAATCTCTGCGGTTGCTTTTGTTCCTACGAATTTGAAAGAAATAGATGTCGCAGAATATCCCAGATAACGAATACCCTCTCGATAAATAGTTCTACCCGTTACACTAACATGCTTCTTATCTGCCTGAAATTTCATTCTTTCGCCTCCATAAATACACATTTTTCTTAGTCATGACCGGCAATATACAATATTGCTTTCATAATTTCATTTTTACCGGATCACTCTACGGTAACTACTTTTGCTAAGTTTCTTGGTTTATCAACATCCAATCCACGATCCATCGATACGTAATATGCCAATAACTGCAATGCCGCTGCTGCCGGGAATACCATAAACTCATCCGCCATATCCGGTAATAATAATACATCTGCATATTCTGCATCTGCCATTGAAATACTTTCGCGTACAAACAATACAACACTTGCACCACGAGACTGCACTTCACGAATGTTAGATAATTCTTTATCTTTTAGCTTTTCCTGTGTGACAACAGCAACGACCGGTGTATCTTCTGTGATCAGAGCGATCGTACCATGTTTCAATTCACCAGACGCATATGCCTCTGTATGAATATAGGAAATTTCCTTTAATTTTAAAGCTCCCTCCAGCAAGATAGAATAATCCAATCCACGGCCAAGCATAAATGCATCTTTTGCCTCTAACAGCTTTCTGGCAATTTTATGGATGTCGTGTTTCTTATTCAATACTTCCTTTAACTTGGCAGGAATCTGAAGCATATTGTCAACATACTCTTTCTCCGCTGCATCATCGAAAATACCTCTTACCTTTGCCATGCGCCCAATTAAGAGCATTAATGTTTCTACCTGTGTCGTATATGCTTTCGTACTTGCAACCGCGATTTCCGGACCGGCTACCGTATACATGACATAATCACTCTCTCTGGCGATAGAGGAACCCTTAACATTAATAACCGCAACACTCTTGGCACCTTTTTTGCGCGCATACTTCAGTGCTTCCAAAGTATCGATCGTCTCACCGGACTGTGAAATTGCTAATACCAGTGTTTTCTCATCAATGACCGGATTGGAGTACATAAACTCAGATGCATACTCTACATCCATCAGCATTTGTAATTTTGACTGAACGATCGCTTTGGCGATCAATCCGGCATGCATAGCTGTGCCACAAGCAACAACACAAATTCGCTCACAATTCTGCAAAACATCATCCGGCACACCATCAAAGGACAAATCAATATGTCCGTCAACAATACGATGATCTAATGTTGCCTGCAATGCCTCCGGCTGCTCCATAATTTCCTTTTCCATATAAAATGGGTATTTACCTTTACCATCACGGCTGGTATCCCAATCAATCTCCAAAAACTCTGTCTTCTGCTCTTTGCCCTTCAGGTCAAACACTTTAATATCGTCTTTGTGCAGCTCAACGATCTGATACTCCGGCACAACCATATATTCCGCAGCATGAGAGCCAAGTGCTGCAACATCAGATGCTAACATTGTGCCGTCCTCGGTACGTGCAGCCACAATCGGACTGACGTTACGGATTGCATAGATCACATCCGGTATATCATCAAAAATAATAACTAATGCAAATGTTCCCTTTAAATGCTTTACCGTTTGTGCAATTGCTTTATGCGGATCTCCATCGTAGTAACGGTTCAAAACACCGGCAACCACTTCTGTGTCCGTCTCTGACTTCAGATCTTTGCTCAACATAAAATGATCACGAAGCTCTTCGTAATTTTCAACAATTCCATTATGAACTAAAAGCACATTACCCTGACGATGTGGGTGCGCATTCTCGTCACTGACACCACCATGTGTTGCCCAGCGTGTATGACCAATTCCACAAGTAGCCTGCTTCTTGTCATTCTCACATACTTTGCGCAGATCAGCAACGCGGCCGGCACATTTACGCAACTTCGTCCGTCCTGTCTCAGCATTGATCGTTGCAAGACCGGCACTATCGTAACCACGATATTCCAACAATTCGAGAGCATCCAACAAAAAGTCCGTCACCGGACGTGCTCCATTATAACCAACAATTCCGCACATAATTTCCTCCGTTCTACTGCCAAATCGGCAGATTCCACCTGTTACTGCGACGCCTCCCGCACTGCCAACAATATCCTGCAGCATTATCGGTGCATTTCCACACTCTTCACTGTTATCTGCAGCATCACCGGTGCATTTGCAGACTTCATCCTGTGCCCATGCGGTTCTGCGTCGATTGCCTTCTAAGAACAATCATCGCAAACGAAGGATCTGTAATCTCCACTGTATTGAATTTGTTTTGCAGTCACCTGCATATTTGCCAATACATAACGCACTGGAGCGTACGAAGAGACATCCGCCGAAATTTCGATAATCTCTTTCCTCGTCAGCCTGATTCGTGCAAATTTATACTTTTGTGCACAAAACTAGGCTCTGGCGCTTAAAATTTGTGTGTTTTTGTTACAGAACTCTACATTTTACGATTTAGTCCCTTCGTACAATATAAGGTCTAAGAGCCTTTTTGTCAAGGTAAACTTGCATCTGTGGCACTTTCACATTATAATATATGCTATTATTTCGGCAATGACCTGTTCAGAGGGTATTTCAAATGAATACTGAAAATACCTTTGCAAATAACACAGATATATTGTTGCCGTCACTTGAACTAAAACAATAT
>ENA-ORVG01004089-ORVG01004089.1-human-gut-metagenome-genome-assembly--contig:-NODE-4089-length-10370-cov-2.676587_pt1 | contig 10370 bp, 5 predicted proteins | sample MGYA00242091_ERZ509233 | MGnify/ENA primary metagenome ERZ509233 (study PRJEB26280, sample SAMEA2338840) | human gut metagenome | biome: human gut; feature: human-associated habitat; material: faeces... | reverse complement strand
ACTGCCTTGCCGCAGCAGTTCGACGGACGTATCGATGCGGTCATACAGAAGGCAGCAGAGAAAAAAACACTTTATGTGCAGGCGGTAAAGATGAGTGAGGACGAAAAAAATATCATCATCCGTCTGAGTGAACAGGATGGTACAAGAGGAAAACTGGTGCTGCCATTTGCGGTACAGCCGGTAAATCTGCTGGAGGACAGCGAGGGAGAGAGGACAGATGTGATCGTTTATCATCCATTCGAGCTTGTGTCATTTGCCATTCCTGTCCTGCCGGAGTAATGCGTGATGCAGAAAGGAAAATTTCTATGAGACTGGAAAAATATTTTGAAGACCCGGAGATTTTACATGTGGGGACGGAGGAGACGAGATGCTGCTGCGAGCCACAGGATGAAAACGGAGAGAGTCGCAGAAACTGTCTTTCCGGAAACTGGAAATTTCATTATTTTTCCAGTGCGGCAGAAGTGTTTGCAGGCATTGCCGGTGAGGGAAAGGGCGCGGACATAACGGATGTCTGCCGGCATATAAATGAGGGGGGATGGGACAGTATACCGGTTCCATCCTGTTGGCAGAACCATGGATATGACAGCCACCAGTATATCAATGTGCGGTTTCCGATCCCGTTCGATCCGCCCTATGTCCCGGATGAAAATCCGTGCGGGCTGTACGAAACAGAATTTTTGAGAGAGTCACAGACACAGTCGCGCAGTTATCTTTATTTTGAGGGTGTGGATTCCTGCTTTTATGTGTGGGTAAACGGAACATTTGCAGGTTACAGTCAGGTTTCCCATTCGCCGAGTGAATTTGAAGTGACAGAGCTGCTGGCCGACGGCACAAACCGTCTGGATGTTCTCGTGTTAAAATGGTGTGACGGTACATATCTGGAAGATCAGGATAAGTTCCGGATGAGCGGTATCTTCCGGGATGTCTATCTTCTGAAGCGGCCGGAAAAGGCGGTGCAGGATTATCGGATCACGACGGAAATCACGGAAGCGTGTGCGAAAATTACATTGGATATCAGCTACTATCAGGAGACTCCGGTTACCGTATCCGTGGAGGATGCGGCAGGGACTGTGGCTGCACAGGCAGTAATCAGCAAGGCGGGAACTGTGACATTGGAGATTGCGAACCCGGAGCTTTGGAATACGGAACATCCGTATTTATACACGCTTATCCTGCAAAATGCGGATGAGACAATCGAGGATGCAATCGCTTTGCGCACGGTAGCAATACAGGAGCGGGTGTTATATTTCAATGGACAGGCAATCAAGCTGCGCGGCGTGAACCGGCATGGCTCGGATCCGGTCACAGGATTTACAGTTGATGTTGCAAAGATCAGGAAAGATCTTGTCTTGATGAAAGAGCACAATTTCAATGCGATTCGTTCGAGTCATTATCCGAATGCACCGTATTTTTATCAGATGTGCGACCGCTATGGATTCCTCGTGTGCGATGAGGCAGATATCGAGGCACATGGACCATTTATGCTGTACCGCAAGGAGGATACAGACTACAACCGCTTCAAAAAATGGAACGAGAAGATTGCAGATGATCCGGCATGGGAGCAGGCGATTCTCGATCGCGTGAAGCGTATGGTTGCGCGTGATAAAAACCGATTCTGTATCATTTTCTGGTCGATGGGAAATGAGAGTGCGTATGGATGCAATTTTGAAAAGGCGCTTGCATGGACAAAGAAATACGATCCATCCCGTATCACGCAGTATGAGAGTGCGCGGTATCGGAATTACGATGTGACGTATGATTACTCAAATCTTGATCTGTACAGCCGGATGTACCCGGCACTTTCCGAGATCGAAGAGTATCTCGAGAAGGATGGCAGCAAACCGTTTCTGCTTGTGGAATATTGCCATAGCATGGGGAACGGGCCCGGCGATCTGGAGGATTATTTCCAGATAATCCAGAAGGATGCACGGATGTGTGGCGGATTCGTCTGGGAGTGGTGCGATCATGCGATTGCGCACGGACAGGCGGAAAATGGAAAGACGAAATATTATTATGGCGGCGATCACGGCGAGACAATCCATGATGGAAATTTCTGTATGGATGGACTGGTGTACCCGGATCGTACACCACATACAGGATTGCTTGAATATAAGAATGTGTACCGTCCGGTGCGTGTTGTATCTTATGATGAGAAGACCGGCAGACTTGTGTTGCATAACTATATGGATTTTGATGATATAAGCGACTATGCAGACATCTTGTATGAAATAACTGTGGATGGTCTGTGCGTGCAAAAGGGTGTGCTGGATGAGGTATCGATCGCACCGCACAGCGACGGTGTGATGACGCTCAAGTTGGACATTCCGCAGAGCGGCAAGGTGTATCTGAAGCTCCGGTATCAGTTGAAAAAAGAACTTCCATTGCTTCCGGCAAAGCATGAATTAGGATTTGATGAGGTGCTGCTTGCCAATGTCGATGGCAGAAACCAGACGGCAGTCAAATGGCTGGCAGAAGCGGAAGAGAAAAATGAGATCAGCGTCAGCGAAACCGATACAGAGATCACATTAAAGGCGAGCGATTTCACATATGCAATCAGCAAACGAACCGGACTTTTTACGAAGCTTCAATATGCAGGACGGGACTATCTGAACCATCCGATGGAACTGAACATCTGGCGGGCACCGACGGATAATGATATGTATATCCGCGCAAAATGGGAAAACGCACATTTTCACGAGGCGTACACAAGAGCGTATAAGGTGGAGACAATTCAGAACCAGTACGGCGTGATTGTGATGAGTCATGTCGGCGTTGTAGCACCAACGGTACAGAAGATTCTGGATGTCGAGCTCGTGTGGAAGGTGGAAAGTTCAGGAAGAATTACCGCATCCATGGAGGTAAGCAAGGATGCAGAGTTCCCAGAACTTCCGAGATTCGGTGTGCGTGTATTCTTCAACAAGAATCTTTCTGAGGCTTCGTATTATGGCATGGGACCGCAGGAGAGCTACCGTGACAAGCACAGAGCTGCGAGTCATGGATTGTATCGCAGTGCGGTGAAGGATCTGCATGAGGACTACATTATGCCACAGGAAAATGGCAGTCATTTCGATTGTGATTATGTCGAACTGTACAACGGCCGGTATGGAATCGCGGCAGTGTCTGAGACACCATTTTCATTTCAGGCGTCAAACTACACACAGGAAATGCTGGCACAGGCAAAACACAATTATGAATTGGAAGAATCGGACAGTACGGTATTATGTATTGATTATGCGTTAAATGGCATTGGCTCCAACAGCTGTGGACCGGAGGTGCTTGCGGCATATCGATTCGATGAGAAGGAATTTCAGTTTGGGTTTACACTTGTTCCGTATGTGAAGGGATGATATGAGGAGAAAAGCTATGGAAGAGAAAAAATATTTAAAATGGTATAACAAGGTGGGCTACGGTTCCGGCGATATTGCCGGAAATGTAGTGTATGCATTTTTGACATCGTTTGTCATGATCTATCTGACCGAGACGGTTGGGCTTGCGTCCGGAATAGTTGGAACTTTGATCGCATTTTCGAAGTTGCTGGATGGATTTACAGATGTTTTCTTTGGTTCACTGATCGACAAGACACACAGCAAGCTTGGGAAAGCACGTCCGTGGATGCTGTATGGATATATCGGCTGCGCAGTCACGCTGGTTGCATGCTTTGCGGTACCGACAAGCCTTGGCAAGACAGCACAGTATACGTGGTTCTTTCTGGCATACACACTGTTAAATGGCATTTTTTACACGGCAAATAATATCGCGTATTCGGCACTTACATCGCTGATAACGAAGAACAGCAAGGAACGTGTACAGATGGGGTCTTACCGGTTTATCTTCGCATTTTCGACAAGTCTTTTGATCCAGTCGATTACCGTTGGATTTGTTGACCGCTGTGGTGGTGATGCGGCGGCATGGAGACTGGTTGCAATCATTTATGCAGTCATTGGACTGGTTGTAAATACGATTTCCAGTCTCTCAGTGAAGGAGCTTTCAGAGGAAGAGTTGAACGAGGGCAAAACGCAGGATAATGAAGAAAAATATGGACTGATTCAGGCGTTCAAGCTGCTTGTGAAGAACAAATATTATATGATGATCTGTGGGACATATATCTTACAGCAGTTGTACAGTGCGATGATTGGTGCTGGCTTGTTTTATATGACATGGGTGCTCAAAAATAAAAACCTCTTCGGATGGTTTGCATGGGCGGTCAATATTCCTCTGATTATTGCGTTGATCTTCACGCCGACATTGGTAGGAAAATGGAAGGGCATGTATAAATTAAATATGCGAGGCTATATGCTTGCTGTAATTGGCAGGGCACTGGTTGTCGTGGCAGGTTATATCGGCAATGTGCCATTGATGCTTGTATTTACAGCTGTTGCTGCGCTCGGTCAGGGACCGTGGCAGGGCGATATGAATGCCATGATCGCATCCTGTTCGGAATACACCTATCTCACACAGGGAAAGCATGTCGATGGAACGATGTATTCCTGCACGTCATTGGGCGTGAAGATTGGTGGCGGTATCGGAACTGCGGTTGTTGGATGGCTGATGGAATTGAGCGGCTATGTTGGCAAAAATACGACACAGCCGCAGTCTGCATTGGATATGATGCAGTTTATGTACTTGTGGCTGCCGTTGATCTTCGATGTATTGATTCTGGTTATTCTTTCCAAGATGAATGTGGAAGCAGAAAACGAGCGGATAAAATTGCAGCGGGGTATTGGTTCGGATATCCGTCATGAGATATAGGAAGCTGGAACGCAAACAAAAAGCTGGGACAAAAATCCCAGCTTTTTATGCTTATGTAATTACTTGCGCAACAATTTACCCACGCAACAGCAATTCTTTCTCGATCATCTTTCCATTCCGGTAGTAGAATCTTGGAACTCGCTTGCTGACGGCACAGGTTAATTCGTATGGAATCGTGTTTGCCAGAGCTGCCATAACGTTGATGGAATTCTTCTTTCCGAAGATTTCAATCTCGCTTCCGACATCGATTTGCATCTTGTCAGTCAGATCAATCATACACATGTCCATGCAGATCTTTCCGCGCTGTGGAACTGGACCTTCGTCCGACATTAGCGTGCAGCGATTGGACAGGGCACGGAAGAATCCATCGGCATAGCCGTAAGGGATGACACCCATACGCGTTGTCTTGTCCGTTACATAGATGCCGCCGTAGCTGATTGCGGTACCAGCCGGATAGGTCTTGATCGTGCTGACAGTTGTCTTTAAGCTCATGACCGGCTGAAGTCCAAGTTCGTCTGCGAATTCTCCATAGCCGTATAACAAAAGTCCCGGTCTTACCATATCAAGCCATGTTTCCGGATAGCGTGCAACCGCACCGGTATTGGCACAGTGGCGGATGGCGAACCGTCTGCCGAGCTTTTCCTCGACGCTTTTGATCACGTCAGTAAATAATTGGAACTGATGCTCCGTGTAGGCTTTGCATGCATCGCCTGGCTCATCCGAGACAGCAAAATGTGTAAAGATACCTTCGGCGTAAAGCCCCGGAAGCGAGCAGCCCTCACAGATACCTTCCACACCAGTATCAAAATAATCCCCGTCGCACAGATATCCCAGACGGGACATTCCAGTGTCAACCTTGATATGAATCTTCAATGTGCCACCGCATTTCACGGCTTCTTCGCTGTATTCAAGTGCCTTTGCTTTACAGGTGACAGCCTGTGTGATGTTGTACTCAATCAGGCGGCTGACCTGCTCCTTTGGCGTATGTCCAAGAATCAGAATCGGCATGGTAATGTCATTTAAGCGAAGCTCAATCGCTTCGTCGATGCTGCTGACCGCCAGATAATCAGCACCAAGCTCCTGCAGCAGGCGGCTGACCTGTACGGAGCCATGTCCGTAGGCATCTGCCTTGACAACGCCTAAAAATTTGACATTTGCGCCAATGCGGTCACGCAATGTTTTATAGTTATGAGCAAGGGCATCTAAGTCGATTTCAGCCCATGTCCGTTTCAATGTGGAATCCATCTTTCGCACCTCGATTATGCAATATTTTTATACCTATTCTAGCACAAACCGACAAGAGATTCCATAGATGGATGCAGGAAAATGAATCAGTTTCTTTTTTGTTTAGAAAATATGCTTCCGTATGCTATAATGATAAAAGTATAATTTATAAGAACGAAACATATGGGAGGAATACGCGTGATTACAGGCGATGTGATATTTGATTTACCATTTTATAATGCAAAAGGAATTCTGACGGGGGGCGATATTTATGGACCGCGGTACCGGATCGCAAAGCTCACGGTCGAGCATGAACCCGTGGAGGAAGGTGGCGAGACGACTTCCGAGAATTTCTTTGAAGTGTGTATATGGCATGCAAGTACCTGCTATGAGAAGACACCGGAGGAGCAGATCACAAGGAAAACATTTCCGTTTGATGCAGAGGGAAGGGAAGCTGTGCTTGCATGGTTGAATGAACAGATACCGGAGAGGTGAGAGTATGAAGTTTTTACATTTGGCAGATTTACATCTGGGAAAAACATTGGGGGATTTTGATCTGAAGGATGACCAGCGGTACATCCTGCAGCAGATTTTGGAAATTGCAGAGACAAAGCAGGTCGATGCGGTTCTGATTGCCGGAGATGTGTTTGACAAGACGGTACCAAGTGAAGGGGCGGTGCAGATCTTGGACGAATTTATCCGTGAGTTGGTTGAACGGCATTTGCAGGTCTATATGATCAGCGGAAACCATGATTCGGACGAGCGGCTGAATTTTGGAAGCAGCTTGTTTGAGGCAAATGATGTGCATATCGCTGCCAAATATCAGGGAAAATTATTTCATCATGTGATAGAGGATGCTTATGGAGCCGTACATATCTATCAGCTCCCGTTCGTGAAAGCATCGCAGGTGAAGCGTGCGTTCCCGGAGGCAAAGATCGAGACGTATGAGGATGCGGTGCGGGAGGTACTGGCACACGCAGAGATCAATCAGAAGCAGAGAAATATTTTAGTGGCGCATCAGTTTGTATCAGGAAAGGGCAAAGATCCAACACTGGGCGGTTCTGAGGGTGCATTGACGCAGCATGTTGGAACGGTAGAGAAAATCGGGTATGACTGTTTCGATGCATTTCGTTATGTGGCACTTGGACATATCCATTCCTCGCAGAGTGTCGGCAGAGAGGAAGTGCGGTATGCTGGTTCCCCGCTCAAATATTCTCTGTCAGAGGCTGGTCCGGTGAAGCAGATTCCGGGCGGCGTGCGCGAGCGGGATGGAGCAAAGCAGGTGCCAATCGTGACAGTGGATGGAGAAGGACAGGTGACGATCGAGCTGGAGAAGCTCGTTCCGCTGCGGGATCTCATTCATATCCGGGGAACATTTACAGAGATTGTAAAGGAAGAAAATCAAATCGAACATACAGAAGATTTTGTTTATGTAACGCTGACGGATGAGGACATTGTCCCGGATGCAATGCGGATCATGCGACAATATTATCCGAACACGATAAAGCTGGATTATGATAATTCCCGTACGCGAGAACTTTCCCATGTGGATGTGGTACAGGCAACACAGAGCCGGTCATATGAGGAACTGATCGGTGATTTTTATAAGCAGATGTATGGCGCCCAGATCAGCGAAGAGGAAATGGATATGATGAAGGACGTTGCGAAGGAGGTGGGAATCTATGAAGCCGACTAAATTGGTAATGCAGGCGTTTGGGGCGTATGCAGAGCAGACGGAGATTGATTTTACCCAATTTGAGGAGAAAGGTCTGTTCCTGATTTGTGGAGATACAGGTGCAGGAAAAACAACGATCTTTGATGCGATCAGCTATGCGCTTTATGGGGAAGCGAGCGGAAGCTATCGCGATACGAAGAATCTGAAAAGCGAGTACGTGGATAAGAAGGTGGAAAGCTTTGTCGATTTTTATTTTACGCATCAGGGCAAGGACTATCATGTGTGCAGAAAACCGAGCTTTAAGTATACCAACCGAAATGGTAAGCCGGATGAGCAGGCGGAAAAGGTGATCTTTTATCAGCCGGATGGAACAACGCTCGAAGGTGCGAAAAACGTTGATGGAACGAAAGAGAAGCCAGGTGCGATACCTCAGCTTCTGAATATGGATGCCGGACAGTTTATGCAGGTTGCGATGATCGCGCAGGGAGAATTCTGGAAGCTGTTAAATGCGAAGACGAACGAGCGGACGGAAATTCTGCGTACGATCTTTCAGACCGATGCCTATAAGAAACTGGAACTGAAACTGAAAAATCGAATGGATGTAAGTTTTGCCGCGCGCAAGGAAAAGGAGCAGAGCATCTCCCAGTCGTTCCGTGAGGTAAAGGTGGAGCCAGCGGAGATTTCAGAAGGGATATCTGGAATTTTGACAGAGGACTTGGCGGAGGATTCGGAAGAACAACCGCGGTCGGTGGTACAGCGTATCTGTGACTTGCAGGAGAAGCTGCAGGATAGCAAATCGGTATGGAATATTGAAGAGATGCTTACGTTGCTGCAGGCGATCATCGGGGAAGATACAGAAAAAGCAAAGCAAAAAGAAACTGTGCTTGTACAGGCGGAAGAAGAATTACAGAAGTTACAGGGCACACTTGTATCGGCAAAGGATAACAATGCAATTTTAGAGCGGTATGCACGGACGAAGGAAGAGCGGGAAGTATTAGAATCACAAAAGGGATTATTTGAAGAACGAAGGATACAGCTTGATCGCACGAAGCAGGCAACCTATAAAGTAAAGCCGGAGTACGATGCATGGAGTGCCAAGGAACATGAATGGGAGCGGACAAAGCAGCTGATCACAGATGGCGCGCAGACGCTTGCGGATTGTCAGACACGTGCCGGGATGGCAGATGCAAAAGTGAAAGAGACGGAGGCTTTACGACCAGAAGCGGAGCAATGCCAGAAGATCGTGGATAAGGTGCGCGAGGAAGAACCACGTTACAAAGAGCGGGAAATGCTACAACACGAACTTGGACAAATCCAGTTGCAGCTTGCCGCACAGGAACAGCAGGAAGTCGAACTTGGAACAGCGGAACAGACGTTACAGAAGCGGATTGGAGAGCTGCAGGAGCAGCAGGCAATGTGGAAGGAAGAGCCACAGCAACTTGCGCAGGCACAGGCGGCGCATGATAAACTGCTGGACAGCCAGAAAAAGACAGAATCCATTGCGAAGAATCTGATTCCTGCATGGAGACGGAAGCAGCAGGAGTTAGAGGAAGCACAGAGTGAATATCGGAAAAAGCAGGATGCGTATGAGTCTGCGAAGGAAGCATTTACCCATGCAGACAGACTTTATCGGGCGAATCTGGTAGGAATTCTGGCAAGTGATCTGGCAGAGGGCGAACCGTGTCCGGTGTGTGGAGCCACGCATCATGAGAAGCTCGCGACGCTGGTTGAGGCATCTGTGACGGAGGAACAATGCAAAGAATTAAAGGCAGTGGAAGAGAAAAAACTGGATGCTTTTAATCAGGCAACTGCCAGCGCTTCGTCTTTGCGAGCAGATGTACAGGCAAAGGGGCAGCAGATAAAAGAGGAGATACGGGGATACATGACACCTGAGTTTATCGGTGGTGTTGAGGCATTAGAGGAATTGATTGTAAGCTTCGAGAGACAGCGGGAAAAGCTGGTGAATACTGTTGCGCAAAGCAGAGAGCGGCTGGATACATTACAGCAAAACTGTGAGAAGCTGCGCGAGGTGGAAGCTATGCTTGCACGTGCACAAGGGACAGAGATGGCGCGGCTTGCAGAGCAGCGAAAGTCGCTTGTAGAGGAGCGACAATCGCTCATTGCGAAGCAGGCTGCTTCACAGGCGACCTTAGCAGCATTACAGACATTATCGTATCCGGATTGGGAAGCCGCCATGCAGGCGGGGAATCATGCACTGGCACGTGTGAATGAGATTCAGACAGCACTTGATACAGCAGCGAAAGAAAAGAAATCCGCAGATGAGGCGGTAGCACGTGTACAGGCGTCCATAGCAACGCAGAAGCAGGCACTCGAACAGCAAAAGTCCGATGCGCAGATGTTAAAACAGCGATTAAATGAGAAGCTGACGGCATGCCAGTTTGCATCGGTAGAGGAAATGCAGGCGCAGGTGGCAACAGATGCAGAGATACATGCGGAGGAAGCGAAACTGGCAGATTATGACAAAAAGGTAACGGAGGTTGCCGCCAGACTGTCACAGTTAGAACAGGAGCAGGATGCCAGACATCGGACGCTGGTTGATCTCGAACAGTTACAGCAGGAGCATACAAGCAAACGTGTACAGGTGGAAACACTTCGGACGGCTTTGCAGGCGATTACATTCCGTATCCAGAATAACTGCGAGAAACAACAGAATATCCGTGCACAGCAGGTGGCATACGAGAAAGCAAAGAAGGAAAATGAT
>ENA-ORVG01004079-ORVG01004079.1-human-gut-metagenome-genome-assembly--contig:-NODE-4079-length-10393-cov-4.908686_pt1 | contig 10393 bp, 8 predicted proteins | sample MGYA00242091_ERZ509233 | MGnify/ENA primary metagenome ERZ509233 (study PRJEB26280, sample SAMEA2338840) | human gut metagenome | biome: human gut; feature: human-associated habitat; material: faeces... | reverse complement strand
ATCGGTTGGCTGCTGTAGCGAATTGCACGGAAGAACCCCTCCACCAGCTACGCTGGTCCCCCTCCCCTTTCAGGGGAGGCTATATACGAACTTGCAAACGCCGTATCCAATAAAGTCACCCACCTATACCGGAAAAACACCTGAATATCACATTACCGATACAGGCAAGGGCAACAATCGGCGTTGGCAAGCCACAGGCGGACAGCGAGGTACGAGCGAATTCCGCCGAACGGTTTCGACATGGCTGCCCTAGAAGTTATGTTTCACGGGGCGATGTGGGCATCGCCCTCTACTTAGGAGCCTAGTGCATGTGGAAAATCTTTTACTTGCTATGTTAGGTTTCACGAAGAAATCCCTCCGGCACTTCGTGCCACCTCCCTTTTCAAGGGAGGCTATTTGTTCAGGCTCCCTCATGAATTGGACTTCTTTTTCAGGGACGGCTATTCCACAGGCATCTCACTCTGTCACCCAAACAATTTCCTTCACCGGAAAATATTTCTGAGAATTTCGTGAAAACCATAGCAATTCCAAATGAAATGTGGTATAATAAATTCTGTGAGCCGCTGCATAAAGCTTGTGCAGCGTTTCCCTGTATACCGAGCCGGCTCTCACGCCGCCTGCTCTGTCAGAAATTTTCTGCGTATACGCCACTATGCAGAGCGTGTGCACATGATATAAGGCAATTCCGCACAAAGAGCGTCTGGCGACTTTGCACGCCGCTTTTTGTTTCATCTGACGAAAAATTTGACGTCGCATCTGTCGCACAATCTTTGTGCGGTATTGCCATAAAAACACGCTCCGAAACCCGCCTATGGCAGGTTCTGATATTCGTGCGGGCAGTCCCTTTTCCGGACTGCCTTGAGAAAGGACGATGTTATGACAACCAGTTATCAACGTATCCCGCTTTCAGATGCCATTGCATTTTCTGAAATTCTGGATCCCAAACTCAAAACCAACTCGCTGCGGATCCAATTCCTCCAGCCTTTGTCGGAGAAAAACGCAGCTGCCTGCGGACTGGGCGGTTCTCTGATCGCCTCCAGCAGCAAAGCCTATCCCTCCAACGCGATCATGAACCGCAAGCTGCACATGCTGTACGGGGCAGATCTCAGTTGCAGCATTTCCAAAATGGGTGATGTACAGGTCATCACTCTGCGGACTTCTTCCATTGCTGACCGCTATGCTCTGGAACACGAAGCTGTCTTTTCGGAACTCACCCAGATCCTGCTGGGCTGCATTTTTGAGCCGAATGTGACAGACGGTGCATTTGACGAAACCGAGTTCCGCATTCAGCAGACCAACCTGCTGGACTGCATTGATGCGGAAGTCAACGAGAAGCGGCAGTACGCCATTTCTCAAACCCACAAGACCGCATTCGCCGGCGAACCGGCTGCGTTTTCCTGCTACGGCACCCGCGAATCTGCCGAAGCCATGACTCCGAAGGCTGCTTACGAAGCATTTCAGCAGCTGCTCCGGACGGCACAGATCGAGATCTACTTTGTGGGACCGGAAGCTGTTCCCCAGCTGGCGGACACCCTGCGGCAGGCTTTCGCTGCCATTGCCGACCGGAAGCCGGTTCCCGTTTCGTTCCTTTCCCCCAGCCCCTGCAAGCCGGAGCCTGTCACCGTGCGGGAAGCCCTGCCGGTCAACCAGTGCAAAATGGTCATGGGCTGGAAAACCAGCTATACCGACCGGTATGCCCTGAAAATGATGACGATGCTCCTCGGCGGCACACCCAGCTCCAAGCTGTTCGCCAACGTGCGGGAAAAGATGAGCCTTTGCTACTACTGTGCGGCAAACTTCAACGAGTGCAAGTCGTTCATGCAGGTGGACAGCGGCATTGAAACCGAAAATCTGGAAACTGCCGAAACTGCCATTGCGGCACAGCTGGAAGCCATTTGCAGCGGCGACATTTCGGACGAGGAAATGCACAGCACCATGATGACCATTCACAACACCCTCTGCGGTGTGGGCGATACTGCCAGCAGCTATATTGCATGGTATTTCGGGCAGTTCTGCCGCGGCACCAAGCTGACACCGGCGGAAGAAGAAGAACGTTACCGTCAGGTCACCAGGGAGGACATCATCGCGGCGGCAAAGTCCATGCAGCCGGATACCGTTTATATTATGGAATGCAAAGAACAGGAGGCGGAATAACATGGCAGAAACCACGAAAAAGACGATCGTTTCCCCCCAGACCGGTGACAAGTACACCCATATCCACCACAAAAGCGGACTGGAGATCTTAGTCTGCGAAATGGAGGGCTACAGCACCACCGAAGCCATGTTCGGCACAAAGTACGGCTCGATCAACACCCAGTTCAAGACCGCGGCGGACAAGGACTACTGCACCGTGCCGGAGGGCATCGCCCACTTCCTGGAACACAAGCTGTTCGAGAACGAGGACTGCGATGTGTTCGACCTGTACGCCAAGACTGGTGCCAACGCCAACGCGTTCACCTCGTTCGACAAGACCTGCTATTTCTTCAGCTGCTCTGACAACTTCAAGGCTTCGCTGGAGATCCTGCTCTCCTTTGTCCAGTCGCCGTACTTCACGCCGGAAAGCGTTGCCAAGGAACAGGGCATTATCGGGCAGGAGATCCGCATGTGCGACGACGACCCCGGCTGGCGGGTATTCTTCAACATGCTGTGCGGTCTGTACCAGAAGCATCCGGTTCGCATCGACATCGCCGGCACCATTGAGAGTATTGCGGAAATTACAGACGATCTGCTGTACCGCTGCTACCGCACGTTCTACAACCTCCACAACATGGTACTGGCAGTTGCCGGAAAGTGCACGGTGGACGAGGTGCTGGAGGTTGCCGACCGGCTGCTGAAGCCCTGCGAAGACCAGAAGCTGGAAACCGTCTTTCCGGAGGAAACACTGGACATTGTACGGGAGGAAACGGTGGAATCTGCCGCAGTGGGACAGCCGCTGTTCAATCTGGGCATCAAGTGCCAGCCGCGGCAGGGACTGGACAATCTCCGTGCGGAAATGCTGGCGGACATCACCATGCAGACCTTATCCGGCAGTTCCTCTCCCCTGTATCAGGAAATGCTGCAAAGCGGACTGGTCAACGAGAGTTTCTCCAGCGAGGTCTTTAACGGTGACGGGTTCTTTACCATGATCTTCGGCGGCGAATCCCGCGATCCGCAGGCGGTGCGGGAGAAGGTCACCGCGGCAATTCTGGACGCACAGAAAAACGGGCTGGACGAGGTCATGTTCAACGAGTCCAAAAAGTCCGCCTACGGAGAACTGGTGCGGAAGCTGGGCAATGTTTCCGCCGTCACCAACACGCTGGTAGCAGCTCACATGGCTGGCTGCGGACTGTACGACCCCATGCAGGTGCTGTCTGAAATGACACTGGACGACTGCAACCGCTTCCTGCGGGAAGAAGTCGATGTCCGCCGCATGAGCCTGTCTGTCATCACACCGGCAGAATAATCCAAAGGAGCCGAAAACATATGGCAACTGAAACAATCGGGACACTGGACTACAACGAGATCGTTTTCCCAAAGCTGGGCATCGATCTCCACGTCAACAGCACCGCCTTTTCGATCGGCGGGCTGGACATTCAATGGTACGGCATTCTCATCACGCTGGGACTGGTGCTGGCAATGATCTACGCGTTCACCCAAGTGAAAAAGTACGGGCTGAATCCGGACCGCGTGCTGGACTGCATCATCGGCGGCATCATCGGCGGCGTGGTAGGTGCCCGTGCCTACTACGTGCTGCTGAACTGGAGCGATTACGCCGGCGACTGGAAAAGCATTTTCAACATTCGCGGCGGCGGGCTTGCCATTTACGGCGGCATCATCGGCAGTCTGCTGGTGGGCTTTCTGGTGGCAAAGATCCGCAAGGTGAAGTTTCTCCCCCTGCTGGACATCGTGGGCATCGGGTTCCTGCTGGGACAGGGCATCGGCCGCTGGGGCAACTTCTTCAATCAGGAGGCGTTCGGCTGCAACACCGACAGCCTGTTCGGCATGTCTGGCGGACGGATTCAGGAGTGGATCACCGACCAGTACCCCTCTACCACCTATTTCGCCAACTTCGGCACCACGCTGGACGCTTCTCAGCCGGTACACCCCTGCTTCCTGTACGAATCCCTGTGGTGCCTGCTGGGCTTTGTGCTGCTGGCAATTTTTGCCAAGAAAATTCGCCGGTACGACGGACAGATCTTTCTGATCTATATCTGCTGGTACGGTGCAGAGCGTGCCGTGGTGGAGAGCCTGCGGACGGACAGTCTGGTAATCGGCAACGTCCGCGTGTCCCAGATATTAGCAATCACCTGCGTGGTGATTTCCATAATTCTGCAAATCGCAATTGGCACCAAGGTGAAACGCATGGGCGTGGACTACCGCATGTACAAGGACACCAACGAATCCAAGCAGATGCTGGCAGAATATGAGGCTGCCAAATTTGTGAAAGAGCCGGAGGACGACACCAACGAGGACACCGCTTCGACAGACGAAGTGGCAGAAACAGATACGACAGATTCTTCAGAATCGGACGAAACACCAGCAGAAACTGATACCAACCAAACGGAAAAGGAGTAAATAACCATGGCAAAACTGATTTCGGGCAAGGAAGTTTCCACCCAGATTCGCCAGAAAATTCGGGAACAGGCACAGCAGCTGCGGGAGGACCGCGGTATTCAGCCGGGGCTTGCCGTAATTCTGGTGGGCAATGATCCGGCATCGCAGATCTATGTTCGCAACAAGCAGAGAGCCTGCGAGGAAGTGGGCTTTCACGCATTCGAGTACAAGCTGAACGAAAACGCAACGGAAGAACAGCTGCTGGATCTGATCGGCGTGCTGAACAAAGACAACAAGGTACACGGCATTCTGGTACAGATGCCGCTGCCGGATCACCTCGATGAACAGCTGGTCATCAAGACCATTTCCCCGCTGAAAGATGTGGACGCATTCCACCCCATAAACGTGGGCAAGATCATGATCGGCGACTACGACTTCCTCCCCTGCACACCGGCGGGTGTCATGGAACTCATTGACAGCACCGGCGTGGAGATCGACGGCAAGAACTGCGTGGTTGTCGGCAGAAGCAATATCGTGGGCAAGCCCATGGCAATGCTGCTGCTCCACCGGAACGCAACTGTTACCATTTGTCACTCCCACACCAAGAACCTCAAGGAAGTTTGTGCATCGGCGGACATTCTGGTCAGTGCCGTGGGAAAGGCACACTTCATCACCGCGGACATGGTGAAAGAGGGTGCGATCGTGATCGACGTGGGCATGAACCACGACGAAAACGGCAAGCTTTGCGGTGACGTGGAATTCGCCGAAGTGGAACCCAAGGCAAGCTATATCACACCGGTTCCCGGCGGCGTGGGACCGATGACCATTACCATGCTGATGAAAAACACCCTGCGTGCAGCAGAAATGAAACAGAAGTAATTTCAATCCTCTATATCAAAAACGCCCCTCCGGTGCACTTGCTGGAGAGGCGTTTTTTTGATATGCTACATCTTGCCGCCGCAGGGTGACATGCCATAACACAAAAGAGCCACTGCCCGAAGGCAATGGCTCTTTCTATGAACAACAATTTGAAATGCGATTATTCCTTTACGCCGCCCAGTGCTACACCAGCAACGATGAATCTGGACAGAATCAGGTAGATCACAATGATCGGGATAACAGACAGTGCAACTGCAGCGTACTGTGCACCCAGATCAGGGTGCTTATCCTGACCCAGAACGCTCTGGATCATGATCGGCATTGTGAAACGCTTTTCATTGGAAATGATGATCATATTCTGTGTATAGAAGTTGTTCCAGTTCTGTACGAACGCAAAGATCGCCTGTACTGCAATTGCCGGTTTGCACATCGGAATTGCAATGGTCAGGAAGGTGCGGAACTCGCCGCTTCCGTCGATACGGGCAGCCTCTACGATGTCCAGCGGGAAGGAAGACTTCATATACTGACGCATATAGAATACAACGGCAGGTGCTGCGATTGCAGGAATGATCAGCGGAATGTAGCTGTTTGCCAGACCCAGAGTACCTACCATGAACTTTACGAAACCGGTAGATGTAACCTGAATCGGGATCATCATAACTGCCAGAATAAATGTATATGCACCGTCACGGATCTTGAAATCGTAAACGGTCAGACCATAAGAGGTCAGTGCGGAGAAGAATACGGTCAGAATTGTGGTACAGCCTGCAATAATCAGGGAGTTCCGGTAGCCCAGCCAAACGTTAAAGTTCGGGGACTGCGGAAATTCACCACCGGCAATATTCTTGATATTGGTCATCAAGTCACCGCCCGGCAGGAACTGCAACGGTTGAGCACGCAGAGCAGCGTCCCCGTGGGTTGCGTTCATGATCATGATGTACAGCGGAACCAGACAGATCAGTGCCAGCAGAACGCAGACAATGAAGCAGCCAGCCGATTTCAGTCTTTGCACCAGAATGTAATTGTCCTTAACACCAACGTTTTCCATTATGCACCCAGACCTCCATTCTTAGCCAGCTTCTGCTGTTTCTTGTATTCCTTGACCAGAGCCTTACGCTCCTGCTTCTTCCGATGCTCGTCTTCATCACGGTTCATACGGAATACGAGAATACCCAGAGCCGCAGTGATGATAAACAGAATTACGGAAGCGGCACCGGCAATGCCGTAGTCAGGCTGGTGAACCTTTGCACCGGCACGGAACTGTTCATAAACGAATACCGCAACGGTACGCAGGTTTGCGTTGATTTTACCTGCACCTGTGTGATACAGATACGGAATATCGAACATCTGCAAACCACCGATCATGGAAGTGATCAGGGTATAAACAACCATCGGTCGCAGCAGCGGCAGGGTCACCTTGCGGAGCACCTGACCACTGGAAGCACCATCGATTGCAGCAGCTTCGAACAGAGAGGGGTTGATACCCATGATACCAGACATCATCATGATCATGGTATTACCAAACCACAGCCACGTCTGAATAAACATAACGATGCCGCGGCTCCAAACAGCAGATGCTTCGAAGCTTACCGCATCGTTGCCTGCATTCAGCAGCAGTGTGTTGACTGCGGACAGCTGGCTGTTGGAAATAAAGCGCATGAACAGTGCTGCAACAGATACTGCAGTAATGATGTTCGGCAGATACATAACAACTTTAAAGAAGCCCACGCCCGGAATGTGCAGTTTCGAATCGGTAAACCAAACCGCCAGCAACAGGGACAGCAGGATCTGCGGAATAAAGTTACCAAACCACAGAATGATCGTGTTTTTGAACGAAGTCAAAAACAGCTCCTGCATTGCCTTTGCACGACGACCCATTCCTTCACCGGAACCGAACAGAATGGTAGCATAGTTGTCGAAGCCGACAAATGTGCCCGCATCTGCACCGTTACCCTGAAAGCTCAGGATAAAGGTCTGGATCAGCGGCCAGATCTGGAAGAAACAATACACAAGAAAGAACGGGGCAATGAACATATAGCCATATTTCGCATAGCTAATCGACTTAATACGACGTTGTGCAGCGGATGCCATTTGCACACACCCTTTCAAAAATTCAGTAGAATAGTAAGAGAAAAGATAAACATACGCCTATAGGACGCAATTATCCTATAGGCTGTACGTTCAATCATTCAAAAAGCGTTGAGAAGCCGAAGCTTATTCAACAGTGATGTCAGTTACATCAGCTGCAATTGCATCCAGGAATGCGTTCAGGCAGTCATCCTCAGAAGCGGTTACGCCATTGCAGTAATCCTGAACTGCGTTCTGCAGGTCAGTGTTGATCTTTGCATCATACTCAGAAGCAATGCTCATGTCGATCTTGTCAGCAGAGTTGAACAGGATCTGGAACTGATCCTGACCACCGAACAGCGGGTTGCTGTTTGTGCCAGCTTCAGTTGTAGCAGACATTACGCCCTTGTTGTTTACGAAGTCACCACGAACGTCTACATACTTCTGCATTGCATCTGCATCAGCAGTCATAGTGTAGATGAACTGGCCAGCTTCCTTAGCGTTATCGGTCTTCGGATATACGCAGATCCATGTGCCGCCCCAGAACCAGGATGTCGGGCCTTCGCACAGTGCATACTTGCCGTATGTAGAGCCGCCTTCGCCGCCTTCAGCCTGTTCCAGAGAACCGCCCTTAGCGATTGCCCAAGTCGGGAAGAAGAAACCGAAGGTCTTGTTAGCCTGAGCACCGTCAGACTGACCCTGCGGGAGCCAGTCATCACTCCACTGAGTTGCACCAGAGATGTAACCCTTGTCGAAGTTCTCCTTCGCCATAGAGATGAAATCACCTACGGAAGAAGGATCCAGCTTGCCGTCGTTTACCCAAGACTTGGTTCTGTTACCGTTGGAGTAAGCTCTCCATACGCCGCCCAGAGAGTCAGCCATAGCAGTGGTGTTGCCAGACTTCTCATATACGGTAGCTGCGGTCTTCCAGAAGTCATCCCAGCTGCCGACCTGTGCCTGCATATCTTCCGGAGAAGTTACGCCCAGATATTCTTCAGCCAGATCTGCACGGTATGCATAGCCGCCTGCTGCAGCCTGCCAAGAAGCACCCTTCAGGACGCCGTTCTTGTCCTTGCCCATGGCTACAGTGTAGTCATAAGCATTTGCATACATGTCTTCAGAGATACCTACTGCAGACAGCGGAGCAGAATACTCATCGTTGTTCTGATAAGCCATGTTCCAGTCAGCGTCGCAGAAGTACAGGTCAACGTCGTCGCCAGACAGGAATACCTGTGCGTACTGTTCGTTAGCATCAGTACCGTTAGAACCAACGTTCTTGTAGTTGATCATGCTCTTGTCCATGCCGGTTGCATCAGCAACGATGTCGTACATGTACTTCAGGTCATCATCGTTCCAGCACAGGATAGTCAGCTTGTCGCCGCCGTCCTTCAGGGAGCCGTCCGGTTCGCCCAGAGCCGGAACATCAACGTTGGTGTAGCCAGCTGCGGACTCAACAGAAGATTCTTCTTCAGCGGTAGAATCTTCAGCGGAATCTGCATCTGCTTCGCTGCTGTCTTCAGCAGAAGACTCTGCCTTAGACTCAGAAGAGCTGGAGCTTTCATTGTCGCCGCATCCTACGAATGCAGTTGCAGTCATAGCCAGAGCAGCCATCAGAGCCAGTGTTCTTTTCAACTTGTTCATTGGAAATTTCCTCCTTAAATATATATATCACACGTTGTGCCGGTTTGGTACAGCAGTGCAATAAACAATAAAAAATGATACCATGCCGCCCGCCGGAGTTTCTCCGCCGCGGCATGCCCTGTTCCCATAAAAACGCACAAAACACGCCTAGGGAACATTTCTTGTGATAAGCCTAATATACAACAATTCGAAACAAATGTCAATGCCTTATACCGTTCTTTCATTTTTTTCAGTGATACGGTACAAAAATCAGTTGATTTTTTTGTGCAATCCGTCAAGTATTTCGAACATTTCTGTAAAAGGTTACAAACCGGTTAAAATGTCGAGTTTCCTCAAAAAAGTGCGGCTACTGGGCAAGTTCCTCGGTAATTTGCACATAGTCCCGAAGCTGCACGAAATACGCCTCCGTCATGCCGTCCACGTAGAGCAGTTCATATACCGACGAAAACGCCTGAATCTGCTGCCGGAACGCCACGATCTTCTCCGCCAGTTCCGGCTGCATCCCGGGAATCTGTTCCAGTTCCGCCGCCGTCGCCTGATTCAGATCCAGCGGGAACGTCACTGCCGGTGCAGCTGCCGCCGGTGGTTCTGTTGCAGGCGGAGCCGTTTCTGCCGGCTGCGGTTCAGCCGCCGGTGCGGGAGCTCCTGCCGGTTCCGGCTCTGGCTCCGGTTCGGGAAACGTTTCGTTTTCCAGATAGAGCAGATCATAAATTTCGTACAGGGTCGCCTCGCCGATGCCCTCCACCTCCAGAAGCTGTTCCCGATTGGAGAACCCGCCGATCTGGTCGCGGTATGCCGTGATGCGTTCCGCCAGCACCGCCCCGATGTGGGGCAGCTGTTCCAGTTCCGCAGCCGAAGCCGCGTTCAGTTCCAGCGGAAAGGTCACGGTTTCGGCTGCCGGCATGGTACTTTCCGGAGCCGTTCGGGTTTCTTGGGAAGCCTGTCCGGCACGTTTGGCAGAAGCCGTTTTCGTCCGGCGGGTGCCGGTGTGCAGAGTGGTTTCCGCGGCAGAAACAGCTGCTTCCGTGCCCGTAGTTTCCACCGTTGCGGCAGCCAGCCGCTGGGGTCGGGCGGAAAGTTCCCTTTCGGAAACGTGCCGTGTCCCCTGCCAGAGCAGCAGCCCCACGGCACCTGCCAGCAGAACCGTAGTTCCGCCCCGCATCAGCCATTTCAAGCATTCCTGTTTCATGCGTTCCTACCCCGTCCTGCGGAAAATTTCCTTGGGCAATACCGCACAAAGATTGTGCGACAGATGCGTCGTCAAATTTTTCGT
>ENA-ORVG01004076-ORVG01004076.1-human-gut-metagenome-genome-assembly--contig:-NODE-4076-length-10399-cov-2.112142_pt1 | contig 10399 bp, 5 predicted proteins | sample MGYA00242091_ERZ509233 | MGnify/ENA primary metagenome ERZ509233 (study PRJEB26280, sample SAMEA2338840) | human gut metagenome | biome: human gut; feature: human-associated habitat; material: faeces... | reverse complement strand
CGGCACCGGAAATCAGAAAAAGCCCGCTGCCCAAATGAACAGCGGACTTGACAAGTATGATACAGAGACGCTTAATTCGATTTATTCTGGTTCGCTTCGCCGATTTCCGGATTGGCGATCACGACGGAACGCGGCAACTGAAAACGCATGCCGACCTCATCCTGCTCCCATTTCGCCTTGTAGATATGGTTGTTCTCAACGCCGGCGGCAGTCATCGCGGCATCGTCGCTGCGATCGATCGGCATATTCAGGCGACGGCGGTCGAGCCACTCCAGAGCGCCCTCCATCCACATCTCGATGCGTTTCTGGAGAATGATCTCCTCGACAACGTCGTCGAGCGAGGTCGCCGTGATGTCGTAACCCGGATCGCGGTAAGCGGTCACGTAATCCTTGAGCGTCTTCTTGGCCGCAGCGATGTTGCTGTGCGCCTCGGCCTCGGCCTTGATAAAGACAGCCTCTTCGGCTCGCATGTAGATCAGGTCGGTACTGTTCCAGTCGCCGTTGTAACTGCGGAACTTGACCGAAACGTACTCCGAACGCGCTTTTACGCCCGAAGCAAGCGTATTGGGCAGGTTGGAAGGCAGGAGACAGGCATAACCGCTCGTCGCGGCATTCGGATCGGGATTGTCCGTCGCGTTGAGCCACCAGCCGCGGCGCACGTCGGTCTTGTTCAAACGCTCATAGAGGTAGGAATGGATCGGACGCTCGGCCCACATACCCGCATAACCGCTCATGTAGGGGTCCATCTGCGAACACCAGGTAGCCCACGTCTGGCAGTTGTCGGCCGTCATCTTGAAGCCGAAAATCAGGCTCGGAACGTTCTCGATACGGTTGAAGCCGTTGTTGTAGTTCTCCTTGGAGACGAGCGTGTATTTGGCCAGAATATCGTCGGCCAGCGAGACGGCTTTCCCCCAGTCCTCCATGACCAATGCGACACGGGCGCGCAGGATACCGGCCACGCTGGCGTCGAAATCGGTCCGGGAGCCGGTGTCGTCGTATCCGATTTCCTCGAAAATGCCCAGCGCTTCGTCCAGGTCGTCGGTGATCCGCTTGTAAACCTGCTCCATCGTGGCGCGCGGCAGATTCTGGCCGAGGGTCTCCTCGGTGGCCAGGGGCACGCCCGGAAGGTCCTTGTTCGCCGCCGAATAGGGATACTGGTACACATTGATCAGGTGGTAGTAACCGAACGCGCGGGAGGTCAGCGCACGGGCACGGTAAGCCTTCATCGTCTCCGACTCGGCGGAAGCCTCGGCGGTAGCCGTGGCGAGGATTTCATTCGCCGTGGCAATGGGAATGTAGAACATGTTCCACACGTTGAAAGTCGGCGTATACTCCTCCTGCCAGTAGTCGTTGATGTACATGTAAAGGTTCATGCTGTGTTGCAGCAGCATGGCCATATCCTGCCCGGCCATGCCGAACGAAAGTTCGAAACCCTTGAAGCCGGTCAGCCACTGGAGGTCGTTCTTGTAATAGGTGGCATAGTGCACGTAAATGGAAGCCTCGATACCCTGAAGCACCTTGTCGGGATCTTCCTTGGCCACTTCGTCACGGGTCTCCGAAGAGACTTTTCCCGAAGGGTCCACGTCGAAGATGTCGTCGCTGCAGGATACCGCAACGGCCGCACACATTAAAAATATCAGTATTTTTTTCATATCGATGTCGCTGCTTAAAAGTTAATGTTGAGACCTACCGAAGTGGTGCGGATCGGCGAATAATACGTACCGTCCACGCTGTTCAAAGCAATCGTCGCACCCTGACCGCCCATGCTCGTGCGGGGATCGTAGCCCTTGCGCTTCGAAGCGAAGAAGACGTTGTCGCAGGCAAAGTAAATGCGGGCGCTCTTGATTCCGATTTTGCTCATCCAGCCGGCGGGGAACGTGTAGCCCAGCGTGATGTTACGCAGGTTGAAATAGGTGTTGCTGACCAGGAAACGGTCCGACGAAGCGTTGATGTTCGAGTCGTTCGTGTTCCAGATCGGGGCCGAGCCTTTCCCGGTCTCCGGATTCCAGGCGTCGGCATAATCCTTCAGACGGTTCATCGGGAAATTCGCACTGCTGAACGCCGAGAAGTCGTAATCGTAGCCGTAGCCGCCGAACTGGAAATTGGCCATGATCGTCAGGTCGAGGCTCTTCCAGCGCAGCGTGGTGTTCAGACCGCCCGTGAAATCGGGAAGCGCGCTCTTTTCCAGCAGGTACTGCGTGGCCTCGGTAGCCTTGTCGGTCGTGACTTTCTCCACGCCGACAACGTTGCCTTCACTGTCCGTGATGTCCTGATCCATGTACCAGAGCGAGTTGCCCTTCTCGTCCAGTCCGGCATACTGGCGCATTTCCCAGCGGTAGATGTCCTTGCCCTCGTAAATGCGTTGGTTGCCGTTGGGCATACCCGCCTCCTTGTACTCGTCGGGCAGGTTGAGCATCTTGTTGGCATAGGTGTAACCGTTGATCGACACATCCCAGTACCAGTCCTTCTTCTGGATGATCTTCACGTTCACATCGAACTCGAAGCCCGAATTGCGCAGTTTGCCGACGTTGTACCAGTCGTATGCGCGGCCGGTCGAGATGTCTTTCGTGCGCTTGAAAAGCAGACCGTCCGACACACGGATGAAATAGTCCATCGTCAGGTTGATGCGGTCGTCGAGCAGGCCCACGTCCAGACCCAGGTCGAAGGTCTTCTGCTTCTCCCACGACAGATCGGGATTACCGTAATAGTAGATCTCCGTGCCCAGCTTGCCCTCGGAAATCGTCACGTTATACTGGTCGGTGTAGGGATAATAGTTGGTGAGGTCCTCGTTACCCTGCGTACCGTACGTCGCGCGGAGTTTCAGTTCCGAAAGCCAGTCGTGGGTGTTCTCCATGAATTTCTCGGCCCCGATGCGCCACGAACCGCCGACGGACCAGAAAGTGCCCCACGGGTGGTATTTGAAACGCGAGGTTCCGTCGCGGCGGATACCGCCCGAGAAATAGTAGCGGTTGTCGTAGTTGTAGGTGATACGGCCCGCAATGCCCTGATGGCGGTAGGGCAGCGCTTTTTCCGAGTTGTTGGCGTTTTCGCCCACGTAGTTCTTCTGCGACTGCTGGAAGAGGAACATGGCCGAGAGGTCGTGCTTGCCGAAGGTGCGTGCCCAGTTGGCCACGGCTTCGAAGTAGACCGAACGATAACCCTTGTTGGTCTGCTTGTAGGTGAGGTTTTCCTCGCCGATCTTCGTCTGGTTGAATTCGAGTTCGCCCGCCTCGTTGCGGCCGGTGGCCAGCCATTGGGGCGAGGTTTTCGTGCGGCCCAGGTTGTTCTCGTTCTGGGCGTCGAACGAACCCTTGATAGAAACGGTAAGGCCCTTGGTCACCCAGTCGCCCAGATCCTGCGTCAGCACGAACAGCGACTGCGCCGTGTTGTAGAATATTTCGCGGTATCCGGTCTGCGTCAGCAGCGCATAGGGGTTCTCGCCCTGTCCCGATGCCGGGCCGGCCAGGTAGCCGTTCGAATAGACGTCCGGGAAGGCGTTGGCTGCGGTCTTGAGCGCATAGCCCCAGATGCCGTTGGCGCCGGTGGCGCTCGACCCCGGTTCGTTCTTGCGTTCGAACGTGGTGGCCAGGTTGACGTTGAGCTTGGTGTATTTGTGGAGCTGGACCTCGACGTTCGACCGGAAGTTGAACCGGCGGTAGAAGACCGACGTGTTGTACTCCTTCATGTTGTCGGCCTTGAACAGGCCGTCCTCGTTGTAAAAGCCGCCCGAGATGTAGTATTTGGCCGTCGAGCCGCCGCCCGAGATGTTGACGTTGACGCGCTGGTTGAACGAGTAGTCCTTGTAGAGCCGCTTCACCCAGTCGATGTTCGGGTGCAGGTCGGGGTCCGAGCCGTCGCGGAACATCTGGATGTCCTTCCTCGAGTAGAAGTCGTATCCGGCCGCCGCGTTGTACATCTCGGCGAACTGGACGGCGTCGATCATGTCGGGAATCTTGGTCGGCTGTACCATGCCGGCCTCGAACTTGATGTTGATCTGCGGCTTGCCGATGGTTCCCTCGCGGGTCGTGATCAGTACGACGCCGTTGGCGCCGCGCACACCGTAGACGGCGGTCGCCGCGGCGTCCTTGAGGATCGAGAACTCCTTGATGTCCTCGATGTCCACCAGGTCGAGATCGCGCTCGATGCCGTCGACGAGTATCAGCGGCGTTTTGTTGGAGCCGAAGGTGCTGATACCGCGGATCCAGAAGGTCGACGAGGCGCCCGGTTCGCCCGAACGCTGCACGGAGATGACGCCCGCGAGCTGTCCGGCCAGGTTGTTCGAGATCTTGCCCGTGGGCATTTTGATGTCGTTGACCGGAACGGAGGCTATCGAACCGATGACGCTGGCCTTCTTCTGGGCGCCGTAACCGACGACGACGACCTCTTCGAGGTTGTTGTCCGGCGAAAGGGAGATCACTTTGGGAATGCGGTCGATGGGGAACTCCTGCGTCTGATAACCGACGTAGGAGATGGTCACGAAGCCGAAGTTGCCGGTGAACGAATAGTCGAACGAACCGTCCGATGCGGTGCTTGTGCCGAGTGCCGAATCCTTGATCCAGACCGTGCCACCGATGATCGGCTGCCGCGTCGCGGCGTCGAGCACCTGTCCCGCGATGTGGTGTTTCTGTGGGGCGGCCGGAGCCGTGGCCGGGGCTGCGGGCGCGGGGTTTTGTGCCGCCGTGCGGGTCAGGATGATGTTGTTCTGACGGATGATGTAGGTGATGCCGGTCCCGCGCAGGGCTTCGTCGAGCAGCTGGGAAACCGATTTCGTCGATTTGGCGATTTTCACGGGGACGTTGTCCGCCAGGTTGCCCTGGTAGGAGATTCGGTAGGAGGTCTGCGATTCGATCTTCTGGATCAGCCCTTTCAGGCTGGTCACGTTTTCAACGCGGACCGAAGTCTGCTGGGGCGACGGTGCCGCCTGCGTTTTTCCCCCCCCCACGGGATAAGGAGTGTCAGGCATGCTGCCAGAAGGTACCGGGCACGCCGCATACGGAGTAGCTTTTGTTTCATAGAGGTTTGGTTAAGATTGGATTATTTGTGAATGGTGATTTTTTCGCCGTTGCGGTTGAAACGGGTGTTCGTCGAAAGCGTCAGCACTTCGAGGATATGGTCGATCGGCATGTTGAAATCGAGCGTTCCGGTGAACTGGATGCTTTTGAGCGCGTCGTTGCGGAAAGCGATGCCGATGCCGTAGAAATCCTCGATCACCCCGGCGATCTGCTCCAGGTCGACGTGGCGGAACGTGCGCAGCCGGGCGGCCAGTTCCGCCTCCACGTTGACCGTTTGCAGCGTCAGGTCGTTGTCCGTGGGATTGTAGGAGACTTTCTGTCCCGGGTGCAGGGCCACGACATGTTCGGCGGCGCGGAAATCGACGGCTCCCTCGACCAGTACGGTTTCGACGTCGGAACTGTCGTCGTAGGCTTTCAGGTTGAATTTGGTTCCGCGGACCACGACCTCGGCGTCGTGGACCGTGGTGACGGTGAACGGCGCGCCGTTGCGCTTGCTGACCTCGAAAAAGGCTTCGCCGGTAAGGTGCACCGTGCGGTTCCCGTCGTCGAACGAGACCGGATAGTTCAGCTGCGAGCTGCGGGTGAGCCGGATGACGGAGCCGTCGGGCAGCGTCACCGAGCAGTCGCTGTGCTCGGCGCTGACCGTGCAGATGCGGTCGTCCGGACGGTTCTGGTAGAGATACATGCCCGCGACGATCACGCCGGCGACGAGTATGGCGGCGTAACGCGAGACGATCTGCCGCCATTGGGGCCGTGTCTTTGTGCGGCGCAGTTCGATGCGCCGTTGCAGGGATCGGAATGCCTGGTCGGTGTTGACCGACGCGGCGGCCCGGAGCCGGTCTCCGGCGAAAAGTACGAAATAGAGCGTTTCGAGCCGGCGGCGGTTCTCTTCGGAAGCGTCGTACCAGTTTTCGATCTCGCGGTTGGTGGGTTCGTCGAGTTTTCCTTCGAGGAACTCGGTCAGCAGGTTGTCGTCGATCTCTTTCATAAGGGCGGTTTCTGTATGTAATACGATTCAGGGAAAATAGATACTAAACGAAAACCCGAATTTTTTTCGGGCTTTCGTTTTTATTGCATATAATCGGTTTCAGGGACAGGGGTTTCAGTTGCTCCCGGGCATTTCGAAAAACAGCGCTATCAGCGGCAGGTAATCCTTCAGGGCGACGCCGAGGACTTTGAGCGCCTGGCCGATATGGTAGTTGACGGTCTGGGGCGATACCTCCATTTCGGCGGCGATCTGCTGGTGGGTCATGCACTGGAAGCGGCTCATCTCGAAGATACGGCGGGTCTGCTCGGGGAGTTGCGCGAGCGCCTCGTGGTAGAGCCGCGCGAGTTCCGTGCCGAGGTAGAAGTCCGGGGAGTCGAACTGGTCGGCGAATCTCTTTTCCAGCTGCTGGTGGACGCGTGAATGGACGCTCTGGCGGGTTACGCGGTCCAGCGACTTGTTGCGGACGATCATGAACAGAAGTCCCTTCAGCGAAAGTTCCTCCATCAGGCGGTCGCGGTTTTCCCAGATGTACAGCATCGTGTCCTGTACGATGTCTTCCGCCGCGGGGAGGGATACCCAGCGTGAAGCGAAGCTGCACAACCCTTTGTAATAGAATCGGTAGCATGCTTCGAAACACTGCCGGTCCCCGGCGTTGAGCCGTCGGATGACCAGCCGGTTGTCGAGGATGTCGTATTTGGTGTTCAGGGACATAAACTGTCGGATCTCGCGTAATTTGAAAGGTTAAAATTACAACTTTTTCCGGAAAACGGTCCTGATTCCCGAAAAAAGGCTCACCTTTGCAGAAAAATAGAACCGGGCTTCCGGGGAGTCTGCGCCCCGGGGCCGCCGCATTGCATCGCTTATGAATACCGTCTGGATCGTATTACCTATATTGATCGTGCTGATGTTTCAGCTCGGCATCGAACTCGACCGGCAGGCCTTCGCCGGTGTGGCCCGCCGTCCGGCGGCCGTCGTCGCGGGACTGCTGGGCCAGTTGGTGCTGCTGCCGCTCATCGCCTTCGGCGTGGGGCTGGCGTTCCGCCTGCCGTCCGTTTACTTCCTGGGACTGCTGCTGATCGCCTGCTGTCCGGGAGGCAGTTCGTCGAATGTCTTTTCGATGCTGGCCAAGGGCGACGTGGCCCTTTCGGTGACGCTGACCGCTTTGAGCAGTCTCATCACGCTGTTCACGATTCCGCTGGTGATGGGTTTCGCCGCGCGTTTCGTCGCGGTGCACGCCGGTGCGGCCATCGAACTGCCGGTCGGGAAGCTGTTGGTGCAGAATATCGTCCTGCTGTTCCTGCCGATGCTGTGCGGGGCGTTTTTCCGCTATTGGCGGCCCCGGGCGGCACGGCATGTGCATGATCTGTTGGGGCGTGTGGCCTTCCCGGCCCTGATGCTGCTGGCGGCGGTGTTCTTCGTGCAGTATGCTTCGACGATCCTCGAAAACCTCGGCGTGCTGGGACTGGCCGCAGGAACGCTGATCCTGCTGGCGATGGCGGGCGGGTCGCTGCTGGCCCGCCTGTTCCGGCTCCGGCGGGCGGTGCGCCGCACGATCGTCATCGAGGTCGGGATGCAGAATGCTGCGCAGGCCATCGCCGTCGCCACCTCGCCGCTGATCTTCGACAGCGGCGAAATGGCTGTTCCGGCCATCGTCTACGCCCTCGTGATGAACGTGGTCCTGCTCTCGTACCTGAAATTGCTGCCGAAATATACCGGCGAAACAGCGTCGGGAGGTGTTTAACCGAGTATCTTTGCCGTATGAAATTCCTGAAAGTCGCAATTTTGTTTTTCGGCCTGGCCGCAGCGTTTGCCGTGCGGGCGCAGGAGGGAACCTATCCCGTCAGCGGACGGGTGATCGACCGTTTGAGCCGCAGGCCCGTGGCCTATGCCGCCGTGGTGCTGGCCGGGCAGGAGCGGAAGGGTGCCTCGACCGACTCGCTGGGGAGGTTCCGCATCGAGCGCGTGAAGCCGGGTATCTGGCGGCTGGCGGTCTCGTCGGTGGGCTATAAGAGCGCGACGACGCCCGAATACCTGGTTTCGGCCGCCACGCCCTTCATCGAGATCGAGATGGAAGAGGACGCCGCGCAGCTCGAAGCCGTGACGGTCCGCCCGTCGCCGTTCCGCGTCACGGCGGAGAGTCCCGTAAGTTTGAAGGTGATCGGTTTGCAGGAGATCGAGAAAAGCCCCGGCTCGAACCGTGACGTGTCGCGCATCGTGCGCTCCTATCCCGGCGTGGCCTTCTCGCCCGTGGGTTACCGCAACGACCTGATCGTGCGCGGCGGCGGCCCTTCGGAGAACAAGTTCTACATGGACGGGATCGAGATTCCGAACATCAACCATTTTGCCACGCAGGGTGCGACGGGCGGTCCGGTGAGCATCGTCAATGCCGACCTGATCCAGGAGATCAGCTTCTACACCGGGGCGTTTCCCGCCGACCGGGCCGGGGCGCTGAGCTCCGTGCTGGATTTCCGGCTGCGCGACGGCAATGCCGAGAAGCAGACCTTCAAGGCGACGCTCGGCGCGTCGGATGCCGGTGTCAGCGGCAGCGGGCATATCGGCGGCCGCACGACCTACGTCTTCTCGCTCCGTCAGTCGTACCTCCAGCTGCTTTTCAAAATGCTGGGGCTGCCGTTCCTGCCCGACTACATCGACGGGCAGGTGAAGGTCAAGACGCGCCTCACGGAGCGCGACGAACTCACGGTGCTGGCGCTCGCCGGCATCGACAACATGAAGCTCAACGTCGATGAGAAGGGCGAGGACGCCAAGTACCTGCTGAGCTACCTGCCCCGCATCCGGCAGGAGACCTTCACGGCGGGGGCCTCGTGGCGCCACTATGCGGGCCGCCACGTACAGACCGTGACGTTGAGCCACAACTACCTGAACAACCGCAACCTGAAATACCGCAACAACGACGCCTCGTCGGAGGAGAACCTGACGCTCCGGCTGCGTTCCGTCGAGCAGACGACCTCGCTGCGGGCCGAGAACCGCTCGTACCTCGGACGCTGGACGCTGCGTGAGGGCGTCGAGCTGAGCTACTCGCATTACACGAACCGTACTTTCCGACGTTTCTTCGCCGAACAGGCCGGCACGCTGAACTACCGCACGCGGCTCGGACTGACCGGCTGGGGAGCGTTCGTCGCAGCCGACTATGCCTCGGCCGACGACCGGCTGACCGTATCGGCAGGAATCCGGGCCGACGGGAGCGACTTCTCGGCGGAAACCGCCCGGCCGTGGCATCAGCTTTCGCCGAGGGCATCGGTCCGCTACGCTCTGAGCGAGCGATGGACGGTCGCCGCCAGCGCCGGACTGTACTATCAACTGCCTCCCTTCACCGCGCTCGGATTCGAAAACGGGCAGGGGGAAAGGGTCAACCGCAGACTGAAATACATGCGCGTGGCCGAGACCTCGGCCGGTTTCGACTGGAGGCTGCGCGACCGGCTGACCGTATCGATCGAGGGATTTCACAAGTTCTACACCGGCGTCCCGCTCTCGCTCGCCGACAGCATTCCGCTGACCTGTCAGGGCAACGATTACGGCACGGTCGGCGACGAGCCGCTCGCCCCGACAGCCGAAGGGCGGGCCTACGGCATTGAGGCGATGGTCAGATGGCAGATTCCGGACAGGCTGCATGTCGTGGGCTCCGTCACGGTCTACCGCAGCGAGTACCGCAGCGGACGACGGGCCCGGTATATCGCCTCGGCCTGGGACAACCGCTTCGTGTTGAACCTGAGCGGAACTTACGAACTGCCCAAGGCATGGAGCATCGGCGCGAAACTGAGCGCGATAGGCGGAGCGCCCTACACGCCCTACGACACCGAAAAGTCGTCGCTCAAGGAGGCATGGGACGCCCGAGGACGCCCCTACTACGACTATTCGCGGTACAACGAGGGGCGTCTGCCGGCTTTCGCCCAGCTCGACCTGAGGATCGACAAGGCGTTCTACTTCCGCCGCTGCACGCTCGGAATCTACGTGGACCTGCAGAACGTCACGGGCAGCAAGTTGCGACAGCCCGACGTGCTGATGAGCACCGGCATCGTCGAGAACCCGTCGGCTCCGGCTTCCGAGCAGCGCTACCGGATGAAGTACATCAAACAGGAGAGCGGCACGCTGGTCCCGGCGCTCGGGGTCACGGTCGAGTTCTGAGCGCTTCCGCATCCGCAGGCGGGATATCCGTCCGGGAATGCCTCCGCTACCGGACGTCCGCTCTGCCATAGGACGGCCCGGGCGAGCGGCCCGTCGTCTCCCCTACGCTTTCGCACGGTATCGCAACGACAAGCATCGGACCGCTTCCGTTACGCCCGGGACATATGCGAGCGCATACCCGTCCTACCGGAAAAACCGAGCCTTTGCGCACGATTGTTGCACATGAGCGGCAAAAAGGAACCCGAAAATGAAAAAA
>ENA-ORVG01004073-ORVG01004073.1-human-gut-metagenome-genome-assembly--contig:-NODE-4073-length-10411-cov-6.041232_pt1 | contig 10411 bp, 7 predicted proteins | sample MGYA00242091_ERZ509233 | MGnify/ENA primary metagenome ERZ509233 (study PRJEB26280, sample SAMEA2338840) | human gut metagenome | biome: human gut; feature: human-associated habitat; material: faeces... | reverse complement strand
TGTACTGATTACTTTTTTCATGTTGTTAGTCCACCTTTCTGATACTTCTTTCCGTTATTTCCACACGATGTTCCTTATATAAACGTCCCACCGCACGTTTGAAAGCATTTTTACTGAGTCCGGTCTCTCTCTTAATGACTTCCGGGGATGCTTTATCTCCAAATGGAAGCACTCCGGCAAATTCCTCAATAACCTGCATCACCTTCGCAGCATCCTCATCCATCTGCAGGTATGCCTTGTCACGCAATGACACATCCAGTTTTCCATCCGGCTTTACTTTTGTCACTTTTGCCTCGATCACATCTCCGATACGAAGTTTGCTTGTATCTTCATGTCGTGGGATCATAGCGGAATATTTATCATCCACTGCAACAAAGGTTCCGAAATTATCACTGAACTCATAAACTCTTCCCTCTACATGGTCTCCCTCTTTGTATGGAGAATCCGTGGAAAGCAGATCATAAAGCTTTTTCATACTCGCACAAAGTCTGCTGCTCTTATCAATATAAAGTGTTACCAAAACCTCATCTTCCGGCTGGACTTTCATTGTCATCTCTTTATAAGGAAGAAACAGATCTTTTTCGAGTCCCCAGTCAAGGAATGCACCGATTTTTCCAACCTGTGCCACACGCAAAACAGCAAGCCCTCCAAGAGTGATCTTTGGCTGATTTGTCGTTGCGATCATCCGGTCTTTGGAATCCTTGTACAAAAACACTTCAAGTTCATCCCCGGTCTTTGCATTCTCCGGAACCTGTTTTGCCGGAAGAAGCACACGTTTCTCCATATCCTGCTCTTCCGCGAGATAAACTCCAAACTCCACTTTCTTTACAATTGTAAGTTTCTGATACTGTCCTAATTTTAACATTTTATTTTCCTCTAAACTGCATAATGGCATATGGCACTTTCTGCTCATCTGCCAACACAATGGTTACTCCGTTCTGCTGCTCATAAACCTCCGGGTATAACATGTTCCCGATGACTGCAGCCTTTTTGTATTCCACGCGAATACTCTCTGTCTTAAAATTCTCCGGCAGATATTCCTCTGCCACAAGAATATATTTTCCATTATTCATATGATGATTGGTGTCAATATGAAAACGCTGTACCAAAACCGGCTCTTTCTCCACCGGAGTGCCCTCTATCCTGATCTTACGATCTGACCAATCATATTGTATCGCCTCATCCATCACCGGGATATAAGCATCCTGCACTTCTTTTGCGATCCGCACCGGACGCATCGTGGCAGTATCCATGTAAACCCAGACAGAATTGGCGAATGCACAGATTTCTCCCGCTTCATCCTTTATTGTAAAGTTACGATAACCGTAAAATCCCTTGAAGCTATATGGCCAGGTGCTCACCGTAATATGCTCCGCAAGCTTTGGATAGCGGTTCATGACGATCTCCCAGGACGATAACACCCACGCAGCATGATGCTGTTCTAAATACTCCACACCGATATTCATATCTTCTGACTGAAATGTGCAGCAATTCTGCAGATAATCGATCAGTGCCGGCAGCGTAAGCTGTCTTTCACTGTTCACTTCACTATATCTTACCCTGCTTTTAAAATCATACATATCCTGTTCTCCTGATCAAAATAAGAAATTATCTTCTCCAACGCACTGTGCTGCCACCCGGAAGTTTTTGCATGATTGGAAAATGTCAATTTCCCATGATGGAACAAAGTTTCCTGTTACACAAAAATAGCACCACTTCCGTGGTGCTTTCTAGCAGGGCTACAAGGATTCGAACCTTGAAATGACGGAGTCAGAGTCCGTTGCCTTACCGTTTGGCGATAGCCCTATGTATTGTTGTTTTCGACTTTTGCGCCGTCAACAATAGCTATTATATACACCCTTAATAAAAATGTCAAGCATTTTTTTCAAAGATTTTTAGATTTTTTTCAACCATTGCATATAATACTTCGTCACCCCAGGAAATATCAGCATTTCCGCTGGTTGCCTCGGTCACTTCTTTTTCAAAAGACTGCTCTTTTTCCTTTGGAACCATGAGGATCAGTTCCACTTTCTCTGTATAAACGGTATCGATCATTGTCAGTTCCTCTTTTGCGATCAGATACTGTAATTTCCCAAGTCCATTGTAATCCGTTCCGATCGTCAGTTTTCTTCCAATCTGTTTATCAATGATCACACTATTTTCCAATCCGGTCTGCGTCGCTTTCTGGTAGGCACGGACAAGACCCCCCGTTCCCAACAGCGTCCCGCCAAAATAGCGGGTCACTACAACGCACACATTATGTATCTCTTCCTTTAATAATACGTCCAGTATCGGTCTTCCTGCTGTCTGCGCCGGTTCTCCGTCATCTGAGCACCGGCTGATCTCCTGTCTGTCCCCGATCACAAATGCGGAGCAATTGTGTCTGGCATCCCAATATTTCTTTTTCATTTCATTTATAAAAGCAACTGCTTCCTCTTCGCTGCTTACCGGACGCACCGTCGCAATAAACCGGGATTTTTTCTCAACAATTTCGCCCTCGCCGCCGGCATATACTGTTTTCATCTCTTATGGCTCCTGATCTGTTTCTTCGTAGTGATTCAGTACTTTATCATTACGATTCTTCTATAATAATGTATACTTTGCTGTTTTCTGTATCAAAATACTATCATGAAATAAATATAAAATGCAATACGCAACGGAATCAATATTTTCACTTTTTTCTTTATTATGACACATTTATTTGATATAATACATAGGCGGTGGTTTTTTAACATTTGATCATAAAGGAGACTTATTATATGAATTATGGAAAGAAAGGTTCGAAGAAACGCCAGGCCGAACTGACTTCCAAGGGCATTATGTACGGCAAAAAAATGCGTGTTATTTTTTGCAAGGTATTGCTCGTATGCTGTTTTGCAGTTGCAATTATAGGCGGAAGCCTTGGATTTGGCGTCTATAAGGGCATTCTGGATTCTGCGCCATCCATCGATGACATCGACGCAACACCTACCGGTTATCTTACAACCGTGTTAGATAATCAGGGCAATGAGATCGCAACTCTGGTAGCTTCCGGTTCGAACCGTAAAAATGTAACAATCGATGAGATACCGATCAATCTGCAACACGCCTTTGTTGCACTCGAAGATTCCCGTTTTTACGAACACAACGGTATCGACCTTACCGGTATCATCCGTGCCGGCGTTACCGGCATCGCTTCCGGCGGTAATTTTTCCCAGGGTGCCAGTACGATCACACAGCAGCTTTTGAAGAACACTGTGTTTACCGAGTGGACGAGTGAGACATCCTTCATCGACAAACTGGAGCGCAAGATCCAGGAACAGTATCTTGCCGTACAGCTTGAGAAAAAAGTCAGCAAAAACTGGATCATGGAAAATTATCTGAACGCCATCAACCTTGGTCAGAATACACTTGGTGTGGCAGTGGCTTCGGAGCGATATTTTGGAAAAGATGTCTCAGAACTGACGCTCTCTGAATGTGCTGTTTTGGCAGCCATCACACAGAATCCGTCCAGGTTTAATCCGATCTCCAACCCGGAGAAAAATGCGGAGCGCCGCATGAAAGTATTAAACAATATGCTGGATCAGGGATTTATCAGCCAGAGTGAGTATGACGAAGCTGTGGCAGATAACGTTTACGACAGGATCCAGTTAGTCAACGTAGAATTGCAGGACAATGGCATCAATTCCTATTTTATTGATGAGCTGACCGATCAGGTCATCCGCGATCTTGTGGAACAGAAGGGTTATACTGAGACACAGGCATACAAGACACTCTACCAGAGCGGTCTTACCATTTACTCTACACAGGATATGGATATTCAGAATATTGCCGATGAGGAAGTAAACAACCAGGACAACTATACATCCAGTCCAAAAGTTTCTTTCTCCTACCGTGTTTCCATCCGTTCGACCGATGGTTCTGTAAAGAACTACAGTGAGCAGACGATGCTTTCTTATTATAAGAATAAGGACAATCCAAACTTCAAGAGTACGAATTATTCCATCAACTTCGCCTCTGAGGAAGATGCAGATGCCGCTATTGAGCAATACAAAGCAGATATTATGCAGGAAGGTGATGAGATCGTAGATGGAAGCGAAACTGTTATCTATACTTTACAGCCACAAGCTTCCTTAACAGTCATTGACCAGTCAACCGGCGAAGTAAAAGCAATCGTTGGCGGCCGTGGCGATAAAACAGCAAGTAAAACCCTCAACCGCGCCACCGATACAACCAGACAGCCTGGTTCTACCTTTAAAATCCTTGCTGCCTACTCCGCTGCGCTTGATGCAGGTGGACTTACCCTTGCCTCCGTGCAGGATGATGCCCCTTACACTTATGCCGGAGCAAATGGAAAATCTGTTAATAACTACGACAGACGTTACCGTGGTTTTACCACTTTAAGAGAGGCGATCACAGACTCCATCAATATTGTAACCGTAAAAACACTTGCACAGGCTGGTGTTTCCCTTGGCTGGCAGTATGTACAGGAATATGGTTTCACAACCGTTGATTCCCGTGATATGAATGAAGCCCTTGCACTCGGTGGTATCACGCAGGGTGTATCAAACCTTGAACTTACCGCTGCCTATGCTGCAATCGCAAATCAGGGAACTTATATCAAACCAAAGTTCTATACAAAGATTTTAGACCACGATGGTAATGTTTTAATTGATAATACAACACCGGAATCTCATACAGTTATCAAAGATACTACCGCATGGCTCTTAACAAGTGCCATGGAAGATGTTATGACTTCCGGTACCGGTACTTCCGCTTACTTTGGCAGTTCCATGGCTCAGGCAGGAAAATCCGGTACAACGACCAGCAGCCGAGATGCTTTATTTGCAGGTTACACACCTTATTATACCTGTGCTGTCTGGGGTGGCTACGATGATAATGCCATGCAGAAAGGTTCCGATACAAACTATCCAAAACGTATCTGGAAAGCTGTTATGAAACGGATACACGAAAATCTTGCTTACAAAGATTTCACAAAACCAAGTGGAATTGTTGCAGTCGCCGTATGTAAAGAATCCGGAAAGCTTCCAATCGAAGGTGTCTGCGATCACGATCCCCGTGGGAACTGTGTGATCACAGAATATTTTGCACAGGGCACAGAGCCAACCGAATACTGTGATCATCACACTGTAGCCAATATCTGTACCGCTTCTAATATGTTAGCCGGCAGTTATTGCCCTGCCGAGACCGTTACCACCGGAGTATATGTCACCGGCGGTTCTGAGACAACCGAAGATGCGCCTTACCTGTTAACAGATGCATTCTTAAGTCAGACATGTACCGTACACAATGAGTTTAACTCCACTTACACCGGAACAAACTCCTTCCCCGGATCAACCGGTGTCAACCCGATCGGTGCTGATCCGGCAGGTGATGCTGCTACGCCTGATGCCAGCACTACCACAACGAATCCAAATACGACAACCGATCCAGCTGCCACAACGGATCAGAGTGTTGATGGTCAGTAAAATATTTAAACATAAAAAATGCTAACCCACGGGTTAGCATTTTTTATCATGCATTTGTCACTAAACTTTCATTTCATGAGCACTTCTGCCTCATTCTGTGCCCTGGCTATATTATGAGTATTGGGATTCTCACACATTGCTTTTAACAGCTTTTTTTCCTTCGCAAAATACTGATTGCGCTGTTCTACGTTCCAGGCTGTCCCATATCTTTCCATGGTAAATCCAAGCAGCCGGTCTGCAAAAATCTCAAAATCTTTCCATCTTCCATTCTGGTTCTCTATGATTTTCTCGATCTCTGCAATTGCTTTCCGATTGTCCTCTAACTGTTTCAGACGCTCCTGTCTGCTGTCCCTGTCATGTTTTTTCAAGTCATAAAGTTCATAGGCTTCCTCCAGTGCCTGCATAAATTCCTGCCTGAAATTTACCGGCCGTAGAAATACACGGAACACATCCCGTTTATTCAAATAGAATCCTAACTGCACTGCACTGATCGAATTTGTATATAACATACAGATTGTATTTGGGAACACCTGGTTTACATAAGAAATAATCTTGTCTCCATTATATCCATCCAGATTTAAATCTGTGACAAGTATCTGATATTCTTTTTGTTTTAACAACTCCATTGCATCTGTTCCATTTTGTGCAATATCTGTCTCAATCTGTTTTTCTTCTAAGATGCCCTGAAATTCATCTATAATCTCCGGATATCTGCTAATAAATAAAAGATTTCGCTTCATTTTTTTTCCTTCTTATTTTCTATCACATTCAGCCATATCATTTGTAATCTGATATAGCACTTTTATTATAACTTTTTGTTTTAAAAAAATCCACCATAAAACTTTTGTCTCTTACATGATCTTATTCGCACATATGGATTCAAAAGATCTGTATTTTATCATTTTTCTATACAAAAAGAACGGCTGCCGCCGTTCTTTTTGTGTTGATGTATATACTACTAAGGGGATTAGATTCCACGAACCTAATCGAATTAGATTCGTGCGAATTAATGAAGTTCTCTTGGAACAAAATCAGGATATCCGGATTCAAGACCATGTTCTGTAGAGTCAAGTCCTTCTACTTCTTCCTGAGCAGATACTCTGAGTCCAATTGTTTTCTTAAGTACTGTAAATACAATTGTCATTGTAACGATTGTCCAGCCTGCGATACATACAATACCAAGTAACTGGATCAGTAAGTGATGTACACCACCGCCATAGAATAAACCATCTTTGTAATCAAAAAGTCCTACAGCGATCGTTCCCCAGATACCATTGCAGCCATGTACTGCTACGGCACCAACCGGATCATCTACTTTTAATTTATCTTCAATAAAGTATACTGCTACGCAGACCAGAACACCTGCAACTGCACCGATGATGAAAGAACCAATGACATCGACATTTGCACATCCTGCTGTGACTGCCACAAGACCTGCAAGAGATCCGTTTAAGGACATGGAAACATCCGGTTTGCCATTTCTGATCCATGTGAAAATCATTGCACTTACTGTTGCGACTGCCGGAGCTACAGTTGTTGTTGCAAAAATCTGTGATAACTGCATCGTGTCTGTTGCTGCTGCGCCGTTAAATCCGTACCAGCCAAACCAGAGAATGAATACACCAAGAGCACCGATTAAAATATTGTGTCCAAGAATTGGTCTTGCTTTTCCGTTTTTATCATATTTACCGATACGAGGTCCAAGCATTGCTGCTCCAATGAAGGCTGTAATTCCACCTACCATATGGATGCATGCTGATCCTGCAAAATCTGTAAATCCCATATCTGTAAGCCATGGTGTTGCACCCCAAACCCAGTGAGCCTCGATCGGATAAACGACTAAACTGATAATAAAACTATAAATACAATAGGTAATGAATTTTGTACGCTCTGCCATTGCACCTGAAACAATTGTTGCTGCTGTTGCACAGAATACTAAGTTAAATACAAAACCTGACCAGTCTGTCTCGCCAAAGCCTGTAAAAGGATTCAGTCCCCAGCCTGCGAAACCACCTTCGCCGCAGAGCAGGTTATAACCTAATAAATAGAATGCAACTGTACCAATACAGAAATCCATTAAGTTTTTCATCGTAATGTTGCCCACATTTTTTGCTCTTGTAAAGCCTGCTTCTACCATTGCAAATCCACATTGCATAAAAAATACTAACGCTGCACCCATCAGGTACCATACACTCATATCCATAATAATCCTCCTTGTTTTGCGAAGCAAAATCCGAGCCCTCTGGCGAGGAGAGGATTTAGCCTCCTTGTTTTGCGATATAAAAAAGGAGATAATTCAGGTGAGACTACACCCTTTATTATCCCCTTTGATAATCGTTTTTTCCTGATTCAATTTTTTCATAACAAAAAACTAATTCTATTTTAGGACTCCTCTTTCCATCCATAGAATCTTACAATGCATCTGTACCATGTTCGCCGGTACGGATACGAACTGCATCTTCTACATCATATACGAAAATCTTACCATCACCAAAATGTCCGGTATTAATTTCCTTTACGATCTTATCGATCAGAGTTGGTGCAACTTCATCTGTTACGACCGTCTCCACTTTAACCTTAGGAAGAAGATTTACAGCATACTCAGAACCACGGTAATTTTTAATGATACCTTTCTGATTACCATAACCCATGCTGTTTACGATATTCATACCGTTTACTTCACAGGAATCTAAAACTTCTTTTAAGTCTTCAAGTTTCTCCGGTTTAATAATAATTTCCAGTTTCTTCATAGCAATCCTCCTTGTTTTCTATTCTTTATTTGTTCACAATTTGTTTAAAAACCTTTCATGATGTGAACATGAATTTTTCACTTCTTCTGCATATAATAAAAGCATAAAAACAAAAGACAGTTTCAAAGTTTTGATTACTTTTTATATAAACTTTTTCATAATCTGCCAGGTGGAGAACCACCTGGCATCCTCCCTTTTATGGGAGTTTTTTATGTATACCGTTCTGTTATTATACTTCAAAGATCAGATCTCCGTAAGAAGGCATTGGCCACATGGACTTATCTACCAACATTTCCAATTTATCAACCGGTGCACGTAGCTCATCCATAGCTGCTTTTACTTCATCATGATAATAAACTGCCTGTGCTCTTCCCTCTTCCATTGCACCACCTTTTGCAGTGACTTCTTCCAGTTGGGAAAGTGCTGATTTTGCATCTGCAAGCAGATCAGATACCTCTGTCAGAATCTCTGTCTGAACACTCACATCAGCGCCGCATGCTGCCTTCACTGCTGTGATGGACTCTGCAAGAACCGTTGTGTATTTGATCACTGCCGGAATGATCTGTTTGGTTGCGATATCGATCATTGCCTTTGCCTCAATATTGATCTCTTTTGCGTAAGTCTCATATTCGATCTCAACACGGGAATCAAGTTCTGCTTTTGTAAATACACCAAATTTTTCAAATAATGTAACTGCCTTGTCAGTATTCAATGCAGGGATTGCATCTACCATGGATTTGATGTTTGGAAGTCCACGTCTCTCTGCCTCTTTTACCCATGCCTCAGAATAACCATTTCCATTGAATACAATTCTCTGGTGCTCGGTTGCATATTTTTTGATCAGATCATGTACTGCCATATCGAAATCATCTGCTTTTTCCAGTTCATCACAGGCTTCTGCAAATGCTTCTGCAACGATTGTATTTAATACAACGTTTGGCTGTGCGATGGAATCCTGAGAACCTACCATACGGAACTCGAACTTGTTTCCGGTAAATGCAAATGGTGACGTTCTGTTCCGGTCTGTTGCATCTTTCATGAAATCAGGTAATGTTTTAACACCTGTCTCTAACATTTTTCCTGAAATACTATGTGTGGCTTCACCAGTGCTGATCAGCTGTGACAACACATCCTCTAACTGCTCGCCCAGGAACACGGAAAGGATTGCCGGCGGTGCCTCATTTGCTCCTAATCTGTGATCATTTCCGACATCTGCTGCGGATTCTCTTAACAGATCTGCATGTGTATCCACTGCCTTTAAGATACAGGTTAAAACTAATAGGAACTGAATATTCTCATGTGGCGTTTTGCCAGGATCCAACAGGTTAATTCCATCATCTGTTGTGATCGACCAGTTGTTGTGTTTACCGGAACCGTTAACTCCTGCAAATGGTTTCTCGTGAAGTAAGCACTGTAAGCCATGACGGTAAGCAACTTTTTTCAATGTCTCCATGACTAACTGGTTGTGATCCACTGCAATGTTTGCTTCTGCATAAATTGGAGCTAACTCATGCTGTGCAGGTGCGACCTCATTATGCTGTGTCTTTGCAGATACACCAAGTTTCCAGAGTTCTTTGTTGACATCCTTCATGTAAGCTGCGATACGCTCACGGATGCTTCCGAAGTAGTGATCATCCATTTCCTGTCCCTTTGGAGGCATTGCTCCGAATAAGGTACGGCCTGTGAAGATCAGGTCTTTTCTCTGTAAGTATTTCTCTCTGTCTACAATGAAGTATTCCTGTTCCGGTCCAACGGAAGGGGTTACTTTTTTCGAGGTTGTGTTTCCAAATAACCGGAGCAATCGAAGGGACTGCTCATTAATTGCCTCCATAGAACGAAGCAATGGTGTTTTCTGGTCAAGCGCCTCACCTGTGTAGGAACAGAAAGCAGTTGGAATACACAGTGTTGCGCCTGCTGCATCCTGTCTGACGAATGCCGGTGAAGTACAATCCCACGCTGTATATCCTCTGGCTTCAAACGTTGCCCTAAGACCACCGGATGGGAAAGATGATGCATCCGGTTCACCTTTGATCAGCTCTTTTCCGGAGAAGCTCATCAATACTTTTCCGTTTGGCATTGGAGCCGTGATAAAAGAATCATGTTTCTCTGCTGTTACACCGGTTAACGGCTGGAACCAGTGTGTATAGTGTGTTGCTCCTTTTTCAATTGCCCATTCTTTCATCTCATGTGCAA
>ENA-ORVG01004063-ORVG01004063.1-human-gut-metagenome-genome-assembly--contig:-NODE-4063-length-10441-cov-3.218660_pt1 | contig 10441 bp, 13 predicted proteins | sample MGYA00242091_ERZ509233 | MGnify/ENA primary metagenome ERZ509233 (study PRJEB26280, sample SAMEA2338840) | human gut metagenome | biome: human gut; feature: human-associated habitat; material: faeces... | reverse complement strand
CTTATGTAGCTTCTGATGTTCCGGCTATTCTGCAATATACCAGAAATGTTTATTATATTGGTAATCTGGAATTTGCCAGATTGACACCTGGAGAAGCTCATTTCTTTAACCTTGATGGGGATGAGATTGAAAAGCAGACAACAGAAATTAAGTGGGATGCTGAGGCGGCAGAAAAAGCAGGATTTGAACACTTTATGATGAAAGAAATTCATGAACAGCCGAAAGCAGTTCAGGATACTTTGGGTTCTGTTATAAAAAATAATTGCATTGATTTATCATCAGTTGAAATTACAGAAGAGGAAATTCAGAAATTTGAACAGATATATATTGTTGCATGTGGTTCAGCCTGGCATGTTGGAATGGCAGTGCAGTATGTGATCGAGGACTTAGTTGATGTTCCGGTAAGAGTGGAGCTTGCATCTGAATTTAGATACAGAAAAATGTCAATAAATAAAAATTCGTTGGTTATTGTTATCAGCCAGTCTGGGGAAACAGCGGATACTTTAGCAGCTTTGCGTTTGGCAAAGGAAAAAGGTATAACAACTCTGGCAATCGTAAATGTGATTGGCAGTAGCATTGCTCGTGAGGCAGATAAAGTATTCTATACTCTTGCTGGCCCGGAAATATCAGTGGCAACGACAAAGGCTTACAGCGCCCAGCTTGTAGCAATGTATTGTCTTGCTGTTCAATTTGCCAGAGTTAGAAATACCATTACAGAAGAGCAGTATGGTAATTACATTACTGAGTTATTGACAATTCCAGATAAGATTCAGAAAATCTTGCAGGATAAAGAAAGACTTCAATGGTTTGCTGCGAAATATGCGAATGCTCATGATGTGTTTTTTGTGGGCAGAGGAATTGATTATGCAATTTCTCTGGAAGGCAGTTTAAAGCTGAAAGAAATTTCTTATATTCATTCTGAAGCATACGCAGCCGGGGAATTAAAGCATGGTACAATCAGTCTGATCGAGCCAGGAACATTAGTAATTGGTGTATTGACGCAGAGTGATCTTTACGAGAAAACCATTAGTAATATGTTGGAGTGTAAGAGTCGTGGTGCGTATTTGATGGGGGTGACAACATACGGAAAATATGAGATTGAAGATCAGGTAAATTTTGCAGTTTACGTTCCGAAGATAGATGAACACTTCGTGGGAAGTCTGGCAGTTGTTCCGTTGCAGTTAATGGGATATTATGTCAGCGTGGCTAAAGGGTTAGATGTGGACAAGCCTAGAAATTTGGCAAAAAGCGTTACCGTAGAATAAGAAATGAATACTCTGGTGCTGGCAGGTGCCAGAGTATCGGTATAATATGATTGGATTGACACGAAAAAAGGAGAAAGTATGAAAGTATGGCTTAAGGCAGGTGTGATTATATTTTATGTTTTGGGATATTGTTTTTTGCGAAAACGTATGCGGAGGGATGTAGTCAAATTATTTAAAGCATACATGCTATTGATGATTTTTTTGCTTTCGCTCTTGCCGGAACCATTTATGCTGAAGCATTTAGGGATAACACTTCGGGCGGATACCCTGGTGCTATGGATGGCAGGGATAGAGGCAGTGGATGCATGGGATGAATATAAAAGAGAGAAGAATAAAAATAAAAGCAATCATGGCAGTGGTGTAAAGAAAAATGGGAAGAACAAAAAAGAAACCAGGGTATGATCAGAACAGAATAATGGAACAGTTCCAGAATTGTATTGTAGAAGCATATACTTCGGGAATGATTGATGGATCAGGTATTTCGTTAAGGCAAGTATCAGAAGAATTTGGCATTACATTGATGAAAACACGAAAAATATTGATTACTGCAGGTGTATATCATACTGAGAACAGTGAGAAGATTAACTCAATGCGAGAGAAGGGAATGAGTATTCCGGAAATAATGAAAGCAACTGGTTTGAGCAAGTCGTCTGTACATTCCTATTTGCCATATACTAAAATAATCTACAATGTAGATGAACTTAGTCTTTATGCAGAGCGTTGCAGGATGTATAGGAAAAGAAAGCAAGCCGTTGAGCAATTACAGATATGTAAGGAGGCTTCCTTGGAATGTGTGGAGAAGTATCTGTGGAGTACGATTGAAATTTTTTCTGGATATTCCTTTACAACGGTAAAAGGATTACGATTTCGGTATGCTGTAAACGGAAATGAAATACAGATTAATCGAAAGAAAAAATCTATAACGAGAAGTAGTGTGAAAGTTGCTCTAAAAGTGACGTTGGAGGAGAAAGGAAATATAAGCGGACCGAAAAAATTAGGAGTATTCGGTGCCAGTTATTTGTATCCGATGTTCTTGAGATTTGGGTTGATTGATACAGAAAGGAAATTGAATGGATATTTACCAGATATGGACAACATATAATAGGCAATGGTCAAGATATGAAATATTAGCTTTTGCGGGAGTATTGATACTGGTATGTACAGCAATGGCAGTGTGTGTACACAGAAAGAAACTGAGCATAATTCAGGCAGTAGCAGTATTGGCATTGGTGGTGTTCTTGGGAATTGTGTTTGGCTCAACTGTATTTACCAGGACAGGAACTATTCGGCAGTATGAATTAGTACCATTCTGGTCATGGAGAGATATTATTCGTTACCATGATTGGACATTATTAAAAGAGAATTTGCTGAATTGTATATTGTTATTGCCAGCCGGAGTCTTGCTTCCCATAATTGCAAATCATAAGATAAAGTGGTATCAGGCTCTGGCTGTAGGAATATTGGTATCAGCAATAATAGAGTTTAGCCAGTTGATTTTTATGCGTGGCTTATTTGAATGGGACGATATGATTCATAATGGACTGGGCTGTATGATTGGCTGCCTTTTTGCAAATATTTTCAGGAAAAAGAAAAATAGGGATTGACGAACATATGTTCTAATAGTATAATCATAAATGTGAAAGGAAACAGGAGGTCAGCCCTGTTCCCTAGCATGAAATCTATTGGATGAGCAACAGTAAAATACTGTTTCGGGATGGCTCGTCAAAACTCATCAGCGGTTTTCTTTCCCTTATCCGTATGAGTGATTTTATATTACTTGGAGGACTGGAGATGAGATCAGATTTGAAAACAGATTATATACAGAGAGATACAGAGAGAGCAGGACAAACAGAAAAAGCATTATATTTATTGAATACAATCAGTGCTATTACAGATCGGGGAAATAATGCGGAGGTCAGACGTAAAAAGGATGGCTCTTTGACTGTATATGAAGTAAAAAAGAATATCGTAACCGTTTAATAAATTGGTATTGAGCGAAGGACTAATAGGAGTCAGAAACATTCAGAAAAAAGGATGTTCCTGGCTCCTTTTTTGTTATTCTGATTCAGATGCATCTTTCGGTGCAGTAGGAGCAGTAAGGCAGTTTTTCAGGATGCATGATAACTCACGATCATCTTCGTGAAGAATATGGTATGTTTTTTCAAGGGAAGATACGTTAGATAATTTTGCCAGTTCTTTTATTGATATGGACAGAGGAATATCTTCCTTTAATGTACCTTTCGGTAAAGCATAGTATACTTGAGCAATATTCAAATAATTTTCAAGATTTGTGCGGAAAGCCGGATCAAAATCTTCCTGCTTCAAAAGCGTGTCTACAGTTTCCTTTTTAATAATGATATGCTTTTCCTGTATTCTGAGAAGCCCCTCGATTAATGATTGGGTATCAGGATCTATCACAGGATATTGCTGCATATTACATAAACAAAAACGATGGATAGCTGGATGGCGGATACGTCCGGATGAAGCTGTAGCAGCGCAACCTACAACACAGGCAAGTTCTTTGTTGTTAAGATTGCCATGATTGAAGACCATAAACCACATATCTCCGTATTTACTACAAACAAGTCGGCAGAACATCTGACTGTTAGAGGAATAGATTAACGTACCCTCGTAATGCTTGGAAAAAGGAGAACCCTCTGTAGTTAAATCGCCTGAATCAATATCGAGAATTGCAGAACATTCATGCATGGAGTTGAAATCGCCCAATTTAAGGACTCCATGTACTAAAGTCTGGTCAGCATGGTCTTCCGGGTAAGCTGATGTTGGCAGATAAAAGACATGGTAGTTTCCCGTATAACCGTTGTAAGCTGGATTGTCAATTTCATAGACAAGACGTTGCTGCCCATTCTCTGCTGATGTTTTTGCGATTTCGATGGAATGAAATACAGCATTTAAGTTTAAATCCAAACCATCACATACTTTTAATAAAGTAGATAATGTAGTAGAAGATGGGGTTTTAAACATTTTGTCAATCGTTCGAGGGGACATTTTTCCAGATCTTTTTGCACATATCTCTGCGAGATCGCGAGAGGTCATGGATTTATCGACCATAATGGCTTCAATATAGGCAACGATTTTTTGGAGGATTTCTTGATTGTTCATGGCACAGGACTCCTTTCAGGAAAAGAGAAATTAATGGTTAAGTCTATAGTATCACAAACAGAAAGAAATGAAAATAATAAATGTGCAAAAAAATGCACAAAAAAATATTCAGTATGCAATGAACTACTATGTTAAATGATTGACACACAAAATAATGCAATTTGCACAAAAAAACGCACCATAACACATTAGTTATAGTGCATATTGACAATAAATGGCAGTAATGCTATAATGTAAAAGACCTACTCCCCTGGCAAGGGAGTAGACCTAAAAAACGCTTATACAGACAAAATCGACATCAACCCTCTGGTCTAGTCCGATTGGCAGTCGGATTTTATGGGCTTGGTGTCGGCTTTATCAGTACTATTTCATGTTGTACAAGACATCGGCTAGATTCCGAATACTAATGTGTCATTACTGAGCAATCGTTGATTCGCTCCCTCTAGCTTCATTCTCCATATGCCCATTTTTCAATGGTTATAGGAAAACTTGTCAAATACAACGCTCATTAGTATATCATGCAAAGAAAATGAAGTCAAGTTTTTTTGACGAGAAACATATTAAATTTGTGTGAAAAATATGTAAAATAGATACAATTTCTAAGGCTAACATAGCTTGGAAGATAGAGAAGAATGCGAGAATACATTATGAAGAAAAAAAAGAAGAAGATAGAAACAGTGCGTCTGATAACATTCGACCAGGTTGTTATCGACGTTGTAGGTGGAACTGTTTCGACAAGAAGAGAAATACTTGAAAATTTTATAGTAGCAAACAACGAAATGATGACGGTAGTTGGGGGAAACTCTCTGTCAAGATTGGGGAAGAATCTGGCAGCAGAAAGTTACGTGTTAAGGATAAACAGGGGAAAATCCCTCTGTAAGAATGATACGGGATAAAGCCACAAAAGGCATAAAAACTACTTTTTCTGGAACGGATTATGTGTATGAAATAGCCGGAATAGAAATGCAAGTCATTTCGTCCGGCTAAAATTGTCTGTATTTTTAATGATATATGACGCACAAAATCTGTTCAGAAAGGGGTGAGTTATCTTGGAGTCGGCTGGGAAAAGGTTAAGAACACGTACAGATATTGGAAAAGATATAGAGCGTTGTCTGGATGACTTAAAGATAACACATGCCGAACTTGCAGAGATGCTCAACGTTTCTGACAAAACTGTTGACAGAATGATTGGAGGAAAGGGACCTACTACTAAATATGCTTCAGCTTTAGCAAAGGTTACTGGTAAGCCTGAATCATGGTTTAAGGAAAATATTACATGGGAGGAGTGCGGAAAAGAAGAGGTTACGTCTGTTCATTTTGAAGCTAAAAATGTGACAGAAGAAGATAAGGAATTTTTGGAAAAAGCGTTTGCATTTGTGGAAAGAATGTATAAAATTCCGGACAAGAATCTTAGAAATAAACTGATGGAAAATGCAGAAAAGAATTTTGAGGGTAGTATGGAATTAATAGAATTGATGAATGGAAAAGTAAGTTGATGACGATCATTACAGGATAATCTGGGTGGTCGTTTTTTTATGCCCAAAATTCGGACAGTTTTGTCCGTCGTTTCGGCTTAATTCGGACAGTACTGGGCTGGTTGTTTGAGGGGAGAATTGATACCATTAATACATCGAACAGAGAGGAGGCAAACAGAAATGAGTAAGGATGAGTATTTAGAGTTTATCACACATCAGCCCTATGACGCAATGGGAGATTTTAGTTTCCTTTTGGATGAAAAGTCTGATAAGGCTGAAAACACTATGGTAGAAAATGAAAACATGAACGCTGATTAATCTGCGTACAGGGAGTGTTCCTGTATAGCTGGTTGATACATAAAGCAGCAAGGAGAGGCTTCGCAAGTCGCTCGGTATAAAAAAAACCGGGCAGATCGGAGTCTTTTTTTGCTGCTTTTTTTGTCTGCTGACAGCCCGGAGCCGAAAGGCAGAAAGGCGGTTGTCATGCTGACACTTAGAAAACTGAAAGAAATGGTGGAATCTCCAAAGAAAGGCGAAAAGAAACCGAGTTGTAAAAGTTTACGAGAGGGAAAATGCCCGGTTGTTGCTCAGAAGATTATTCAGAACGAGGTAGGCGTGGTCACGATCACTGTTTACAAGAACGGATATGTGGTCTATCAGGCACAGAACCGGGTAACAGTATTTCCTATCGAAGATATTTCTGGTTATCGCTATTCTTCTGTGGCAGGAAATGGATATGGATGTGATCTGACGGAATCTTACTTTGAAGAGGCTGAGTGGTATCTGCGTTTTGTTCTTCGAGGAGAAGATCGCCTGAGCATCAATCTGGATAGCTGCAATCAGAAACGTTGTATCTCCTTATCTTCGGCTATGGAAGAAATGCAGCTTGGAGAAAGCACTGCACCGGACATGGAGGAAATGATTGTTCAGCAGATGATGACAGAAAACATGATGGACATGCTGACGGATAAGCAGAAGGAACTTATTTATGCCCTTTATTTTGAAAAACAGACTTTTCAGGAATATGCCGATATTCATGGAATCAGTTCAGCAGCAGTCAACAACATGAGAAATAAGGCAGTTGCCAAGCTGAGAGCCAGTTTAGAAGAACTCTCAGAAAGCACTGCCGCCGGGGCGGAGCGTCCGCCGTCCGGCGCGGGCGATGGCGCGGTAGAAGCGCAGCGGGTCGTCGTCGGGGACGAATAACGCTTCGTGCGGCTCGTATTCCCGCACATTGACGTGCATCGCGGGCAGGTCGCTCTGCGGCACGTAGGGCGGGTTGGAGACGATGACGTCGAACGGTCCCGGAAAGACTTCGGCCAGATCGCTCAGGGCGTCGGCCTTGCGCAGGATGACCCCGGCGCCGAGCGCCCGGCAGTTGCGGGCAGCGGTTTCCAGCGCCGTGTCGGAGATGTCCGCCGCATATACCTGCGCGCCGGGCAGCGCCAGCGCGAGGGTGGCCGCGATGCAGCCGCTTCCGGTGCCCACATCGAGAAGGGCGGCGGCCGTCGTTTCGGCCTGCGCGATCCATACCGCCAGCTCCTCGGTTTCGGGCCGGGGAATCAGCACCCCTTCGTGCACGGCGAACGTGCGGCCGCAGAACTCCGTGCGTCCCACGACATACTGCACCGGACGGCCTGCGGCCAGCTGGCCGAGGATGTCGTCCAGTTCCGCGATTTCGAGCGGCGCGCCGGGATCGGTCAGCAGGGCCGACGCGCTCAGCCCAGACAGCTCCGAGACGGCGACGAGGGCGATGCTCCGTGCTTCACGCGCCCCGTAGAGGGGCGCGAGACGTGCCGAAATGCGGCCGAGTATGTCGCGGCGCGTGGTCATCAGCGGATGAAGTTGGCCAGCGCGATTGCCACGGCGGCTTCGACGACCACCGCGCCCCGCAGGGCGACGCAGATGTCGTGGCGGCCGCGGATCATCAGCGGCTCGACCTTGTTCGTGGCCAGATTGTAGGTCATCTGTTCGCGGCCGATGCTCGGCGTGGGCTTGACGGCGGCGCGGACGACTATATTGCCAAACCGTTCGGCGTGATGGAGATGATCGCGCGGGTAAAGGCGCTTCTGCGCCGTTCCGGCGGGGCGGAGGAAAGCCTGATGACCTGCGGCAATGTGACCCTCGACAGCGAAAAGCGCATGGTCTATGTGGACGGAAAGGCCATCGAGTTGACCTATAAGGAGTTTGAACTGCTCAAGCTGCTGATGAAGAACCACGGCATTGTGATTTCCAGAGATGTGATCATGGAGCGCGTGTGGGATTCCAGTTTCGAGGGCGAGAGCCGCACCATCGACGTGCATGTGCGCACCCTTCGTCAAAAGCTTGGCGACGGCGGCGCGCTGATTAAGACCATCCGCAACGTCGGCTACATGGCCGAGGCGAAATAAACGAGCGAAGGGGGCCGACGCAGACTGCGACGGCCCCTTTTTGTAAACGTGTAAACGGCGCTGCGGCGGGTGGCCGCGCAAGCGTTTTCCACTGGATGGAATGAGGAAAGCCATGAAGAAAAAGATTTTCAAATATTTCGCCTGCATGATTACCGTGGCGATTCTGGCGACGACGCTGCTGCTGTCATGGGTGAACTATGAAATGTTCAAGGGGCGCGTCATGAGCGATCTGGAAGCTTACGGACGCGTGTTTGCCGTCGTGCTGTCCGGCAGCGGCGGAGAGAGAGACGCGCTGGAAAGCCTGACGCGGGAAAAAATCCGCGTAACGCTTGTGCGCGCGGATGGCGAAGTGGATTACGATAACTTTGCCGATCCGCAGACGATGGAAAACCATGCCGACCGTCCGGAAATCCGGCAGGCGCTTGAAACCGGAGAGGGAACCGATATCCGCAATTCCAGCACCGTTGACCAGAGCGCATTCTATTATGCGGTCAAACTGGAAAACGGCGACGTGCTGCGGCTGGCTCAGGAGGCTTCCAACATATGGAGCGTTTATTTCCGCTCCGTGCCGCTGATTCTGCTGCTTGCGGCGGGCATGGCGGGGGTCAGCCTGTATTTGGCGCATCTGCTGACGGCGAGGCTGGTGCAGCCCATCGAGCAGATGACCGCGCACCTGAACAATGTGAGCGGCGTAGCGCGCTATCCCGAACTTGAGCCGTTCATGGATATGATCGAGCAGCAGCACGAGGAAATTCTGCGCAGCGCCAATATGCGCGTGGAATTTACGGCAAATGTTTCCCATGAATTGAAAACGCCGCTCACGAGCATTTCGGGTTATGCGGAATTGATTGAAAGCGGAATGGCGCAGGGCGAGCAGGCGAAGACCTTTGCGGGGGAAATCCACAAGAGCGCCAATCGGTTGCTGACGCTGATCAACGATATCATTCGGCTTTCGCAGATGGATGCGCCGATGCCGGATCTCAAGTTTGAACCGGTGGATTTGGCGCAGATTGCGACCAACACCTTTGAGCAGCTGGAGATGAGCGCGCGCAAGGTCGATGTGACGCTCCAGCTGGATGCGAAGCAGGCCGTTGTGGAAGCCGACAGGCAAATGATGGACGAGTTGCTGTATAACCTGTGCGACAACGCGATTCGCTACAACGTGCGCGGCGGCAGCGTGAAGCTGGAAGTGCGGCCGATTCGGGACAAGGTGATTGTCTGCGTGCAGGACACGGGTATCGGCATTTCGCCGGAGAACCAGGAGCATGTCTTTGAGCGTTTTTATCGCGTAGACAAGAGCCGCTCGAAGGCGACGGGCGGAACGGGTCTTGGACTGGCGATCGTCAAACATATTGCGGTGAAGCACAACGCGCAGATTGAGCTGGAAAGCGAACTGGGACGCGGCACGAAGATCTCGGTGATTTTTGATCGATGCTTTAAGGCATGATCGGGGAGGTAAACGGCGTGGTTACGTTTGAGGATATCCGAAACAACGCGGAAATTCGTACATATATCGAGAAAGGCAATGAAAATCTGGGTGTGCTCGGCTTTACCAAGCACTCTGTCGGACACGCGACGAAAGTATCCGACACGGCGGCGAAGATTCTGGAAGGATTGGATTATGACGCGAGAACGGTGGAGTTGGCGCGCATTGCGGGCTATATGCACGATATCGGCAACTGCGTCAACCGCACCGACCACGCGCACAGCGGCGCGATCATGGCGATGACGATTCTTCGGGATTTGGGCATGGAACCGAAAGAGATCGCGACCGTGATTGCGGCGATCGGCAATCACGATGAGAAGACGGGAACGGCGGTGGATGCGGTTTCGGCCGCGCTGATTCTGGCAGACAAGACGGATGTGCGCCGCAACCGCGTGCGCGGACGCGACCGAACCAAATTCGACATTCATGACCGCGTGAACTTTGCGGCCATCAGCTCAGTTTTACATATGGACAGAGATAAACGGCAGATCACGCTGGATATTCAGCTGGACGACGAAATCTGTTCCGTGCTGGATTACTTCGAGATTTTTCTGGAACGCATGCTGATGTGCCGCCGTGCGGCGGAGATGCTGGGGTGCAGCTTTAAGCTCAAGGCAAATGGATCAAAGGTGCTGTAAGACGGAAAAAGCAGGAAATACCAGGGAAAATGCACTTTTCAGACACAAAGATTCAAAAACTGTC
>ENA-ORVG01004055-ORVG01004055.1-human-gut-metagenome-genome-assembly--contig:-NODE-4055-length-10464-cov-2.661063_pt1 | contig 10464 bp, 9 predicted proteins | sample MGYA00242091_ERZ509233 | MGnify/ENA primary metagenome ERZ509233 (study PRJEB26280, sample SAMEA2338840) | human gut metagenome | biome: human gut; feature: human-associated habitat; material: faeces... | reverse complement strand
ACACCAACGACTTCTTTACGGAGGCGCACCCCAAGCTCCGGCCTGTGGAGAGCCCGACGGCGGGCATTTTCCTCTCCGGCGCTTGCCAGGGCCCTAAGGACATTCCGGAGACGGTGGCCCAGGCAGGGGCCGCGGCAGCGAAGGTCATTGGTCTTTTGGCAAAGGACCATCTCACCTGCAACCCATGTGTGGCGCGGTCAGACGAGGGAATGTGTAACGGCTGCTCCGCCTGTGAGAAGGTGTGTCCCTATGGAGCCATTACTTATGTGGACAAGGAGTTCCGAGGGCCGGGGCGGAAGACGGTGCTGCGCCGGGTGGCTCAGGTGAACCCGGCTGTGTGCCAGGGCTGCGGCGCCTGTACGGTGGCCTGTCCCTCAGGGGCCATGGACCTTCTGGGCTTTTCCAACCGGCAAATCATGGCGGAGGTGGATGCTATATGCAAGTGAACGAGCGCTTTCAGCCCACCATTGTGGCCTTTTGCTGCAACTGGTGTTCTTATGCCGGAGCGGATCTGGCCGGCACCAACCGGCTTTCTTATCCGGCGCATGTGAAGATCATTCGCATCCCCTGCTCCTGCCGGTTGAACCCCATGTTCATCCTGCGGGCCTTTCAGCGGGGAGCCGATGGCGTGATCCTCTGCGGCTGCCACCCGGGGGACTGCCACTATACCACGGGCAACTACTACGCCCGGCGGCGGATGACCCTGCTGTTTTCCCTCCTGGACTATTTGGGCATTGAGCGGGAGCGGACGAGGGTGGAGTGGGTCTCTGCGGCAGAGGGAGCCAAATTTGCCGCTACCATGGAGGAATTTGCCGAGACCATCCGCGCTTTGGGTGAGAATCGGAGACTGGAGGACCTGAGATGCAAGCAGATGTGAAGGCCAGGGCTGTCGAGCTCTTGAAAACTGGAGCGGTGGACCGGGTCCTGGGGTGGAAGGCCGGAACATTTTTCTATGATCTCACGCCGGCGGTGTTTTCCACGACTGAGGAAGCGGAGCGGGAGTTTGTATGGTCCCCCTTTTCCGCCCCCAATCTTTCCAAATATCTGGTTGCAGAGAGCCGGAAGCCGGGAAAAATTGCCGCCTTTTTAAAACCCTGCGACACCTACTCGTTTCAGCAGCTTTGCAAGGAGCATCGCGTGCAGCGGGCGGCGGTGTATGCTGTGGCCGTCCAGTGCGAGGGAATGTGTGACATGGAGCAGCTCCAAGCCCAGGCCAAAGCGCCCCTGGCGGTTCGGGAAGAGGGAGAAACCCTGGTGGTGGAGACCCTCTACGGAGAGAAACGCTTGCCCCGGCAGACGGTGTTGGCAGAGCGGTGCCGCAGCTGCAAAACCAAAAAGATGGCCTGCTATGACGAGCTTTTGGGAGAGGACGGCACAGACTGCGGGGACGGCCGGATGGAGGGCGTGCGCCGTTTGGAGGCGATGACGCCGGATGAGCGGTTTCGCTTCTGGCAGGGCGAATTGTCCCGGTGCATTCGCTGCAACGCCTGCCGGAATGTGTGCCCCGCCTGCTCCTGTGAGAAATGTGTCTTTGACAATCCTGCGTCCGGGGTGGAGAATAAGGCGGCTGCAAATTCCTTTGAAGAGAATCTCTTCCACATCATCCGCGCCTTCCATGTGGCTGGGCGTTGCACCGACTGCGGGGAGTGCTCCCGGGTTTGCCCCCAGCACATCCCCCTGCATTTGCTGAACCGGAAATTAATTGCCGATATGAACGAGCTGTACGGCCCTTACCAGGCCGGTGCTGACCTGGAATCCAGGCCGCCGCTGATGGACTTCCGCTTTGACGACCCGGAGCCCAGTACAGCCAGGAGAGGAGGGGCGCAATGAAACGGATTGCATGGTCCAGGCTGCCAGAGCTTTTGGCGGCCATGGCGACCCGGGGCAGCCTGTATTGCCCGCTGGAGGACGGAGCCGGACATAGCCGGTTTGCCCGGTGGGAGCCGGGGAAGGAGCCGGGGAAGGAGCCGGTTCTGACCGGCAATACCCGGTTGGGCCCCAAGGACCTCTTTTTTCCCCAGGTGGAGGATTTGATGCGCTTCCGTGTCTCCGGCAAGGAACTGGAGATTTTGGAGGCCCGGGTGCGCCAGGAGCCGTTTGTGGTCTTTGGAGTCCGGCCCTGTGACTGCCGGGCCCTGGAGATTCTGGACCGGGTGTTCCTGGCAGAGCCGGAGGACAGCTTCTACCGGGACCGGCGGGACCATGGCACCGTCATCTGCCTGGCTTGCCAGGAGCCGGAGGAGACCTGCTTTTGCGGGACCTTTGGCATTGACCCTGGGGACCCGGCAGGGGATGTGTCCGCCTGGCAGTGGGAGGACGCCCTGTACCTCCGGGCCAATACGGAAAAGGGAGCGGCGCTGCTGGCGGGCCTCCCCCTGGAGGAGGGGGAGACTGCCGTGGCGGCAGCACAGGAGCGAACCAGGTCCATTCTGAACCGGCTTCCCCTGCGCGAGCTCACCACCGAAGGATTTGGCCGGGAGGAGGCGATGCTGGAGCTGTTCCACCGGCCGGAGTGGGACCAGCTGTCGGAGAGCTGCCTGGGCTGCGGAGCCTGCACCTTCGCCTGCCCCACCTGCCAGTGCTATGATATCAAGGAGTTTACCGGAAATCGGGAGATTCTTCGCTACCGGTGCTGGGACAGCTGCATGTATTCAGACTTTACCATCATGTCTGCCGGTCAGCCCCGGCCCACCCAAAAGGAGCGGTTTCGCCAGCGGTTTTTGCATAAGCTCCAGTATTTCCCCGTAAACCAGGGGGGAATTTTCGGCTGTGTGGGCTGCGGCCGGTGCCTGCGGCAGTGCCCGATACACATGAATATTGTCAAGGTGATGAAAACTTTGGGAGGTGCGCCCCATGAATCGTGATCCCCTGATTCCCATGATCGCAGTGGTGACGGACATACGGGTGGATACCCCGGATGTGAAAACCTTCCGGGTGGTGGGTCTGGACGGGAGGAAGCCCTTTTCTCACATCCCCGGCCAGTGCGCCATGCTGTCTGTGCCCGGGGTGGGGGAGGCCCTCTTCTCCATCACCTCATCCCCCACCGATTTGGATTTTTTGGAATTTTCCATTAAAAAATGCGGCTGCGTCACAGACTGGCTCCACGCCATGGAGCCGGGGCAGCAGGTGACCCTTCGGGGCCCCTATGGCAACGGCTTTCCCGTGGATACGGCCTTCCGGGGGAAGGATTTGGTGTTCATTGCCGGCGGCATCGGCCTGGCGCCGCTGCGGTCTGTGATCCGCTATGTCCGGGCCAACCGGTCCTGGTACGGGCAGGTGGACATTGTCTATGGCGCCCGCTCCAGGGACGATTTGGTGGACTATCCGGAGATTGTGGAGCAGTGGTGCCAGGAGGAGGGCCTGAGGGTCCACCTGACCATTGACCGGGAGCAGCCGGGCTGGGACGGACATGTGGGCTTTGTGCCCGGCTATGTCCGGGAGCTGGGATTTGATACGGGGAAAACCGCTGTGGTCTGCGGTCCCCCTGTGATGATTCAGTTTACCCTGGAGGCGCTTCAGGCCATGGGTTTTCAGAAAAACCAGGTGTATACCACTCTGGAGCTGCGGATGAAATGCGGCATTGGGAAGTGCGGCCGTTGCAACATTGGGGACCGGTACGTTTGTAAGGACGGTCCGGTGTTCCGCTGCGACCAGCTGGACCGGCTGCCCGACGAGTATTGACAGAGGTGCTACGATGGAAGAAATGGTTCATGTTTACTTTTTTGGAAAGCAGTATCAAGTCCCAAAAGCCTTGACCATCATGCGGGCCATGGAGTATGCGGGCTATCAGCTGGTGCGGGGCTGCGGCTGCCGGAATGGCTTCTGCGGCGCCTGCGCCACCTTGTACCGGGTGAAGGGCAGGCAGGAGCTTAAGACCTGCCTGGCCTGCCAGACCCAGGTGGAGGAAGGCATGTACGTTGCCACCCTGCCCTTTTTCCCGCTGGTAAAGCAGGTGTACGACATGGACAAGATTCCGCTGAATCAGCAGGTGATGATGCAGCTTTACCCGGAGATTTACGCCTGCATCGGCTGCAATGCCTGCACCAAAAGCTGCACCCAGGAGCTGAATGTGATGCAGTACATCGCCTATGCCCAGCGGGGGGACTTTGCTGCCTGCGCAGAGGAGTCCTTTGACTGTGTCATGTGCGGGGTATGCTCCGCCCGTTGCCCGGCGGGCATTTCCCACCCCCAGGTGGCCATGCTGGCCCGGCGGATCAACGGCAAGTATCTGATGCCCAGGTCCCAGCATCTGGAGGACCGGGTGGGGGAGATTGCAGACGGGACCTTCCGGGAGCTGATGGAATCCCTGATGGGCAAGCCCTTGGAAGAGCTGCAAGAGCTGTACAACCACCGGGACATTGAGAAGTAGGGAGGCAATCGCATGTACACACCGGAAATGCTGGAATCCATGGCCAAGGTGGAGGCACATCGCGCCCGGAACCTGGCCACAGAACCCCGCCGTATGACAGCGGAGGAGAAGGAGGCCCTCCTGAAGGCCTTTCATCCGGATTATAAGGAGGAGAAATTTACCCGGCTCCAGGTGGGGCCCAACGCTGGGGAGAAGGTTCCCCTGGAGCTGGCGGAGCTGCTTCAGTCTCAGCCTCGGTTTCTGGAGGCGGAGGTGCCTCTAGAACAGGCGAATTTCACTGCGGACGTGTTAATCATCGGCGGCGGCGGAGCGGGCTGTGCGGCGGCCCTGGAGGCTCAGAACACGGGCGCTTCTGTGCTGCTGGTCACCAAGCTCCGGGTGGGGGACGCCAACACCATGATGGCCGAGGGGGGGATCCAGGCTGCGGATAAGCCCAATGATTCTCCTGCCATTCATTTCCTGGACGCCTACGGTGGCGGTCACTTTGCCGCCAAAAAGGAGCTTTTGAACAAGCTGGTGACGGAGGCGCCTGAGGCCATTTTGTGGCTGAACCGGTTGGGGGTGGAGTTTGACAAGGCGCCGGATGGGACTATGGTGACCACCCACGGCGGCGGTACCTCCCGGAAGCGGATGCATGCCGCCAAGGACTACTCCGGGGCGGAGATCATGCGCACCCTTCGGGATGAGGTCCTGAACCGGCCCATTCAGGTGGTGGATTTTACCGCTGCCGTTGAACTGATTTTGGATGAAGCGGGACGGGCCTCTGGGGCGGTGCTTTTGAATATGGAGACCCGGCAGCTTCTGGTGGCCCGGGCGAAAACCGTAATTTTGGCTACCGGCGGGGCGGGGCGGATGCACTATCAGGGTTTCCCCACCTCCAACCACTATGGGGCCACGGCGGACGGCTTGGTTTTGGGTTACCGGGCGGGGGCGAAGCTTCTGTATCCGGATACCCTTCAGTACCATCCCACAGGCGCGGCGTTCCCCCAGCAGATTTTTGGCGCATTGGTGACGGAAAAGGTCCGCTCCCTGGGCGCCATGCTCATCAATCGGGAGGGCGAAGCCTTTATGCATCCCCTGGAGACCCGGGATGTGTCCGCCGCCTCCATCATCCGGGAGTGCCAGGGCCGGGGCAAGGGCGTGCAGACTCCAGACGGCCAGGGCGTCTGGCTGGATACGCCGATGATTGAGCTTCGGAATGGAGCCGGTACCATAGAACGCCGGATTCCTGCCATGCTGCGCATGTTTGGAAAGTATGGAATGGACATTCGGAAGACCCCCATTTTGGTTTATCCCACCCTTCACTATCAAAATGGCGGCCTGGACATCGGCCCGGACTGCCAGACGCCGGCCGTGCCCAACCTTTATGTAGCCGGAGAGGCGGTGGGAGGCATCCACGGCAGAAACCGGCTCATGGGCAACAGCCTCCTGGACATCATCGTCTTTGGCCGGGACGCCGGGCGGAACGCCGGGCAAGCGGCCCGGGAGACGGATCTGGGTCGCCCCACTGTGCGTCATGTGACCGGCTTTGTCAAGGAGCTGGAGCGGGCGGGGATTTCCACCGGGAAAGTGAGCCCCAAATTGTTACCCACTTATCATTCCATGGGAAAGGATTTTTAAGGGCCATGAAACATCTGGTACCCCCGGAGCAGCCTTCGGAATCCATCCTGGTAGGATGCCTACTTGCGGCCTCCGGCGGCCTGCAAGACGCTTATACTTACAATGTCCGGGATCAGGTCTTTGCCAACGCCCAGACTGGTAACATGGTTCTGGTGGGCCAAAGCCTGGCCCTGGGTCAGTGGGCGGTGGCGGCGGAGCATCTCATTCCGGTGGTGGCCTTTGCAACCGGGGTGTTTGCGGCGGAGGCGGTGCGCAACCGGTTTCACAGCCACAGCCTGGCCTTTCACTGGCGGCAGGCTGTGGTGCTTCTGGAGGCTGTGATTTTGCTTCTGGTGGCCTTTCTGCCCAGCCAGCTCAATTTGCTGGCCAACGTTTTGGTGAGCTTTGTGTGCGCCATGCAGGTGGAGAGCTTTCGGAAGATTGAGGGCAATGCCTACGCCACCACCATGTGCATCGGAAACCTCCGCAGTGGGATGGAGTATTTATACCGCTGGCATGTGACCCGGGACCGGGCCCATCTGCACCGGGCGAAGGTGTATTACCTGGTGATTCTGGTGTTTGTCCTGGGTGCGGCGCTGGGAGGCGTGACATGCCGGAGCCTGGGAAGGCTTTCCATCCTGATTTGCTGCCCGCTGCTGCTGTCTGCTGTGGCCGTTATGGCCTGGACCAAGCGGAGCGCGGAACAAGGCAAAAAAATATAGGTTTGTCAATGTGCTGGTGCACCAGTATCACAACATGGCCTGCTGCAAGAAGGAAAACCCTCTGCGGCAGGCCATGTTCCATTATTTCTTGGCCCAGGTGCTGGGCAGGAGAAGCACCAGAAGGGGGAAGATTTCCAGCCGTCCGGCCAACATGTCCAGGCACAGGACGGCTTTGGACAGGTCTGACAGCCCGGCAAAGGAGGCGGCCGGTCCTACGGCGCCCAGGCCGGGGCCGATGTTGTTGAGGGTAGCCAGGACGGAGGAGATGGTGGTGGAGGCGTCGAAGTTATCCAGGGATACCAAAAGCATGGAAGCCATGGCAATGAGGATGTAGAACAGGGTATAGACCAGGACGCCATGGACCGTTTCCTTGGAGACCTGTTTGCCGTCCACCTTCACCACCTTGACGGTCCGGGGATGGATCAGCCGCTCCAGTTCGTTTTTTGCATACTTGCACAGGATGACAATCCGGGAGACTTTGAAGCCGCCGCCGGTGGAGCCGGCGCAGGCTCCCACGATCATGAGAAAGCAGAGAATCACCCGGCTGAACTCCGGCCACAGGTTGAAGTCCAATGTGCCGTAGCCTGTGGTGGTGATGATGGAAGAGACGGTGAAGGCTGCGTGATGGACCGCCTGCCCGAAGGAGGGCATAGAGCGGTAGATGTTGACGCTGATGGCCAGGGTGGCGGCCAAAATGATCCCCACATAGGTCCACAATTCGGAGCTGTGGAGGGCCTGACGGAATTTCCGCTGAAGCAAAAGGAAGTAAACCGTGAAGTTTACTCCGAAAAGCGCCATAAAAATGGTGGTCACCGTCTGGATATAGGGGGTATATTCGGCGCAGCTGGAGGTCCTGACCGCAAAGCCGCCAGTGCCTGCTGTGCCGAAGGCGATGCACAGGCTGTCAAAAAGGGGCATGCCTCCTGCCAGGTATAAAATGACCAGAAGAAGGGTCAGGGCCAGATAGATGAGATACGTGATTTTTGCGGACTCCCGAATTTTCGGGACCACCTTTGCCACGTTGGGCCCCGGGCTCTCTGCCCGAAGAATATGAATGGTGGCTCCGCCCATAGCAGGCAGCAGAGCCAGCATAAACACCAAAATGCCCATGCCTCCTACCCAGTGGCTGAAGCTCCGCCAGAACAGCATGCCCTTGTTCAGAGCCTCTACCCGGGGCAGGATGCTGGAGCCAGTGGTGGTGAAGCCGGAGATCACCTCAAATAGGGCGTCAATATACCGGGGGATCTGACCGGACAGGCTGAAGGGCAGCGCCCCCACAAGACTGATGACAATCCAGGTCAGAGCGGCGATGACAAAGCCGTCCTTGGGAAAGAGCGTCCGCCTCCGGGGCTTCCGAATGATCATACACCCGCCCAGAATGAGACAGACGGCAATGGTGAGCCCAAAATGCTTCCAGGTGGTCTCCTGGTAGAGGAGGGCGACTGCCAGGGGCAACAGCAGCAGCGCGCCTTCAATGAGGAGCACCAGCCCCAGGACATAACGGATCATTTGCTTGTTCATAGTATGTTGGCCCCTTCCGATTCGCTTTCTGTGCCGTACCAATTATAGGCCCTTCCTGACCAGCCGTCAAGGCTGAGAGAGGGGGAAAGGGGAAAAATTGCGGATTCTGCGGTTTTCCCAGATCCAGAACTTTCCAGTTGCACTTTGGAGCGGTGTGGAGTAAAATGGGGCAGAATACGGCAAGAGGTGTGAGAATGATGACGGAGGTCATTTGCCACAGAGGCTACAGCAGCCGGTATCCGGAAAATACCATCCTGGCTTTTCAAAAGGCGGTGGAGAGCGGAGCGGACGGCGTGGAATTGGATGTTCACCTCACCCGGGATGGGGAAGTGGTGGTGATCCATGATGAGCGTGTGGACCGGACGACAGACGGCGTGGGATATGTCAAAGACCATTCCCTGGCGGAATTGCGCCGCCTGAACGCGGCATACGGCTGGAGGACTGCACCGCAGCGAATTCCCACGTTGGAAGAGTATCTGGAGCTGATTGCACCCACTGGAATGAAGTCCAATATCGAGCTGAAGACGGGGCTTTTTGATTACGAGGGAATGGAGGAAAAGGTGTGGAACCAGATTTGCCGCTTTGGCCTGGAGAACCGGGTGATTCTCTCCAGCTTCCATGCCCAGACCCTGCTGCGGGTCAAGGCCCTGGCGCCGGAGGCGCCTTGCGGTCTTTTGAACCAGGATAAGCTCCTGAGTCCCGGCCAAGCCACCCGGGCATCCGGATTCCAGACAGAGCCACCCGGGATTTGGGGCTTGAGGCGTACCATCCCCTGTATCTCCGTTTGCGGCCTGGAGTCATCCGAGAGCTGAAAGCGTGTCACCTGGAGATCAATGCCTACACGGTGAACGGTCACGGTCCCCTTACTTATCTCTTTGCTTGGGATGTTCACTCTGTCATTACCAACCATCCCAGACGGGCCCTGACCCTGCGCCGCCTGATTCAGGGAAATCCAGGATTGACAAACCCAAAAATTGTGGTAAAATAGCCCCAAATACTCCAAATGCCATGCGGAAACCAAGCAGAGGAAAGGCCCGAAGCGAGAGGGAGACGGTGCAAGCCCCCGGCCGGAATTCTGCCAGCCATTTCCAAGCGGCCCGGGATGACCGGGACGGGGGCTCCCGTTACAGAGCAGCTAAGACGCCGGGGTTTTCCCGGTAATTAGGGTGGTACCGCGAGCAAGAGCCTCGCCCCTAACCTGGGGGCGGGGTTTATTTGTTTGGCAGGGGGCGGCATCCTTGAGGCGCCCCAGCTGGAGCTTTCCCCATGCGGGCAATGTGTACAGGAGGCATTACGCTTTACAAACCGCCAAATGGGCACGAATTTGTGGCAAAAAAGCTATTACGACCATATCATCCGCAGGGAAGGAGACTTTTCCGGGTTTGGCAATATATCGACGGCAATCCGGCCAAATGGCTGGAGGATCCATATTATGTGAACAAAAATAATGGAGGTAGATCACTATGAATCGCAAGCCCTATGGCGTGAATGAGCTTCGGGAGATGTTTTTGTCTTTCTTTGAGAGCAAGGGGCACCTGCGCCTGCCCAGCTTTTCTCTGATTCCCCAGAATGACCAGTCTTTGCTGCTGATCAATTCCGGCATGGCGCCTATGAAGCCCTATTTCAAGGGAGAGGTGGAGCCGCCCCGCCGCCGGGTGTGTACCTGCCAGAAATGCATCCGTACCGGCGACATTGAGAACATCGGCAAAACGGCCCGCCATGGAACCTACTTTGAGATGCTGGGCAACTTCTCCTTTGGCGATTACTTCAAGCGGGAGGCCATCGCCTGGAGCTGGGAGTTCCTGACGCAGGTGGTGGGCCTGGACGAGAGCCGGCTGTACCCTTCTATCTATGAAAACGATGAGGAGGCCTTCCAGATCTGGAACCAGGAGGTGGGCATCCCGGCGGACCGGATCTTCCGGTTTGGCAAAGAGGACAACTTCTGGGAGCATGGCTCCGGCCCCTGCGGCCCCTGCTCCGAGATCTACTATGACCGGGGGGAGCAATACGGCTGCGGCAAGCCCGGCTGTACCGTGGGCTGTGATTGCGACCGGTATATGGAGGTCTGGAACAATGTCTTTTCCCAATTTGACAACGACGGCCACGGCCACTACTCCGAATTGGCCCAGAAGAACATCGACACCGGCATGGGCCTGGAGCGGCTGGCTGTGGCGTGCCAAGGGGTGGAGAGCCTTTTCGACGTAGACACCGTCATGAACATCACCAACCGGGTGACCGCCCTCACCGGCGCTG
>ENA-ORVG01004053-ORVG01004053.1-human-gut-metagenome-genome-assembly--contig:-NODE-4053-length-10473-cov-6.592628_pt1 | contig 10473 bp, 9 predicted proteins | sample MGYA00242091_ERZ509233 | MGnify/ENA primary metagenome ERZ509233 (study PRJEB26280, sample SAMEA2338840) | human gut metagenome | biome: human gut; feature: human-associated habitat; material: faeces... | reverse complement strand
CGACGCGAAAAGGCGTTATGGGCGCGGAAGTTTTTCCGCCGGAGAAAGGATATTTTTAATGAGCAAAATTGCAGTTGTTACCGATACAAACAGCGGCATCACCCGCGAGGAAGCGAAAAAGCTGGGCGTTTATCTTCTGCCCATGCCGTTCATCGTAGACGGCACGGAGTATTTTGAGGGCGTCACCTGCACGTATGAGCACTTCTTTGAAATGCTGGAAGCCGGCGCAGAGGTCTCCACCTCTCAGCCCTCGCCGGAATCCCTCACGGCGATGTGGGAGGAGGCGCTCGCGACGCACGATTCCGTTGTGCACATTCCGATGTCTTCGGCGCTGAGCGGCTCCTGCGACACTGCAAAGGCACTCGCCGCGGAATACAACGGCCGCGTATGCGTTGTGGACAACAAGCGCATTTCCATCACGCAGCGCGAATCCGTTCTGGACGCGCTGACGCTGGCCGAAAAGGGTCTGCCCGCCACACGGCAGCAGATCACCGACAACCTGTTTGCGGCGCTGCAAAGGCTGGACTACGTCCCGGCCACCGTGACGATGCCCGGCGACCCGGCGTTTGAGCCGGGGGACCGCGTGGCGCTGCCGATGGAGGACGGCACTGCGCCCGAGATGCTCGTGACGCATTTCGTCTGGCGCTACCGCGGGCGGCAGACCTTAAAGGGCGTGGGCCGCAACCCCTACTTAGGCGGCACAACGGACGGCGCGACGGAAAAAGCGCTGCGCCGCTTACAGAACAGCGCCGAGAGCAAGCGGATCGTGTATTACAGCTTCACGAACCCGGCGGAGCTGGCAGTGCAGACCGTGGAGACGCCCGCCGTGGCAATTGCCTTCACGGCAGTGGAGGAGACGAGCGCTATGTTCCTGGCGCAGCTGCTGCTGGACGCAGCGCCCGACACCGGCAAGGTACTGACGCTGACCGTGCGGTACTATATAAACGACGTGCCTGTGGAAAATTTTGCGCCGCAGCAGCGGCTGGAGACGGGCGCACACACGCTGGCGCTGTTCTACCCGTTTGCGTCGGTGGAGGCCGGGACGGTCACGCGGCTGTCGGTGCGGCTGGTCTGCGCGGGCGGCACGGTGAAGATCGCGCCCTACGGCATCAAGGCCACCGTGACCGGGCAGGGCATGGCAAGCGAGACGCCATGGGATGGCACGCTGGAATGTGAGGAGACACTGCTGCCGATTGCTATAAAAGTACGCAGCATCGATGTATAAAACGAAGGGAGCGGATGCAATGACCCTGCACGGTCATACGCGCATTGAACTGACCGATGTGCACACCGGCGCGGTGGAGGTGGTGGAGAGCGATAATCTTATCACCAACGCAGTGTCGGATATTTTTAACGGCTACGGCGGCAGCCTGAACAAGGCCATGCTGCTGTGGCGCGGCGACCAGGGGTACACGAATGCCCCGAAGGATCTGGTGACGATGTTTTACGGCGGCCTGCTGCTGTACGACACGCCGCTGGGCAGCGACCCGGCCACAGTGTTTGCCCCGGTGGGCGCGGGCGTTGTGGGCACGGCGATGGCCGGGCAGGTCAACGCGACCAAAAACACGGTGCGCGGCAGCGCCAACCTGACCGAGACGAAGATCGACCCGTGGAGTGGCGTCGTGACCTACGTCTATGAGTTCGCGACGAGCCAGGCCAACGGCGTCATCGGCTCGGTCTGCCTGACCCACCCGATGGGTGCGTACTACTCCGAGATGATCGACGCGCCGGACGCGGCTGCCTGCAACGCGGACCGGCTCGGCTTTGGCGGGGCGCTGGGCGGTGACCAGCTGCTGACGGGCCTTTTGGCCAAAACGACCTACCCCACCGACGAGAAGGGCGTGCTGCTCTACGCCGACCCCGAGGCGGACGAAGCCGTGGCCGGGTATCTGAACGCCGACGAGGGCGTGCTGGAGCTGCGGCATCATGCGCTGGGGCTGAAAACGCTGGACCTGTTCCGCCGCGATCCTACCGGCCTGTGGGACAGCCTGCGGAGCACCGACACGCTGGATGTGGCGGACTTTTTGCAGGTGGATTCCTCCGCCGGGGAGGACTACTGCCGCATCTGCTTTGACGCGGAGGCGGATAAAATCTATCTGGTGTCTGCGCCGGAGGTTGACTACATTGACGCAATGGGCGTTGTAAAAATACGTGAGTACGACAGAAAAACGCTGGCGGCAAAGGACTACACCGTGCCGAACAACACCGGCGTTGATCTGCAGTCCTTCATCAGTGAGAACCGCGGCACGCCGCTGAACGGCACGGTCTACGGCGGCAGCCTTTACATGGTCCAGGACCAGGCTGAGCAGATCTATCGCTTTCCGCTGGCTGACCCCACCGATGTGCAGGCCGTGACGATGCACGGCGACGACATGGCCTACCTGTCCGACGCCCACGACGGGCGGCTGTACTGCTACTACCGCACCCGCGCCGTTGTGCTGAACACCGGGAAGAACGAGCTGTTCTCCTGCGAGGCGGCGGGCTACGACAACACGACGTCGGGCTTTTCCACAACAGTGCCGGTGCTGGGCGAGCCGCTGACGCCGCTGCGCCGCTACTACGGCGACAGCCGCATCCGTACCGAGCGTGTGCTGCGGGCAAACTATCTGGCGACGATCAACGACCTGCCGAAGTCGGTGGAAAAGACCGCCGACAAGACGATGAAGGTCATCTACACCCTGCGCAGAGGAGGCTGAGGATGCAGCAGACAGGAATTTTTGCGGGCCGCACCGAGGTGCGCTGCCCCTACGCCCGCTGGGGCTGGACCCGCGGCGGGGGCAAGGTCTGGCACGGCGGGCTTGACCTGGCCGGGCTGGACGACGCGACGATCCGAATGCCCTACTATAAAGGCAAGCGCATCACGGGCCGCGTGACCCGGGCGCGTATCGTCACGGACAGGCGCGACAAGACCTGGGAGTGGGGCTATTATGTCTGTGTTCAGCTGGACCACGGGCAGACGCCCGACGCCGTGAACTTTTTGTATTTTGCCCACTGTGCGTCGCTTCTGGTCAAGGCCGGGCAGCGCGTGGCGAGCGGGGACGCGCTGGCTGTCATGGGCAATACCGGCAATGCGGCGCTGGCCGACCCGCCGTACAGGCACTGCCACCTGGAGGTGCGCGCCGCAGCGGGCGGCGTCGGGCTGGACCCGACGGTGTATGCGGGGTGCGAGAACGCTGTCGGCGTGTACGGCGCGGCGGGACGGATGCAGGTCATCACGGTAGGGCCGGTCACCCAGGGCGATGCGGACGCGGTTTTGGAAGTCTGCCGGGCCCGCGGGCTGGTGGATGCCGGACTGTACACAAGCGAATGGAGGGATGCTTAATGGAGAAACGAAATCTGTTTGTCAGCGGCAAGGCCGTTGTGGCGGCGGTGTGCGGGGCGTTCACGGCAGCGTTCGGCTGGCTGGGCTGGCTTGTTGTGGCGTGGGCCGCCTGCATGGCGCTGGACTGGGTCAGCGGCAGCGCCGCCGCGGCCAGCAGGGGCGCGTGGTCGAGCGCTGCCGCCCGGGCCGGCATCTGGCACAAGGCCGGGATGGTGGTCGTTGTGCTGGTGTGCGCCCTGACCGACGCCGTGCTGGCGGTGGCCGTTGCCAACCTGCCCGGGCTGGGCTTTGAGGTGAACGGCGTAGTGCTGCCGGTGGTGCTGGTGTGGTACATTTTTACCGAGCTCGGTTCCATTGCCGAGAACGCCGCCGCCATGGGCGCACCCGTGCCCGGGTGGCTGGTAAGGATTTTGGCGCAGGGGAAGGAGGGGGCAGAAAAGTGAGGTGCGCGGCGGCGCGGGCCGGAGGGGCTTTGCCCGTGAATGGGCGGCAGCTTTGCCTTCCCCCAAGTGGGGGAAGGTGGCCCCGCAGGGCCGGATGAGGGATGAGCCTGCGGAGATTTGCCCGCTAACGGGCAGCAACAGCAAGCCCGCCCCTCATCCGCCCTCGGGCGGGGCCTCGGGCACCTTCCCCCAAGGGGGAAGGCTGACAACGTGAACCTGCGAGTCGGTAAAAAAGAAGGGTATCTGTCGCATGAACGGCAGATACCCTTTTTTTATTTTGCTTACAGGTAATTTTTCAGGTCGCTCTTGTTCGTGGCGCAGCGCTCGGCGGCCTCGCGGGTGATGCGGCCTGTGCTGACAAGGCGGGCCAGGTCGGCGTTCAGGCTGTGCATACCAAGGGCCGCGCCGGATTGCAGGATGCTCGGGATCTGGTAGCACTTGCCCTCGCGGATCAGGTTTGCGACGGCGTCGGTGCCCACCAGAATCTCCGTGGCGGCGCAGCGGCCCTTGCCGGCGGCCAGCGGCAGCAGCTGCTGGGTGATGACGCCGCGCAGCACGGCGGCCAGCTGGCCGCGGATCTGGTTCTGCGCACCGGCAGGGCAGACGTCGATGATGCGGTCAATCGTCTGCGCCGCGCCGATGGTGTGCAGCGTGCTCATGACAAGGTGTCCGGTCTCGGCAGCCGTGACGGCAGCGGAAATCGTCTCATAGTCGCGCATCTCGCCGACGAGGATGACGTCGGGGTCCTCACGCAGGGCGCTGCGCAGCGCCGAAGCAAAGCTGCGCACATCGGCGCCGACCTCGCGCTGGTGGATCAGCGAGCAGCGGCCCTGATAGACGTACTCGATGGGGTCCTCAATCGTGATGATGTGGTCGCTGCGCGTCTTATTGATGTGGTCGATCATGGCGGCCAGCGTGGTGGATTTGCCGCTGCCCGTGGGGCCGGTGACCAGGATCAGGCCGCGCGGCTCGTCGGCCAGCTTTGTCAGAACGGGCGGCATGGCCAGCTCCTCCAAGGTCGGGATGGAGTCGTTCAGCAGGCGCAGTGTGGCCGCGGCCCTGCCCTGCTGGTAAAAGACGTTCACACGGCTGCGGGTACCGTCGGGCGCGACAAGCGCAAAGTCTGCGTCGATGCGCTCCGATGTGATGGCCTCGCGGTGGGCCTCGTCCATCAGGCTCAAAATCAGCGAGCGCGTCTCTGCCGCCGAAAGTTGGACCGGTGCCTCCGCCAGATGCCCGTCGATGCGGAACATCAGCGGCAGCCCCTCGGAGATATGAATATCGCTGGCCTTGCTGTTCCGCGCCAGCGCGGTGAGCTCATGGATCTGCATGGCAGTTACTCCTCCCGTCACTCCTCATAGAACGTGATCTTCAGCAGCTCCTCGGGGGTGGTTTCGCCCTCGCGGACGAGCTGCAGGGCGGCCTCGCGCAGGCTCGTCATGCCCTGGCTGCGGCGGGCGGCCTCGGTCAGCTGCGCCTGCGTTGCCCCGGCAGAAATCAGTTCGCGCAGCTCACGGTTGATGATGACCAGCTCGTGGATGGCGATACGCCCGCGGTAGCCCGTGCCGTTGCACTGGGTACAGCCCGTGCCGCGGCGCACAAACGGGATGTCAGGCCCTAAATAGGTGCGCTCCTCCGCCGTGACCGGCACCTGCTTGGCGCAGTGCGGGCAGACGCGGCGCATCAGACGCTGAGCCACGAGGCCCGCGACGGAGTTTGCGATCATGTACCGCTCGACACCCATATCCTCCAAACGGACAATGGACGACAGTGCGTCGTTTGTGTGCAGCGTTGAGAAAACCATGTGGCCCGTGATGGCCGCACGCACCGAGATGGACGCTGTCTCGGCGTCGCGCGTCTCGCCGACCATGATGACGTCGGGGTCCTGGCGCAGCAGGGCGCGCAGACCGCTCTCAAACGTCAGGCCGGCAATGTTGTTGACCTGCGTCTGGTTGATGCGGGCCAGGTTGCGCTCCACGGGGTCCTCGATCGTCGAGACGTTGACCTGCCGCTCGGCAATCGTCTGCAGGACCATGTACAGCGTCGTCGTTTTGCCAGAGCCTGTCGGTCCGGTCAGGTAGACGATGCCGTTCGGGCGGTTCAGCAGCGGCAGAAAGCGCTTGTAGGTCTCGTCGTTCATGCCGAAATGGCTGGCATTTTTGATGTAGGTGTTGCTGGACAGAATACGCAGAACGGCCTTCTCGCCAAAGACCGTCGGCAGGATCGAAACACGGACGTTGACGTCGGGGCCGGTCTCGAGGCGTGCGCGGAAGTGGCCGTCCTGCGGGATGCGGTGCTCGGCAATGTCAAGGTTCGACATGATTTTGATACGCGCGATCAGCGGCTGGTGCAAAGCACGCTGCAGCGTCACATAGTCAATAATGACGCCGTCGATGCGCATACGGACCTTCGTCTCGCCCTCGAACGGCTCGATGTGAATATCCGACGCTGTCGTCGTGACGGCACGCTGCACGAGGCTGTTCAGCAGACGGATGATGGGCGCGTCGAGGTCGCCGCCCTCGGCAGTCATGTCGATGGCCAGATCCTCGGTCTGGGCGGCGGCCATGTCGCTGTCGTTGGCGGTGCGGGCCGCCTTGCGGGCGCTGACCTCGGCGTAATAGTAGCGGATGGCGCGGCGCAGCGGCTCCAGCTCGGCCAGCACGATCTCCGGTTCGAGGCCGGTCAGCTGGCGGATGTCCTCAAGGGCGTAGTAGTTCAGCGGGTCGTTGGCGGCAATCGTCAGCGCGCGCGGACTCTGCGCAATCGGCAGCATATCGTACTTCTGCGCAAGCTCCTGCGGGACCTTCTCAACGGCGGTCACATCGACGTTGGTGTGCTCGATGTCGATCATTGTAAGCTGGAGGCGCTGGGCCAGTGCCTCCAGGACCTGGCGCTCATTGACGTAGCCAAGCTCCTGCAAAGCCTGGCCGACGCGCAGGTCGCGGTGCTCTTTCTGGTAGGCAAGGGCGGTGTTCAGCTGGTCGGGCGTGATATAGCCGAACTCGATCAGAACGTCGCCGAGGCGGATGTTTTTCACGGCTGTACGCCTCCTTTGTCACAGAGGATCACGTTCAGGGATACATTGAACGCCGTGGCCGTCACGGCGCTGCCGTCGGTGTCGGCGAAGCTGCGGGTATCGATGGAGAAGGATACAAGCTGTACGGACGGGTAGTTCGCGGCCATGTCGTCCAGCATCGAAAGAAAATCACTGTCCTCGCCCGTGCAGCGGAAGTTGATCGCCACGCTGCGGTAATAGCCCGGCTGGTCATAGTCCAGGATGAGGTCGGAGGCTAAGATCTGCTGCAAAATGGCGTTGCCCTGGGCCGTCGTGCCGGCGGTGTCAGCGGTGATGCTGTCGTCATCACTGTCGTCGTCACCGGCAAAGACGGACGCGGCTGCGCTGGGGGCAGCGCTCTGTCCGGCGTTCTCACTGGCGGTATAATAGGTAAGGCTCTGGGTCACGGGCTCGCCGATGGTCAGCGAGTCGGGCTGTAAATTGTGGTTCAGCTCCAGGCTTGTCACCAGCGTGTCCAGCTCGTCACTGCTCAGCAGGCTGTAGTAGCTGGCGTTGGCGGTCTGCAGTTCGCCCCAGTTGTTGTTTTTCTCGGCGGCGTAGGTGCCGGCCAGCATGATCGCATCCTGCATGGAGGTCTGGGCGTCCTGCGCCTCGCGCAGATCGGCGTCGGCCTGCTGGTGGTTCTCAATGCCCGGAATCAGCAGGAACCGGACAAAAAGCACAACGAACGCCAGCATCAGAACGACGTACAGCAGAATTTTATCGCGCTTTGTCATTGGTGCAATTTCCATAGCGCCCTCCTTTACTGCTGCGGCGCTGCCAGCACACAGCGCAGATCGATGGAATAGCCGTCGTCATCGGCCTTGTAGCCGGTGTAGCTGACGGTGGAAAACACCCCGCAGTTCTGCAGGGAACGGATGTAGGCCGGAATGTCGATGACCTGGGAGGAGTTCGCGTTAAAGAGCAGCTCACCCGTCGATGCGTTGTAGTCGGTGAACTGGATCGTGATGCCGGACCCGCCGGCAGCCTCGACCCGGTGCAGCAGACTGCTGGTCACGTCGGGGTAGCTGTTCAGCAGCTCGGTCATCCCGTCGGAATAGTCGGTCAGCAAGCGGAACTGCGTCGCAGACTCGGAATCCGACGTTGCGGCGCGGTATGGCTCGGTATTGTCGCTGCACCAGTTCAGGATGTCCTCCCGCTGGCTTTTCAGCATCGAGGTGTGCAGCGTCAGCACACCCCAGCCCAGCATGGAGACAGCCACGACAGCAAGGCCGGGCACCAGCGTCCGCAGGCCCTGGCTGCGGGACTCCGACTTGGCCGCACCGGCGGCCTTCTGCCAGCGCAGATAAAAGTTGTTCTGTTTCATAGCCATAATGATAAGCCCCCGGGGCAAGTATTTGCAGGTAAAAATCAGCGTGCGATCAGGTTGCCCGCCGCGTAAAGCACATCGGCCAGCGCGGTGCCGGACGGCAGCCTGACGGTGGGTGAATCCGGGAAGCGGTCCACCTGCAGGCCCAGCGCCTCACAGCCCGGGCGGCAGACCGCAAGGTCGTCCGCCGTGGAGCCGGCAAAGCAGACCGTCTCAATGCGGTGCTCGCTCTTGCTGGTCGTGTGGAACTGGATCAGGCCTGAGAGCTTCTGCGCGATCTCGGTGCCGGACTCCGCCGAACCGCGCGGGTTGAACAGGCGGCTGCGGGTCGAGTAGGTGTACTGCCCCTGCACAAACAGGCAGGCAGAGATCGTGTCATCGTCAAATTGCAGCAGCACGAAGGTTTTCTGCTGCAAATCGGGGATCGTGCGCACGGCCTTGATCGGCGCGGCCAGCCCTAAGTCGATGCTGTACAGCTTGAAGCCGACGGCCTTGGCCAGCGCGTCGTACCCGGCAATGACGCTCTGCTCCACGCGGGTGGCCAGCACGGTATCCACGCGGGTCCTGGCATCGCGGGAGAGCAGCATGTAGTCGTCCAGCGGAGCCTTGACCTCGGCGCCGCCGCTGGCAAGCTCATGGGAGAGCACGGCCATCCGCTTTTTCTCGCTCATGGCGGGCAGCGTCAGGATGCGGTGCATGAACTGGCTGCCGCCTGCAATCAGCGCCACGCGGTTCATCGGCAGCTTGTTGGCGGTGAAAAACTCTTTGAGCGCGGCGGTCAGGTCCGCCTCGTTTGTGATGACGCCGTTGATCAGGCAGCCCTCGGGCAGCTCTGTCTGGGCGGCGGCAACAACGCGCGCCCCGCTGCCCGTGGGCGTGCCGACGGCGGCATACACCGTACGGCTGCACAGATATAAAGAGGTAAGAAGTGCCATGGTGGGCCTCCCACAATAGAATTTAAATCGCGCCGCTCGACGCGCCGATGGTGCCGTAGGACTGGTAGATGGGCACGATGACCGCGGCCACGACGCCGCCGACCACGAGACCCATAACAACGATCATAACGGGCTCCAGCAGCGTGACAAGGCGCTTGGTCGCCATCTCGGCCTCATAGTCGAGTGTCTCGCTGATGGTCGCCAGCAGGCTGTCCAGCTTGCCGGTCTCCTCGCCGACAGCGACGGAGGAGGAGAGCTTCACTTCAAAACCGTCGATGCCCGCAATCGCCTCCGACAGGCTGTGGCCTGCGCGGATGCTGTCCAGCGCGTCACCGAACTGGCTCTCGATCCAGCGGTTGCCGATGGCGTCGCGTGCCGCGGCCAGGGTCGTGATGATGGGCACGCCGCTGCCGTACAGGTTGGACAGCGTGCTGGCAAAGCGCGCCGTGCAGATCTTGCGGTTCAGCACGCCGACCACCGGCGCGTGCAGGATGAAGCGGTCCCACTGGCGGCGGACCTTCGGCTGCGCCAGCAGGAGCTTGCCGCCAAAGACGATGAGCGCCGCCACGACGAGCAGCACCGGCCAGTTGGCACCGACAAAGTCGCTGACGTCAAACAGCAGCTGGGTCAGGAACGGCAGGGTCTCCATCTGGTCAAACATCGGTTTGAACTGCGGCAGAACAAAGGTCATCAAAATCGCAATAACGCCGACGATGAGCACGGACAGGATAATGGGGTACATCATGCTGTTGCCGACCTGCTGGTTCATCTTATGCTCACGCTCATAGTAAGTCGCCATGCGGGCGCAGGCGTGGTCGATGCTGCCGGTGCCCTCGGCGCTGCGGATCATGGCCAGCAGCAGGGTGGGGAACGCGGGTGCGCAGGACTCCATCGCATCGGACAGCGGCACGCCCTTGCGCAGCTCGCTCAGGATGGCCTCGTACAGGGCCTTCTGGCGGGCGTCGATGGTGCGCTCGTCCGCCATGATGCGGAACGCACGCACCAGCGGCACACCGGCGGTCAGCAGGGTGCCCAGGTTGCGGCAGAAATCCGCCAGCACGGCGGTTTTCAGCGGGCGGAACGTCGCGTGGGCCTTCTGGGCCTCCTGCGCGTCGGTCATGTACAGGCCGTCATTGCGCAGCTTGGCGTAGAGCGCCTCCTCGCTGGGGGCCTCAAGCAGTCCGCGGACGGTCTTGCCCTTCTCATTGGTGGCAGTATAACGAAAACGTGGCATGAGGGAGATTCCTCCGAAAGAAATAGATGAAAGGCTGATTCCCTTGGCCCCCTCTGCGAGGGGGCTCCGCCCGCAGGCGGTGGGGGAGAGAACCTTGCGGCAAACCGAAATATTTCGGTTTGTGGCAAGGTTCTCTCCCTCCGGCCCTGCGGGG
>ENA-ORVG01004044-ORVG01004044.1-human-gut-metagenome-genome-assembly--contig:-NODE-4044-length-10496-cov-2.090604_pt1 | contig 10496 bp, 3 predicted proteins | sample MGYA00242091_ERZ509233 | MGnify/ENA primary metagenome ERZ509233 (study PRJEB26280, sample SAMEA2338840) | human gut metagenome | biome: human gut; feature: human-associated habitat; material: faeces... | reverse complement strand
TCCGGGGATTTTTCACGATGCACGGCATCTGCACCGCACTGATCGGAAAACGGGTTTCGGGGTCGGTGTGCATGCCGCTTCGGTTGCGGTCGGATTCAGTTGAAGTCGATAAGGAGATGCGTCGCCCAGAAAGGGTCGGGGGCTTCGCCCGGCAGGGGGAGGGGGGGGGCGAGTTCACCGGGAAAGAGCGTCCGCAGGGCATACCCGGCCTCCCCGGTGCGTTCGAGGACCAGTTGGCAGGTGCCGGTGGTTATCGTGCGGGAGGTGCGGACCGTGCGGACCGGGCATCCGTTGCGCAGGATGCTGCGGACAGTAGCCCGCTCGGCGGGCGTCAACTCCGCGTCTGCCGCCAGTCCGCTCGTTCCGACGGGTTCGTCGTAGCGGAACGACAGGCGCACCCGGCCGTCGGCTTCGGGGCGCAGGGCGGTGAAGGACCCGGGGAAATCCCGTTGCAGCCGTGCGACGGCTTCCTCCGGAGACCGGGCGAAAGAACGGAGGAATTTGGACCCCGGCATGCGTAACTGGCCGTCGATCTCCTCGTCGGTAAATCCCGCCCGGCGCAGGCTGCCGCGCAGCGGCTCGTCCGCCGCTTCGAAATGGGCCAGGACGTGGAAAAGCGCTTCGGGCGAGTGGGATATTCGTTCCATGTCCGATCAGGATTTGTTACGCCGGTAATGCCAGACGGAGATGCTTGTGATCACGATTGCGGAGAGCAGGAGCGCGGCGAAAATCCGGAACGGGGCCGTGCCGCTTTCCCAGCCGAAATAATCCTTGACCAGCGACGCGCCGTCGTAGGTCGCCGAGCAGACGGTCAGCATCGTCAGGAAAAGGATAAGGCCCGCCAGCCGCCGCTCCGAGTTCTTTTCGAGACGTTCGGCCTCCTGTTCGAGGTGGCGGTGCAGTTGTTCGCGCTCGGTGGCGATGTCCAGCCCGGTGTCGATGGCCCGGTAGATGAGCTGCGGCAGGAAGTTGTAGGAGATGTTCGAGAAGGCGTACCAATGCTCCTGTTCCTTCATTTTGTGGAGCAGCCGGATGGACTTCCGGTCGTTGGTGTCCGAGCGGAATTGCCGGTTGACGACGAAGAGCAGCGTCTTCTGGTAAAGCGCATGGATGTAGATCAGCCGGAAATAGCTGTTGGGCCATACCCACATCTGCGCGGCCGTGCGGCCTTTTGCAACCACGGTGAAACTGTCGACCAGCGCCAACGCTTTCCAGTCGCGGAATGCCGAAACCGTGTGGCTGCGGATGATCCGGTCGTAATACTCTTGGGAGGGGGAATATTCGTGCTTGTGGTCGGCGACGCAGCCGACGGGACTCAAGGTTCCCAGTTCGAAGAGCAGTTCGTCCGAGAAGTCGTCCAAAATGAAGATCTGGAAACATTTCAGTTTGTTGCCCGTGAGGGTCAGGCCGGAGAAACGTCCCTGGCGCGGGGATTCGGCCGATGGCCGGGGAGGGCACAGCCGCAGGATCTCTTCCAGCAGGCCGAGGTACTCCGGGGCGTCGATCTGCGATTTTGGAATCCCCTGCTCTACGGTCTCATAGCAGGAGGTTTCGCGCAGAATGCCGTGTGCGGCGATCAGCGTGTCGAGCGTCGTTTCAGGCTCCTCGGCGATCTCCATGGCGAAGAGGCAGATGTCGTAGGGGAAGAAGAAGAGGTGGAACCGGCACAGCCTGAAGGCGTATTTCGCGGCGGGGAGCTTGGGATGGCGCAGCGTGCAGAGCCGGTCGGTCTCCAGGGTCAGGTGAGCCGTGCCGGCGTAGACCGCCCCCGAGGTCTGTCCGTCGACCTGCATGAGCGAATCGATGAAACTCTCGTAATAGATGCTGCTGAGCCGTTCGTAGGCCTCGCGGGACAGCGGCTTCTCCGCCTGCCACCGTTTGTCGGCGGACAGCACTTCGGAAGCACGCCCGACGGCGGCGAGGTGGCCGCAGAAAAAGGTATGCGCGTAATGCAGTTTGTTATCCATGGATCGTTGTGGGTTAAAGCAGGGTTACTCGGACGAAGGGATGGCGCCGCTTCGGGTCCCCGGGGTTTTCGATGCGGACGACCGTCACCTCGGATATGGTTGCGCCGGGCTGCGGGATGAACCGGCCGACGCCCGTGAAGAAAAGTTTCATGTCGGCCTTGGAGATCGTGGCTTCGATCCCGGTATCCCCGAGCAGGACGACGACGCACTCGTCCGAGGAGCGTTGTACCGTAGCCGGGTAGCCGGTCCCGGTCTTGAGCGTGTGTTGGAGGAAGGGGTCGCCGACGGTCTGCCTGTGGCCCAGCAGCAGGCCCCCTTCCGCGGGCGAGAGGTGCAGTATCCGGCATGAAACCTTCTCGCCGCGCTTCCAGACGCCGTGCCACTGATCGCAATACTGCCACATGATCTCGGAGCAGTGGAGGAAGCCGACGGCTCCGCCGCAGCGCATCAGGTAGCCGCCTGACGTCGTCCCCAGCACCGTGCAGGAGAGCGTGTCGCCGGTCTCGCAGGTCAGCAGCGGGTTGAGGGTCAGCACGCAGGCGTTGAGCGTCGTGTACTTTGTCTTGCCGATGATCTCTTCGCCCGTGATGACGGCGTTGATCCGGTCGCCCGGCTGGCACGGCACGTCGGTCGGACGGTTCCAGTAGAACTCCGAGGACCGGATCGCCGCGTCGTAGAGCCTGCCCCGTTTGGGGAACGTGCAGAACACGTGATGCGCCGTGGCTTTGACCACGGTGCACTGCACGCGGGAGCCGACGGCCAGGTCGTTGTTGGCCGTGGGCGTGAGCGAGAATGCGATCTGCCGCTTCGTGAAACGGATGGAGGAGACGTACACCGTTAGTTTCGCATCGGCCCGGATGTTCATGGCCCTGATCTGCGCTTCGCTGACCGGGAGCATGCCGACGAGTCCGTTGACGCGGACGAGGCACATCGTCCCGGACAGGCTCTGCACCGTGCCTTCCGCCTTCTGCCCCACGCTGAACGTGAGCAGCGGATCGTGCGTTACGGCGCGCTGCGAAACGCAGAAGGCGCGTTTGACCTTGTCCACCGACAGTATGCGGACTTTGACCTCGTCGCCGCATTCGGGCGCGCGTCCCGGTAAAACCTCCTCCCGGGGCATCGAGAGGTAGAGTTCCCCGCAGCGGAGCACACAGACCGTCCTGTCGCCCCCGGCCATCGTGGCTTTCACGATGTCGCCGTTGCGGAGCCTGGCCTGCTCGAACGGGTCGGTTGCGGCGCGGGTTCCGATCGAGACGCAGATCATGCGCGCCTCGGGGTCGATGCGTTCCACGACGGCCTCCTCGCAGCGCGAGCCGATCGGGTAGAGCGCGAGTTCGGTCGCCGGCTGCCAGAAAAGGCTCTCGGCGCACACCCGGTAGAAAAGATCCCCGTCGCGCAGCAACAGTCCGAAACGCGGCGACCGGAAGCAGATTTCGCCCGAAACCCGGTCGCCCGGCCGCACCGGGATCTCCGACCAGTCGTTGTAGCGCTGCTGCACGCGGAGTGTCAGCGTCCGCGTTTCGGGGTCGGCGGCTTCGACGACCATCGTCAGCTGCTCGCGCACCGCGTAGAGCATCTTGGCGTTGGCAATCGGGAAGAGGCTGGCCCGTTCGAGCGGAACCCGGCAGTAGATGCCCCGGAAGCAGACCGTGATCGCCTTGACGGCCACGTGGACCACTTCGGCGACGTCGACCGTGCCTGCGGTACAGCTGTCGAACTGCGAATAGTCGCTGACCAGCTCGGCCGATACCGTGAGTGCATTGGCCTTTTCGTCGATGCCCGTCACGCGCATCCGGATCAGCTGGCCCGGTACGTAACGCTGGCTGGGGTTCTCGTTCTCCCGGAATCCGGCATCGGCGTCGGACAGGAAGGCGCGGTAGCCTTCGTATTCGGCCCACAGGCCCGCGTCGGCCCGTTCCGTCACGGTGAACCAGAGCCATTCGCCGGGGCGGAACCGGATCTCTTCCCCGGACAGCTCTTCGCAGCGGCGGGTGAGCCGGATTTTCCGTTGCCCGGGGTCGATGGAGAGAATCCGGGCGCGGAGCGCGTCGCCCGCCTTGTAGCTGCGGTGGATGTCGCCTGCGAACTCCGTATGGGCGATGTAGCACGGATACCCGCTGCAATCCACGTAGATGCCCTGCGGTACGGTCTGCATGACGGTTCCCCGGACCAGATCGCCCTCCGCAAAGGGCATCTCCTGCAGGAACGGGTTGGGCAGAAGTTCCCGGACGCTGAATTTCAGGATGCGGTTCTCCCGGTCGAACCGTTTGACTTTCACCCGGAGGGTGTCGCCGTCGCGGTAGTTTTCCCCGATGCGGAAAACCGGCAGCCAGCTCAACTCCTCGCGGCGCAGGGTCACGACGATTCCGTGGTAGTTGACGAAGAGGGCCGAATCCATCACGTAGTCCGCCGTCACTTCGAGCGTGTCGCCCTCCGCAAGCCGGACGCCTTCCCAGTCGGGCGTATATTCGTCTTCGGGCAGCCGGAACGCCAGGCTTCGTTTGTCGGGATCGACCGCCGTTACCTCGGCTTCGATCTCGCGGCCGGGACGGAAGAAGTTGGCGAGGTTTTCGACACCGCTCCAGACGGCGGCGTCGAGCGTGAGCCGTCCGGCATAATCGTAATAGGACACTTCGGCGGCGAACTCCTGCGGGATGAATTTGCGCAGCGTCACGTCGAGTTTCTCGCCCGGCCGGATGTCGTCGAGCGACCGCGTGTCGTCGACCATGTCGCGCAGGCTCGCCTTGAAAGTCAGTTTGCGCGGCATCAGGTCGGTGACCACCGCTTCGATCTCTTCGCCCGGACGGTAGGCCGCCGCCGAACGCCCGGCGCGCTCCCAGGCCAGGTCGCGGGCGAAGATCACGCCGCGCAGCGCCGGCATTTCGACGCTCTCGACGGCGAGTTGTTCGGGCATTTTCCGCGCCGCGGTCCGCACGTCGGTGATCCGGAAGCGGTGCGCCTCGCCGATGCGCAGCGGCATGTTCGCCGGGGGAATGCCTTCGGCATAGCGGAGGCTCAGCGTGAGGGCGAGGTTTTCGTAGTCGATCCGCAGGATCACCGCCGAGAGCCGCTGACCCGGAACGAACGTCGCGGAAGGTTCGCCCCATGCCAGTTCCCCGCGCGGTACGATGCCGGTATAACCGGCCGCCTCGACTGTGAGCGTTCGGTCGTCCCCGACCGAAACGACCGAGCATTCCACCGTGCCGTACTGCCGGAATCCGGCTTCCACCCACGGGCGGGGCAGGATTTTCACGAGCGAGAAGCGAAGGCGTCCCTGCTCCCGGTCGATGACTTTGCAACAGACGGCCACCCGGTCGCCCGGAACGAGTGTCGAACCCAGTCCCGGGGCGAGGTCTTCGATCAGGCCGGCATAGCCGGCGTATTCGGCCGCAGTCCTCTCCCCGCAGTGCCCGACGACCTCGGCGACGACCGTACCGTTGTGCGGTACCGGGCAGTAGAGCCACGGATTGGGTTGCAGCCGGCGGATGCTGAGCCGCGGAACTCCGGCTGTTTCCAGCCGTTCGACCACCGCTTCGATCTCCCCGCCCGCCGCATAGCGGGTCGGCAGGTAACGCTCGCCCAGCCGGAAGGGCGGGGTCCAGGTCGTATCGCCGAGAAGTACCGATGCCTCCGTGTCGTTGCACTTCACCACCATGAGCTTCTCGGTGATGCGCGTGATCCGGGCGGAGAGACGCGCTCCCGCGACGAACGGAACGGAGGCCCCGGCCAGCAGTCGCCGCCGGCTGAAGCGGCAGAGGCCGCGGGCGGCGTCGTAATCCAGATTGCAGACCCACAGTTTTTCGCCTTCGTCGTAGAGCGAGCAGGCCGAGTCGACGATTCCCCAGATGATCTCCTCCCTGGGGATGAATCCGAAGCACCCTTCGCCCGGACAGAAGACATGGATGCCCTCTTCGGTGCAGCGCTTCACCTCGACTTCGGCCCCGGCTCCGTTGCGGAATGCGTCGGAGAGTTGCGGGCGCGGTTCCGTCAGCAGCCGGCGTTTTCCGGCGTCGAACCCGGCGACATAAAGCCGGAAACGGCCGTCTGCCGGCAGCTCGTCGGCTGCGACGGAATCCAGCCACGGCTTTCCGGCGAGGATCGCCGTGTCGCGGGGCGAAAGCCGCAGGTCGATTCCTTCGTAACGCACGATGGCCGATCCTGCGTCGAAGGCGACGAACTGCGTTTCGATGACGGATTCGGGGACGATACGGAGCGATTTCCACGGATCGGGGATCAGGGTACGACGGTCGAACAGCAGGCAGCCGCGTTTGAAGTCGTAGGCCGCGGCCCGTGCCTCCAGACGGTCGCCGGGTGCGAGGCGGGAAGTTTCCGGCGCACTCCACGTGGCGCGTTCGAAGGGAAGCATGCCGCGGATGCCGTCGGCGGTTTCGACCCGGTATTCGGCCTTTTCCCGGCCGAGGACGGTGATGTCGAATCGGCGGCCGACCATCGGACGGCAGTCCTCGCGGTCGGGCGAACCGACGTAGAGGCGCTGGCTGCGGCGGTCGATGCCCTCGATGCGCACGCGGCGGAGTTCTCCCGGGTGGAAGAGCGCGTCGGGCTGCACGTCGCCGCAGGCTCCGGCGACGAACGCGCGGGCCATTTCGCGGGAGCAGACGCCCAGCCGTCCCCCGACATCGAAATGCACCTCTGCCGCCGTGGCTTCCACGACTTTCGCATCCACCACATCGCCTTCGGCGATCGGGACGGTCCAAGGATCGGGCAGCACGGCCTTGCGGCTGAACTGGGCCACCCGCTTCGTGCGGTTGATGAAGATGAGCTGCGCCTCGATCCGTTCGCCTTCGGCGAATGCGCCCTCGGCGCTCGGCGGGGTGATCCATCCGATGCGTTCGCGGGTAATTTCGCCGATGATTCCGTCCAGGGCGACCATGACGGCCATGCGGTCGCTCCGCAGCACCGTTACCTCATATTTCGCGCCGACCCGGTAGTTTACCCCGTTCCACGGCGATTCAGTGCCGCCGGTTCCGCTCAGGAACAGCACCCGGGCCTCGGGGTCGAACTTCATGATCTGGACCCGGAGCCGGTCGCCCGTTCTGTAACGGTTCATTCCGCTCTGGAAGTTGAACCACGAGACATTGTATTTCAGCACCTCGCCCACGATGCCGTCGGCATTTACGAGCAGGTTGCCGTTCGGCAGCACCGCCGCGACGGTTCCCTCCGTCGTGTCGCCCTCCCGGTGGGGGTAGGCCGGCCAGGGGTCTTCGAGCAGCGCCTTCCGGCTGAAGACCAGCTCTCCGCTCGCCGCGTCGGCCCGCAGGACGAGCGCTTCGACCTGCATGCCCGGGCGGTAGGCCGAGCGGTCGACGATCCGGGACGAATTCCAGTCGAGTTCGTCGTTCGGAATATAGCCGATCACGTCGCGGTGCGTCACGATCATCCGGTCGGGGCGTACCTCTGCGATGACCGGGTAGCAGCGGTCGCCTTCGCGCAGTCCGGCCTGCGCCCAAAGGGTCTCCCTGTCGTAGAGCAGGCGGACCCGGCGCACGCCGTCGCGCTCTTCGGCGCGCACGCGGATCCGGCTGCCGTGGCGGAGCAGGCACTCGGTGACGTAATCGGGCATTTCGGGCCGCTCCAGTTCGATTTCGAGCAGCCGTTCCTGCTGCAAGGCCCACAGTTTGCCCGCCCCGGCGGCGTGGGCCACCACCTGAAGGTCGTATTCGGTTCCCGGTTCGAGGCAGTCCGGAACGGCGTCGTAATCCGTGCTGAAACACTCCAGCAACGCCTCCGACGGAGAGAAACGCGAGACGAACGCCTCGACCGTTTCGCCAGCCTCGGGCCGGCGGGCGGTATGGGGTTTCAGGATGCCGAAAACCCGGTCGTAGCCGATCCGGATTCCGTCCTCCCGTACGTCGCACACCTCCACCCGGATCCGCTTCCCCTCGGCGATGCCGGAGAGTGAGTCCCAGGGGTTGACCGGCGGCTGTGCCAGCCGGAAAAAGGTCTTTCCGTCCGACTGGCTGACCCGGATGGCGATCCGCTCGCCGGGCGAGAAGGCGATGTTGCGGGCCATCGGGAAGGAGTAGCTGCCGACGGGAAGGAAGCCGAACACCTCGCCGGCCCGCCAGAGGATGTGTTCGGCCTGCTCGTCCTCGAAGAGCACTTCGGCGTCGAGCGTCAGACCGTCGTCGAGGGTCCGGATACGTTCGACGATCAGACTTTTGAACTGGAACTTCGGGTCGCCGTGTTCGAAAAAGCCGCAGACGCGCACTTCGGTTTCGAGCGTGTGTTCCCGGAGATAACCGGTCAGCGAGAAGGGCAGCTCCTGCGGGTGGAGGTGGAACGAGCACGCGCGTCCGTCGATCGTGGTTCGGATCTCCGTCGTGTCGGGGATTTCCGTCGGGGTGATTTCGCAGCGGAGGATGTCGCCTTCCGTCAGCCCGTAATCGACCGTTTTGTCGAGCAGCTCGAACAGAAAATGGCGCAGCTTGTCGTTGCGCCTGATCATCTTCACCCGCAGCGGCTGGTTCGGGTGGTAGACCCCGTTGCGGAAGCGTTCCGTGCAGTTGGGGACCGAGTTCCTGTCGACCGTGTGGACCTCGCCGCGATAGCGTACGGAGAGTCCGTTGCGGGTTATGCTGTTGACCTGGACCGTCACCGTGTCCCCGACGTCGAGCGTCAGCGCGTCGAAGGCCACCGGGGTGTCGTCCGCTACGGGGTCGAACGTATAGCGGACCCGGCCCGATTTCTCGTCGAGGGTTTTCGAAAGGAGCTTCGCCGGGATTTTCATGCCGCGGCGGTAAGCGGCGGCGATCTCGCCGCTGCGGAAACGCTCGTCGTAGTTCGGGAACGACTTCTTGTGGATCAGGCCGTCGTTTCCGCCGAAGGTGACGAACAGTCCGAAATCGACCGCCCGGTTGACATAGACATCGAAGCATTCGTCTTCCGCGGCCTCGACGGGCGCAGGACGCACCGGATTCAGGCAGACCGGTTCGTCGACATTGGTTTTCAGCCGGTTGAAGTCCGTGTAGTCCCAGCATTGCGCTTCGATCCGCTCGCCCGCCAGCAGATGGAAAAGGTGCTCGCCCGTGCAGTTCTTCGGGTTGAGCGTGAAGTGGCAGCTGTTGCCCGGGGCGTAGACCCGGAAGCGTCTGCCCGAAGGGGCCGGGGAGGTCAGCTCGCTTCGCAGCCGCTCCACGTCCGCCGCGGCCAGTCCGACTTCGAGTGTCGTACGTTCGCGGATCGAGGCGATGAGCTGGTCGAACGACTGCTGCACGGCCTGCTGCTGCGAAACCGCGTCGTGCCAGGGGGTCGCCCCGGCGGCGATCTCCACCTCGACGAAGGCTCCGTCGGCATAGCGCGCCGCGTCCGCGTCGGAGACGGCGATCAGCTGGTCGAATCCGCAGTCGAGGTAGCGGCGGCCGCCGACGCTGCACACGCGCCCCAGCAATCGGTCGGCAGGGGCGGCGGTACGGATGGGTTGCAGGGAATTCCTATTCTCCATGTGCGTTTTCGGTTGAAGGGGTTTGTGCCGGGTCGGGGGTCAGGTGGAGATACCACTTGCCCTTGACGATGAAGAAGGAACACGGGGTTCCCTTTTCCCAGGCGGAAATGACCGACCACCGCTGGTTCGACGTGTCGTAGAGCGTGATGGTCACCTGCGACCGGGGAAGGCGCTTGTCGTCGGACGCCACGGTGAGTTCGAACAGCGTCATGCCGCTCGCGGCATCCTGCCGGGTGACTTTGTCCGCGATGCGGCCCCGGTAAGAGGGCGCTGTGCCCGCATACTGCACCTTGTCGGCCATCATCGTTTTGTCGGCGTTGCGCCGCCGCTTGTAGAGCAGGTTCTCCGTGGCGAAGAAGGTAACCCGGTCGCCGGGCTGGAGCGCCTCGTCGTCCCGCATCGGGTAGTAGTAGTCTTCCGTTTCGTTCTCCACGGAGATAAAGGCGTCGCGGCGTTCGTTGTAATAGACCACCACTCCCGTCTTGCACCCCATGCAGGGCTGCCGCGGAATGTCCCGCAGCAGGCGGATGCGGTGGTTTTTCTCGAAGAGAACATGGCTGTCGGCCTCGTAGCCGGGAGCCGAAAACCCCGCCTCCGTGTCGCAGGTGCAGGCCGTGGTCTTGTGCAGCGGCGAATAGACGGTCAGCCCCTGGGCGTTGTCCTGGGAGACGATGCGGCAAACGTCGAAAACCTGACCGCAGGTCTTCATCCGGCAGATTTGTTCGAAGAACTTTTCGTTGTCGAGCAGCAGGTAGGAACGGCTCTTGGCCACGAAAAAGTCGATGATCTGTTCGTTTATGATCGTGATCGTATGGGCCATTTCGCTGCTGACGACGTCGCATATGTCCGCGTGGTAGCGTTCGGGACGGCCGTATGCGATCAGCGGGAAGATCACCCCGAATCCCACCTGCTCGGGTTCCGTGCCGGACTCCCCGCGGCGGAAGAAATGGACGCTTCCCGTATTGAGGATGCGCGGAACCACGCCCGTTTCGGTTTCCACGCCCAGGCACAGGTACTCCACGCCGTCCAGTATTTCGGTGACCGGGTTGCGGGGGCGGCACATGATT
>ENA-ORVG01004040-ORVG01004040.1-human-gut-metagenome-genome-assembly--contig:-NODE-4040-length-10512-cov-3.682222_pt1 | contig 10512 bp, 10 predicted proteins | sample MGYA00242091_ERZ509233 | MGnify/ENA primary metagenome ERZ509233 (study PRJEB26280, sample SAMEA2338840) | human gut metagenome | biome: human gut; feature: human-associated habitat; material: faeces... | reverse complement strand
TTCTATATCACTCCATTGTGTATACACACATCCACATAATCCCTGTCCTTCTAATTTTTTTATTTTACGATCTAGTTGACGATAGGCCTTCTGATACTCTGTCTTCGTTTTATAGCCTCCATAACCATATTTCTTTTCTGATGCAGTATGTTCTTCTACTTCTAATGTAAAACCTCCGTATTCGCTCAATACGGCTGCTCTGACGTCTTCCGGTTTAACTTTTAAAGGGAAGAAATAATTATGTATACTTTGAAAATCTCCTGTTCCCTGATCAAACCAACCACTTGCTGAATCTATCAAATGTTCTGAATCTATCTTTCTCACCATATCCGTGATTCGTTGTGTAGCAAATTGTCCCCATCCTTCATTAAAAATGACCCATGTGCATATACTCGGATGTTTTTTTAGCAACTGAATCGTTTCTTTTACCTCGTTGATAAATTCAATTCTTCCTTTCTGACTTCGTCTTGCAAATAATCTGGAATAATGATCTTTTACTGTAATCCCCAATTCGGACAGCACCGTTGCCAGATACGTGACGAACCAACTCTGATACTTTTCTCCTCCATTTACCATATCCTGCCACACAATCACTCCAAGTCGATCACAATGATAATACCAGCGTTGCGGTTCTATTTTAATATGCTTTCTGACCATATTAAATCCTATTTTTTTCATTTCCAGAATATCAAAGATCCGTGCTTCTTCTGAAGGTGCTGTATAAAGACCATCCGGCCAATAGCCTTGATCCAGAACTCCTTTCAAAAAGCACTTCTTGTTATTCAAATAAATGCGCGGAATATGGTCTTCATCCTGTTGAATTGTAAAATCACGAATCGCAAAATAACTTTCCACTTCATCTAAAACGTGCTTCTTATCTGTCTCATCCTCACATTCAATCAATGATACATGAAAATAATACAAATATGGAGTTTCACAAGACCAGTATTTTGCATTTTGAATTTCTACCTCTATCCATGTATTTGCTTTTCCTGATATTGATTTTTGCACATCAGGTATCGTGTGTGATAATGCAATAAAATCTGTTACATTATCTTCCGCATTCGCATATATCTTCGGAAATCTAATATCTATTTGTACAGTCAAATCTTTCTGTTCTGAGACTGTTCGAATATATATTTTTACTTTCTCTGATGTATTTACGCAATTATTTAAAGTTGACTTTTCTTTTTGTTTTTCAATTTTTATATATTTAGTTTCTACATTTTTTATCCGGTCCTGCGGAACATATTCCATCCACACAGTCTGCCATATTCCACTTTGAGCAGTATAATACATCCCTCCACGTTTCAATTTTTGTTTGCCCTTTGCATGATACGATGTATCTGACAGATCCTGTACCATAATTACCAATTCATTCTCTCCACTATGAACATACTCCGAAATATCGCAGGAAAATGGCAGATAACCACCCACATGACTTACTACAAAGTGTCCATTCATCCAGATTTTACAACTTTGATCTACTGCTCCAAAATGTAATAATAGTCGTTCTTGTAATGCCTTATTATCCCATTCCTGACACTTTATCTTTGTTCTGTACCACAAATATTCATTCGGCATTAACTGCCTGGATACCCCTGATAAAACACTCTCTGGTGAAAACGGGACTAATATTTTTCCATCATATTGCTTTGGTTTCTTCTGATTCTGTGTAAAGGCATATTCCCACCAGCCATTTAAAATTTCATAATGCGTTTCTCTCATCATAATTGGTCTTGGATATTCCTGTAAAACATGTTCAGAATCTAGATTTCTTCCCCATCGTGTAAATAATTCTTTCATCTTTCCCTCACAGATATCATTTCTTTATTGTACAATCTTGCATAATCCTTGTATTATTTATATATGATGTTGGGGGCAAAAGCCCCAACTATGATGCCTACGGATTGTTCCGTGCGTTGCACTCCCACAATCCTGGCATCATTTTATATTATTCTTTAATGCTCCGAACTCTCCTCTGATCACTGTTCGCCTGGTTTTTATAAGCCTTAGTGCACGGAGTATCCACGTCACCGGAAGCAAAACCGGGAGTTTTCTCAGGAAAGGATACTGTGCCGCCATTGCATGATAATCCGGAAAGAGCCTGCCCAGCAAATACATTCCTTTTGCGATCCTCGGATTTTTATATTTTTCCAGATATTTTTTCTGCTGTCCGGCATAAGCCCACTGCCTAATGCCAAAAATTCCGGCAAGAAGTATTACCGTCTCATATTTGCTGTCCCCGATTTTCGGCCTGCCGTCAAACCAGCGGTATGCTATCTCTTCCATTTCACGGCAGAATTCTTCCAGCCCGAGTTCTTTTTGCTTCTTTTTCAGATATTCCGGATGAAGCTCTTTTTTCTTTGCTTCCAGAAATATATAGATATCAAGCACAAAGCGTATCCCACTTCCGGATTCATTAAAATGTTTTGCAAAATGTTCCATCAAAAACAGATAATAATCATCCCAGTTCATATGATACACGCCGTTCTCTTCCATGCAGCGTTCCCAGATATCCAGATACTTTTTATGGTTTTCTGCATGGTAATGCATCAGATGACTGTGTATCTCAATTGATACACACGGTGGTTTATAATATTTATCTACCGTATCTTCGCTGTCTCCGCCTTTATACTGATAGCCAAGCTCTTTCATCACGTTATGTGCTTTTTCCATGTTTTTGCGGTCGATCAGGATATCCACATCTGCCATCTGGCGGTATCTTGCCTGCGGATAAATCTCTTTCAAAATACTCCCCTTTAAAGGCAGAACCCGGATCCCTCTTGCAGGCAGTTCTTTTGCCAGTTTTTTTGCTTCTCTTTGCTGCATGATGCCCTGGGCGGCACAGATCGTATTTCGGTTTGCCCATTCTTCCATAAGATCCGCATCGGCCTCCCCGGCAATACGTTTCATTCCATCATAAACGATACAGTCGAGATTATGGAGCTTTGCCATACGATAAATCGCCTTCACAGGCAGATCCTCCGGTTTTGCATCTGGCTCTCTTCCTGCCAGGACTGCACTGACCAGTTCTACGATGTAACGTCCTGCCTGAAGTTTTTCTTCCTGGTCTTTTAGCTTGAAACTATCTGTGTTAATATCTATCTGTCTTTGTGCTGCCTGCTTTTCTTTCACTTTCATCCTCAACATTTTCTCCTTGCTTATTGCCTGCTGTATTTCCGGCAGTTCCATCAAAAGTCAGTCACTCATCCTGCCGCCTGTCCGTCTGACTGTGAAATGCGTCCCAGGAAGCACGCACTGCATCCTGTGAAATATCGCACTGCAGACGATAAAGCGGTACAGACTCTGCCATCTTGTGCAGCAGCTGCAGGGTTTTAAGCATCTTGCCCCGGTCATTCTGCGGCCGGTAAATCTGGCGGTATAGCCCCGGATATGCTTCCGCAGGCGAAATCTGCTGTGCATGGTTTGTCTTTCCTCTCTCCAGCAGACAGATCGCTTTTACCGGTGCTTTCTGATTCACGCTAAGATGATGCTTGCCATTCCATGGTGTCCCGTAAACATAAAAAGTTCCTTCTTCCATGCGGATCAGTGGTTTGTCATCGTTGATCATCACCGCTCTTTCTCCAAAACGCTCCCGCCACAGCCGTGTATGTGTGGATTTTCCGGTTCCGCTCGGTGCGGTAAAGAGATAGGCTTCTCCATCTACCGCTACTGCCGAACAGTGAAACAGAAAAGCATCGTGATCCAGAACTGCTTCTGAAATCTTCCGGTAAACGGCAAGGCTTTCCAGATATCCTCTTGAATATGTCTCTTTAAATACATTTTCCCTGTCGATCTCTTCTTCTGTGACCGCAATGCGGATGCTTTTGGCCCCCGGCTCTGTTTCATACTCTCTGCACTGCTCCTCCAGCCAGGGATAGCGTGCATCCAGCGTAAAAGAAATATCTGCAAACCTGTAGTGTTTCATTGTCATCTTTCAGTCCTCCAGAAGTCCCTGGCTCTTGAGTTTTTCCAGAAATTTTTTCACGTCTCCGGCTGCTTTTTCCGTCCCCACTTCATATTGTTTTGTCACATCCTGCACCAGATCCTCTTCTGTTGTTCCTTCCATCAGCTTTTCCCACAGAAACGCCCCGACTTCATTCAGCCGGACCAGTCCGGTCTGGTTGTTTTCGCCTGCACCAAGCGGCACTGCTATTTTTTCGCCGCCGATCGTATCTAACATATAGTCTCCTCTGATCTTCATCCTGTTTCTCCTCCTTTTATCTGCACGGACAGGGATCTACGTCAGACGTACATCCCTGTCCCATTTTACTGTTCTGATCACGCTCTCAAAGCTGCCGTCTTCTCTGCCTTCTGATATCATGACAATGGTTTCGGATCCTTCTGAGCAGTGCCGTATGTACCCAGAGCATTGCCCACAGCCGGTGTTTCACATCATCCACCCGGATCACTTCGCCGCTGCGGATGATTTCCGTCATCCTCCCGATCATTTGTTCTTTTTTTATGCCATACTCTTTCACAAACTGATTATCCCCGCGAAATATATAACCGTCTGCTCTTTTTCCGACTACCCGATGCAGTACAAATGCACCATTTTTTCTTTTATAAAGTATGACATCGTATTTTCTGACCTGATCTTGAATGGGTGCAAGTGTGATCTTATCACGTCCCTGCTCAACAAACGGATGCATACTCGTCCCTTTCGGATAAAAAGTAAAATCACCGCCAGCTGCAAAGATTTTCCGGATCGTCGGCTCGATTTCCTCCAATTTTATCTCCTGCATTTGCATACCGGTTGTTCTCCTGCTCTTATTGCTGAGGATAACGGATGATTTCTGAGTACTTTGTATATGTGGTTTCTCCATCTGTGTAGATGATATAAGCCCTTCCATACCACACTTTGTTTTCCTCACACTTTAATTTTGCTTTAAAAATCCCGCTGTTTCCTTTTCGTTTTGCTACGGATCGTTTCGTCAGGGCCGCACCTCTTATAAATCCTTCTTCCTTGTTTTGATATCTTTTCCAGCCTCTTTCGTCCGTCATAACAACTCCGTGTTCCACTACGCTGTATTTTTTCGGAATTTCACGTTTTGTAAGAAAATATGCAGAATCCGTTTGATACCCTGTACTGCAGGTTAAAACTATCTTTTCTTCTGTCGGCTTCTCATCTGTTTCACTGTAAACAGGTTCAAGATGCGTTTCCCCGGTTACATAAAATGTATATACCGTGCTGTTGGATACTATTTTTGTGCCGGAATCCTCCGAAGATCCTCCGCTATTGACCGTCATTTCCCAACCGCTAAACGGGGTGTTTCCATCCTTTTCGGATGTTGTTACGGTAACTTTTTCCTTAAGAGGGACATAAAATTCTGCACTGTCCTCGTTTTCCGATGCATATTCTGCATGTTCTGCTGTCAGCGTCACTTTTATATCATTTGTAAATCTTTTGTCGACTGTCACTTTACAGAGCTGTTCCAGATTATCTACCTCCTCTCTTAAATCTTTTATCGCAGCTTCCACCTGCTCTTCTGTTGCCCCGGAATTATTTTTTACTTTACGGGCCGCTGCATATTTAACCACCACAGCGTCCTTTGATGCCTGAGAATATTTGATACCGTCTTTTTCTATATTTACCTTCTCTATCGCCTCATTCATCAGAGTTCCCAATGTTTCCCTGGCTGATTCCAGGCTGACAACTGCTGTTTCTTTTGCCAGGGCAGTGAGATTTGCCACGGAAGCATTACTGAAAAGCATGGCTGCCGCCAATGTTCCTGTCAGGATCTTTTTCCACTTCATATACATTCTCCCTTCTTAACTTCTTCCTCATGCTGTTTCATAATCAGGTATTTCCGGTGTTGCCATCGTCTGGTTTCCAAGAATCATAAGGTCAAAAAGGTCTCTGTCCTCTCAGACAAAGACCTTTTGATCACATGATTTTACTTTTTAATCCCAGCCATCCGCACTGTCTTCCCAGGAATCCTCTGCAGCTGTTTCAGCTACTTCTGTTAATTCTTCCTGTACATCCTGAGCAGAGGTGGCAACAGAACTGTCATCAGCATCTGCTGCACTGCTTTTATCTGACATTTCTGTCTGTGTTTCTTTCTTTTTTTCTGTTTCAGACTCTGTCATCTTCTCTGTATCGGCTGTTTGATCACCGATGCTTTCTCCGACAGACTCTGTCTGTGCTGCTGATTGTGTTGTCTCGCTTTTCTGTTCTGCCTTTTTACTGCATCCAGTTCCCAGCATAGCAAAGAGTGAAATGGCAAGCAGAGTATAGATCACGCTCTTTCTCATTCCTCTTCTGTCCAGCCTTCCCAGGCATCCATATCATTTTCATCCATATGTTCTGAAGATGTCATGATCACATCACTGGATTCAAATATAACCGCCTTAAAATCCGGTTCTTCATAATATTTTCTCATATTTTTTCCCAACTTTCTTATCAAAAATTAATATCTGATCACCTTGTCTGCATAAACTGTCTTTGTAACACCCTTTGCATCCTGATAAATCACATAAGGTCTTCCATACCATTTTTCATTCTTATCTGCGACTTTCAGATTTGCCACAAATGTTCCGTTATAAGCAAGAAGCCCGTCACGGTCTGAATATTTTCTAGAGTATTTCGTTCTGGTACTGCCCTTTTTGAAAAGTTTTGGATTAGCTGCTCCTACTTTATAATAGCGATCCCAGCCTGTCTGATCTGTAACAACAACACCATACTCTAAAACTTTCTCACATTTTTTAGAAACAGAACGTTTTGCGATGAAAGAACGTTTCTTTTCTTTTTCTGTATATTTTGTAGAACCTACCAGTACTACCTCTGCCTCGTCGACTGTGCTTGCATCATAAGTCATCTGAAGATTCATATCACCAACTACATAGAATGCATATTCATTTGATTCAGAAAGCTTCTGTTTATCCCATGTCCATGCTGCAAATTTATCGCCGTCATTATTTGTTTTTGGAGCATTAACTGTTACTTTTGTCGCTACCGGAACATAAACCCATTTATTTGCATCGCCACTTCCTGTTTCGTTTTCTACTCCGTCTTCAACGGTAATCTCTGCTCCAGCCGGAACTGTGACTTTATACATTTCTTCCAGATCATTCATTGCACTATCCAGTGCTGTGGTTGCCTGTGCTACTCTGTCTGCTGTAACTGAAACCGTTACAGTGCTGCCTCCATTTACTGCTTTGATATCGTCCTGTACAGCTTTTGCTGCGGTCAGTTTTTCATCAAATGCAATTCTCGTAGCTGATGTGTAGTGTTTGCCAGCTGTTTTTGTTTCTGCCTCTGTAACCTTTGCATCAAGACTTGCTCCGTCAACTACTTCAACATCAGTAGTTGCTGTCAGGCTTGTATTGGCATTTAATGTTACTGTCAGTGTTTTTGTTCCTCTTGTAGCAGAATCAAGTGTTACAGTATAGGCATCTGATGCTAATGTTTCAGTTGTATCATCAGCTTTAACAGCCTTTACAACCAAACCTTCTGTATTAACAGCTTCATTCAGATTATATACTTTTTTCGTAGGCTGTGTTGTGATCTGGATACGTGTTGTCTTTAAAACAAGAGCATCTTTTGCTGCGTTCAGTGCAGTAAAAGCTTTGTCAACGGTTGTCTGAGTCAGCTCATCTGTATAATTTGTGTTTACTTCCTTTGCAGTAGCCAGGGCTGTTGTAAATGCAGTTTTTGTTTCTCCATCTTCATAGTTATTAAGATTCAGAGCCTCCGCCTTTGCAATTGCACTTACCAGATCACTCTTATCTACAACCAAAGTAATGTCAAATTTATCCGTCATGGCCATATTTTTAACGCCCGAAGCAACTGCCGGTGCTGCAAAAGTCAGAATGCCATCACCAGCTTCTGCTACAGCCACCTTAAATGTCTTTGTCTGCGTCGCTGATGAATCTGTATGTCCGGCCTGTACACTTCCAGCTACAATCTTGTTGTTAGTTGATGACCATGTGTAATGATTATCATTAGAACCACTTCTATATCTTGCTGTAAACGCATATATTCCTGGTTTTTCGGCATGATAAGCATATGCAACAGAGTCACCTGTGTTTACTGAAGTCACATAATAGCCATTTCCTGCCCATTGAGCTTGACCTCTGTCATTGTCCATTTTTTCCTGTGCCGGATAATCTCCGTCATCATTAGCAATATGATTTGTGATAATGCCATATTCCGCTTCCAGAGTAGCCGGAGCAGCAGCGTTTAATTCAGTTGGAAATGCAAAACGGTTCTCTCCTTCATATTTCGTCATTTGCATTTTAGTAATCTCCAGCTTGTCAAGGTATGGAGCATTTTCATTAGTGGAAGCAATTTTCAGTGTTCCCGCACCTGTATTATTAATTTTCAGCAAAAATTGTTTTGTTTTCCATTGTGAGTTTGTAGTACCTACACTCATAAGAACAGTATTAACATTATTGTTTTTTGTTCCCGCATCTGACAAAATCATGGTGTTATCTCCACCGCAATAATAATGAGCTGTCACAAGATACAGACCTGCTTCTGCCGTATACGCATAAGTTGCATAATCTCCATTTTTAAGCATATCTTTAACATATGTCCGATCATTGTTTGTTAGAATTTTCATCGGATATCCGCCATCATTACTCTCCTTATTATACAACGTAGTTGCCCGTTCTGCCTGTAAAGTTTGTACTTCTCCTGCTTCTGTTGGAAAAGCAAATGGGTTATCTGTTGTATAACAATTCGAATCCGGAGTTAAAAAGCTATCCGCCGCAAACACCGGAACGCCCATTCCCGGAAGTGATGTTGTTACTACAGCAGCCGCCAAAGCTCCTGCCAATATTTTCTTCGTTTTCATTTTTGATTTCTCCTTTCATAAATCCGGTATTTCAAATACTTTTGAAATCTTATTCCTGTTCTCTTATTTTCCCCACATCTCTTTTTTTCTTTTCACCTTCTTTATCATTTTTTGCTGTATTTTAAATGTAATAATCATTATTCACTATACCATGCTGTTTTTTATTATTCAAGTCTTTTTCCCTGTTTTTTCCTGTTTTTTGATTTTTTTATGACGAAACGGCTCCTGATCCGGCAAAAGAAAAGGCACGAAAAAGAACCTGGTTCTTCTTCGCACCTTTCTTTTAGATATTTCTTATTTTTCTCTTTCCTCTGCCTTGTTTTTGCAAAGTAGCTTCCTGTACTTGCAGGATACAGGAAGCTGCTCAAGTATGAATGAATTACCTGTCTTACAGGCATCTTTATTATAACAAATTTTGTCTGCAATTTCAATGTTTTCGCTGCACTATCAGAGATTTCGCTTTTCACTTTTTGTTTCATGTATTTTTATAAGAAATTTGTTTCTCCGACATCCGGCTCACGCTCTTTCGTGTGATCCCGCTTTCTTCAAACCTCTGGATCCTCTGGTACAGGTACAGCTCCCTCATATTGAACCCTATGATCATCAGGTTAAATATCACTTCCACTGCCGCATGGCCGTAACAGTGCTTTGCATGGTAGTACGTCTTTAACTGGTGGAACCCATTCTCTTCGATATCCCACCTACGGTTCATCATCTCCCATAAGATCTCAGGGGCTGTCTGTTCCAGCGTTGTTACCAGCCACATCCATCTCTCTGCTTTCTTCCCTCTTTCCTGCCAGCTTTCATGGTATCTCACTACCCGCAGCCTGTGTGGACAGTTTTCAATTTCAAACCCTGAAATATCCCATACCTCGACCGTCTTTTTTCCACGTTGAAACGATCTCTTTTTCTCCTTCCCCCCGATTGAAAAATCCCCCGGCGTCCTGAAAGATCAGACGCTTCTCATCTTTTAGCCGGATGACTGCTTCCAGTCCATTTTCCTTTATGGTATTGATAAATGGTGCATTCAGGTACAATGCGTCTGCCACGATCACATCCGCAAAGTGACCCTGTCTTTTTCTGAGCTGTTCGACCAGGCGTTTTCCTCCGGTCAGCTCCCCTTCATCCTTTTCCGCTCCGTCCCTCGGTTTCAGCATTTCCTGCCCTAGGATCACATGCGGTGCTTTTCCAACAGTCATGCAGACCACACTCCGGTGGAAATATTCCGTTTCACCTGCACGGTTTTTCCGGGTAAGGCAGCCCGGACAGAACATCCCTGACTGCATCAACTTTTGGGATTTTTCCACGGATGCAGTTTTTTTAATGCTAATTTTTACTGTTCCAAACTTACATCTTCCGGCAACTCCGTAAGTCTCCTGGCTTCTTTCTCATTAAAACCTTCCCGGCATAAATTCCTGTATACCAGTATTTTTCCTTCGATCTTGCCTTCTGTTTTTCCTTCACTCCTGCCAATCTCGATTCCCTTGGCAATGCCCATTTGTTCTAACCTTTCTGCCACATCACACATACTGTGCACTCCTTCCTTCTTTTTCCTGAAAATTTCCTCATAACGTCTATCTCCTGTCATGACCTGCAAAAGTTTCAGCACTTCATCCACATACCTGATCTCTGTTGGATCATCCGGTATATAATCTTTGTTTTTTCTTTTCTGTACAAAAAAATTTGCCACCACTTTGAAATCACTGCGGAA
>ENA-ORVG01004037-ORVG01004037.1-human-gut-metagenome-genome-assembly--contig:-NODE-4037-length-10525-cov-2.713181_pt1 | contig 10525 bp, 9 predicted proteins | sample MGYA00242091_ERZ509233 | MGnify/ENA primary metagenome ERZ509233 (study PRJEB26280, sample SAMEA2338840) | human gut metagenome | biome: human gut; feature: human-associated habitat; material: faeces... | reverse complement strand
CCCGCATTTGAAATTGTGGGATTGCCCGATGCCGCTGTGAAGGAGTCCAGAGAGCGGGTCCGGGCGGCGGCGAAGAGCAGCGGATTTCGGTTCCCAGTGAGCCGGATTACCGTGAATCTGGCTCCTGCGGGCATGAAGAAAACGGGAACCTTGTATGATTTGCCCATTCTTTTGGGACTTCTGGCGGCGTCCCAGCTTGTGAAAGCACCGGAACGGGACCATGCCTTCCTGGGAGAGCTGAGCCTGGAGGGGAACCTGCGGCCGGTTTCCGGAGTGCTGCCCATGGCTCTGGCCGCCAAGGAAGCCGGAATTCGTACCCTGTTTGTCCCGGCGGAGAACGCTGCAGAGGCCACCCTGGCCCGGGGGCCGGAGGTAATTCCTGTGTCTTCTATCCGGCAGCTGGCGGAGCATCTGAACGGGGAACGGCCCATTGCGCCAGAGCCTCTGTGGACCCCTGGGGGCGGCGCTGCCACCGGTTTGGATTTTCAGGATGTGAAGGGGCAGGAAAATGTGAAGCGGGCCCTGGAGATTGCCGCAGCCGGGGGGCACAATGTGCTGCTCATCGGCCCGCCGGGATCTGGAAAGAGCATGCTCAGCAAGCGGCTGCCCTCTATTTTGCCGGACATGACCTGGGAGGAGTCCTTGGAAGTGTCCAAGGTCTATTCCGTCCTCGGCCTTCTGACCCGGCAGGAGCCACTGGTGCAGCGGCGGCCCTTCCGCAGCCCACACCACACCATCTCTTCGGCGGGGCTGGCAGGGGGCGGCTCCAACCCCAGGCCGGGGGAGATCTCCATGGCCCACAAGGGGGTGCTGTTTCTGGACGAGCTGCCGGAGTTTAAAAAGGACACCCTGGACATGATGCGCCAGCCGTTGGAGGACGGGCAGGTCACCATCTCCCGGGTCAGCGGCGCGGTGACCTATCCCTCGGAATTTATGCTGGTATGCGCCATGAATCCCTGTAAGTGCGGCTGGTACGGGGACCCCTCCGGCCGGTGCATTTGCTCCCAGGCGGCGGTGGAGGCTTACCAAAGCCGGATTTCCGGCCCGCTCCTGGACCGGATTGACCTCATTGTGGAGGTTCCAGCAGTGCAATACGAAGACCTCCGCCGCAAGGACCCGGCAGAGGCCTCGGAAACCATCCGCCAGCGGGTGAATGCTGCCCGGGACCGGCAGCACCAGCGCTTCCAGCAGGCGACGGTGCAATGCAACGCCAGAATGAGCCCGGCACAGACCCAGCTGTTCTGCACCCTGGACGACGGCTGCGCCAGGCTGATGAAGGCGGCATTCCAGTCCATGGGCCTCACCGCCCGCAGCTATGACCGCATCCTCCGGGTGGCACGGACCATTGCCGATCTGGATGGCAGCGCAGAAATCCAGCCTCAGCACCTGGCGGAGGCCATTCAATACCGCACCAGCAATCTGGGGGCGTAAAGCTTTGCGCGTCCTTGACAAAGCTGGGGACTCATGATATGCTCCAAGCACATGGTGTTATTTGGCATATCGGAAGGAGAGAGCCGGGTTCGTATGAAAAAAGGGAAGCTGTTGTACTTTGCGGCCAAGGGCGAGGCGGTTTACCGGGCATACTGCCAGCCGGTTTGCAAGACCTATGGCCTCAGCCCCACGGCCTTTGACGTCATGATGTTCCTGGCAAATAACCCGGAATGCAATACGGCCCGGGACATTTGCCGGATTCGCGGGATCAAAAGCGGCATTGCCTCCGTTACGGTGGAACAATTGATTGGCCGGGGCTATCTCACCCGGGAAACAGACGGAAAGGACCGGCGCATGCAGCGGCTATATTCCACAGCGGAGGCTACGCCCCTGGTACAGGCCGGGCAGGAGGCCCAGCGCCGCTTTGAAGAAGCAATTCGCCAGGGCCTCACGGATGGGGAGCTGGAGACCTATGCCGCACTGACACAGAAGCTGCTGGAGCATATCGACCGCCTGAGCCAGGAGCTAAGCCGGTAGCGGGGCGGTGAACCGGAAGGTTTTGGCACAGACCTGGAAATGTCCCCCACGGGTTTTCTCGTGGGGGACATTCCCATAGCCGCTTATGAAAGAAAGACATTACAGGGATGTTCCCATTGGATAAGCAGTATTTGCCTGGAGCTCCCGGATCTTTTGTTGAATGCTTTTGAGGTCCCGGAAGGTTTCGGGACGTTTGCTGGTGTCCCGGAGGAGAGCGGAGGGGTGGTAAATGGCTGTCATCCAGACGCCCCGCTTTTCCACCCATTGCCCATGCTCCCGGGTGATGCGAAAGTCGGAGCGAATGAGGCGTAAGGCGGCGATTCGTCCCAGACAGACAATGATTTTGGGCCGGATCAGCGCCACCTGATTCCGCAGGTAGTCGATGCAGGCGTCTTGCTCAATCTCCATAGGGTCCCGGTTTTTGGGAGGGCGGCACTTGACGATGTTGGCGATGTAGCAATTGTGCCGTCCCAGGTCAATGATGCACAGCATGTCGTCCAGAAGTTGGCCCGCAGGGCCAACGAAGGGCTCTCCCTGCAAATCCTCCTGTTGACCAGGGCCTTCCCCCACAAACATGACGTCTGCATTTCTGGGGCCTACGCCGAAGACCACGTTATGCCGGGTTTCACACAGGCCGCACCGGGTACATGCCCGGCAGGTTGCTTCCAATTGAGGCCAATCCAGCATCCTTCAGTTCCCCTTTCTCCGATTTTGGCGCCGCTTTCGGTTGCGCCGCCGGACCCAAGTGGACCAGATCAGGAGCAGGAGAAAAATGCCCAGCAGTACCGCCAACACAATGGCGACGAATTGCCAAGGACTTTGAGCAATCTCGCCTTTGACCTGCATCACCACGGCCCCAAAGGCGTTTCGCTCCACGCCGGTTACTGTGACAAGATCGGTTTGTCCCACGCAGATGGAGCCGTAGTACTCCTGCACCACGCCCACTGCCTGACCTGCCTCCAGGGGCGCGTCCAATCCAGCCTCTGACGTCAGCTGGTACCGGGTGCTGAGCAGGCTTTTGTCATAATCCTTCGGTAGCATGGTAGTGACAGACTCCGCCGGGGTTACCACAACGGACTGGGTGGCATGGGCCACAGGCAGCTGGGCAATGGGCGCCAGGGGGGAGAGTACTTCTGCAAAGGTGAAAGAGTCAAAGCCAAAATCCAGGGCCTCGGACGCCGACACAAAGCTGCCAAAATACGTAGACCCGTCCGCCCCGGTACTGCTGGCCCCCAGGACAACACACAGGTACCGCAGATTCCCGGACTCTGCCACACACATCACGCAGCGGCCGGCGGGGGTGGTGAAGCCGGTCTTGCCACCGATGACTCGCTCGTCGTAATAGTCGGATGTGATGGAGGCGTCGATCAGGTAGTTGGTCGTCACCAGAATCCGCTCCTCCTGAAGGTTGGTGGCAGCTAAGGTATAACGGTCGGCGGAGTAAATCTCCTGGAATTTCTCATATTCCAAAGCAGCCATCATAATCTTTGCCAAATCCCGGGCTGTGGTGTAATGCTCCTCATCATGGAGCCCATGGGTATTGGCAAAATGGGTGCCGGTGCAGCCCAACTCCGCCGCCTTCTGGTTCATCATCTCCACAAAAGCCGGTTCCGACCCGGCGACGTACTCGGCAATTACCGGCGCAGCGTCGTTGGCGGACTCAATCATCAGGCAGTACAGCAGCTGCTCCAGGGTAAACACCTCACCGGCCATGAGACCGGAGCTGCTGCCGGCGGGGTCCAGATCGTCCAGCGCTTCCTGACTGACGGTAATCGAATCTGTCAGGTTGCCATGCTCCAGAGCCAGCAGGCAGGTCATCACCTTGGTCAGGCTGGCCGGCTCTCTCCGTGTGTCGATGTTTTTGGCATATACCATGGTTTGGGAGTTCAGCTCCAAAAGGAGGAGCGCCTCCGCGTCAAGGTCCAGCTCATCCGGCCCGGCCAGCGCCCGGGGTGCGTCCACGCCAAAGTTGCTGCTCTCATCTCCGCCCAGGGGAGCTTCTGCAGGGGGAGAGACGGTCTCTGGTGCTCCGGTTTCTTCGGTCTCCTCCTGCTCTTCCGGCGCGGAATCCGTGGGGGCTGCCTCTTCGCTGGCAGATGTCTCAGATAGCTCCGTCCCTTCTGTGGCGGAGATGGGGAGGGTCAGGGATTGGAGGATCCAAAAGGCTGCTAAAAAAATAGATAAAATTTTCAAATTTTTCACGTTTTTCATCTGAAATCACCATCATATTCTCTGGAGCGGCTTGCCCGCCGCCATAAAATTGTGTATAATAGAGCCGTAAAACCAACGGCTGAGAAGCAATTTCTATTATATCAGCCTGTCTGCCGTGGTGTCAATGCATGTCGGGAGGAATTTCCCATGGGAAAGGTAAAATTTCCTGGGTTGCTGCTGGCGCTCGCAGGAATCTTCGCCAGCTTTTTACTGGGGCTGTTTGTGGGCCGGCGTACTGGCGGGGAAATCCTGTATATCCAGCAGGAGCGCCCTGCCGTCTCACAGGCCCTTTCTATGGAAACTGCCCCGCCTGTGGACAATGTGCCAACGGAGTCGCGAGGGCGGATCAATGTGAACACTGCCGGCGTGGAGGAGCTTTCTCAGCTTCCCGGCATCGGGGAGGTCCTGGCCCAGCGCATCGTGGACTATCGGGAGGCAAACGGCCCCTTCCGCTGCTTGGACGAGCTCTGCGATGTGGAGGGAATCGGCGAAAAGCGGGTGGAAAACCTGCAGGATTATGCAGTTGCGAGGTAATGATACATGAAAATCGTGGTGGTCGATGACGAAGCCCTGTTGGTCAAGGGCATTCGCTTTAATTTGCAAAACGAAGGGTATGAGGTGCTCACCGGCTCCAATGGGCTGGAAGCGGTGGAACTTGCCCGGGACCCAGAGGTCGGACTCATGATCCTGGACGTGATGATGCCGGAAATGGACGGCCTCACGGCCTGCACCAAAATCCGGGAGTTCTCTCAGGTCCCCATCATCATGCTGACGGCAAAGACGGAGGATATGGATAAGCTCATGGGCTTTGACCACGGGGCGGATGATTACTTGACCAAGCCCTTTAACATTCTGGAGCTGAAGGCCAGAATTCGCGCCCTTCTGCGCCGGGCAGGAAACCAGGGGGGGGAAGCGCAAAAGCGGAATTATCTCACCGGCGGTAACATCAAGCTGGATTTGGACGCCAGAAATGCCTACAAAAATGGGGAGCTGGCAGATCTCACGGCCAAAGAATTTGACGTCATTGAATTCCTCATGCGCAATCCCAACCGGGTCTATTCCCGGGAAGCGCTGCTGGACACCATCTGGGCTTATGAATACCGGAGCGACATCCGTACGGTGGACGTTCACATTCGCCGCCTGCGGGAAAAGCTGGAGGACCGGCCGGCACAGCCCCAGCATATTTTGACCAAGTGGGGAGTTGGGTACTATTTTAAGAGCTAAGCGGCATATCCAGCGCTTCAGCCGGACGCAGCTCCGGTATGCCATGATGTATGTGGGGATTACTTCCGTAGTGCTGATTTTTCTGAACCTGTACGCCGCTACCACCATGCGGAATCTGGTGTTTCGCAGCAAGGAGACCTCTCTGGAGGATAAGGTGCAAATGGCGGCCTCGGCCTTCTCCGGCCTTCGTACCATACAGGAGGAGAGCGCTGAAAAAATTATGGACCAGCTTGGAAACCTGAACGCCACTCGTGTTTTGGTGACCGACGCCTCCGGCCTGGTGCTGTATGACAGCCTGGATGAGGACGCTGCCCTGGGCCAGTACGCCGTACTGCCGGAGATTGTGCAAGCCCTGGGAGGAAACGACGTGTTTTACTCCAGCTACGGCGCTGGCCGCCTGGAGAGCAAGGCGGCTACCCCCATCCTGTACGCAGGGAGCCTCATTGGCGCGGTGTACATGATGGAGTACGACCTGGACCAGGGGGCTCTGATTGCTGCGTTGCAGCAGAACATCCTCTGGATCAGCGTGGTTCTGGAGGGGGCGGTGATTCTCTTCTCCCTGTTTTTTTCAGAGGCGTTTTCCAGACGTATGCGGCAGATTTTTGCCTCCATCCGCATCATCCGGGAGGGAGATTACTCCCACAAAATGCAGCTGCGGGGGCATGACGAGCTGGCGGTGCTTTCCAGCGAATTCAACGCCCTGACCGAGCGGCTCCAGACCTCGGAGCAGCGCCGGCGGCAGTTTGTTTCGGATGCTTCTCATGAATTGAAAACGCCTTTGACCTCCATCAAGCTGCTGTCTGATTCCATTCTGCAAAACGACATGGACACTGGCACCATCCGGGAATTTGTGGAGGACATCGGCAACGAGGCAGACCGACTGACCCGCATGTCTCAGAAGCTCCTGTCTCTGACCAAGATGGACGCGGGGAAAGAGGCGGACCGGGAGGTGGCGGATATTGCGGAAACCACAGACCATGTGCTGCGTATGCTGGCGCCGGTGGCACGCCTCAACGGGATTACTCTGGAAAACTGTACCAGCCCTGGGGCCACCATTTTGATGATAGAAGACGACTTGTATCAGATTCTGTTCAATCTGGTGGAAAATGGGATTAAGTATAACCGCCCTGGCGGAACATTGACGGTGGATCTGGAGCGGCAGGGAGACGATTGGATTTTATCGGTTTCCGACACGGGCGTAGGCATCCCCCCAGAGGCCATCCCCTATATTTTTGACCGGTTTTACCGGGTGGACAAGGCCCGCTCCCGCCAGGCAGGAGGAAGCGGATTGGGCCTGTCCATTGTGCATGATATGGTTTTGCGAAATGACAGTACCATCTCGGTTGCGCCCAGACCAGAGGGAGGAACCTGCTTTACGGTTGTATTTCCCGCATTTGACATAGAGGAGGATATATGATTCGAAAGTCAACGGCGCTGATTCTCTGTCTCTTCCTCCTGGTGGGGCTGTATGGCTGCGCCGGGCAGAGCCATGGGGATCCGCTGAAAAGCCCCATGAAATTCTATTACAAAACCTCAGATGCCAGCTATGGCGATGGGCAAGGCGCAACGGATTATGAATTGCGGGAAACCTATGGGCACGAGTCAGATTACGTATGGGTATTGACGGAGTATCTGAAGGGTCCAATTTCTCAGAAGCTCACCGCACCCTTTCAGCGCTCAGTCTCCATTGTTTCAGCGGAGCGGTCCGGGTCTCAGCTGCAGCTGCAGATGACCCAGGAGCTGGCGAACCTGTCCGGCGCCGATCTCACCGTCGCCTGTGCCTGCATTACCCTGACTTGCCTGGAGTTTCCGGGAGTAGAAGCGGTGTCCATTCGTGCGGTGGGCAGCAAATTGGATGGAAAAACAGAGATTCTTTTAAACCGGAACAGTCTTTTATTGGAGGACAGCAGCGCCAGCTTGGTCAACGCGCCCTATATGCTGTACTTCTCCGACACAGACAACCGGTATCTCATCGGGGAGAAAATCAGCGTTGGCGAAGGACAGGAGAACCTGCCTGATTATCTGGTTCACCGGCTGCTGGAAGGCCCCACAGAGCCCAGCCTGGCCGAAACGATGCCCTTGGGTACAACTCTCCTGGGACTGGAAGTGACAGAAGGAATTTGTGCCATCAACCTCTCCAGAGAATTTCTGGACCACGCGCCCCAGACGGCGCTGGCCCAGCGCATGACCATTCTCTCCCTGACCAACACTATGACCCAGCTGGATGATGTGGATGGGGTGGTCCTGTACGCAGCCGGAGAGCCACTGACCCAGTATGGCGTCATGGACTTAAGTCAACCGCTTACCTATGAGGAAGGAGCAGTGGGGCCTGTGCGCAAGGGCCTGAACGAATTTGATGTAGATTTATATCTCCCAGTGGGCAATAGCCGCCTGCTGGCTCAGCTCCCGGCCTGCATTCATCAGACAGCCAGCGAATCGTCTGTGGAACTGGTGGTACAGACGCTGTTATCCCATCCCGAGCAAAACGGCTACCGGAACCCCATACCGGCAGGTACAACGCTGCAGTCGGTACACCGGGAGGGGACGCAGTATGTGGTAGATTTTTCCCCGGAGTTTCTCCAGGGGGAAACAGGCACCCTGGAGCTTGCAGTGCGAGCCGTTGCTGCTACAGTTTTGCGCCTGGGAGACTGCACAGCGGTCCGCATTACCATCGATGGAGCCTCTCCGGAAGGAGAGTACGGGGATTTGTTTGCTGCACAGAGTTGGAACGAATCCTGGTTTTCGTCATAATTTTCTGGTTTGGAGTCAGCGCCGCAGGTACAAAATGCGGCGCTGTTCTGATATCTACGGTTTATTTAGAGAATGGGACAGTACGGAACTATAAAAATGTAAAAAGGGGCTTGCATTTTTATGCAAAATCTGGTATGATTTCGCAGGCCAGAAAAAGCACGACACATTGCGAGGACCAACCGGTTGCTGTGTGGGACTTTGCGCCACGTTCGGACTGCTGTGAAGCAATCGCCGGCCGGCGATTGCGGCTTTTTTTGCCCAGCGTATCAAAAGAAAGGGAGTATACTTATGAATCATTCCGAGCCAATTCGAAATGCACGGGGCTTGGGAATTCCCAAAATGCTGATTTTGGGTCTCCAGCACATGTTTGCCATGTTTGGCGCAACGGTGCTGGTGCCAATTCTGGTCCAAAGCTACGGTTTGCCCCTGTCCATTCAAACGACCCTGCTGTTTGCTGGCATTGGAACTCTGTTTTTTCACGTCTGCACCAAGCTGAAGGTGCCTGCTTTTTTGGGCTCTTCCTTTGCCTACCTGGGGGGATTCCAGGCGGTGGCTAACTTAAACTCTGGCATGTACGCCAACATGACGGGTGCGGAAAAGCTGCCCTATGCATTGGGCGGTATTGTTGTGGCGGGTCTTCTTTATGTGGTCCTGGCTGCAGTCATCAAGCTGGTGGGCGTAAAGAAGGTGATGCGGTTCCTGCCTCCGGTGGTGACTGGCCCCATCATCATTCTCATCGGCTTGAACCTGGCGCCTTCCGCCGTAACCAATGCCTCCACCTGCTGGTGGCTGGCTGTGGTAGCTATGGCGATTATCATTGCCGCAAACATTTGGGGAAAGGGCATGATCAAGATCATTCCCATTTTACTGGGTGTAGTCGGCTCGTATCTTGTGGCCTTAATTGCCAACGCCTGCGGTGCAACGGCAGTAAACGCCAGCGGCGAGGTGACGCCGCTGATGGACTTTGCCGCTGTGTCTGCCTCCAAGCTGGTGGGTCTGCAGCAGTTTGTGATTGCAAAATTTGATCTCACGGCCATTTTGGTCATGGCCCCCATTGCAGTTGCCGCCATGATGGAGCACATCGGGGATATGTCCGCCATTTCTGCCACGGTGGGAAGCAATTTTATTGAGGACCCCGGCCTTCACCGGACGCTGATCGGCGATGGCATTGCCACCTCTCTGGCCGGCCTTTTCGGTGGCCCTGCAAACACCACCTATGGGGAAAATACTGGCGTTTTGGTTCTGTCCCGGGTATATGATCCCAAGGTAGTCCGTTTGGCGGCCCTCTATGCAGTGGTCCTGTCTTTCAGCCCCGCCTTTGCGGCTGTGGTCAATTCCATTCCCCCTGCTATCATCGGCGGCGTGTCCTTCATTCTGTACGGAATGATCTCTGCCATTGGTGTGCGCAACGTGGTGGAGAACCGGGTAGACTTTACCAACTCCAGAAATCTGATCATTGCAGCGGTCATCCTGGTATGCGGCCTGGGCTTCTCCGACGGCCTGACCTTCTCCATTGGAAGCGCCCACATCACCTTGACTTCTCTGGCCATTGCGGCCCTGGCTGGGATTTTCCTCAATGCGGTCCTGCCTGGTAAGGACTACGAATTTGGCACGGATGTGACCGACGGCCGGTCCGGCGACTTTGGACGCTATTGATGCTTTCTTTCAAAACGGGCCCCACGGGCCCGTTTTTTTACGGCCGGAAGGGAAAATTGGGGAAATGCATCTTTTCAAACCCAGCTTCTTGCGCTATAATCCATCCAGAGAAAGAAGCTGTTGCAGGAGGGATGATTTTCGTGGAATTTGTCTGTTATCCAAAATGCTCCACCTGTCAAAAGGCGAAACGCTTTTTGGACGCCCATGGGGTTGCGTATACGCTGCGTGATATCCAATCCAACCGGCCTTCGGAAAAGGAGCTGTACGCTTGGTGGAAAGCCAGTGGGCTTCCGCTTCGCAAGTTTTTTAACACCAGCGGCCTTGCGTATCGGGCCTTGTCTCTGAAAGAAAAGCTGCCGGAAATGTCTGAGGAGGAGCAGCTGAAGCTTTTGGCCAGCGATGGCATGCTGGTAAAGCGGCCGGTTCTTGTGAAGGAGGGCTTGGTCTTAGTGGGATTCCGGCAAAAAGAGTGGGAGGAAGCGCTGCTTCCCTGAGGAAATTGCCTATGCGGTACTATTTTGCCCCTATGGAGGGAATTACGACTGCTCTGTACCGGAATCTTCATCACCGCTTTTTTCCAGGTATGGATCAGTATTATACGCCGTTCCTTTCCCCGGCGCGGGACCATGTGTTTTCCAAGCGGGATTTGCAGGAAATACTCCCGGAGCATCAGGAGGGGGTTCCCGTGGTTCCTCAGCTTTTGACCAAATATCCG
>ENA-ORVG01004036-ORVG01004036.1-human-gut-metagenome-genome-assembly--contig:-NODE-4036-length-10525-cov-3.735435_pt1 | contig 10525 bp, 10 predicted proteins | sample MGYA00242091_ERZ509233 | MGnify/ENA primary metagenome ERZ509233 (study PRJEB26280, sample SAMEA2338840) | human gut metagenome | biome: human gut; feature: human-associated habitat; material: faeces... | reverse complement strand
CCCGCCAGCGTGCGTATCCCGGCATCGTCGGCCGTATAGACCTCGCCGTAGACGCGCCCCGGATTCTCCGTCAGCGAACGGATGTAGGCCTCGCGCTCCCGGCCCCCGTCGACCGGGTATTCGCCCTGCACGCGGGTATAGATCCCGCCGCCGGGCAGCACGTCGTCGCCCGTATAGGCATGCCGGTAACGCGGCGCAAAATAGTCGTTCAGATGGTCGAACTTGTCGCTGGCATCCGGCGTGTAGGAGGTCCGCTCCCGCACCTTGCGGTCGGTGGCCGTGACGTAGCGGCGCAACCGGGCGTACTGCCGGCGGCGCTCCCCGCGCGTCGTCCATCCCACCTGCCTGTCGAACATCGCCTCCTCGGGCGTCATGCGCTCCAGGCGGGCGCCGGCGTCGGCGTACTTCGCCTGCTGCTCCGCCACGCGGTCCATGTAGCGGGAATAGCCCCTCTTGTCGCCGAAACGCTCGAAGTAGTCGGCGCTGTCGACGATCCGCCCGAGGTAGTCGTCATAACGCGCATATTCGCGCCACTGCATCGTCCAGAAGCGGTCGCCGGTGTAAACCAGCGGATCGAACGCCTGCGTGTCCTCCCCCTTGAGCAGCTGCGGATCGACGACCAGCCGCCAGTTCCGGGCCTGCAATTCCTGCGGGACCGACACAACGAACTCGACGTTGATCTTGCCGTTGCGCTCCACCAGGTTGCGGCGGTTCGAGGCCGAAATGACCACCTCGTCGATGGCCACCGACATCATCTTCTCGCCCGACAGCGAATCGACGTCCACGGGCGTAATGAAAAGTTCCGTGCCGTCCTGTTTGCGGTAGGTAATGATCTTCTGGGTGCGGGCCGTATCGGCGGCCTGCGCCACGGGGTTCTGTGCCGACCGGGCCGGGAGGTGCACCCCCACTTCGGGATCGCTCTTGGCCAGTTTGCGGATATTTCCGCACCCGGCCAGGAATGCGCCCGCGGCAAGTACGGCCGCCGCATACCCCATCCATTCGCGCTGTTTCATCATCCGGACAGGCATTTACTTGCGGGAAACGTCCACCGCACCGTTCACATCGACCGTAAAGACCCGCCTGACGCCGCCCGGCGAGGTCTGAACCTGGCGCAGCACCAGCGTGGCGCCGGCCATCCAGCTCTCGTAGGGAACCTTCATTTCGTAGCGGAACACCTGATCGGTCTTTTTATCGGCGTTGATCGTCATATAGGGCTGCCGCTCGGCCCAGTAGGCGCCGGAAAGAAGGCGGCGGCGCTCCTGCATGTGCTGCTGATAGCGGCCATTGATCAGCACGTGGGGAAAGAGTTTCACCGACTTGCGGTCGGGAGTGCTCAGCTCGGGCAGGATCGCCCAGCTCTGCGAGCGGGTCACGGCCTTGCGCGACACCGATATTTCCAGCACCATGTGCAGCTCGCCGCCGCGTTCGGCCAGCACCTTGCGCGTCACGGCGACGTCGCCCACGATCTGGGCGCGGAGCGAAAGCGCCGCAACGAGAAATACGAAAAGGAGGCAGTATTTTTTCATGGGACGCATCGTTTATTTCTTGGAGTTGAACAGGTAGACGAACGTTACGCCGACTTCGGTGGGAATCGGCAGGAAACGTTTGGTATCGACGTAGGAACTGCGCTTCGGGCCGCTGACCGGCTCGGTATGGTAGCTCAGGCGCGCCAGTCCGGCACCGGCCGAAAGTTCGAGGTTCCAGTGGGGGCTGACGTAGAACTGGTAACCGATACTGATGCCCGCACCGACGAACGAACCTTTGTAATAGTTGGTCTGCAACCCCTTGAATACCTTGTCGCCGATGAACGGAAGCTTGAAGCCGCCGACCTCGAACTTGCCGCCGATGGCGTGCACCCCGAAAAAGAGGCGCGTGTACTTCTCGGTCACCCAGTAGCGGTACTCGGGGCGGATGAACCAATGCTGGATTTTATTGTCCGAACCGATGGTCCAGGGGTTATAGTTGGCTGAAAAGCCCAGCGTGGAGTGTTTGCCGACAGCCACCTCGGCCCCGACATTCGGAGTTGCGGTAGCCCAGTAAAGCAGGTTGGTCTTCACGGCCACCTGCTGCGCCGACGCTCCGGCCCAGCAGCACACGGCCAGAAGAAGCGCCGGAAGGATCTTCTTATTCATACTCATAGATACACAAATTGATTCGTGTTTGCACATGTCCGAACCGGCCAAAAAGACTGTTCCCACCGCCATTTCAGACAATTATCGGTGCAAAATTGGCCATAAAACACAAAAATACATGTATCATATATAACACAAATGCCGCAAAATCCCGAAACGCCCAGACCCGGAACTGCGGGATCCGAATACCTGTACGCGGTTTATTTGGCTTTTCGGCGGAGAATCGGTAACTTTGGTGCTCAAAAACACCCGATTGATGTTGAAATTAACGATTGCGATCCTCGCGGCCATACTGCTGACCGCATGCGGAGGTCCGGCAAAACGGACTGAAAAGCAGCAGGAAAAAACGATTTTGTGTGGCGGCTATACCCAACAACGGCCCCTCGAAGCGTCCGAGCGCGAACTGTTCCGCCAGGTGACGGCCGGTATGACCGGCGTGAGCTACACCCCGGAGAGCGTCGGCACGCAGGTCGTGGCGGGAACCAACTACCGCTTCGTCTGCAAGGCGAAGACCGTGACGCCCAACCCCGAAACCTACCGGGCCGAAGTCATCGTCTTCAAGCCGCTGCCGGGACAGGGCGAAGCGAAAATCACGCGGTTGTAACCCCTCCGGAGGCTTTCTGCAAATACTCCTGCAGGATGAGCGCATGGTTCTCCGCCGCATTTTTCGAGGCGTAGAGCAGCGTCACCGTGTCCGCTCCCTCTATCCCGCGGACGAACTCCCGTACGGCCTGCGACGCACGCAGTTCGTCGGTATACCGACGGCGAAACTCCTCCCAGCGGCCCCCGGGATCGGCATGATACCAGCCGCGCAGTCCGGCCGAAGGCGCAATGTCCCTGGCCCAGATGTCGTAATGCAGAGCGTCCCTGCGTACGCCCCGCGGCCAGAGCCTGTCGACCAGCACGCGGCAGCCGTCGTCCGGCGCCGGCGCCTCGTAAACCCGTTTAATACGTATTTGTGCCATGATTTCCGTGATTTATGAAACGAGCGGTGCAAAAAACGGACCGGGGCATCGCAAGCCCGCGCCCGGACAGCGGGTCGGATTCTCCCGGCGGCAATCCCGGCGCGCACTCGCACCGGCGGTTCCTCCCGGGAAAGATTGAAGGCGGGCACCCCGCAAACGCGGTGTTCCGCAGCCCCTTTCCCCGGACCGTAAAAAATGAAGGGCGCCTCCCGGCGCCCTTCCCCATCAAAAATTAACCCTTAAAAATTATCCCCTTTTCGGAAGACCTCCGAGAGATAGTGGTGCAGATAGCATAAATCAGCGTCGCCTTGTACCACCTCCCGCATCATTAAGTCTTCGTCCTCGGAGATGCCGTTGTCTGAAACCTCGTTTTTGTCAATCTCCTCCATAGGCTTTAGTTTTAACTTGCTTGCATCTATATAACGCAACCCATTCGGGAATATTGTGCGGGGATCAGCTCAAGACCAGATTTTTTTCTTTGATCATCCGCCGCAGGTTGATAAGCGCATAGCGCATGCGCCCCAGCGCCGTGTTGATGCTCACGTCGGTCTGTTCGGCGATCTCCTTGAAGCTCAAACCCGAGAAATAACGCATGATCACCACCTCGCGCTGCTCGGAGGGCAGCAGTTCGACCAATGCGCGCACGTCGCGTTCGATCTGGTCGCAGACCATCGAATCCTCGACCGTACGTTCGGCCAGCTTCAGCGTCCCGAGCACGTCGTAGCCGGCTTCGGCTTCGCTCACGGACTTGTTCTGCCGCTGTGCGCGGAAGTGGTCTATCACCTGGTTGTGCGCGATGCGCAGAATCCACGAAAGGAATTTTCCGTTATCGGTATAACGGCCTTCGTCGATTACACGGACGGCTTTGATAAATGTCTCCTGGAAAATATCATCGGCCACGTCACGGTCCTTGACCATCATGTTGATGTAATCCCGCACGCGGCGGCTATGGCGTTCGATGAGCTTGGATATGGCACTACGGTCACCTGAAAGGTAGTGATTAAGCAATACCTGGTCACTTAATACTTGCACGTTCATACTCTTGTCTCCTAAATTAGTTACTAAGAGTAGATTTCTTTCCCGATAGGCAATCCTTTTTTAGTTGTCAGATGTCGTTACAGTTCTTGGTTCGGGCCTTGAGAAACATCGGCGTTTCCGGAGGCTTTACGATGGCAAGGTAAGCACTTTTTCCGAAAATACCAAATTTTTTCTACTCCGCCGGCAATATTCCGGCACATTTCTTCTGCCCGAAACGAACAAAATCCGTGCCACAAACGGCCCGTATGCAGACAAAATGAAAAACCGGACTTCCGGCGAACCGGCAGAAGCGGCCGGTGAAATTGCACCCCGTCACACCCGCGCGACCTGGCGCGGCGAGATCCCCTGCACGACAGCCCACTGCGGGATCCGGCAGCCGTCCGGCCGCCCCGCTATTTCAGCGGCTCCACGTGAATGGCGATCATCGTGCCCTCGCCGAAGCGGGCGCGCAGGCGGCGTTCGATGTCGACCGTCAGGGCGTGAGACCGTGCCACGGTCATCGCCCCGTCCATGCGGACGTGCACTTCGACGGCGATCGCGGCCCCGATGCGGCGGGTCCGCAGGTTGTGCGGCTCGCGTACCTCGGGAAACGCCGTCACGATGCGCAGAATCTCCTCCTCCACGTCGGCCGGGAGCGAACGCTCTAACAGCTCGTCCAGCCCCGTCCGGATCAGGTCGAAGGCTACCTTGAAGATGAACACCGCCACGACGAGCGCCGCAATCGGATCGGCGATACGCCACTTCTGCCCCAGGAAATAGGCGCAGGCGATGCCGACGAGCGTCCCCAACGACGACAGGGCGTCGCTGCGGTGGTGCCAGGCATTGGCCACGACGCTCGGACTGTCGACCGCACGGCCTTCACGGACGGTGTAGCGGTAGAGAATCTCCTTGACTGCGATCGACACCCCGGCCGCCACGAGGGCGATCAGTCCCGGCCGCGGCAGCAGTCCGCCGTCGACCACGACCCGGATGGCCCGGATGCTGCCGGCGAGAATCCCGGCACCCACGATCCCCAGCGCAAGGCTTATGATGATCGTGGCGAGGGTTTCGTATTTCCCGTGGCCGTAGTCGTGGTCGTCGTCGCGCGGTTTGGCCGAAACGCGCACGAAGAGCAGCACCACCAGATCGGTGGCGAAGTCCGACACCGAATGGATGGCGTCGGCCACCATGGCCGCGCTGTGTCCCCAGATACCTGCGGCAAGTTTCCCGGCGCTCAGTACCAGATTGACTGCGAAACCGATCCATGTGACGCGGTAGATGGCCTGTTCGCGGCCGAGGGTTCGTTCTGTCATAGCGGGTCGTATGTGAAATTAGAAAAGCGGCGGCGGATTGTTCCCGCCGTCGCTTTGCATTCGATTCGGTCGATTGCGCCGGCCTGTCCGGTCAATAGCTCCGAGCGAAGAGCACGCGCTGGTGCGACGGCTTGCCCGAATAGATGCAGGCGCCCTCTTCGTCGACGGCGTCGAGCGGGATGCAGCGGATCGTGGCTTTGGTCGCCTCCTTGATCGCCACCTCGGTCTCGACGGTACCGTCCCAGTGCGCCGCCACGAAGCCGCCTTTGGTGTCGAGCGTGCGGACGAACTCCTCCCACGTATCGACGGGCGTAATCATCGAATCGCGGAACGACCTGGCCTTGTCGAAGATGCCTTGCTGGATTTCGTCCATCAGCGCTGCCACGCGGTCGATCAGCCCCTCCTGCGGTACGACCTCCTTTTCGAGCGTGTCGCGGCGCATCAGTTCGATCGTGCCGTTTTCCAGATCGCGCGGGCCGAGCGCCAGCCGTACCGGCACGCCTTTGAGTTCGTATTCGGCGAACTTGAAGCCCGAACGAACATTGTCGCGTGCGTCGACCTTGACGCTCATTCCGCGTGCGCGGAGTTCGGCGGCGATCGCGTCGAGCTTGGCGACGATCGTTTTCATCTGCTCCTCGCCCTTGTAAATCGGGACGAGCACCACCTGGATCGGCGCGAGCGCCGGCGGCAGCACCAACCCGTTGTTGTCCGAATGGGCCATGATGAGCGCTCCCATCAGGCGGGTCGAGACGCCCCACGACGTGGCCCACACGTATTCGAGCTTGCCCTCCTTGTTGGTGAACTGCACGTCGAACGCTTTGGCGAAATTCTGCCCCAGAAAGTGCGACGTACCGCTCTGCAACGCCTTGCCATCCTGCATCAGCGCCTCGATCGTGAGCGTGTCCTCGGCGCCTGCGAACCGTTCGTTGGGCGACTTGTGGCCCACGATCACGGGCAGGGCCATGTATCGCTCGGCGAACTCCTTGTAGACGTTTATCATCTTCGTGGCCTCGGCGATCGCCTCCTCGCGCGTCTCGTGGGCGGTGTGCCCCTCCTGCCACAGGAATTCGGCCGTGCGGAGGAACAGGCGCGTGCGCATCTCCCAGCGCACGACGTTGGCCCACTGGTTGCACAGGATCGGCAGGTCGCGGTAGGAGTGGATCCAGTTCTTATAGGTATTCCAGATGATCGTCTCCGACGTAGGGCGCACGATCAGTTCCTCTTCGAGCCTGGCGTCGGGATCGACCACCACGCCCTTGCCTTCGGGATCGTTTTTCAGCCGGTAGTGCGTCACTACGGCGCACTCCTTGGCGAAGCCTTCGACGTGGTGCGCCTCCTTCGAGAAGAAGGACTTGGGGATGAAGAGCGGGAAGTAGGCGTTCTCGTGGCCCGTCTGCTTGAACATCCGGTCCAGAATGGCCTGCATCTTCTCCCAGATGGCATAACCGTAGGGTTTGATGACCATGCAGCCGCGGACGGCCGAGTTCTCGGCCAGGCCGGCCTTCACGACCAGATCGTTGTACCATTGCGAGTAGTTCTCCTCGGATTTGGTCAAATCTTTGAGTTCTTTTGCCATATGCTTGCTTTTCGGTATTTTCCGAGCGACAAAATTAGCAAAATAAATCGGGAATCGCGAATGATCGGCTGAGAATTAACCGTTGCGCGGAGTGCTTCTTTCGACGATACGATGCGGAATTCGGGCGTTCGCATCTGCGTCCGCCGTGTTTCCGTCTGCGGTGCATCGCGGAATTTGTCGTACGTTCCGTGCGACCGTGACTTTTTTTTGTGTCCGTTGCGGCAGACCGGAGGCTTTGTCCTTGCGGGCTGCAAAAGAGACGGACGGCTCCGCGAAGCCGTCCGTCGTGCGATCTGCGATTTGGTAATTAGAATCGGAAAATCAGCGACATGGCCACATTGTGCCGTTTCGACTTGGTGTCGAACAACCCCGTGGTGGTGAAGAAATCGCCCGTCGCATTCTCGATGCTGTAAAAGAGCCGATACTTCGTCTGTTTGTCGGTGACGTTCTGGTAGGCCAGATCGAGCGTCACGTAGCGCGAAAGGTTGAACCCGACGCCGGCGGTGATGTAGCGGGTTTCGTACGTGAGCGGCGAGTCGTAGTAATGCTCCCTGTTTTTGAACATCGAGTCGGTGTAGCCCGCGCCTACGCGCAGCGCTATCGTCGGCAGCGGCTTGAACTCGACGCCGGCGCGGATCGTGTTCGTACCCTGGAAAGCCTGTTTGAATTCGGCCTTGTACTCTTCGGGGTAGGGCTCGAAGCCGTCAGGTGTATTCTTCACGCGGATGCCGTTGTACCAGTCGCGTTCGTAGTCGACCGTAATCAGGCCGAAGTTCCCGAAGGTGTAGGAGATGCCGAACAGCAGGCGCGCCGGCGAGGTGAAGCACCACGAGTTGCTGCCCATATCGTCCTGATAGGGCGTACCGTCCTGATTGATCTCTGTCTTTTCGGTGGCGTTGTTGTACATCTGTGTCGTGATGTCGCCGTAGTAGCTGCGTTCGAGCGAATAGTAGGTCGGCGTATGGAATGCCACGCCGATGCGCAGGCTTTCGATCGGCCGGACGGTTACGCCCAGTTTGAAATTGACGCCCGAACCGTCGAGCACCGATTTCTGGTAGAGGTCGGCGTAGTCCAGCTGCGTTTCGAGCTCCTCGCCGGCTGAATTAATTGCCTGGCCGTGGTCGTAGCGGTAATCCTCGCCGTAGTAGACGCCCGTGGCCTTGTGTACGCTCTGGATGCCGATCGTGGCGCCGATATAGACGATGTTGTTCAGATTGGCGCCCGCCGAGATGGTGAACTCGTTGATCGAACCCGAATTGACGACGTCCATGTAATGGAGGATCGACGCGTTGCTGCCGATGCAGTCGGGAACATAGGTGGGCTTTTCCTCCTGTGTCTCGGGATCGGTATAGAAGTGGCGGCTGATCATAAAACCGTTGTAACCCAGCACTGCCGGCCAGTAATAGGGATTGACATTATAGCCCAATTCGTCGTTGCCGTTGGGAAAGATGCCGGCCTGTCCGAGCTGCTGCCCGAAGATGTCGGCGATCGTCGGCGCCCATACCGAACCTCCGGCATAGGGCGTATCGGTCTTGTAGGAGTAGCGGCTGTTGAAATCCGCGATGCGGTTCAGCCCGATGCCCACCGTGAAGCTGGTGAGCGTGCCCGTCCCTTCGTAGGCGTTGAGCGCCGCGCCGAAGTTGGCCATCGAAAAGCGGTTCTTGCCGTTCTTGGCATAGGACATCGTGCCGGGCGTCTCCGACGACTGGAAGGTCATCATCGGCGTCAGCGCGATTTCGTTGCGGCGGTACATGCCCAGCCCCGCCGGATTGATCGACATCGAGGCCAGGTCGGCTCCCAGCGAGGTGAAGGCTCCGCCGAGTGCCATCGAGCGGGCCGTGCCCAATGCCTGCGGCTGCGACATCTGCGCCATTTCGCCGGCCAATACGCCGTCCTGGTTCAGTACGGCGCCGCCGAAGGCCAGTGTCCCGCGCTGCTGCGCCTGCAACGATCCTGCCGCAACCAGTGCGGCCGCCCATATTGCAATATGTAACTTTCTCATAATCCGATGCTGTTTAACTCGGTTGAACATTTAACGCCCCCGGAATCCGCGGCTGCCGCCCGACGAGGTGCCGCCTCCGCTTCCGCCACGCGAACCGCCCCCGCTGTTGTAGCTTCCGCTGCGGCTTCCGCCGCGCGAGCCGCTGTTGAACGAACTGCCCGAATTGTTGCGGTAGGTGCTGTTGCTGCGGTAGCTGTTCTCGCGTTCGTTGTAGCTGTTATTGTTGTACGTGTTCCCGTTGCCGCGGTAGACATTGCTGCTGTTGTTGCGGCGGCCGCCGCTGTTGTAGTAGACGCCGCCGCTGTTGTTGCGGTTGCTGTTGTAACTTCCGCCGCGCGATCCGCTCCCCGACGTGCCGTAGTTGCGGTAGCTGCCGTTGCGCGACGGCGTACCGTAGCTGCGGTAGTTGCGCGGGATCGATCCGTTGTTGTTGAGCCGGTAGTTGGGACGCGGGCGATAGTAATGCGGGTGTCCCCAGTGCGGATGCCCCCAGTACGGATAGTAGCCTCCGTACCAATAGCTGTGGTTCCACCACGGATTGTACCAGCCTCCCCAGCCCCAATAGGGGCCGTACCCCCAGCCGTAATAGGGCCAGCCGTAGCCCCAACTGCTGTACCAGCTGCCGTAGATGCCGGCCATATACCCCGCCGCGAAGCCGGTGGCCAGTCCCCACGTGCCGAACATCGAAGTGATGTATTTGGGTTCTACCCACACTTCGTCGCCCATGACGATGATGTTGTAGAAGGCCGGATCGTAGGCCGTCAGGTAGTTGAACGTTCCGCTGTAACGGAGGTTCCAGTAGCTCGACGGCATCTTGTAGGTGGGCGATTCGAAGCCCCGCAGCCGTCGTTCGTAGGCGCTTTCGTAGTCGTCCGCCACCAGATCGTCGAAGTCGTTCGAGCCGTAGTAGCGGTTTTCGGCGTCGTCGGCCTGCGCCTGCGCCATGAGGGCCTCCCATTTGGCGCGGCGTGCCTCCGCTTCGGCTTTTTCTGCCTCGGCCTTGGCCTTTTCGCGTTGTGCGATCTTCGTCTTATTGTGGATGCCGTAGAGGTCGTCGCCCGCGTATCCCTCCGATTGGTAGTACGCAGAGGAACAGCCTGTCGTCAGCAGTGCCAGCAACAGTAGTCCGATCCCTGTTTTCATTGTTTTCATGGTGCGTACGTTTTGAGTAGTTTGTCTGTGTGTTTAACGAAAACCGTACCGGGTTTAGTATCGAAACGGTTTCCTAACAAAGGTAGGAATTATTTTCGATAACCGTCCGGTTTCATTCATATAAACGCGTGCGGGGCGCGGATACTGCACGGATCGGTGGGTACGAGGCGCGAATTTCCGCTTTCGGACAACTTTTTTATCATGAAAAAGAACAATCTGAGAAATTTTGTTTATATTTGCAGCCCCGAAAGGATGATAAACGTCGCTCCCGACGGGGCCGGAAGGCGGGGCTTCCCCCGTTTCGCGGCGATTTTGGAGAGATGCCGGAGTGGTCGATCGGGCCGCACTCGAAATGCGGTGTACGGGCA
>ENA-ORVG01004030-ORVG01004030.1-human-gut-metagenome-genome-assembly--contig:-NODE-4030-length-10538-cov-3.515215_pt1 | contig 10538 bp, 9 predicted proteins | sample MGYA00242091_ERZ509233 | MGnify/ENA primary metagenome ERZ509233 (study PRJEB26280, sample SAMEA2338840) | human gut metagenome | biome: human gut; feature: human-associated habitat; material: faeces... | reverse complement strand
ACCGCTTTTCCAAAAAAGGAGTCAACGCCAGAAGTGCCAGCGCCGCTGCGCCCGTGGCAAGCCCCACGCCCGCGTATGCGAACAAAAGCCGTTCCATCACACGTCACCCCGCTTTGCCTTTTCCAGGTAATCCTCCAGTTCCGCGATGTCGTTGGGCGTCAGCGCGTCTGCGTCGTGCAGGGCTGCGATAAAATTGCGCGGCCTGCCGCCATACAGCGTCCCCAGCAGTGTCCGGCTCTCGGCGGCAAGGTATGCGTCCTGCGTTACCAGCGCCCGGTACAGGTAACCCCTTCCCTGTTTTTCGCGGGCAATGAAGCCCTTTCCCTCCAGTCGGGCCAACAGAGCCACTACCGTTGTGGCCGCCCATTCCCTATGCGTCAGCGCCGCGTCCAGCTCCGGCCGCGTGAGCGGCGCGTCCGCGCGCCAAAGCGCCTGCATCACCGCCAGCTCGGAATCCGGCAGACGGCGCAGCTTTTCTTTCATTTTTTCGCCCCCTTCAGCATGCGGCAGATAACGCCGCTTTTACTACATTTGTAGAAGACAATTTTATACTACACTTGTAGCAGATAAAAGTCAAGCCCTGCCCACAAAAAAGCGGCGGAAGCACGCAGATGCTTCCGCCGCATATGTCATTGAGCCTGTACTTTACGCCCGCGGCTGTAAACCGTCATGTCCACTCCCGCGTCCCGCACAAGAATGTCCGGTGGCATTGCGGCAAAGCGCCATACCACATAAAAGTCTCCGGCCGCGCCCGCGATGTTGCCGATCTGGATCAAATAGACCGTCCAAAACCACGGCGCGGGCACAAGCATGCACAGCGCCAGCAGCACCACGCCCCAAACGGCCACCGGCGCGAGCGCGATGATAAAATAGCGCTTCTTTGTAAAATAAGCTTCGCTGCGCGCATACGCGTACAGCCCGGTGAAGCCGTAGCGCACGGGCGCGCCGCTGAAATATTTCATACAGACGCCATGCACCAGTTCGTGCAGGACAACATATGCCGCATACCCGGCCGTCAGCATACCCAGGCGCAGAAAATAAAAGCCGAAGCCATCGTCCATACTGAACCGCGTGCGCAGCGGCACGATCCGGTTGCCCAAAAAGACCAACGGCAGCGCGATGAGCAGCGCCAGCCCGTTGATCAGCAGCGCCAGCCGCTTGTCCTTTTGCAGGTCGATGCTGCACAGCCCCGCATAGCCGTCGGGCAGCGTCAATGTTCCTCGCATGTTGCTCCTCTCTTTCCGCGCGGCGCCTCAGCCGCCGCCCTTGCAGGCATACAGCGCGTCCTCCGTCAGTACAAAATCCGCACGCACGTCGTGGCATTCCCGGGGCAGCACAGGCTCCAGCAGCGCCGCGCGGCACAGGGCGATCTTCACTGCGTTGCATGCCAACGGCAGAAAGCGGTCGTAATACCCGCCGCCATAGCCCAGGCGCGTTCCATCCGGCGCGGCGGCAAGGCAGGGCAGCACGCACAGCGCCAATCGCTGCGGAGGCACCTCCGGCGCACCGGCAGGCGGCTCCGGAATGCCGTAAGGCCCCGCCGGCGCAAGCTCCTCCAGGCTCCGCACGGCTCGCGCCTGCATCACGCCCGGCCCCATGCACAGCGGTACGGCCAGCGTTTTGCCCGCCTCCAGCGCGGCGCGCAGGAGGGGCCGCGTGTCGATCTCGCCCCTGCGGCCCACATAACAGAACACGGAATCCGCCGCGGCCCAGGCGGGATGGGCCGTCAGCCGCCGGACGATGCCCTCGCCCGCCGCCTTATCATAAGCGGCGTCCAGCGCGGCGATGCGCGCTTTCATCACGCGGCGCAGCGCCGCCTTGGCGCTATCCACGGGCCGGGACGCCCGGCACGGGGTCGTCCTTGGGCAGGGCGTCGCTCTCGGAAAAATCCTCCCGGTCCAGCGTCAGATTTGGGTTATAGAACGGGTCGCGCAGCAGCCTTTCGCCGTAGCGCTGCTTCATGCGGCGGCGCTCGCCCTCAAAGCGTTCCCTGGCCGGGCCTTTCGTGTCAAGGCCCCGGCTCTTGCTCTCATAGTGGTACAGCTCGGCGTAAGGCGTGAACAATACCCGATAGCCCAGCGCCCGCACGCGCAGGCAGAAATCCACGTCGTTGAACGCCACCGCAAAGCCCTCGTCCAAACCGCCCGCTTCATCGTACACCGCGGCCTTCACCAGCAGGCACGCGGCCGTAACGGCAGAAAGATCCTGCACCGTAGCCGCGCGGAACATATAGCCGCTTCCGCCGCGCTTTGCGTATTTGTGGCTGTGGCCCGCATAGCCGCCCAGCCCTACGATCACGCCCGCATGCTGGATGGTATCGTCCGGATAATACAGCTTCGCGCCCACGATGCCCACGCCCGGCTGCGCGCACAGGCCCAGCATCTCGCCCAGCCATGTGCCGTTGATGACTTCCACGTCATTGTTGAGCAGCAGCAGATATTCGCCCCGGGCGGCCTTACGGCCGAAATTGTTGATGGCACTGAAATTGAACCCGCCCTCGTACGTCACGACGCGACAGTTGGGATGCTGCTTTTGCAGCTCCCGATAATAGTCAAAGGTGGCGGGCTCCACGGAATTGTTCTCGACGACAAGGACCTCATAGTTGGGATACGCCGTTTTGGTGAAGATGGACGTCAGCGCCTTGCGCAGATCGTCCGCGTGGTCCTTGTTCGGGATGAGGATGGAGACAAGCGGATTTCCCTCGACGGCATACTCCACCTTGTAGGTGCTTGGAAACAAGCCGTCCGTCACCGCGCCCTTTGCGCCCGTGCGCGCCAGATGCCCCGCAACGGCGCGTTTGGCCGCCGCAGCCACATAGGGCTTCGCCCCTGTGCCGCCGGAGGTGGAGCCCTCGTGCACACGCCAGTAATACAGCACCTTGGGAACATGCACAGGCACGGCCCGCTCGCTCAGCTTCAGGAACAGGTCGTGGTCCTGGCTGCCGTCACAGGCAGGGTCCAGCCCTCCCACAGCGTCGAACAGAGCCTTTTGGAACACGGAAAAATGGCAGATGTAATTGCAGCAGTTGAGGTAATCCGGCGCAAAATCCGGTTTGAAGTGGCCTGCCGTGGGCCGGCGCACGTCCGAAGTGAACAACGCCTCGTCGCTGTACAGAAACGCCGCGCCCGTCTCGTGGGCGGCCTTCATCATCTCGTATACCGCATGAGGCGCCAGCACGTCGTCGTGGTCGGTAAGGGCCAGGTACTCCCCGGCGGCCAGCGCGGCGGCAGCGTTGGTGTTGGCCGAGATGCCTTTGTTTTCCACCTTCGTATATACGATACGCGCGTCCCGGGCCTGATAGGCGCGCACCGGGCTCTTGTGGCTGGCACGGCCCACGGAGAACTCCATGGTCATGATGGGCAGACCCAGAATGACGAGGAACAGCAGGTAGAACAGCACGAAAGCGCCGCCGCCGCCCTGACCTGCCATGTAGGGGAACTTCCACACATTTCCGATGCCGATCGCGCAGCCGGCGGAAAGGAGGATGAACCCGAGTCTCGATTTGAGTTTTTCGCGTTCCATTGATTGTCTCCTTTATTGCACCTTGCAAAAATCTGCGCCCGTCGTTTCGTCCACGACGGGCGCACAGTATATTGATTATATCACAGCTTACGGCAAATTTTCCAGAAGTCTTGCTTGAATCTTTTTCATGTTTTTCTCAGGAGAGCTTGCTGTATTTTCATGTTTTGAGCAGTTCCGACTGCATTTCGTCCAGCTGCTCGTAGCTGTAAAGGCGGTTGAGGGCTTCCACCAGCTCTTTTTTCGAGAGCCGGGGCGGCAGGCCGAGAGCGCAGAGCAGCTTTGTTTTCCGCTCAGCCGAGCCCGCCGTACCCGAAAGCCCCCACTCATAGAGGTCGGTATAAGTAATTTGCCGTCCCTCCGGCTTTGCAGGGGCAATGCCAGCTTCTTCGCCCAGAGCGTCCCGGAGCGCCTGCAAAACGAGGGCATCGTCCACGCCCTCGACCCCCAGAAGCCCCTCTTTGCCGGGCTGAGCCTTCCGCTTTTCCTTGCCGTGGATGGCCGGAACGTAGGCTTGTATCACGTTCTTCTCCCCCACCAGATTCGTGATGTAGGTGCGGATGCGGAAGCCCGCCGCGTCGGAGTCCGTCAGGAGGATAAGGCCGTTTTTGTGGGCCAGCTGTTTGAAGAGCTGCTGACGCTTCTTATCCTTATAAATGCCGAAGCCGTCCGTCAGCAGGATCATGGCGTCGGTCAGATGAGAGAGACGGGCCGCATCGTATTTGCCCTCCACGATGAGCACACGGTCGGTGTGCAGCAGTTCCAGTTTCTCGCTCATCTTCTTCCTCCCGCCATCGCCAGGCGGCAGAGCGCCGTTTCCAGCAGGGTCTGCGCGCTCACGGGCTGGCTTTTCAGACTCTTGTCCAGCTCAAGCAAAATCTGCATACAGGCTTCCAGCTGGGGCAGCGTGTAGTGGCTGGCTGTCTCGGCAGAGCGCTTGAGCCGGTAGTCGCTGCCCTTGTAACCGAAATCCTTGAACACGGTGCTGTAGCTCTTCCGCTTGGCTGCGCCCAGTTTGACCCGATAGAGGTCCACATAGCTGCCGATCATAGCCGCCGTGATGGGGATGGGCTCCTGCTGCAGGCGGAGAAGCGTTTGCAGCTTTTTGCAGGCACCGGTGGCGTTTTTCGCCGTTATCATCCGTATCATCTCGAAGACGTCGGCCTCGAGGCTCACAGTCCCCATCTCGGCCACCATGGCCGTGGTCACGGTCTGGTAGCCGGAGAGGGCGCAGAGCTTGTCCACCTCGTTCTCGAGAAGGAACGGGTCTTCGCCGCAGCGTTCCAGCAGGGCCGCCGCCGTACCCTCGGAGAGGGTGGTGTCCTGCGCCTTGGCGCGGTCCATCACCATGACCTTCAGCTCGTAGGGCTTGGGTTTGGCCAGCTCTTCGGCAAAGCCGACCTTGGTACACTGGGCGATGAGCTTCTGCGCCCGCTTGCCCAGTTTGAGCTTATTGCGCTCCATCTCGAACACGCTGCCCAGCACCACCACGGCATTCTCGAGGCTGGCCAGCGTGGCGCACAGCTCGTCGAGGTCTTTGTCGCTGTAGGCGGCGGGGTCCACCTCGGGCAGAAGCACCACGCGCCGCGTCCCGAAGAAGGAGATGGTGCCCGCCGCCATGATGAGCTGCTCGATTTCGGGCGCAGCACCGTCCAGAACGGTCGTCTCTTCATCCTCGCCCTCGGCCAGAAGCTTTGCCGCCCGGGCCACAGCCTGCCGGACAAGATAGCGCTCGCTGGAATAAAAATAGTAGACCGGACAGCCTCCCTGGGCCAGCTGCCGGAGTTTCGTTTCCGTTGCCAAATGATCGGCTCCTTTGTATTTGGATTATTTTATTCTATCATACTCTGCCCGCTTTGAAAAGCGCTCACCCCTTGAGACGGAGGCGCAGACGTGAGACAGGCTCTGCGTCTCCCTCCATCCAGCGGTATTTGCTGCTCAGGGTCAGGCAGTCGGTGTACCGGATATTGTCCGGCCTTGCCGACGAGGCCAGCAGCCACTCGGCCCGGATGGGCTTCGCAGGCCGGACGGTGCCGCTGAGGGTGATGAACCTCTGCCCTCCGACACGCATCCGCAGAATGCAGCCCTGCCGGGTGCGGAAAAGTTCCAAGTCCACCCCGCCGCAGGAAGCACGGCGGGTGGTATTCTCGGCCAGAGCGGCAGCATTGATGCGCTTTTGGGCCTCGATACGGCAGGGTTCTTCCGGCTGCATCCGCAGGTCAACCAGAAGTTCCACCGTCTTTACGCCCCGCTTTTCCAGTTGGCTTTCCACCGCCCGCCGGGTGGTGCTGCCGCCCCGGAAGAGGACGACTGCCTTCTCCCTCTGGGTGATGACGACAGCGGGTGAAGCCCGGGTCCCCACCAGCTCGATGTTCACCACGTTCCAGCTCAGAGCTGTTTCCAGTCCGATAGCCAGCGCCACCAGCAGAATGACCGTCGGCAGAGCTACCCGGAGCCGGATGTGCCGCCGCATTGCCATTGCGCAGAGCAGGATCAGCACAAGACACACCAGTGCGGCATAGGTCCCATCAAACCAGAGGGACGCTCCCGGCAGAACGGACACCCGGAAAGCCCACTCGTTCATCAGCCATGCCAGCCCTTCGGCACAGAAGGCCGCCGGGCGGCGGATGATCTCAAACAAAGGCAAGGATTCGAAATTCTGGGCCGCCAGACCCAGCAGAGCTGCACCGAGGCCGAAGCTCAGCATCGGCCCCACCAGCCAGAGGACGGCCACGCCCGACGCCACGGCCCAGACCGTCGTGCTCATCCCCCGCAGCACCAGCACCGGGAAGGTCGCCGCCGAGGCACAGAGGGAGACGCAGAGCGAGTCCCACACGCCGCCCGCAAAGCGCCGGAAGAGGAGCACTGCGCGGGGCGGTTTCTCCCGGCGGCTTTTCCGTTTCTTCTTTCTGTCGTAATAGCGTTCCCGCCCACGCCCTGCGCACTCAGCACCGGCCAGTGTTCCCATCACTGCCGCAAACGACAGCTCGAAGCCCACGTCATAGACCGCGTACCCGTTGCCCAGACACATAAGGACGCCTGCCGCGCCCAGCGAGGTGAGCGTATCCGCCGGGCCTCCCACCCAGACGCCGAGGGAGCTGACCCAGACCGCCACCGCCGCCCGGAGGACAGAGGGCGTCGCGCCGGTGATGCCCACCAGCAGAAGGGCCGTCCCGGCCCGGAGCAGCGACCTCGCCCGCCGGTAAGCCCGGCTGCGCTCCCGCTCCTTGTGGGGCAGAGCATCCAGCAGGCCGCAGAAGATGGTGACGTGGAGGCCGCTCACCACCAGCACATGGGAAAGCCCCGCGCCCTGGTAGGCACTGCGGAGAGTCGAAGTCAGATGGCTCCGGTCGCCCACCACCATCGCGGCCAGAACGCCGCCGGTGTTTTCGGCCATGCCTTTTCGCAGGGCGCGGCTCAGCGCCGCCTGGAGCCGAGCCGTCCGGGCGCGGAAGCTCTCGCTGGGCCCAAGACGAAGCATCCCGGACAGATATTCCGCGCTGAGGACAATGCCGTCGGCGTAGTCGTCCAGACGCTGGGTAGCGTCCGGCACATCCAGCGAAAAGCGGCCCCGGATGCGGCCTCCGGCCTCACATTTGGGCAGACTGGCGCACTCCACCCGGAAGCGGACAGCTTCCCCGTCCACTTTTTCTACCATCAGCACAGCGCTCACCCGGCCCGCCGTGTAAGCGCGGCCTGTGCTCTCCACTTCGGCGGTGAGGGCCACTTCTTTTCCGGCGTAGGCGTCCTGTATCTTTGCCAGCCGCGCTCCGGTCGTTTTCATGATGCCGACGCCCAGCACTGCGCCCAGAAGCAGGCAGACCGCATACCCTCTCGCGGCCCCGCCTCTCCACCAGACCAGCAGGCAGAAGACAACAAAAATTGCCGCAGACGGCAGCAAAAGCCCCATCTGCGGCAAAAATGAGCATAACGCTAACACACCCAGCGCACTCAGGCAGAACACGCAGAGCGGGCGTCGCATATCGGTTTAGTGGAGGAACAGAGGCAGCGGCTCGAGGAAGATGATGTCCTTGCGCCGGGCAGCATCACCCTCGGCCAGAACGGCGGCCTGACCCACGATGGTACACTGGGTCTGCTCGGCCAGCTCGTCCAGAGCCTTGAGAGAGCCGCCGGTGGAGATGACATCATCCACGACCAGCACCCGCTTGCCGCTCATCTTGTCCAGCTCCTTGCGGTCGATGACCAGCTTCTGCTTGCCAGCAGTGGTGATGGACTGGTCCTCGACGACAACAGGATCGGGCATATACAGCTTGACGCCCTTGCGTGCGCAGACGTAGGGCTTGCCGCTCTGGCGGCTCATCTCGTGAGCCAGCGGGATGCCCTTGGCCTCAGCGGTCAACAGGATGTCAAAATCCGGGCATTTCTTGAGCAGCTCAGCGGCAGCCGCCACCGTCAGCTCGGCGTCGCCCAGCATGATGAAGGCCGCAATGTCCATGTGGTCGTTCACCTTGCAGATGGTCAGCTCACGGGTCAGGCCCGCGACATTCAGCGTATAAGTCTTAGCCATATTCAACGATCTCCCTTACTTTTTCGGAATCAGACAGGCAGCTTCTCGCCGCCCAGAACATGGAAGTGCAGATGCTTGACGGTCTGGCCGGCGTCCTCGCCCACATTGGAGATGACGCGGTAGCCGTTGTCGAGGCCCTGCTCCCTGGCGAGCTTTGCGATGACCGCAAAGACATGGCCCAGCAGAGCGCCGTCTTCCTCGGTCAGCGCAGCGGCCGAGGGGATGTGCTTTTTGGGGATGACCAGGAAATGCACCTTGGCCTGCGGGGCGATGTCATAGAATGCCACCACCTGCTCGTCCTCATAGAGCTTCTTCGAGGGGATGTCCCCCGCTGCAATTTTGCAAAACAGACAATCTTCCATGGGAATCGCTCCTTCCAGATTTTTTAATGAGTCAACCTCTCAGTCTCGCTTCGCTCGCCAGCTCCCCTACCGAGGGGAGCCTCTGGCGAAGAGGTGAAGCTTTCCGCCATGCCAAGGCCTCCCCTATTGAGGGGAGGTGGCACGCCGTCAGGCGTGACGGAGAGGTTTATTCCAGAATCAGCCCAGCTGCTTCTCCACGATGCTCTTGACAGCGGCCAGAGCCTCGTCGATCTTGGTCTCGTCCTTCAGACCAGCCATAGCGAAGTCGGGCTTGCCGCCGCCCTTGCCGCCTGCGATGGCAGAGATCTCCTTGACCAGATTGCCGGCCTTCAGACCCTTTGCCTGAGCGTCCTTGGTCACGGTAACGGCCATGGTGATCTTGTCGTCAGACTTGCCCACCAGAACAGCCACAGCAGCAGCCTTGGCATTGTCACGGATGGTGTCGCACATGCCGCGCAGGGTGTCGCCGGAGGTACCGGTGAAGTAAGCGGAAGCGATCTTGACGTCGCCGACGGTCTCAGCGTTGTCGAACAGGCTGGTGACCTTGGAAGCGGCGACCTTTGCCTTGATGTCCTCCAGCTCCTTGCTCATGGCCTTGTTCTCAGCCATGACAGCCTCCGCACGAACGGGCAGAGCGGCGACGTTGTTTGCCTTCAGGGTGTTCGCCACAGTGTGCAGCATCGCTTCCTGCATATTGGCACGGATCAGCAGATTGCGGCCGGTGACAGCCTCGATACGGCGGATGCCGGCAGCAACAGAGCTCTCGCTGACGATCTTGAAGCCGCCGATCTGAGCGGTGTTCTTGACGTGGGTGCCGCCGCAGAACTCGGTGGACCAGCCCTCAATATCAACAACACGGACGACCTTGCCGTACTTCTCGCCGAACAAAGCCATAGCGCCCAGCTTCTTGGCCTCTTCGATGGGCATCTCCTTGACGGTGACGTTCATCGACTCGAAGATCTTGTCGTTGACGATCTTCTGCACACGGACCAGCTCCTCGGGAGTGACAGCGCTGAAGTGGGTGAAGTCGAAGTGGGTGATGGAAGCGTCCTGATAGGAGCCTGCCTGATGGACGTGGTCGCCCAGGACCTCGCGCAGAGCTGCCTGCAGCAGGTGGGTAGCGGTGTGGTTGCGGGCGATGGCCATGCGGTATTCCTTATCCACGCGGGCGGTCAGATGGTCGCCGACATGGACGATGCCGCTCTCGAGGGTGCAGGTGTGGACGTAGTAGCCCTTGGGGGTCTTCTTGACGTCCTGCACGCGCAGCACGCACTCAGCGCCGGTGATGACGCCGTGGTCTGCGGCCTGACCGCCCATCTCAGCGTAGAACGGGGTCTTATCGAGAACGACCAGCACGCCTTCCTTGGCCTGCTCGTCGGTGGCGATGGCGTCGGTCAGAGTCTCCTCGTCGCTCAGAGCCACAACGACGCTGTCGCTCTTGAGGGTGTCGTAGCCCACGAACTCGGTGGGCTCAGCGGTCAGAGTGCCGAACAGGTCTTCGCTCCAGCCGGAGATGTTCTTCTTGAGGCGCTCTGCACGGGCGCGCTCCTTCTGCTTGGTCATCTCGGCGTGGAAGCCCTCCTCGTCGATCTCGATGCCCTGCTCCGCAGCGATCTCCTTGGTCAGGTCGAGGGGGAAGCCGAAGGTATCGTTCAGCTTGAAGACGTCCAGACCCTTCAACAGGTGCTCGTGAGCCTTTTCCAGACCGTCGATCATGTTGTTCAGGATGTTCATGCCGGCGTCGATGGTGCGGGCAAAGTTTGCCTCCTCGGTGCCGATGACCTTCTTGATATAGGCGTCGTGCTCACGCAGCTCGGGGTAAGCGGACTCGCTGGACTGGATGACCGTCTCCACCAGCTCCACGAGGAAGGGGCGGCTGATGCCCAGCATACGGCCATGGCGGGCAGCGCGGCGGAGCAGACGGCGCAGCACGTAGCCGCGGCCCTCGTTGGAGGGCAGGATGCCGTCCGACACCATGAAGGTGCAGCTGCGGATGTGGTCGGTGATGACGCGGATGGAGATGTCCTCCTTGGGGTTGGCACCGTAGGTCTTGCCGGCGATGTGCTCCACATGGTGCAGCACGCTCTGGACGGTATCGACCTCGAACAGGTTGCCCACACCCTGCATCA
>ENA-ORVG01004028-ORVG01004028.1-human-gut-metagenome-genome-assembly--contig:-NODE-4028-length-10548-cov-3.127609_pt1 | contig 10548 bp, 9 predicted proteins | sample MGYA00242091_ERZ509233 | MGnify/ENA primary metagenome ERZ509233 (study PRJEB26280, sample SAMEA2338840) | human gut metagenome | biome: human gut; feature: human-associated habitat; material: faeces... | reverse complement strand
GTGTCAAAAACGACACGCGGCAGGGCTGTTCTGTTCTCATTTATCGTGCGAAAACGCTCTTGAAATAGCCTTCCGTTCTCAAGTCTTTTTTTCGTGGCCTTTTTCGACGCTGGACCACCATAAGCCCGCGCCTGGCCTACATATAGCCGACATCTAGCCTACTGGATGACGCCATACCGTCATTCTCATTTCTTCTGCCCCCCTATACCCACGCCCTTTCTCTGTTTGGAGCAATCTCTAGCCACCGTCCCCACGTCGAAAAGGTGCCGAGCGCTGTTCTCAAGTTTCGTAACAGCTCACAACCGTAAACTTATTCGCAGCAGCGCGCAGGATGGTCGCAAAATGGTCGCAAAGCCAAAAAAATGGGACACCGTTTTTACCGGTATCCCATTGATTTTATTGTGGTGCGCCCGGCAGGAATCGAACCTGCGGCCTACTGCTTAGGAGGCAATCGCTCTATCCGACTGAGCTACGAGCGCGCGTCGTATCTTGTAAAGCAGTCTGACGCGCGCTGTCAAGTTGAAGCTGGTGGGCGGAAGGTCCTGTATTTCCGGGGCTGAAGGCAGGCCGTTTTGTGCCGCAACGCAGGAAAATCCTCTACAACGATCCCGCCAGCATGACGCGCTCAGCTCAGGAACGCTTGTGCGGCAGGTGCAGCATGGGACCAAGCGCGATGCCCATGGCCCCCAGCACGACGACGACAGCTCCCAGCAGGCTAAGCAGGCCCAGGTGCTCCAGAGGAAAGACCTGGGGCAGGGCCAGCGCCCCCAGGGCTTCCAGGCCAAGTGTGAACAGCGGGGTGGTGGTGACCACAGCGCTGACCTTGGCGGCATGCCAGTTCTTCATGGCCGTGGAAAAAGCACCGTAGGCGACGATGGTATTGATGCAGGCAAAGATCAGGCAGGCCGTCTGCAACGAGTCCAGCTCAAGAAAGGCCGAAGGAGTGGAGAGCGGCGTCAGGGCCAGGGCACCGGCAAGATAGATGAAACGCATGATGCGCCCGGGTGAGATCGTGCGCAGCAGGACTTTCTGGGCGATGCCGTAGCTGGCCCAGACGACGGCGGCCATGATTCCCAGCGCCATGCCGATGAGCATGTCACCGTTGGCCAGCTCCAGCAGCCGGGTGTTGAAGAACAGCAGAAGGCCCCCAAGCAGGACGATGACGCTCCCCCCCTGGATGGGGAGGAAGGGCTCGCGCAGGACGAACACACTGCCCAGCAGCAGGAGGACGGGGCCCGCCTGTGCCAGGATCTGGCAGGCGGAGGCGCTGAGATAGGCCACCGACGAGTTGAAGAACACGAAGTTGCAGCTCAGGCCCGCAGCGGCCAGGACCAGCAGGATCTTTTCCCGGCGGCCCAGCGGTGTGCTGTTGCCGGGATGTCGGCAGGAAAGGCCCCATGTCCAGGCGGCAGCTACCCAGAAGCGCAGGCAGACGATGGAAAGTGCGTCCACCGTGGAAAGCAGGTGTTTAAGGGCCAGCGGCAGGGCCCCCCAGAATAAGGCCGTGAGCAGGGCCAGCATCAACCCGGTGGCGTTGGAACCCGGCATGTTCATCCTCCGTTGAGCGTTACGAGGGGCACCCTACAGCTTTGTCATGGGCTTGTCATGCGGAAAAGGAGGAGGGGGCTGGATGAGCTGGGAACGGACGGGATCGCCCCGGCAGGTGTAGCGCGCGGCCGCAGCCGTTACATGTGGAACAGAGCGGCGTTTTGCAGCAAATCCCTGAAAAGGCGCATGGCAGGCGTGCTTTCTCTGTTCTTGTGCCAGACGCAGATGGCCTGGACGATGCATCCAGACATGCGTACCGGCAGCTCTATCAGACTCCCGGTGGCCAGTTCCTGCTCCACGGCAAACGTGGGCAGGAAGGAGACCCCCAGGTTGGCAGCCACGGTTTTTTTGATGGATTCGAGGCTCCAGAGCTCTATGGTGTTGCGGAACAGGATGTCCCGGGCGCGCAGGTGGGCTTCCATACGTTCCCTGTAGATGCTGCGAGGCTCGTTGATGATGAAGCTGGTCTCCTTCCTCTGGTGGGGCGTATCGAAGTCCCGGAGCCCGGGAGCGAGCAGGGGGGAGGCGACGATGATCCCTTTTGCCTGGCCGAGCGGCAGTACTTCCAGCGTGTGCGGATGTCCGCCCACATCATAATAGACCCCCAGATCATACTGGCCGGAGAGGATGCCTTCCCTGATGTCGTGACAATTGAGGCTGTGCAGCTGGAGCTTCACAGCCGGAGCCCGCTCCACGAAATCGCCGAGCAGGGCATGGAGCTTGTAGGAGAGCAGGGATTCCGCCACAGCCACACGCAGCTCCCCGTGCAGGGACGCAGGGTCGTTGCATGCCGTGATGGCCTGCATGGAATGCAGGATAGCTTCCATATGAGGCAGGATGCTCTTGCCGGCAGGGGTGAAGACCATGCGCCTCCCAAGACGCTCGAAAAGGCGTACAGAAAGCTCGTTCTCGAGCTGGCGCACCTGAAAGGTCACAGTGGACTGAGAGCAGTTGAGGCGCTGCGCGGCCTTCTGGAAACTGCCTTCTTCCAGGATGGTCTTGATGACGACGATGCTGCGCGTATCCACAGGCCCCTCCAGAATATATCGAGATTATAGAATCATGGCTGCGAATATATTTGCTTTTTCGCATAAAGTCATCAGCGTACTCTGCAGAGATGTCGCTTGGCCCGGTACGGGATCGGGGCACAGATACGACAGTCGTCCCAAAACGCTACGGAGGGGCACATGCCTGCATCGGTACTTTCGGCTTTTTTCGTATTCACCTTCATCACGGCCATCACGCCCGGCCCCAACAACATCCTGGCTCTTACGACGGGCGGCCGGGCAGGATTCAGGGGCAGTATCCCTGTTCTTGCCGGGATCTGCGGCGGTTTTTTCTGTGTCATGGCCATTTGCGGCGTGCTTTCTTTCTCGTTTTCCGTGCTGTCCGCCTCCTTCCTGCAGATCATGCGCTATATCGGGAGCGCCTATCTGCTCTGGCTGGCATGGAAGACCGCCATGCCGAAGGCAGGGGGCAACAGTGACGGGCGTGCCGATGCGGGCTTCATGACCGGATTCGTGCTCCAGTTCGTCAACGTCAAGATCATGGTCTACGGCATGACGGCCTATTCCGCCTTCATCCTGCCGCACCATGATTCTGTTGCGGCACTTCTTGCCGGGATGTGCTTCCTGACCATGATGGGCAGTCTGGGCACCATCGTGTGGGCTGTGGCGGGAGCCAGTTTGCAGAGCGTGTTCCAGCGGCATGCCCGTGTGACGAATGGATCGCTGGGGGCTATGCTGGTCGGCTGTGCCTGGTCACTGCTGGATCAGTGATGCCGATGGGCCGCAAACGCCGGGAAAGGGCCCGCAGCCTACAGTCTTTATCATGCTTAAAACACATGGATAGCTATTTGATATAGGTATTTTACCTGATAACTGCCTTTCTGCTATCTCCTCAGGGAACGCAGGCGGTCGCCATCAGGCCTTGTGGCAGCGGTCAGCCTGATTTTCATCATGAAGGAGAATAAGCCATGATGTCTCTGGACACATTGCTGGAACACCTGGATGCGGGACAGCCGCTGGTCACGGGCACGGAAGCCTTTGACTGCATGCACGGCTATTCGTACGAGGCCATGCGCCTGACCGCGGAGCTGAACAATGCCTTCCATACGCCTGAAGAGATCCGGGAGATCATGGGGCGGATCACGGGACGCCCGATAGATGAGACGTTCCGTCTGTTCCCGCCGTTCTATACCGACTTCGGTAAAAATATCCGCATCGGGCGCCGTGTTTTCATCAATGCCTGCTGCTGTTTCCAGGATCAGGGCGGGATCAGCATCGGTGACGGGACGCTCATCGGGCACCGGGTGACCCTGGCCACCATCAACCACGGCTTGCCGCCGGACCGGCGTCATGTCCACAACATCGCGCCCATCGTCATCGGCAAGGATGTCTGGATCGGTTCCGGTGCCATCCTCCTGCCGGGGGTGCATGTGGGCGATGGCGCCGTGGTGGCGGCAGGATCTGTGGTCCGTGAGGACGTTCCGCCGCGTACCATCGTGGCTGGTGTCCCGGCCAGGATCATCAAAACTGTGGAGTAGGGCGCCTAGGCCTGCCGTACCGTTGCGCGCAGGACGCCGCCCTGCGGGTCGTCCCGCCGGATCATGAACCGGCTCAAAGCCGGACAGGGGAAAAGAATATGCAGTACGCGACGCATTACGAAGAAGGGAAAAAAGTTTCGTTCAAAAAGTTCGATCTCAATTTGGCGGGCCTGCTGTTCCTGCCCGATGGTTTTGATGCGGACGCCAAATATCCGGCGGTGGTGGTCACCCATCCCGGCGGCGGCGTGAAGGAACAGTGTTCCTCGCTTTACGCCTGGCATCTGGCCCGGGCCGGCTATGTGGCCCTGGCATTCGATGCCTCCCATCAGGGCGAGAGCGAAGGTCTGCCCCGGTGTCTGGAAGATCCTTTCTCGCGCGTGGAGGACATCCGCTCGGCTGTGGATTACCTCGTCACCCTGCCGTACGTCGATGCAGAGCGCATCGGGGCCATGGGCGTCTGCGCGGGGGGCGGCTATACCATGAGCGCCATCCAGACCGATGTGCGCATCAAGGCGGCGGCCGGGATCAGCACCTGGGACGTGGGCGACAGCGCCAGGAACGGCTTTCCCGGTGTCGAGATCGAGAACTTCATGCAGAAGCTGCTGCATGAAGTGGCCCGCGCCAGAACGGCGGCAGCCCGGGGAGAGGAAGCCCCTTGCTGGAAGTATGTCCCGGACGGCCTGGACGAGATCGACGAGCATACGTCCGTGATCCAGCGGGAAGCCTACGAATACTACAGGACGCCGCGCTGCAGTTATCCGACGTCCGTCAACCGTTACCTTGTTTCCAGCAATGACAAGCTGGCGGCCTTCGATGCCTTTGCCTATCTGGATACGGTGTCGCCCCGTCCTCTGCTGTTCATCGTGGGCAGCAGGGCGGATACGCTCTATTTCACGGAAGATGCCTACCGGCGGGCCAGGGAGCCCAAGAAGATCCATGTGGTGGAAGGAGCCAGCCACGTGGACCTGTACGACAAGCCGGAATATGTCACCCAGGTGGTGGAAGCCCTGAAAGAGTTCTTCGGCAAGGCGCTGTAGGCATAGCCCTTTCTCGTGTTGCCGGAGGGCTGCTTGCGGGGCTGTCTCCTCCGGCAGCAAGGGGCAGGCGGAGGACTGACCGTGTCCTGCCTTCCTGTGTGCTGTCTGCGGGATGGCCTGAGTTCAGGGCAGCGGAGAGGACACACCCAGGTTTCTGCGCTGCGAGGGAGAGCCTGCAGAGGGAAAAAAGAAGATCAGCCCGGACTCTTTACACGAGGGGCCGGGCTTTTCGTCATACGGGAGAGCCGGTAAGCGGCTTTTATCGGAAATCGTCCAGGTAGTGCAGACAGGCGGCAGTCTGCCGGCGAGACAGGGGCTTTTCCGGCGGAAAAGCGTTTGACAGGCTCGGGCGGGCGTGGAATGGAATCATGTCCATGAACGCCGTCGTCATATCGCTGTTTCTTGGTGGGCTGGCCCTGTGCATCGTCACGGGCGCATCCTTGCTGTGGGCTCTGGCCTTCGGCCTGCTGTGTTTTACCGGGCACGCTTTCCGTCTGGGCTTTCGGCCCCGCGAGATCGTGGGCCTGTGCGGCAGGGGCGTGCGGACCATCGGCAACATCCTGAAGATCTTCGTCCTCATCGGTATGCTGACAGCGGTCTGGCGTTCGGCCGGGACCATCCCCTACATCATCCACCACTGCCTGCCCTGGGTGGATCCTGCCCATTTTCATTTATGGGTCTTCCTGCTGTGCAGCCTGCTGAGTCTGCTGCTTGGGACCTCGTTCGGCACGGCCAGTACATTGGGCGTCGTCTTCATGCTGCTGGCGCGCACGGCCGGGCTCGATCCGCTCCTGACGGCCGGAGCGGTCATGAGCGGCATTTATGTGGGGGACCGAAGTTCGCCCATGTCGTCCAGCGCGGCGCTGGTCTGCGCCCTGACAGGGACGTCCATCTATGACAACGTACGGCTCATGTGGCGTACGTCCCTGCTGCCCTTCTTTCTGGTCTGCCTGGCCTACGTCCTGCTGCCGTCGGCACGGGCCGAGAGCCTGCCGCATGTGGACGGTCTGTTTGCCGACGGGCTGGTGCTGGATGCCCGGGCCCTGCTGCCGGCCGTTTTCATGCTGGTCCCCCTGCTGTTGCGCTGGGATGTCAAAAAAATCATGGCATGCAGCATCCTTGCCGGATGCGTGGTCTCGCTGGCTGTCCAGCAGATGTCACCGGCTGCCTTGCTGCGCTGTCTGGTGCTCGGCTATGAGCCTCCGGCGGGCATGGAGATGCTGGCGGGGGGCGGCCTGCTCTCCATGGCACAGGTGGCGGGCATCGTCCTGCTGACTTCGGCTTATGCGGGCCTTCTGGAGGCCACCGGTCTGCTGGATGGTCTTTCTTCGCTTTGCAAGCGGCTGTCCTTACGGCTGGGGGCTTTTCGGACCACGGTGCTGGCAGGCCTGCCCGTGGCTGCCGTGAGCTGCAACCAGACGCTCGGCATCATGCTGACGAAGCAGCTGTGCGCCCCTCTCTGGCAGAACGGGAAGGAGATGGTCCTGCCGCTGGAAAACGGCATCGTCCTGCTGGCGGCCATCATCCCCTGGAGCATCGCCGGGAGCGTTCCTTGCGCCATCATGGGCGTGGGACCGGAGTGCCTGCCTTATGCTTTTTATCTGTATATGGTGCCGTTGACGGACATGCTGTTGCGGCGCCGCTAAGACGGTATGTCTGGCGGCTGTCGGGCAGGGGAGAGCAGGAGGCCGCGTCCTTTTCCGCGTGTTTTTTTTGCCCTGCCGTATGCAGTCCCGGCATCTGGTGGAGCATTTTTCCCGGCAGTGTCCTATATGTAAAAAGCCCCGGCCTTCCTTCATCTGCGGAAGCGTCGGGGCTTTTTCGTTACCATTTTGGGGGGAACTGAACAGGGGCGCTCACTGGCGTCAGGCCATATTGCCCGGCAGTGTGTCCTTTGCCGGGGCACTGGAGAAAATGCTCTGCCGGGAAGCTGTTTTTTTACCGGCCGGCGGGCAAAAGCGGTTTCCAGGCAGTTCGGGCAGGCCGTATCTTGGGGTGGTTGCAGAGAAGATCTGGCGTTTTGTCGCCCATATCCGGGATGCGGCTAGACCAGATACAGTTCCGTCCCGGCTTCCTGGAGCATGTGCTGCCAGTGCTCCTCGAGCGGGGCATTGGAGAACACGGCTTCGATATCGCAGACATTGGCCACCCGGACCATGGCGGAACGGCCGAATTTGGAATTGTCCGTGGCCAGGAAGACCCGGCGCGAGCATTCGATGATGGTCCGGGCCACCGAGACCTCCCTGTAATCGAAATCCAGCATGTTGCCTTCCTGGTCGATGCCGGAGATGCCGATGATGCCGTAATCCACCCGGAATTCCCGGATGAAATTCTCCGCGCTGGGGCCGATGATGCCGTGGTCGTGATGCCGCACCGTGCCGCCGGCCACCACCACGTCGAAGTTGGGATTGCGGGCCATGATGGCGGCCACGTTGAGGTTGTTGGTCAGCACCCTCAGGTTGTTGTGCCCCAGCAGGGCATAGGCGACCTCCTCGGTGGTCGTGCCCAGGTTGATGCAGATGGAGGCCCCGTCGGGGATATGTTTGGCCAGCATCTGGGCGATGGCCTTTTTTTCAGGCAGGAAGAGCTTTTTGCGCTGCTCGTAAAGGATGTTCTCCGTGCTCAGCGGCATGCCGACACCGCCGTGGAACCGCTGCACCTTGCCCTGTCCGGCCAGGGTATTGATGTCCTTGCGGATGGTCTGCGGGGTCACGGAAAAACATTTGGTGAGCTCGTCGATGGTCGCATAGCCGCGCGCGTTGAGCATGTGCAGCAGGGCCTGATGGCGTTCCGTTGTCTTGGTCATGGGGTGTCCTGATGGGGATGAGGATGCCGCAATATACTGGAATGACAGGGGCCGCGCAAGCCGCTCCCGGATATCGGATGAAAAGGTTTCGTTTTCGAACTTCTATTATCAAAAAACGAAAATTGATTGACGCGGAGCCTGTCTAAGGCTTATGACAAAAACAAGTATATACGCCTGTTTTCCCGGCATCCTGTCGGGATCGGTCCCTGGATAGGGCATCCGGCCCGGCCGGATGGTTTGCTTTGTGAAACAGGTGGCCTGACGGGCAAAAGGCCGTCAGGGTGCGGAAAAGGTACTCCTTATCTCAATCCCAAATCAGCAGAGGTGGATGATGAAACGTATCGTTGCACTGCTTTTGGCCTGCGCCTTTGTCATGGGTGCGCTGGCTGCGCCTGCCATGGCTGCCAAGACCGTCGTCATCAAGATCGCCGGTATGAAGCCCGAAGGCGAACCTGAAACCATCGGCATGCACAAGTTCGGCCAGTATCTGAAGGAACTGTCTGGCGGCAAATACGAAGTGCAGGTCTTCCCCAACAGTACCCTGGGCAAGGAAGATGCCTACATCGCCAGCACCCGTAAGGGCATCATCCAGATGTGTGCCACGGGTACCCAGACTTCGGCCCTGCATCCTGCCATGGCCATGCTGGAAACCCCCATGCTGTACGACAGCTATGACCACGCCCGCCGCGCCATGGAAGGCGAGACCTTCAAGCTGATCAATGAAGGCTTCACCGAAAAGTCCGGTCTGCGTACCCTGAACGCCTTCCCTCTGGGCTTCCGTCACTTCTACACCAAGAAGCCCCTGAACAGCGTCAATGACGTGAAGGGCCTGCGCATGCGCGTGCCCAACATCCCTCTGTACACCAACTTTGCCAAGGAATGCGGCATCAGCGGCCAGCCCATGCCCTTCGCCGAAGTGCCCAGCGCTCTTGACCAGGGCGTCATCGACGGCGGCGACAGCCCCCTGTCCGATATCGTGGCCCTGAAGATGTACGAGATCACCCCCCAGATCACCCTGACCGGTCACATCCTGGTGATCCACTCCCTGTACATCAACGAAAAGTTCTACCAGTCCCTGCCCGAACAGGACAAGAAGTGGATCGACGAAGCCGCCAAGCGTTCCGCCGACTACGTGTGGGATCTCGTGGAAAAGGTCGATGCGGACGCCGTGAAGACCATCACCGAAGCCGGCGGCCATGTCAGCGAACCTTCCCCCGAACTGCACAAGTTCATGCAGGACGCCGGCAAGCGCAGCTGGAAGCTTTTCTATGACACCGTCCCGAATGCCAAGGAAATCCTTGACAGCGCGGACTCTTATCGTCAGGCGAAGTAACGTTTGCGTTCTCAACAGGGCTTCCGGCGCAGGCCGGAGGCCCTTTTTTTCCCTCAAGCCCATGTCTGTCGCATGGGCCCGACCATCACGCCCAGGGGTACATCATGAGCAGTGAAAACAAACCGGTCATGCCGCCGGAACGTATAGAGGAAACCGAAACCGAGGAGGAGATCCGCCGGGAAGAAGCCGCGAAAGGCAAAGGCGAACGGGCCTTTGAAGTCTTTTGCGCCGCTATTTTCTTGGGGATGATCGGCCTCGTGTTTTTCAATGCCTTCCTGCGGTACGTGTTCCGCTCGAGCTTTGCGCCGAGTGAGGAATGGGCCCGGTTCCTTTTCATCTACATCACGTTCATCGGCGGCATTGAAGCTTTTTACCGGCACAAGCACATCGCGGTGGACATGTTCGTCAACATGATCAGCGGCGCGTCGCGCAAGGCCGTGGACATCGTCGCCTCCCTGTTCATGCTTGCGGCTCTGGTGCTGCTGCTTTTCGGCGGTATTTCCGTGGTGCTCCAGACGCTGGACACCTATTCCGTCGCTACCGACGTGAATATGGCCTTCATCAACGGGACGCTGCCCGTCATGGCCTTTGCCGCGATCATCATCCACCTGCGGGACATCGTGCGGCTGATCCGCACGCCCGCCGGCGAGTTCAACACCGCGCCCAAAACGGAATAGGGGAGAGAACATGGAACTTGTCGTCTTTTTGGTCAGCCTGTTCGGCTTCCTCGCGTTGGGCATTCCGATCGCCATCGTGCTTGTCCTGTGTTCTATGGTCCTGATGTATTACGGCGGCATGTGGGACAGCATGTTCGTCATGATCATCCCGCAGTCCATGCTGGACGGCGCGAACAACTATCCCTTGATGGCCATCCCCTTCTTCGTGTTCGCCGGTGAAATCATGACCGAAGGCGGCCTGTCGAAGCGGGTGGTCAAGCTTGCGCAGCTCATCATCGGCCGCGTCCGCGGCGGCCTCGGCTATGCCGCCATCGTGTCCAGCGTGATTTTCGCGGGTCTGATGGGCAGTTCCGTGGGCGAAGCCGCTGCCCTCGGCAGCCTGCTCCTGCCCATGATGGCGCAGGCTGGGTATAAGCCCGGCCGCGCGGGCGGCGTCATCGCCTCCGGCGCCATCCTCGGCCCCATCATCCCCCCGAGCACCAACTTTATCCTGCTCGGCGCGACCGTGGGCCTCTCCATCACCAAGCTGTTCATGATCGGTCTGGTCCCCGGCCTGATCATCGGCCTCTGCCTGATGGTCACATGGTTCTTTATCGTCCGCA
>ENA-ORVG01004022-ORVG01004022.1-human-gut-metagenome-genome-assembly--contig:-NODE-4022-length-10566-cov-2.988203_pt1 | contig 10566 bp, 8 predicted proteins | sample MGYA00242091_ERZ509233 | MGnify/ENA primary metagenome ERZ509233 (study PRJEB26280, sample SAMEA2338840) | human gut metagenome | biome: human gut; feature: human-associated habitat; material: faeces... | reverse complement strand
TATGAGAAAGAACAGGCTGAACTGAAAGCCGTTTTGGAAACGGATACGGAGGAACTTCGGGCGTATGAAGTCGATTCCGATCACATCGCTTCTTTTCTCAAACTTGCCAGAAAATACAGGGAAGCCGATGAACTGACTACGCCTATGATTTATGCGTTTGTTGAAAAAATCATCATCCATGCGCCGGAAAAAATCGACGGAGAACGGCACATGCAGATCGACATCTATTTGAAATTCATCGGCAATTTTCAGGTGCCGCAGGACGAGCCGACGGCAGAAGAAATGGCAGAGGAAGAAAAGCAGAAACAGCGGCGCGCGAAAAATCGGGAAAAAGTCGCCCGCTGCATGGAAAGAAAGAAATTGAAAGACGCGCAGGAGAAGGAGGATGCAGCCCATGAAAATGACAGCGCTGTATGAGCGTATATCCCGCGAGGACAGAAACGAAGGAGAGTCCTTTTCGATTCTTCGGCAGAAGGAATATCTTGAAACCTATGCCGCAGCAAACGGCTTTGAAAACTGCCGGCATTATACGGACGACGGATTCAGCGGACGAAACTTTGAACGTCCGGGCTGGCAGCAGATGATGACGGATATTGACGGCGGGAAAATCGGAACGGTACTGGTCAAAGACATGAGCCGAGTCGGGCGCGATTACCTGCAAACGGGTTTTTATACCGAAATCTATTTCAAAGAGAAAGATGTGCGGTTTATCGCTATTGACAGCCATGTGGACAACAGCCGTTCCGACAGCTTGGAGTTTGCGCCCATGCTGAATGTTCTGAACGAAATGTATCTGCATGATCTATCCAAGAAAGTCAATATCGGGTTTCGAGCAAAAGGAATGTCGGGGCAATCGCTTACGTCAACGCCGCTGTTCGGCTATAAGCGAGATCCCGAAGATAAGAACCATTGGGTGATTGAACCTGAAACCGCCGAGATCGTGCGGCGGATTTTTGAACTGGCGGCGACAGGAATGAACCCGCACCGCATTGCCAAAACCTTACAGACAGAGCGGAGAATTACACCGAGTACATATTTCCGCAGATCGGATATGGGAAACCGATATCACGCCAGAAGGCAGGAAACAGGCGACTATGACTGGCACAGAGGGACGGTCATCGGTATTTTGAACAAGCGCGAGTATCTGGGCATGACGGTCAATTTCAAGACGTGTACGCCTTCTTACAAAGCCAAACAGATTCAAAATCCGATAGAAAAGCAGGTGGTTTTTGAAAATACCCATGAAGCGATTGTGGACAGACAGGCATGGGAAAAAGCGCATAAAGCGTTTGATAAGCCCAAGAAGGCTAAGGCGGAAAATGCCGACAGCCATTTTAAGGACTTTGTATTCTGCGCCCGATGCGGCGCGCCCATGAGCAATCTCCATCATGCGCAGCACCTCAAAACCGGCACGATCTGTTACTATGACTTCTTTATATGTTCCACCTATCGAAAGTCTGAGCATTTGGAAGAACGGCAATGTGTTCAGAATGCATTCAGCGCAAAAGCGCTTCGTCCGTTACTGAAAGAAACGATTCAAACGGTCAGCCGATACGCATTGACGAATCAGGAAGAATTTCTGGCGCGGCTGCAACGGGAAATGCTGGCGGAGCAGCCGGAACAGACAAAACAGCTTAAAAAAAGGATTGCGGCAAAGAACAAAAGAGTGGCGGAACTTGACCGGCTTTTGAAAAAACTCTATGAGAATTATGCGCTTGAAAAAATCCCGGAGGAACGGTTCGATGCACTGTCTGACGAGTATGAAAGCGAGCAGGCACAGCTTGAAAAAGCGGTTTTGGATGAACAGCGTCAGTTGGATGAAATTCAATCCGGCGAAGATAAGATTGAACGGTTTATGGCGCTTGTTGAGCGCTACCGCGACTGCACGGAATATTCCGATGAAGTGCTGCGTCAATTCGTGGAAAAAGTCATCGTCCATGAAACCGTGAAGGACGAGGACGGCGAGCGCTCCCGCGAGATTGAAGTGTATTTGAATTTCATCGGAAAGTTTGACGTTCCCGTGCAGCCCGTCGAGCTTTCGCCGAAAGAACAGAAACGTCAGGAGGCATTGAAAAAGCGAAGAATCCATCAGAGGAATAAACGCGCGCAGGAGCGTCAGGAGAGGATGAACGCACAGCTTAAAAATGAATCCCCAATTTGAATCAGAAACTGAACAAATAGAAAAGGCGATGCCCCGTTTTTCATCGGGCTGCATCGTCTTTTGTGTTGAGCGGAAAGGAGTGCCTATGACCGAAAAACGTATCCCCATTTTTACCTTTACTCAGCGGATTGGCAACACCAATTTCACCGTCCGCGCATATTGCGACGACGATATCGCCGCGACCTATGAGGACAAGCTGCTGGAGCTGATCCGCAGCGGCGTGTTGCAGGCGGATGCTTCCGAAAAGCCGGAAGAACCGCCCACCGAACACGCGGCGTAATTCTCAAAACACGAACTGATTTTTTGACCGAGGAGGAATGTTCAATGGCATCCGAACGAATCGAAAAACTGCTTGCGATGCAGCAGAAAGCCGAAGCGCAGAAACGAAAAGCCGAGCAGCAGCTCAAGGCGGCGAAACACAAAATCTCTATTCAGAGAAACAAGGAAAGGACGCATCGTCTCTGCGAGCGCGGCGGGCATTTGGAGCATTATCTGCCCAATCCAGAACTGCTGACGGATGAAGATGTGTTCCTGCTGATCGACTACTTTTTTTCGTCTCCCCGTGTGCGCGAGCTGGTGGAAAAGATGACCGCCAGCCGACGCGGGGAGATTCCGCAAAGCCCGAAGGAGCTGATCGACGCGGCTATGCAGCGTATGCCGAAACCATCCGTGTCAAGCGTGACATGGCATGATACAGACGAGGACGACGCGGAGAGCGACGGAAGCAGCCCCATCCCGTGAGGGCGCACTTATACGCATCTTCGATGCGCCGTGCGTTCTCCGAAGGCCCCTGCGGGGTGCTCGATGCCTTCGGCATCAACAGGGGCAAGCCCCTGCGCCGATTGCATCGGCTACCCCATGATGGCGCTTTGCGCTAAGAAACGGAGGTGAACTCATGCCCTGCCCGACGGGGAGCTTTAAGATCATCAGCCGCGGAAAAGGTCAATCCTGTATGGCTTCCTGCGCGTATTACTCCGGCGAAAAGAAGTATTCCGAATACGAGTGCTGCTGGAAATATCCGCATAGCAGCCCGGCGCGCGTGAAGTGGGTGGAAGTCATGCTGCCGCTCAACGCGCCGAAAGCGTATGCCGATCCGCAGACGCTTTGGAACGCGGTGGACGCAGCGGAAACGAGCGTCAACGCGCAGACGGCACGCTCGATGCTCTTTGCTTTGCCGCGCGAACTGACTGATGAGCAGAACCTTGCCCTCGTCCGCGATTTCTGTCAAAAGGAATTTGTGGATAAGGGCATGGTCTGCAATTTCTTCTATCACGACAAGGGCGACGGCAACCCGCACGTTCACATCATGCTGACGCTTCGCGCGATGGACGAAAACGGCAAGTGGCTGCCCAAATCGAAGAATGTCTACGCGCTCGACGAAAACGGAAACCGCATCCGCGCGCCGAACGGAAGCTGGAAGCGCGTCAAGGTCGATACCGTCGATTGGAACGAGCGCAGGTACGGCGAAATCTGGCGGCAGGATTGGGCAGCTGCACAGAACGCGGCGCTCGAAGCAGCGGGGCGAGCAGCGCGCGTCGATATGCGGTCGTTGGAGCGGCAGGGCGTTGAGGATCGCCTGCCGCAAAAGCATCTCGGTCCGACCGCTTCCGCGCTGGAACGCAAGGGCGTTTCCAGCGAACGCGGCGACGAAAACCGAAAGATCATCAGCGTGAATAAAATGCTGGCTTCGTTGCAGAAAACCGTTCGTGGCATCGGGGCTTGGCTGGATGAACTGCGCAAGGCGGTCAGCCGCCAGCAGATCATCGAAAGCCCGGATGATTACCCGCTGAGCGACGTAATTACCGCCTATTTGGATATGAGAAAGGACGGGCGCGAAACATGGAATCGCTATGCGCAGGAAAAAGGCGCTGTCCACGATTTGAAGGACGGCTTCAAAGCGGTTTCCTTCCTCTCGAATCACGAGCTTTACACGGTCGGTCGGCTTGGACAGTACATTGCCGAAACTCAACGGATATTTTCCAAAATCAAAGCGGAATCTGCGGCAAAAGAACGCAGAATCCGTGATATTGACGCGCTGTTTGGCACGATTCAAACCATCCGAGAATTGAAGCCGATTCAGCAGGAATACGAGAGCATCCACTGGAGCGGCAAACGCGAAAAGTACAAAGCCGAACACGGCGACGAATTGAACCGGCTGCAAAAAGCAATCTGGCTGCGCGAAAAGCTCATGAAGTCGCTGGGGCTTGCGTCTCCTCTCGATAAGGAGCAGCGTGCGGCGCTGAAAGCGGAACGTGCACGGCTTGAAGCGGAGCGCGAAGCCCTTCTTCCCAAACTCGAAGAAGTCAAGGGTGAATTGGCGGAACGAAACCGCATCCGATACTGGACGCGCAAGGTTGTTCCCGACGCACTGCCACGCGTTTCGGATGGGCGGGTTTCGGTTGAGGACGCGATGGAAACGGCGGTCAATCGGAAAGAGCTGGAGCAGGTCGAGGATGAAGCAGCACGGATGGCCGCGCATCAGCCGCAAGAACAGGAAAAATAGGAGACGCCCCATCGGCGTTTACGGCCAGCGGCGGCGAACTTTTCTGAAGGAGCACTACCGGGTATTGTATGATAACCTGCTGAATGCTGGGACGTTGCACGATCATCTTGTGGACATTGAGGAGCAGGCGCAGGGCGATGGCCTCCGCCTGTTTTGTATGCAGAAAAAGAACAATGCTGCTTTGCAATGGCATTGTTCCGAGCTCTGTTGACATTGTTCTTTTGCTTGGGTATAATGTACTTGTGATTTTATGCGTGGAGGTATCCCCTATGGCTGAAATGATCTCGGTAAGAGAGGCAGCAGTGCGCTGGAATATAACGGAGCGGAGAGTTGCGACGCTCTGCAAGAATGGGAGAATCGCCGGTGCGAAAAAGCAGGGCAATCGTTGGCTGATCCCCGCTGATACGCAGAAGCCGGCGGATCAGCGGCTCAAGACGGGCGCTTTCCGCAAGACGGAGCGCGCGCCGAAGTTGCCCCTGCCCATCGGCGTGTCCAACTACTGCCTTGCATCGTCGGAATACTACTACATCGACAAGACGATGATGATCAAGGACTTCATCGACGAGCGTCCGATGGTGACGCTGTTCACCCGCCCCCGGCGCTTCGGCAAGACGCTGAATATGGATATGCTGCGCACTTATTTTGAAAAGAGCGACAAGGATACCTCCGTCTACTTCCGGGATAAGAAGATCTGGGCCTGCGGCCAGAAGTACCGGGATTATCAGGGCAAGTACCCTGTGATCTTCCTGACCTTCAAGGATGTGAAGTTTGATACTTGGGAGGAGACCTTTGCGGCCATCCGGGATATTTTCGCAAAGGAGACCCGGCGGCACAAGGAGCTGCTGACCAGTGATAAATGCGACGAGTACAGCAAAAAGACCTATGAAAAGCTGGCAGACGGCAAGGTCGGCGAGGTAGAACTGGCTTCGGCACTGCTGGATCTGTCCGCTATGCTGCACAAGCACTATGCCGTTGCGCCCATCATCATCATCGACGAGTACGATACCCCCATCCAGCAGGGCTATCAGAAGGACTATTACGACAAGGTCATCCGGTTTATGCGGAACCTGTTTTCCGGCGGGTTCAAGGATAATCAGCACCTGTCCTTCGGCTTCCTCACCGGCATTCTGCGGGTGGCAAAAGAGAGCATCTTCAGCGGGATGAACAACCTATCCATCAACTCTGTGCTGGACAACAAATACAGCGCCTACTTCGGCTTCACCGCCGACGAGGTGATGGAGATGGCGGAATACTACGGCGCTGCCGATAAGTACGACGAAATTTGCCAGTGGTACGACGGCTACCGCTTCGGCAAGACGGAGATTTTCAACCCGTGGTCGGTGGTCAACTACTTCAGCAACGAGTGTGAGCCGAGACCCTTCTGGGTCTCCACCGGCAGCAACGATATTATCGGGGAAGTGCTTGCCCAAGCGGACGAGGAGATTTATAACCGTCTGACCTCCCTGGTCAACGGCGAGACCTTTACTACCTTCATCGACACCGGCGTGATCTATCCGCAGATCAAGCGTAATCCCTCCACCATTTACAGCTTCCTGCTGGTGACCGGCTATCTGAAGGCACTGAAAACCACGCCCTCCTTCAGCGGCGATTTTATGTGCGAGGTCTCCCTGCCCAACCGGGAGATCTCTCTGGTGTATAACAAGGAGATCTTGCAGCGGCTGGAGAATCTGATCCCGCCGTCCACGGCGATTTCCATTCAGGAGGCCATCTTCTCCGGCGATAACGCACGGCTGAAAGCGCAGATTCAGACGCTGCTGACCCAGTCGGTCAGCTCCTTCGATACTGCCGGGGAGAACTTCTACCACGGCTTTATGCTGGGGCTGTGCGCCCTGCTGGGCGGCGCTTTCGTGACCTCCAACCGGGAATCCGGCGACGGGCGCTATGACATTCAGCTGAAGCCCACGAAAAAGGGACTTCCGGGCATCCTGATTGAGCTGAAAGCGGAAAAGAATTGCAGCGATGAAAAGCTGAAAAAGCTGTCCGAGACGGCCTTGCAGCAGATCAACGATAAGAAATACGAAACCGAGCTGACGACTGCCGGGGTCAAAACGATTTATAAATACGGCGTAGCATTCAGCGGCAAAAAGGTCGAAGTGACGGTAGGATGAGGAGAAAAAGCAATGGTTAACGAAAAAAGCAGCGCCGTGGGCGTGAATATACAGGAAAAGGCCACGATGATCTGGAATGTGGCGGATGTGCTTCGCGGGCCGTTCAAGCCCCACGAATATGGACTTGTGATCCTGCCGATGACGGTGGTCAAGCGGTTCCACGACTGCCTGCTGCCCACCCACGATGCGGTGATCGAGCAATATGAAAAGGTCAAGAAGCTGGCGGTTATCGACGGCTTTCTGACCCGTGCTTCCGGCTATCAGTTCTATAACACCAGCCGGTTTACTTTTGAGAGCCTGCTGGCCGACCCGGACAACATTGAAGCGAATTTCCGGGACTATCTGGCCGGATTCTCCAACAATGTGCAGGATGTGCTGGCCAAGTTCGATTTTGACAACATCATCCGCCGTATGGTGGAGTGCAACAGCCTGTATCTGGTCATCAAGGAGTTCAACTCCCCCAAGGGCTACCTCGGCCCGGATAAAATCAGCGCCGTGGACTGCGGCTATATCTTTGAGGATCTCGTCAAGCGCTTCTCCGAGTCCTTCGGTGAGGAGGCCGGAGCGCACTTCACCAGCCGGGACATCATCTACCTGATGACCGACCTGCTGCTGTGTGATGCCAAGCTGGATGACGGCAATGTGACCGTATACGATATGACGATGGGCACCTCGCAGATGCTTTCCTGTATGGAGGAGCGCATCCACGAGCTGAACAGCGATGTGGAGGTGACCTGCTTCGGGCAGGAGTTTAACCCCTCCACCTTCGCCATTGCAAAGGCGGATATGATGATCCGGGACGGAGACCCCAACAATATGCGGTTCGGTGACACGCTCTCCGACGATCAGTTCCCGGGCTTCACCTTCCGGTACTGCATTTCCAATCCGCCCTTCGGCATCGACTGGAAGCGGGAACAGAAGGCGGTGGAGGCCGAAGCCGCCAAGGGCGAGCTGGGGCGCTTTGCGCCCGGTCTGCCGAAAATCAGCGACGGACAGCAGCTTTTCGTGCTCAACGGCCTGTCCAAACTGGCGCCGGGCGGCAAAATGGCGATCATTCAGAACGGCTCACCGCTGTTTGCCGGGGACGCCGGGAGCGGCCCCAGCAATATCCGCCAGTATATCTTGGAAAACGATTGGCTGGACGCCATCATTCAGCTTTCCACCGACCAGTTTATGAACACCGGCATTTCCACCTATATCTGGGTGCTGTGCAAGGACAAGCCCGCCTACCGCTGCGGCAAGGTGCAGCTCATTGACGCTTCCCACTGCTACGAGCAGCGCCGCAAATCCATCGGCACCAAGCGCAACGACATCAGCGACCACTGCCGGGAACTGATCGTGCAGGCCTACGGCGAATACCGAAACAATGCCGTGTATGGGGACAAGTCCGGCGTGTACTGCGAGAGCAAAATCTTCGGCAGCGAGGAGTTCGGCTACAACAAGATCGTTGTGGAGCGCCCGCAGCGGGACGAAAACGGCGAGATCGTGATGAAACGGGGCAAGCCGGTGGCGGACGCCGCCCTGCGGGACACCGAAAATGTGCCGTTGGTGCAGGATATTGACGCCTACTTTGCCCGTGAGGTTCTGCCTTACGCCCCGGATGCGTGGATCGACAAGAGCAAGACCAAGGTGGGCTATGAGATTCCGATGACCCGCTATTTCTATGAGTATCAGCCGCCGGAGCCGGTGGACGACATTGTGGAGCGGATTCAAACGCTGGAGCGCGAAATTGCCGACAGCCTGAACGCGCTGTTTCATAAGGAGTAAATAATGAAATTGGCATTGGATAAGAGAGTTATACTTTATTTTGACATCCTGGGGTATAAGCAAAAGTTTGAAGAAGAGAATTTTAGTTCCATAGAGTATTTGCAAACAATTAGAAGTGTGATGAGCAAAGTACAGGAATACGCAAAGACTGTTGGAAACATTGTGCTGAAAATTTTTTCAGATAATGCGTGTATGGTTTTTAATACCGGCGATAAAGGTATGGGTTTAAGTTTAGCAAAAATAATTGCGTATGAATTGCAACAGGTTTTGCTGGAAAAATACTCTGTTCTCATTCGAGGGTGTATCTCGTATGGCGAAATTTACATAGATGATAATTTGGTTTACGGTGCAGGTCTCATCAAATGTGTTGAAATGGAGGAGAAAGCAGAATTTCCACGAATAATTATTGACCCATGCTTAAATGACGAGATTTTTAGCGATTCTTATGGTATGATTGAAAAAATTACGGACGACTACTACGAAGTAACTTATTTAAATGGTATTGTTGTCGGAGATGAGAGTTATGATATGTCAGACATTCGTAACAGAATTATCGAGATGACAAATAAATATTGTTCGAAAGATTTGAAACAAAAAACCAGAGTAATTAAAAAGTATGAGTGGCTGGTAAAGACCTTTGACAAACTAAATTTCCATTCACATATTCGTATTGAAAAATCCACAGAACAGCAGCTAAAGGTGAGTTAATATGCGTGAAATGAAAGATAGCGGGATTGAGTGGGTTGGGGAAATACCGGAGAAGTGGACAAAGGACAAAGTCATACGGTTATTCAATATAATTGGTAGTGGTACTACGCCCAAAAACATAACAAGTGATTTTTCATGTGTTAATTGGATTCAATCTGGCGACATCAACGGTTCCTTAATATCTGACTGTAAAAATAATATTTCTAAAAGTATCGTTTCTCAATATAGCGCGTTAAAGATCTATGCCGCTCCCTTTATTGTAATTGCGATGTATGGTGCTTCGGTTGGCAATATTTCTATTTCTTTGATTAACGGCTGTGTAAATCAAGCTTGCTGTGTGCTTTCGACCTCTATTTGCAACCTCAATTATGCTTTCTATGCGATTAAGTCATCCCAAAATTATTTAGTTCGTAAGGCCATTGGCGGAGGGCAACCAAACATCAATCAAGATACTATCAAGCAACTCTGGCTTCCACTCCCAGCATTGCCCGAGCAGGAACGCATTGCGGCGTTTTTGGATGCAGAGTGTGCCGAAATCGACGCTGTGTTGGAAAAGACCCGTGCGTCCATTGAAGAATACAAAAAGCTGAAGCAGGCGGTCATTACGCAGGCAGTCACCAGGGGCATCCGTGGGGATAGGCCGATGAAGGACAGCGGCATTGAATGGATTGGGGAAATTCCAGAATCTTGGGAGGTCTCGTCTGTACGATATATTGGACAGCTACAAAATGGAATATCAAAGGGTGGAGAGTTCTTCGGAAAAGGATTCCCCTTTGTGAGTTACGGGGATGTTTATAAAAACTACGAATTACCACATTCGATCTCTGGCTTGATAGACACAACCGAAGATGAGAGAGCCACATATTCGGTAGAATATGGTGATATTTTCTTTACGAGAACATCTGAAACGATTGAAGAAGTTGGTTTCTCGTGTGTGTGCAAAAGATCAATTCCCAATGCGACATTTGCTGGATTTATTATTCGTCTTAGACCATTTTGCGCCGATGAAAAAATACTCACCGACTATGCCAAGTATTACTTTCGCGGAGAACACATTCGGGCTTACTTAGTAAAAGAAATGAATCTTGTAACGAGAGCAAGTCTTGGGCAAACCCTCCTGAAAGGAATGTCGGTTATTGTACCGCCAAAATCAGTACAAAAGGAAATAGCAGAATATCTCGATGATAAATGCGCTGATATTGATGCTTTGGTTGCAAAGAAACAGCAATACCTTACCGAAATCGAAAACTACAAGAAATCTCTGATTTACGAGTATGTGACGGGCGAAAAGGAGGTTG
>ENA-ORVG01004020-ORVG01004020.1-human-gut-metagenome-genome-assembly--contig:-NODE-4020-length-10569-cov-7.919726_pt1 | contig 10569 bp, 7 predicted proteins | sample MGYA00242091_ERZ509233 | MGnify/ENA primary metagenome ERZ509233 (study PRJEB26280, sample SAMEA2338840) | human gut metagenome | biome: human gut; feature: human-associated habitat; material: faeces... | reverse complement strand
GGCTGATCGTCTTCCCCACCGTTTTGAGATTCAGAAACCGTTTAAAAGAAAGTGAGCGTATACCCCCATGAAGCAGACGATTTTCAAGGGCTCCGGCGTGGCCATCATCACGCCGATGCTGGAGGACGGTTCCGTCAACTATCCGGTGTTGAAAGAACTGCTGGAGCAGCAGATCGCGGGCGGCACAGATGCAATCGTCATCTGCGGCACCACGGGCGAAGCCTCCGCGCTGAACGACACGGAACATCTGGATGTGATAGAATTTGCCTGTGCGACGGTGAACCGTCGTCTGCCGGTCATCGCCGGCACAGGTTCCAATGATACGCGCCACGCCGTCGCCCTCTCCCGCGAGGCGAAAAGCCGCGGCGCAGACGCTTTGCTGCAGGTGACGCCCTATTACAACAAACCCTCGCAGGAGGGACTTTACCAGCATTTCCGCACCGTATCGGAGCATTCGCCCCTGCCCGTGATACTCTACAACATACCGGGCCGGTCGGGCGTGAACATGACCGCCGAGACCACGCTGCGGCTGGCGCGCGACATGAAGAACGTCATCGGCATCAAGGAGGCGTCGGGCGACATCGAGCAGATGCAGCGCATCCTCGACAACCGCCCCGAAGGGTTTCTGGTGCTGTCGGGCGACGACGGCATGACGCTCGACCTGATGCGCCGCGGCGGCGAAGGCGTGATTTCGGTGGCGGCGAACGTATTTCCCAAACGTTTCATGCAGTGCGTCGGTCATGCCAAGCAGGGCGATTTCGACCGCGCCGAAGAGGAGTACAGGGCGCTCGACGAAGCGGTGCACGCGCTCTTCGAGGAGGGGAATCCCGTGGGTGCGAAATGCGCGCTCTCGATGATGGGCAAAATCGGCCCCACGATGCGGCTGCCGCTGGTCGAGGGTTCGCAGGCGCTGCGCGAAAAGTTCAGCCGGCTGATTGCGGAATACGATTTGCGCTGATTCCGCGTTAGTGTCTAAAATACGGACTAAAACACGGATATGAAAAACTTACTGCTGTTACTGCTTCTGCTTCCGGCGCTGGCCGCGGCGAAGGTTCCCGACGAGGAGGATATTCAGAACAAGACGATGGACGCCGAGTCGCCGTTCTACTATCCGTCGCTGATGATGCGCTACAACGCCGGCGACGAAACGCTGACCGACGAGGATTACCACTACCTCTATTACGGCTACGCCTATCAGGAGAGCTACAAACCGCTGGACTCGAATCCCGATCTGGACAAGCTGCTGTTGATGGCTTCGGGACTCGATCCCGACAAACCGGCCGTCGAGACGCTCGAAGCAATGCTCTACACGGGCGAGGATGCGCTGGCCCGCGATCCGTTCAGCCCCAAGATCCTCAACCTGATGGCCTACGCCCACGGCGCGCTGGGCAACAAACTGCAGGAAAAGATGTACTACAACCGGATGCAGGGCGTCATCCGGGCGATCCGGGAGTCGGGAGACGCGCTGACGCAGAAAACGCCGCGCCATATCCTGATGTTCGACCACGCGCTCGACGTGATGGCCACCGAAGGGCTTTCGTACGACAAGAGCCGCATCATCAGCCGAACGGTGGAGTTCATCCCGCTGACCGTACCCTACACGGTGGAGGGCAAGAAGCGCAAGGGACTCTACTACGACTTCGGACGCATATACTGGAACAAACCCGAAGGTTATACCTATAAACGCGACCGCACATGGCAGTTCAACAACCTCAAACCCCGTACGTACAAATAATCCGGCGCGCATTGTGCCTGCTGCTGGCGCTGGCGGTTTTCACCGGCTGCGAAAAGGAGCGGGAGCCGGCGGAAATAACGAGCTCACAGGAAGAAGCGGTGCTGCGCAGCACGGCCGGATCGGCAGCGGCGTTCACCGTGACGGCGACCGGACCGTGGACGCTGACCACCACGGGCGGCGGATTCGGCATCTCCCCGGCCGCAGGCGGCCGGGGAGAGACGACGGTAACGGTGACGGCGTCGGACGGGAATCCGGGCCGCAGCCGCGTCAAGCTGGGAACGGTCGCGCTGACTCTGAACGCAGGAGGCGCGCAGTGCAGCGTCACCGTGTCGCAGAGTCCGGCGACGGCGACGCAGACCATGCTGCTCTACATGCCGGGACGGGATTTGCTGAAATTCTACAAGCAGAATATCGACGGCGTCCTGAAAGCCGTCGATGCGAACGTTCCGGGCGACGGCCGCGTATTGGTCTGCTATCAGCCCAACGCGCACTCGCAGGCCGAAATGTACGAGGCGTATTTCAACGCCGAAAAGCAGGCGGCCGCATTCGCGCTGCTGAAAAGCTACGACGATTTCGCGGCGGCCGATCCCGCATGCGTACAGCGCATGCTGGCCGACGTGGAGGCATTCGCCCCGGCGCAGCATTACGGGATCATCGTCGGCTGTCACGGCAAGGCGTGGGTGCCCGCGAATCAGGGAGCGCTCAGCTACTCGGCCCGGATGTCGAAGGAGCTGGAGGATTTATGGACCCCGGCGCCGGGGGCGCTGACGACCCGTTCGTTCGGCGACACGGGACGGTCGATCGACATTACGGACTTCGCAGCGGCGGTCAAGGCCCAGAATTACAGGACCGACTACCTGCTTTTCGACGCCTGCTTCATGGCCAATATCGAGACGCTTTACGACCTGCGCGAATGCACGGACTACGTGATTGCCGCGCCCTGCGAAATCATAGGACAGGGATTCCCCTACGACCGGGCGATGCCGTGGTTCTTCACCGACGGCGGCAAAGGACGCGATCTGACAAAGGTATGCGAAGCATTCTGGAACTTCTACATGAACGACGCGACGACCCAATCGGGCTGCATTTCGCTGGCCGTGATGTCGGAAATGGAGGGCATGAAGGAGGTCATGCGGCGCATCAACGCCGCGCCGAAAAAGTCTTATGCCGAAGAGCTGCAAAGCTACGAGGGAATGTCTTCGCACATATTCTACGATCTGGGCCACTGGGTCGAACTGGCCTGCGGCGACGCGAAGCTGAAAGAGGATTTCAAAGCGCAGCTGGACAAGGCGTTTCCCAAAGCCGCACGGCTCAGCACACCGGGATTCTACTCGGCGTACAACGGCCGGATGAACCCCGTCGCCTACTATTCGGGGGTGTCGTTCAGCGAACCGTCGGACAAATACGTCGAGGAGAACAAGCAGACGAGCTGGTACCGGGACACGCATTGAATGAAAAAGGGTGATTCTTGCGAATCACCCTTTTTCGTTATTCGTACTGGCCGGACTTGAGCCGTTCGACCTCCTCGCGGGAGAGGAAACGCCATGCACCGCGCTTGAGGTTCTTTTTCGTCAGACCCGCATAGTAGACGCGGTCGAGCTTGGTGACGGTATAGCCGAGGAACTCGAAAATACGGCGCACGATGCGGTTGCGGCCCGAATGGATCTCGATGCCGACCTCCTGCTTGTTGTCCTTGACATAGGAAATCTCATCGGCGAAAATCTCGCCGTCTTCGAGCGTAATGCCCTCGGCGATGCGGTCCATGTCGGCGCGCGTCAGGGGTTTGTCGAGCGACACCTGATAGATTTTCTTCTTCCGGAAGGCCGGATGGGTGAGCTGCTTGGTCAAATCGCCGTCGTTGGTGAACAGCAGCAGTCCGAGGCTGTTCTTGTCGAGACGCCCCACCGGGTAGATGCGTTCCGTGCAGGCGCCCTGCACCAGCTCCATGACGGTTTTGCCCGCATGCGGATCGTCGAGCGAAGTCACATAGCCCTTGGGCTTGTTGAGCACAAGATAGACCTTCTTTTCGCCCTGCACGCGGCTGTCGTTGAATTTCACCTCGTCGGTGGGAAGCACCTTGGTGCCCAGCTGGGTGACGATCTGGCCGTTGACCGTGACCAGGCCCGCGGTGATGAAATCGTCGGCCTCGCGGCGCGAGCAGAGGCCCGACTGCGCGAGAAAACGGTTCAGGCGCATTTCGCCGACCTGCTTTTCGGGCGTGAATTTCGGGTAGGACGCCGGTTTGTCGTCGTGCTTCCTCGGCCCCGGCTTATAGGGTTTGTCGCCGAATTTACGGTCGCCGTATTTCTTATCCCCGAACTTGCGTTCGCCGTAGGCGGGCTTGTCACCGTACTGGCGGCGCGGTTTGTCGCCGTCGCGGTGCTCGTAACGGGGTTTATCGCCGGACTTACGCTCGCCGTAAGCCGGTTTGTCGCCGAACTGGCGGCGCGGTTTGTCGAATGCAGGGCGGTTGTCTGCCGTGAAATGGGGATTGTAGGAGGCCCGCTCACGGGGCCCCTCGCTGGACGGTTGCTCCGAATCGGCAGCATCACGCTGTAAACGCGGGCGACGCTCGACACGCTCCGCCGTAGCAGTCACGGTACGCTGGCGCTTGTCGCGTCCGAAACGCGAAAGTACCGTGGTCGAGTCGTTTTTGTTGTCTTTCATACGTATTTGAATGAGTTTGTGGGGCAAAGGTAATCCATTTTTCCGGATTACGGCATATTGCTGACCCGATTTGGCGATAAAAGACAGGGGCCGTTACAAATTCGCCGCTTTTGCCTTATCTTTGCACCCGTAAACGACGTCCGGCAGGGGTTGCCGGACATCCCCGCCCCGCACCTATGAACATGAACCGCGAAATACTGCGCATCGCGCTCCCGAATACCGTTTCGAACATCACCGTGCCGCTGATGGGAATCGTGTCGACGGCCATCGCCGGGCACTGGGGCGCGGATTCGGCGGCGACGATCGGCGCACTGGCCATCGGGGTGTCGATCTTCAACTTCATCTACTGGAACTGCTCGTTCGTGCGCATGGGAACCAGCGGACTCACGGCACAGGCGTTCGGCGCAGGGAATTTCCACGAATGCACCAACATGCTCGTAAGGGCGATGGTCGTGGCGGCAGGCATGGGATTGCTGATGCTCGCCCTGCAATACCCGCTGGGCGAGCTGGCCCTGTGGGGACTGAACGGCAACGAAATGACGCGCGAATATTTCTACGCCCGCATCTGGGCCGTGCCGGCGGGCATCCTCCTGTTCGGGTTCAACGGCTGGTTCACGGGTATGCAGAATGCCATGATACCGATGTTCACGGCTATTTCGGTCAACGCGGTGCATGTCTTGTGCAGCCTTTGGTTCGCCTTCGGCATGGACATGGGGATCGTCGGCATCGCCTACGCCTCGGTGATCGCACAGTGGACGGGCGTGGGACTTTCGCTGCTGCTGCTCATGCTGCGCTACCGCAAGGTGCTGACGGGCATCGACTGGGCCGAGGTATTCGACATGAAACCGCTCAAAACCTTCTTCATCGTCAACCGCGACATCATGCTGCGTACGCTCTGCATCGTGGCGGTCTACACCTTCTTCACGGGGGCTTCGGCCCGCATGGAAGACCCGGTGCTGCTGGCCGTGAACACCCTGCTGTTGCAGCTCTTCACGCTCTTCTCGTACATGAACGACGGCTTCGCATATGCCGCCGAAGCGCTGACCGGACGGTTCATCGGCGCCCGGGACGTAAAGGCGCTGCGCGACTGCCTGCGGCGCTGCATCGCATGGGGCACGGCCGTGTCGGTACTGTTCGTGGGAATCTACATCGTCTGGTGGCGCGACCTGGTGGGGCTGTTCATCGACGATTCGGCCGCAAACGCCGCGACGATCGTGGAGGTCGCCGGACGGTATATCGTATGGATCATCCTGATCCCCGTAGCCAGCGCCATGCCCTTCATCATGGACGGCATCATGGTGGGCGCCACGCAGACGCGCGTCATGCGCAACTCGATGTTCTGGGCTACGGCAGCCTATTTCGGCATCTTCTATATCGGGCATACGCTCATAGGCAACAACGCCCTGTGGCTGGCCTTCACGCTGTATATGTTCCTGCGCGGCGTACTGCAATACTTCATGACGCACAGCCTGCGGACGATCTACCGCAAAGCCGGCGCATAAGGGAGGAACGGTGAATCCCCGGGCAGGGAGAGGCCGGAACGGCCCGGGAGAGGCAACGTCCGGCACCTGAAAGGTTTCCTGCGATAACAGGCCGCATATTCGGGGGAAATCACTAAATTAGCGGGACGGGATCCAAACACCAGGCCATGACCTTATCCGAAACGACGCTCTACATCAAATACATCCGGCTGAAAGAGACCGGAGATTTGCCGCACGAATACCCCTATACGGTGCCCGCGCTGGCGGGGTTCAGCGGATTGCGGTTCCGCCGCCCGGTGACGTTCATCGTGGGCGAGAACGGCATGGGCAAATCGACGCTGCTGGAAGCCATCGCCGTAAAAGCGGGATTCAATGCCGAGGGCGGGTCGAAGAACTTTCGGTTCGCAACGCGCGAGACTCATTCCCCGCTATACGGGAACCTCGTGCTCGGACGCGGGTTGCAGCCGCGCGACGGCTATTTCCTGCGTGCCGAGAGTTTCTACAACGTCGCCACCGAGGTCGACCAGATAGCCGACGGCATACACCGCTATTACGGCGACAAGTCGCTCCACAGGCAGTCGCACGGCGAAAGTTTCCTGAGCCTGCTCGAACACAGGCTCCGCGGGAACGGGCTCTATATCTTCGACGAGCCCGAGGCCGCCCTCTCGCCGTCGCGGCAGATGTATATGCTGTGCCGGATAAAACAGCTCGTGGAAAGCGGATCGCAGTTCATCGTCAGCACCCACTCGCCTATCGTCATGGCCTACCCCGGCGCCGACATCTACGAGATCGCGGACAACGGGCTGCAACTCACCGAACTGGAGCAAACGCCGCATTACCTGCTGATGAAACGCTTTTGCCTCGACCACGAAGGTATGCTCCGGCAGTTGGGGTTCGGCATCCCGGAATCTTGAAGCGCGGGTCGCGCCACAGGCCGAATGTCCCGGAGATCGGCACAACCGCACAGGCATTTCGCACGGATGCCGCACAGGATTTGCACGGACGTCTCGCACGGATATTACCCTACGAATTCGACGGCACGGACATCACGACAGGCACATCGGCGCATGAAAAATCCCGGCTCCGAAACGCGGAGCCGGGATTCCTGTAAGCGCAGGGCGGCAGCGCCGCCCCCGCAGAGAATTACTCTTCGCCTTTGGCTTCCTTGAGCAGGGTATTGTACTTGTTGTACTTGTCCATCATACCCTCCTCGTCGCGCAGGCGGAAGCAGATCGACTTGAGGAAGTCGAGCGTGTTGACGTCGTCCTTCTTCAGCTCGTATGCCTTTTCGAACCAGGGCACCGCCTCCATATAGACCGCATTCACCTCCTTCAGGTCGGTATCGTAGGCAGTCTGGCTGCTGTACTGCTTCTCGTTCATCACCTTGTTCATCTCGTCGGCCTTGATCGTGTAGAACACGCCCAGGTAATAATTGCCTTCGAACAGGTCGGGCTTCAGCTCCACGACCTTCTTGAACGATGCGATGCTCTCGTCGTAGTTTTTCAACGCATAGAAGATACGGCCGCGGCCGAACCAGAGGTCTACGTTCTCGGGGTTGTCGGCAATGGCCGAGTCGATCAGCGTTACCAGGTCGGCAGGGTCGCCCACGCCCTCTTCGGCCGTGTAAAGCTGCATCAGGCCGTCGAGGATACGCTCGTTCTTCGGGAATTTCCCGATACCCGTGATCAGGGCGTCCTTGGCCAGCATGACGTTGTCCTGGCTGACGTTCTTCAGGCCGTAATAACAGTGGAAGAGGTAGTAGTAGATGTTACCCTCCTCGTCGGTATACCCCAGGTCGATCGCTTTCTTGAGGTACTCGGCACCCTGTCCGAACGACGAGGGGTGCGCCGAACCGTCCACTGTGCGCAGGTAACCGGCATAGTAGAGCAGCGCGGGATCTGCGGCTGCGCCGTAAGCGGGGCTCGACTGTGCCCGGAAAGCCGTGGCATAGGCATCGGCGGCGGCAACGTACTCGCCCGTGTCGATACCCGTGTTACCAACCTGCGAACAGAAATCGCTGATCTGCTGCAACCCGTCCTTCGCCTTCGCAGCGCTCTTGGGGTCGATCTCGTAAGCCTTGTTGTAAGCCTCGATGGCCATGGCGGGAGCCTCTTTCAGCACCCAGTCGGTCTGCGTCCAGGTAACGACCTTGCCGTCCTTGATGTAGGCGATGAAATAGGGGTACTCCCACGCTTCGTAGGGAACGTTGAGAAGCGTCACCTGCTTGGTGGCCGAAGGTTCGCCCACGGCCAGCTTCAGCATCGCGGCGTCCATGTTGACGAAGAGGCTCTTCGTCGGTTCCACGGCAGCCTCGTACAATGCTTTGCCACGGTTGATCCACGTGGAGGCCTTGGCGTTCTTCTTCGCGTCGGCGATGTCGGCGTCGCTCTTCTCGATCTTGGTGAGGAGCCCGCTCTTGTTGACTTTCTGCGCCTGCACGGCAGGGATAGCCACGAGCAGCGCCGCGAAAGCCGTCAAAAATGTTTTCTTCATAACAAAATTTAATTTAAAGTTTTCAAATTCATTTCATCTATTCCTCGGCCGGCTGTCCTGCTTCGGGCGTTGCGCCCCCGTTTTCAGCAGCCTCCGCGGACTGTACTTCTTCTTCATCGCCGGCAGCAGGCACGGCCATCACCGAGGCAATGGCATCGCCGTCGCGCAGGTTGATGATACGCACGCCCTGCGTGGCACGACCCGCCAGGCGGATCTGCGACACGGCCGTACGTATGGTAAGTCCCGAACGGTTGATAATCATCAGGTCGTTGTCGTCCGTAACGGCCTGTATGGAGATAAGTTTACCGGTTTTCTCCGTCACGTTGATCGTCTTCACACCCTTACCGCCGCGGTTGGTGATGCGGTATTCGTCGAGGTCGGTACGCTTGCCGTAACCGTTTTCGCTCAGCACCAGCACGTCCTGCGTCGAATCGGGTTCCACACAGATCATGCCGACCACCTCGTCGGACTCCTCGATCGAGATGCCGCGCACACCGGCGCCGACACGCCCGATCGGGCGCACCGTCGACTCGTTGAAGCGGATGGCCTTGCCTTCGCGGGCCGCAATCATCACTTCGGCGTTGCCGCTGGTGAGCTTGGCCTCGATCAGCTGGTCGCCCTCGCGGATGACGATGGCGTTCACGCCGTTCTGGCGCGGGCGCGAGTAGGCTTCGAGCTTCGTCTTCTTGATCGTACCGTCCTTGGTACACATGATGATGAAGTTGTTGTTCACATACTCGGCGTCGTTCAGGCGCTTGACGTTGATATAGGCGCGAACCTTGTCGTCGGGTTCGATCTGGATGACGTTCTGGATGGCGCGTCCCTTCGAGGAGCGTGCGCCCTCGGGGATCTCGTAGACCTTGAGCCAGTAGCAGCGCCCCTTCTCGGTGAAGAAGAGCATCGTATTGTGCATCGAAGCCACGTAGATATGCTCGATGAAGTCCTCGTCGCGCGTAGCACTGCCCTTGGCGCCGACGCCGCCGCGGTTCTGCGTGCGGTATTCGGCCAGCGGGGTGCGCTTGATGTAGCCCATGTGCGAGATGGTGATGACCATGTCGTCGTCGGCATAGAAATCCTCGGGGTTGAACTCCTCGGAGGCATAGACGATCTCCGAACGGCGCTCGTCGCCGTATTTTTCCTTGATTTCGAGCAGTTCGTCCTTGATGATCTGCATCTGCATGCCGACATTCTCCAGCACGTCCTTCAGGTGGGCGATCAGCTTGGTAAGATCGTCGCGCTCGGCGGTCAGTTTGCCGTACTCCAGCCCCGTCAGGGCGCGCAGGCGCATCTCGATGATGGCCGAAGCCTGGATGTCGCTCAGCTCGAAACGCTCGATCATGGCCTGCTTGGCAGCGTCGGGCGTCTGCGACGAGCGGATGATGTGCACGATCTCGTCGATGTTGTCCTGTGCGATCAAGAGACCCAGCACGATATGCAGGCGCTCCTCGGCCTTGCGCAGGTCGTAGCGCGTGCGGCGCACCACCACGTCGTGGCGGTGGTTGACGAAGTGCATGACCAGGTCGCGCATCGGCAGCAGCTGCGGACGTCCGTTCACCAGCGCGATATTGTTCACTGCAAACGAGGTTTGCAGCGGCGTATTCTTATAAAGGGTGTTGAGCACGACGCTCGCCACGGCGTCGTGTTTGAGGATGATGATGATCCGCAGGCCGTCACGGTCGGACTCGTCGTTGATGTAGGAGATGCCGTCGATCTTCTTCTCGTTGATCATGTCGGCGATCTTCTTGATCATCTCGGCCTTGTTGATCATGTAGGGGATTTCGGTGATGACGATGCACTCGCGGCCGCTGGGGGTATGCTCGATGTCGGTCTTGGCGCGCATCATGACGCGGCCGCGGCCCGTAAGCATGGCCTCCCGAACACCCTCGTAGCCGTAGATGATACCGCCCGTGGGGAAATCGGGGCCCTTGATATACTGGAGCATCTCCTCACCCGTGATTTCGGGGTTGTCGATATAGGCGCAGCAGGCGTCGACCACTTCGCAGAGGTTATGCGGGGCCATGTTGGTGGCCATACCTACGGCGATACCGCTGGCGCCGTTGACGATCAGCAGCGGGATCTTGGTGGGCAGCACCGTGGGTTCGGGGATCGTATCGTCGAAGTTGAGCGTCCAGTCGACGGTCTCCTTGTCGATGTCGGCCATCACCTCGTCGGTGATCTTCTTCATGCGGGCCT
>ENA-ORVG01004017-ORVG01004017.1-human-gut-metagenome-genome-assembly--contig:-NODE-4017-length-10574-cov-2.312862_pt1 | contig 10574 bp, 7 predicted proteins | sample MGYA00242091_ERZ509233 | MGnify/ENA primary metagenome ERZ509233 (study PRJEB26280, sample SAMEA2338840) | human gut metagenome | biome: human gut; feature: human-associated habitat; material: faeces... | reverse complement strand
GTTTTTTCTTTCGAATAAGGATTAAATCCATATTTATGTCAAAGTCATCGCTCTCAAGTAACTGATGCAGTTCATCTAGAAAAGCAGCTACTTCTCTTTTTTTCGATTGATAGCTAAGAAATATACTAATCACCCCCAACGCATATACTATCAATTGATAGTATATATACTAATTGATAGTTTGTCAAGATTAAAATGTAATCAGCATCTTCTCTTCACCCAAAATATACTTTCATCACTTGGGTATACTCTGCTCTACACAGAGTCGGCCATATCCTGCTGCCACATCCGGATAATCCGTGATCCCCGGCAGCGGTTTGGCACCGCGCATCAGATAAGCCTTTCCCTTTTCGCCATACAATTCCACATCATTGCCACGAACAATTCCCCACTCCATTAATAATGCCGCTGCGCCTGTCACAAATGGGGCGGCAATCGACGTACCCGTGCGTCTTGCATATCCCCCGCCGGGAGCAGCCGTCAGGATATCTACACCCGGGGCTACAAGTGTCGGTGCAGCCTGCCCGGAAGCTGTAAATCCTCTCCCCGAAAATGGAGCAACTGCCATCGTGTCTGTCTGATACGCCCCCACAGAAACAATACGATCTGCTGTTGCAGGAATTGTCAACGTGGTATTCGTGACTGGCATTAAAAATCCGGTCTGACTGCCGCTTGCCTCTATCCCGGACATCCACAAATTACATACTCCCTCTCGAATTTCTCGCGGATACAGAACAATGCTCCATATACCGGCAGGCAGGGTAACTCCCTCCCCGGCAGTCCATTCCATATATATTTCCTGTGAAATCGTATACGGTGTCGGCGTGCCATGTACAATAGATAATGTACTGTCACCACCTAACATATACCGCACACCGGTACCTTCCTCCGGCATCCGGAACCGCTCCCCGGATGGTGAAACCACATATAATTCCAAACGATCGACATAGGATTTCCACAATTGAATCGTAAGTGCCCTCTCTCCTTCTGCTAAAGCAAATTCTACTTCTGTAGAATTATCTAGATTCATTCTTGAGCCATCGAACCCGCCATTTCCGTATATCCGGAAATCCCCCTTGGGCAGCGTCACCTGTGTGTGGTGCCTTGCATTTCCCTCATTACCTGCTGCCACAACGATCATATTTTTCCAAACACCATTCAATTCAGAAATATAGTTTTCAAACAAAGACCGGCCGTCGTGAGGACCATAATTATTGCCAAAACTTAAGTTGACTGCGATCGGCTGCTGCAGCCTGATCGCCTTACGCAAAACATAATCTAAGCCCTCCATCACTTCTGTCGTTCTCGGAAATCCATCGTCCCTTCCGGCCAGTTTTACGATGATCAGATCACTTTCTGTAGCTATGCCGCGATTCCGCCGACTGACAGAGCCTCTTCCATTCCCCGCCGCCACACCTGCAACTGCTGTTCCATGTCCCAGGACACGATCATCAACAGCCACGATCTCCCACCGGCTCTCTTCCGGCATCCGCAATGCCTTATCAAAGTCTTCCGCTGTATATTCTACTCCGATTGAAAACCCTTCCGGGGCGCGCCCTTCCTGCTCCTCGGATTGATCCCAGCAAAATGCGATCCGGCTCGTTCCATCGTCGCGTATAAAATCCGGATGGCTATAATCAATTCCTGAATCAATAATACCGACCAGCACACCTTTTCCCTGCAATCCCTCCACATTTTGATCCGGTAATGTCGCCGATGACAGACAGGAAACACGCCGTCCCTGCTCCAGATCAAAATAAAGACGTTTTGGCAGCTCGATATATTCTACCTCAGGAAGGGCACGTAATGTCTCAAGCTGTCCATCCGGAATCGTAACCACGCTATATTCATTAAATAGTTCTACAGTTGTAGCCCCCGGGATCTCCCGTTCTACGCTTTGCGCCAATGCCCCTTCATAACGTACGATAACAGTCTGCATAACCCATTCCTCCTTTTACCTTACCTTATGTGCGTCGGCATCGCTAGGGACGATCTAAAAACTGCATTGAAACAATATCAGACATCGATATAATGCGTTCATCCGCTAGCACAAGCTGTCGTTCATATTCTTTTATCTTTTTTACGGTGCTCTGTACGGTTACATATTTGCCGCCTTCTTTTCTGTCATCCGGGACAAAATACGTTAGCGAGATCCACGGCTGCTCTGCAAAGCGTTCTAACAGCTCGTGATACCGCTCATTGAGCAATCTGGTGCTCTCCTCATCCATTTCGTGCCGTCTGTCTGTCAGCCGCGCTGTTTCCTGTATCGCCTCTTCATGTCCGGTCAATGCGGCAAACGGCGAAAACTGTGCAGCACGGTTGTCGACCGACATTGGCAGATGATTGGCAGATACCGGATGCTCCTGATACAAAATATCGCCATATTTTTTCATAACCTGCTCTTCGATCATCGATGCAAATTCCTGCGAAAATTCATTTTGTGCTAAAAGGTCAAGCACGATGTCCTCCAATCTGGCGGTTTCGGTCCTTTGCCGTTGCCCCCTCCTCAAAATTCATTCCACGCAATACTGCATTCTTGCCATATTTCTTCTTGATCTTAAGCAATGCTTCCTGCATATTACGCTCTTTTTGTTTGGCTTCTGAGTCCTGCTGCTGTTTGACTTCCTGCGCCTCATAATCCTCAAACAAACTCATCTGTATGCATTCCTGTTTGGGGATATCTGCCTCATCAATTACCTTTGCTGCAACGACCGTAATACGACGAACTAGCAGCTTCGGATCTACGATCCGGTCATACAGACCGCTCACAGCCTCCATGATCTCCCGGGTTGAAGAAGTCTTCTGCGGCAGATTAACAGTGCCATGAGCATGTTTGGGCACTTTGCGGCCATATCGATCTGTTGTCACACTACCGCCGTACTTTATCTTCTGATCACGCAGATTATCAATATCATATCCTATCGTTAATACCATCTGATCGGTCACCAGACGCTTATCTACAAGCTCCAGCACGAGCAGATCCGTCATCTCCCGCACCACTAGCTTTGCCTTGTCAAAATCATACGGTTCCTGCAAAACCTGTCCCGAACTGATACTGTTCGTCGATGGCTTATACGCCTTTACCTGTGCGATCGTACACGGTTCATATCCCCACGCATGATCGATCAACAGCTCTGCATTGACTCCAAACATTTTGTATAATAAATCTTCGTTATAATAGTCTGTCCCCTTGCCTAATGAACACCTCGCAATATCTCCCATTGTATACAGGCCTTCCGCAGCCAGTTTCTTCGCATAACCGGCGCCAACGCGCCAAAAATCCGTGATCGGCTGATGCGACCACAACAACTTACGATACGAGATCTCATCCAGACTGGCGATCCGCACCCCATTCTCATCCGGAATGATATGTTTTGCCAAAATATCCATTGCGATCTTGCACAGATACATATTCGTTCCAATCCCCGCCGTTGCTGTGATCCCGGTGTTCTCCAATACATCTTGGATCATTTGCTGTGCGAGCTGTCTCGGTGTCTTTTGATACGTTTTCAAATAATGTGTTACATCCATAAAAACTTCATCAATGGAATATACATGTATATCTTCCGGGGCTACATATTTTAAATATATCTGATAAATTTTGGTACTGTATTCTAAATAATATGCCATTCGCGGAGGCGCCACAATGTAATCCAGTTCTAATTCCGGTGACTCACGAAGTTCCTCTGCCTGTGCAGATTTCCCGGTAAACTTATGACCCGGTGCCTGCCTTCTGCGCAAGGCATTCACCTCTTTGACGCGCTGCACCACTTCAAATAATCTGGCTCTGCCGGAAATGCCATGTGCTTTTAATGGCGGTGACACCGCAAGACAGATTGTCTTCTCTGTACGGCTCTTGTCAGCCACAACAAGATTGGTAGTCAATGGATTTAGTCCTCTCTCGACACATTCCACAGATGCATAAAAGGACTTAAGATCTATTGCAATATACGTTCGATTTGCCGCCATACCAAGCACCTCCGTTCCATTTCTCATTCTTGTTTATTGTAGCAGAAATTCCAATAAATGCACACTTTTTTGTCCTGCCACACTTCAATCTTCTGGATCATCTCCTCTAAGAGAATTCTCCGCAGGTCTTCCCTCTCCCACATAGTCCCATCGGTCCCCGGTGCGTGTGATAACGCGTCTGCCTCCGTTCCGATCCCCAAGATCATACGAGCCCAACCGCAAAAATCCGGATCATCTTTATATTCTTTACATAACTGCTCTCCACATAGTTGTAATAGGGTTTGAATATCGATTCGCTCGCTTTCTCCCTCACCGCAATGACGACAGCAAAGCATTTCAGGATGTCTCCGTCTGCGCACTAGAGCCCGTTGACAATGACCGCATTTCGTAATTCCATGGAAGATATGACGTTTCTTTGACGTTGTGGAATACTGACGCCCGGCAACTGCATGAAACAATTCTTCGGATACGATCGGCTCATGTCCGTTTTTACGGACACAATACTGTTCTTTTGGCACAACGACCGTGCGTCGGATCTGGTCAATATGATTTTCATAACGATGCCATACATGACAACCGGTGTAAACCGGATTATGCACAAGATACCATACTCTTGCAGCCTCCATACCTACTATTTTCCCCGCATTTTTGTAAGTCATTCCCTCCGCGATCTGCTCAAATAAAAACCGAAGGACTTTTGCTTCCTCCGGTTGTATTTTTAAGCTTCCGTTTACTTTTCGATATCCATATGGCACTTTAGCGGACACATAATCCCCTCTCTCGTTTTTAGCCCAAAGTGCACCTTTTACTTTCCTGGAAATATCATGACAATAATATTCATAAAACAGTTCTCGAAAGGAAATGTCCAGTCCTCCACAAAATCCGGCGGACTTATAGTCATCACTATCATATCCGTCTCCTAATGAAACCAATCGTACCTGATATTCCGGCATTACCTGTTCACGCAGTCTTGCCAATACTAAATATTCTCTGGATAAACGAGAAAAATCCTTGACCACTAGCACTTTCACACGTCCCATCAACACTGCTGCCAACAACCTTTCATATGCGGGCCGTCGTTGTGTCATTCCACTGTACCCCTCGTCTTTATATTCAATTATCGTATATTTATTCGTTGGATTGCATTTATTATCTGTCAAATAACTTTTTTGTGGAACATTTTCCTCTTCCTGTAGAAATTGTTGGTCATGCAGCCAATTTAAGATCATTTTTTTCTGATGCTCAATACTGCATTCTTTTGAACCGGTTCGATCCTGTTTAGAAATGCGCAAATACATCGCAATCTGTCTGTCTCCTGCATCCAAATTTTCCATCTCTATTCATCCATATACGGCAGCTCGATCATGACGGTTACACTCGTACCATGCTGAATATCCGTTTCTACATCAATACTGCCCCGCATCATTTTTACTATACTATTCACGATTTTTAATCCTAGACCACATCCCGGAATATGCGCCTTTTTCACACGTTCCGAGCGGCAGAACGGTTCGTACAGATATTCCATAAATTCAGGCTCTATCCCCATTCCGTTATCCTTTACTTCCATAACGTAACAGGATTTCCCCTCCTGTGCCGCACGTTCTGTCAGGGTAACAGTGATCATTCCCTGCTCCGGGGTGAATTTCACGCTATTCTCCATCAGATACTGCAATATCTGCTGTATTCTTCCCCTGTCACCAACAACTTTTTTATGTACCAGTCCGTCACTTATGATCTTGACCTGCTGTCGTTTCGCCGTACTTTCCGGCTGTAATTGTGCAGCAACATATTCTATCATTTCTGTCATATCAAACAATTGATCTGCCAATGTTACTTTGCCGAGTTCGATCTGGCTCATATCCAATACTTTGTCCAATATATTCAATAATTCATCGCCGTAGTCTGCAATCTTTTCCAAATATTGTTCCAGTTTATCCGGTTCCTCCAAATGAATATACATAAGAGATAACATCCCCGCTATTGCATTCATAGGCGTCCTGATTTCGTGGGAAATATTCGCATATAATTCACTTTTGAAACGTTCTGTCAACATCTGCTTGGAAATATCATTGACGATGCAGGCACAGTATCCAAGGCCTGCAGAAAAACATTGCACACGAATATATCTGCCATATTCTTCTGAAATATCCTCTATCTCACTTTTATGATTTTCATACGCTGCATTATAAAATATACGCAGCCACCGCGGATTCATATTTTGAAATAGCATAGGACACTGTTCTTCTATTGTTCGTCCCTCTTCAACACGAACCAGATTCATCAAAGCTTGATTGAAAAATACCGGAGTATATGAGAAAGGCTTTCCACCTTCATCCAGATCAACACGGACAATGCAGAAAGCCTGACTGCTGTTGGCAAAAATATTAATATCAAATTCTTGCACTGAGTGTCCTCCTTTATTGATCCATGTATTAATGATCATCTATTTCATTAGGATACTCTGTGACAAGGATAAAGTCAACAACCCGTTGCAAATAATCCATTTTATTCGACATTTTTCAACGCTTCGTCCATTGGGATCTTCTGTATCTTATGATATTGTGTCGCTGCAACAACTGCATAAGAAACCATAATCATAACAAACATTTTCGGATAAATATCCGGTGAATAATATAAGGTAAGCCAGCCGTTAAATTCCATCATGATTGCTTTATAGATCACGGTCATAAATAACGTTGCTATGGCAAAACCAACCAGAGTACTGAGAGCTACGACCCAGCTGGTCGCTAACAGGTACAGCCTTGCGATCTCCTTATTTTCATAACCGAGAATTTTAACCATCGAAATGGACGTGGTATTCCGTTCCAAGATCAATTTGGTGAGCAGATAGATCAGGAGCACTGCCAACAGTACCGCAAATACATTGATCATTTGAAACATAGATCCCATGGAAACATCCAACTGTCTGGATAACTTTGTCATATCGTCAACAGTAATGCAGCTATCCACATATTTTTCGTCAATATCCGTCAATTTGCGATTCGACAAATACCCGGTAAAATATTTACTTTCTTCCGGTGTGGAAAGCTGCGCCAACAGCACTTCCGGATAACTCATCGCAAGCTGCATCATATCCACTTCTTCATCAAACGTATCACGGTACTTGTCAATATCCATAAATACGGACAGACCCGCTGCGTAGGCAACGGTTTCCTTTACACGGAAACGATACTTTTTACCGGAATATTCATCCTGCAATTGTAAGGTATCTCCCTTTTTCACACCGTATTTTTCCGCAAAACTATCCGAGATCATAACTCCATCTTCGGGCAGTCTATGCTTAAAGTATTTGCTGTTTTGTTCTAATCCCATAATGCTGATCGACTCATCTTTGGAACCTTTATATATCAGAGAGGTCATGCAATATTTTTCTGCCTGATCATCTGAAGTCCGTACGGGCGCTTTCAAAACATATTGATAATCCGCAAGCATTCCGTTTACCACTTCATTTTTGTAATGAGACAATAGCGGAATCATCATCATACCAAACAACAGCAGAAGACTGGCAAATAACATTCCGGCAAACAACGTAATGTAACTGGAACGGTTTTGTGTGATCACACGAATACGGAAACGGTTAAAAAACGACCACTTCGGCAAACGCATCGCTTTCTTTTTCTTTTTGCGGTCAAGGTCTCGGCGCAGGAAACGCAACGGAGATAATTGCAATTTACTCTGCAGTGACAGCACGTTCACGATCAGCATAATAATCAGCGGAACCACTGTCGTGATAACGAACGCCTTTGCATTCCAAATCGTCACATAAGTCGGCAGACTGTAACTGCCGTAATACATATCTGCTACTATGCCCTTAAAATACGTGTATCCAAGTACATTTCCAAGTGCACAGGCAAGAAACGTGACAGTCATCGGAACCGCTAAGTAATGACGCATCAGTTCTCCTTTGGTGTATCCGGAGGCGCGTAATGTACCGATGACTGCGGACTCCCGTGTGATCGTATGACGGATCGTTACCGAAAAGACGAACGCCATAATAGCGATCAGTATATACAATAACGCGATCATCATTCCCATATCACCACCGATATCATCACTTGCAAAATGAATCGCCTGATTAGCGTATGCCGGTAATGCTAAGGAAATCGTAACACCTGCCTGAAATGTTTTTTCGGCCAATGCATTAATAAAATCTTCCGACTGTTTCTGCTCCTGTTTCTTATCTTTTGGTGTCGTATTATATTTCCAGTCATACTGATAATTTTCATGCTCTTTAGCGAGAGAATCATAGCCTTGCTTTGTCATAACCGCCACACCAAACTTGGTCGCGTCAAACATCATATCACTGTTATCCGAAAAAAGAGCACTATAATCCGACAAGGCAACATAGCCGCTTACTTTCTTTTTACTGTTACCAATGCAGATCGTGTCTCCAACGGCAATATCATTATTATCTGCATACATGCGGTCTACAGCGATCTCAGCCTTACCCTTTGGCATACTTCCCTTCATCACGCAGATAAGATTGACCTTCTCCCGCTCTGCAAACACGCGAATCGATCCGTCACTCTTCCCATCATTATCCGTATCGACAGCTTCTTCCTTATAGAAATCCTTGTATATTTTGACATCTTCCTGTTCCAATTTGCGCTGCAAAGATGCTGAGATCTCATCCTTTACAACAAAATGTCCATCTTCAATATTATATTTGTCATAACTTTCGTCACTTGCCTGCAGCATACTGCTGTTTGCCACAAAGTACCCGGATGTGAATCCAATCGTCATTATCATAAACAGGAAAATTACCATATATTTTCCCATTTCTCCTTTAAGCTCTCTTGGCAAACGCCTGTTTAATGGATTTTTCATCTCGTCCCACCTCTCTTACCAATCAAGCTCTTCTGCCGGTATCTTTATTTCGTTATGATAATCCTTGCGGATCTGCCCATCTTTAAAACGGATCACACGGTCTGCCATCTGCTTGATCGCATCGTTATGAGTAACCATAATGATCGTATTGCCGTATTTCTGATTGACGTCCTCTAATAATTTGAGGATTTCCTTAGACGTTTTATAATCAAGGGCACCTGTCGGCTCATCACAAAGAAGAATATCCGGGTTTTTCACAATTGCTCGGCCAATTGCCGTTCTCTGCTGCTGACCACCGGAAAGCTGATTTGGCAGTTTATAGCGGTGCTCATACAGTCCCAGTGTATGTAAAAGATCATCAATATCCAAAGGATCATCAGACAAATAAGCTCCTACTTCAATATTCTCTTTCACATTCAGATTGGCAATCAAATTATACATCTGAAATACATATCCAAGATGTGTTCTGCGGTACCTGGTTAATTCTTTTTCCCCTAAATCCTCCAATTTATCACCATGAATTGCAATATAGCCTGAATCGGCAGAATCAATTCCCCCAATAATGTTTAACAAAGTAGACTTTCCCGAACCGGATGGTCCTAACAATACACAGAACTCCCCTTTGGCAACGAAAAAATTCATTCCACGAAGTACCTCCTGTCTGGTTTCTCCGCTTCCGAAGCCTTTCTTTAAGTCCACAATCTCCAAAAACTTACTCTCCTGATTTGACATAATTACTCCTTTCATGCAACAATCTCTTTCTCAGTTAGACACTACTAACTATTATGACATATTTTGCTATTATTGCAAGCAGGTTATTGATAACATTTATCGTCAGAAATAGCAATAAAGGCTGTAAATATGTCAATTCATATTGACTATTTACAGCCTGTGTATTCCTTATTTTGTATTTACTTCAATAATTCTTTAAAGTTCTTAATATTCTCCAGAACATTGCCTTTAAATATTTTCGTACCGGCAACAAATATATTGGCCCCTGCCTTTTTAATCTCCTCAACATTCTGAAGATTGACGCCGCCATCAACTTCGATATCAACGGAAAGATTTCTCTCATCAATAATTGAGCGAAGCTTTGCAATCTTTGAAAATGTTCTTGTGACAATTTTTTGTCCACCATACCCCGGATATACTGTCATAACCAAAACCATGGATAACTTGTCCAAAAACGGAAGAACCACATCAATATCCGTATCCGGGCTAAGTGCCACCGCCGCTTTGGCACCACATCGACGTATCTCGTCAATTGTTGCTTCCAAGTCATCACAGGCTTCTGCATGAACCGTGATTCCATCCGCACCAATTCCCGCAAACCGCTCCACATGCTTAATCGGATTTACAATCATTAAATGCACATCAAAAAACAGGTCCGTACACTCACGAAGCCCTCTTACTATTGTTGTACCAAATGACAAGTTTGGTACAAACACCCCGTCCATTACATCAATATGAATATAGTCTGCTCCGGCGCTTTGCGCGGTCTTCACTTCCTGACCTAAACAAGTAATGTCCGCCGCCAGAATTGATGGTGACAATTTATATGTCATTTCTTATTCCTCCAATTCCCTCGTCGTTCGCATTCAGCAAGCTCGTTAAATATCTGCACGTAGTTCTCATAACGAGTCTCACCGATTTCACCTCGTCCCCTGGCCTCTTTTACCATACATCCAGGTTCATGAATGTGAGTACAACCCCAATATTTGCACTGCCCCTCATAGGGCAGAAACTCGGTAAAA
>ENA-ORVG01004013-ORVG01004013.1-human-gut-metagenome-genome-assembly--contig:-NODE-4013-length-10588-cov-3.238109_pt1 | contig 10588 bp, 6 predicted proteins | sample MGYA00242091_ERZ509233 | MGnify/ENA primary metagenome ERZ509233 (study PRJEB26280, sample SAMEA2338840) | human gut metagenome | biome: human gut; feature: human-associated habitat; material: faeces... | reverse complement strand
TGATCTCCTTGCTGAATCTTGCCATTCTTTTTTCTTATAAATTCAAGCAATTTAGATTCAATGTTTTCTCTGCGCCACTTATCAAGGTCTATCAGCATCACTCCAGAGTTAAACATAATATCATCTGGCTCCAAATCGATATTTTTCCTATACTGCTTACTAAAAGCATCTTTTAATGCAGCGATTGTTTTTCCTTTTATATCAAGATTCCAGAGTTCTGATATAGACTTGTTGATTATAATATCACAGTCCAGATACAGTACTCTATCAAGTTTAGCTGGAAGTACCGATGAAACAAAAAGTCTTGCATATTGAGATAATGAACCTCTGTCAAGATTGACATTCATTGACAATTCTTTACTGATATCAGTTGCCTTGATAAAAGAAAGATCACTCCGGCTATATTTTTTTGGGAGAGACTTTAGCTTTTTAATATTTTCATCTGATATTCCGCTATCAAGAACATAAACAATTATATCGTCGACGTCTTTGCTGTTTTCGTATAAAGAAACCAATGAAACGCCTAATATTTCTGCAAAATTATCATCTGTCGCATAAACAATGTGCGGAATATTAGCCATCCTATTTTCACTTCCTAAGATGAATTTTTAATTGTCGAAAAAATAGCTTCTGTAAAAAATGCAATTGAAAATGCTGATCAATCACTTGCAAAAGCAATTTTAAGCACATAACCACTTCTGCCATCTGCCTACACCTATATAAAACAATTATACCACACGCCCCCACAAGTGTCAAGCAAATCCCTCGACAAATACGCTCACAAACCGAAAAAATAACACCGAAAAATTAATTTTTTCTGTTCATATTGTCAATTTCCCGTCGGAATATCTGCCAATTTCGCAGGAATTCACGTTGCGGAGCGAAAAAGCAGCATTTTCTGCACCATCAAAAAAGCTCGATGGATCACCTTCCATCGGGTAAAAAATCATTTTAAATTCGGGTGATTTGTGCTTTCGGAGCGGAAACTCAGTCTTCCGCCGCCTGCTCTTCTGTCACCAGTGCTTTTCGCTTGATGCCAAGGTAGCAGCGCTTGGGGTTGGCATCGCTGCTTTTACGCTTGCGGCCGGACTTCAGTTGCAGCTCTGCTCTGACAGCCTTCGTAAAGGCATCGTAGTTCGGGAAGCAGTACGCGTAGCTCTCATCCAGGGCATATTCCTTGTAATCGGCGTACATATCCTCGGTGAAAATGTAGTCATCGTCGTTCTCGGTGCGTACATAACAAGCCGCAAAGAAGAAGTCCAGAGACTTGCTGGTGCTGCGGCTGACTGCCGTGGGCGGCACATAGCTGTCATAGCTTTCGCCCTCTTCGGAGTCGCTGAATTCGTAGTGGTTGTCCTTGAGCGCCTTGTACGCCAGAATCAGCTTTCTCACAATAGCTGCCTTTTCGTGCTCCAGCTTGTCCATCAGTACCTCAAAGGGCTCTGCATTGTCGGTCAGTCTGTGCTTGAACGGGATCACAAGCTTACGCATATCAAACGCCGCATCCGGCATCTTCGTGGTAATGTCATAGTTGGAGGCGTTGATGATGTGTGCACGGCTTTGGAACGGGACACTGCCGTTTTCGCCCTTAGAAAACAAAAAGTTCGTGTAGTTGATAAATTATCTGGTGCTATTGATGATGCACTTAAAACAATCAGTGTATCAGACTGCATTGGGCGGTTTTACTCTTGCGGCTATATACACCTTTTGTCAATCTTTTGTGTAAATGCTATAGATACAAAGTGCCTTTGACTGCAAGCACCAATATCAGCTTCTAATCCTTGAAACGATTTTTGTTTACTTTTTCAATGAATTCACTATATCCAATTGTATATTTGGAATCAATTGTGATTCTTCCATCATCAGATTCAAATACTACTAGATACTTTGCGTGTTTCTTTCGATAGATAATTTTTATATCACTATAATGTATTGTACACTTTCTTCTCCAAAAATTAGAATGCGTAAATGATACATCATCATATATCGTATAAATATTAAAGTATGACATTATTATAATAACTGAAATTAGGATCATTCCGGCTAATACAAACGAACAAAAAATTGGTATATTATAAATTGGCACATTATCAATTAACATTAAAATAATAAAGAAAAGCCAAAATGATAAGCTTAAAATTCCGATGCAAAGATACAATTTAGGATATTTCACTTTATTTGTGCTGGGATCATTCTTACACACAAAATGAAAAACTGCAAAAATAATGATAAGAATTAAAATCTCAATTAACATGAAATTATGTCGCCTTTCTCACTGTGTTTGGACAAAATCTTGATGCTGCAGCGTATTGAAATTTGACATTGCCGGCTGTACTATGTTCTCCTTCCAATACTTTGAATCTGTTATCATTATACCATAAATTACTTGCTTTTTCAAGGGAGTTTGTCATATTCTTATTTTGCAGTTGTACATCATTATCGTGAATCTGTGCCAGGTACTGATGATACGATCATGTCGACCGCATAGAAAAAACGCCTTCGGGCGGAACATAGGGACATAACAAACTGGTAAAAGAGTGCTGCTGACGATTGCTTTCCTTAGGAAACGCTGAACAAAAGCGTAGTTAAGGAAACACTGAATAAAGCCCGCTTGACGACTTTATTCAGTGCTTCTTTATAATAATATCCTTGCTCTCTTCGATCAGCTCGCCCCAGTCTCTGTCGTTTGCCTTGAAGTTCACGAAAAAGGAGAGCGTATCCGCCAGCTGATCTGCCAGATCATACGGGATCTGTTCACTTGTCAGCACCTCATACAGAGATGCCATATCCACATTGCCGTTCTGAATCATATCGCTGATGGCAGCATGAACGGCTGCCTGCTGCTTGCTGCCCATATTGGGGTTGTGAGATTCCACAATGGACTCGATTTTTCGGATGGTATCTTCCCCATTGCCGGAGTCGCCCAGTTTGAGCAGGTCAACGGGGATTCCGTCCTCTTCGATGCGGTGGAAGGTGATATGCTTGGCGATATACGCCCGGACATCCTGCTCTGCCGTTTCACCGCAGCCCACAGACAGCTTTTCCAGTATCTCCTCTTCTGTAAAGGATTCACTGGTATCAAAGACAATAACGGGACGGTGCAGCTTTTGCAGGCTTACCATTCGTTCGGTGAGACAGTGTGTTTTGCCGGAGCCGCTTTTCCCCAGTGCAAAGAAGTGCATATTATCCTTGCGTTTTTCGTCAAAGACCTGGTAGGAAACACCGCCGATGCAGTTTTCTGTGAGGGGGATAAAATGCTCTGGTGCAGGTGCTGTGCTGTACCATTCTGCATAGCGGCTTTCCTCGATCATGAGTTCCACGTCGGAATCCAGAATCCGGTCGCTTTTCAGGGCAATCAGAGCAGGCCGCAGGCTTCTGTGGTGGGAATACACCACCAGCGGATAACGGTTTTTCTTGGTGGCATGGAGATATTCGCACGCTTTCAGGCATTTCAGAATGCGGCAGGTGTTGTCGGCAGTTCTCATAGATGGGATCAGCACATTCTCTATCGCAGATTCTTCCAGGATCAGCAGCTTGTCCTTGACGATCAGCTGGTTTGTGCCTTCCTGGAAGTCCATTTCCTTGCTGTGCCGGAGGATCTTGAGCTTGCCGCTGCGAATGGCATCATTGAGCGCAGCAATAAAATGCTCTGACACCGCATCTTCTGAAGTGCCGGAAACTGTCTGAGAATCGTACAAAATGGGGTAGATCAATGGGGCGATAGGCTGACTGTCGAAATCGAGAATGCAGTCTATCACGCAAAAGTAAACAGTATCCAGTAATGCACCAACCGCAATGATTTCTTTGCTTTTGCCTTGGAAATAGGGACTGTATTGCTCGAATTCAGAGTTGAAGATATCGATAAAGCTTTGTTTGAACCTATCTCGAAACAGTTCGTAGTTTTTACAGATGTGAGATACTATGATGTTTACGAGATAATTCAAGTCATCACACATCTCCGCCTCTTCTTCCTTTGTCATAGCAAGGGCAAAATTTTCCGGCAGCGTCAGACAGATCTTTTTCTCCGGAGGGAGCAGGTATTGTGCATGGGTGGAGAAAATCGCAAGATTATGGGGCTGACAATCCATGCTGTCATTTTCCGTTAGGATGTGCTGCAGCATTTCCGTTCTTTTTTTGTCATCGTCGATAATGCTGCGGTCGCTCAGGATAACGGTTTCATCCTTTGCGTGGAGCAGTTCCGTTCTCACCGCACGCTTGTTGGAACAGAGGGTCAGCGGCTTTGTGCCTCTGTTGAAGATCTGCATGAGGAGCGTCGCAAATCGTTCCGATGCGGCATCAGGTGCAGATATGGTCAGAATACGCTCCATGCTGTATTTCTCTTCCCGGAAAAAAGAACTCAGCAGACCGCAGAGGGAAAAAACGAAGAGCATCATCTTCTTGTCTGTGTCAAGGTACTTTTCGCAGATTCCCTTTATACCGAGAGGGCGGTCTTTTGTACTGGGAAGAACTTTTTTGGTGAAATAGGGGGAGCAGTGTTTCAGCAATTTCATGTCAAAGCATTTTCTGTTGCAGTCAAATCGAATAGAGGTGCTGTTTTCACTCTGTTCAATGAAAGAAAAGCCGGCATATTCCGGAAAATATTGCGTGCTTTTTGGGGGAAAACAGCGAATGCAGTACGCAATATAATCGTTTGCCATCGCCTTGCTTTTGCACATCCATTGAAAAGATTCAAACAGGGGCAACAGGTTCTTGCTGGCTAATTTGTCACAAGGAACGACTGCAAGATGGGTGCTGTCATCCATACTGGAATATGAGACATATAAAAACTCTTTTCGTTGTCCGTCTTTGTCAATATAGCAATGGTGAATGCTGTGAATTCTTAGCTTGCCGATTCTTTTTATTTTTCTTTTTTCTTGATCTATGCAGCTTCCGACACCCGTTATTTGATCTTCGCCATATACTCTGAGAACCTCCTGAAATGGCATTGCCCCGCTTGGCACAGCATGATTTGCAGCTACCTGCATGTGATTTATGGCGATCAATTGTTCTGCGGTTGACATTCCGTACATTCCGTTCATATAGGTGACCTCCTAAAAACTTTTTATTGAAATACATTTTACCTGGCACACGGCACAGGCGGTTCTGTATTTCCAAAAAGCATTATAGCACATCGGAAAATTTCATGCAGACAAAACGCTCTTATTTTTTTGCAGGCGCTCTGGGGGAGGGGTGGAAAACGTAAAACGAACAAAAAACACCTGGCACACGGCACAGAAAAAAATCAAAACCCGTTTGTTTTTGTACTCCTTTTCTGAAATTGCCGTCGGAAAAGTTCCTGTTTGGGCGAAAATCAAACTTCTCCGATGCGTTTTTGGAAAAAGGGGAACAAAAATTGTCCGGACTTTTTTCGGAGGACGCTCTTGTGCCGTGTGCCGGGTAAAAATTATGCGGGTGGGAGAATTGGGGCTGTGCCGTGTGCCAGGTAAAAAAATTTTGGAAAAGAGATTTATAGTGCTGCCAAGCAGCTGAAAAAAGAACAGTTTTTTTCAAATCCTCTTTTCTTTCCCCGGAATATGTGGTATGATATAGATATCTTGTAAAACAAAAGGGGTTGCATCCGTATGGCATCGATGGAAGAACTGTATAACACCATAGCAGACATATGGGATTCTTATGATATGTACCGGCAGGAACACGCTGACAAATACGGCGAGGCAGAGGAAAGTCCAAGCACCATAGAACAGATCAAGCGGCATTTTTATTATGTCGAAAAGAACAAAGCCGGTGGACTGATCCCAAAGATAAAAAATAAGATCAACCTGGATCTGGAACTCAAAGAAACAGACAGCCCGGAGGAAAGGTCGGACAAGCTCTGGCTGCTGGAACAGATCTACGTTGCAGAAAAGATCGGCGTATATTTATATTCGACGAAAAATGCCGAACTGCCGGAACGGGAGTTTTTGAGCCGATGCAAGGTTCTGGATATTATCGCAAACCCGAAAGGGATGTATGTGTACAATAATTATGATGATTACAACAATGAAATTATGGAGGCGTTTGACACAGTATACACGAATGTCCAAGCGTCTGTGAAAAATGCAGATGAAATTGAGTGGACGGTAGATGCGCTATACAGCGGTTGGTTTCATATCAATGCGTTTTTCTGTTTAGGTATTTGTACAGGCAATGTTTTTGGGGATAAACTCTCAGAGATGAAAAAGCAAAGAGATGCTGTTGAAAAGATTGCATTCGATCCGAGTCGCATTCTTTCTACACCAAAGAATGGAAAAGGAGTAAATTCGGATACAGCAGAAACACAAGAGCCGCAAACATACTCCAATTTGAAAGAACGTTTCTTTATTATGCTGGTCACTGCGCAAAAAAGAGCGGAGATCAACGATATGCTCCTCGGCACATTTGACTATACAAAGGAAAAAGTGTTGGCTGACCGTGTGATGGATATAAGAGTTCTGAAGGAGTTTGGAAAGAACGAACTCTATAAAAAAGAGATCTCCTTTGAGGAGTTTACAGAGCTTTTGCGTTTTGGCAGCGACGAAGACAAACTGTGCTTGTGGCGGGGCATTACTTCAAAGTACGCTCCTGAGATTCCGGGAAAGGAATTCTTTCAGAGCCGGGGTGAATTTTCCAAGATCATAAAGTACATGAAAAACATAGAAGAGCCGATTACATCTTCTCATGATGTGAAAAGAGCGGTTACCCAATGGTGTTTATTATTCAAGATCGTTTATGATGGTTTGCAGTTTGAGCAAAAACTGATCTCCTACAACTGGGAGGGAAAAAAGGTTCTAAAAACTATGTCATCGATCTTCAAGAGCTATAATGCGGACAGAAATGTAAAATCATTGTCTGACGATCCCCATTCCAGGCGAAAGGAAAGGGAAGACAGAAAAGAAATGCATTCTGCTGCGATCCTGCATCAGTTTACCTGGGACTGTATTGCGCAAATGCACAGTTCGCCAGAGATCACAGACTGCAAAAATGCCATCAAAAAGAAAATGCTGCTGGTGATGCAGGAGACTTTTTCCTGTAAGCTTCAGACGCTGGACGATATCAGAAAAGCGAACTACACAATGCAGTTTGTTTTTCTGATGGATTGGTTTAGTGATGCGTTTTTGGATGTGTGCGAAAAGATGGTGCAGGAAAATTTTTGGAAGAACTTCAAAAATTCTGTAAATCAGGTGCTGCATCAGAAGAATCCGAGCTTAGAACCATATCGTTCTCCATTGATCGTAAACAGAAAATATGAGATTTTATACTGCAATGATTTAGTAAAAAGAAGATTATTGAGCATTGCAGCAGCACATTGTATCAATCCGAACATAGTACAGCAAATAGGAAAGAGGTTCGATGGCATCGGGCAAATAATTGCACCGCTTTACGATTGTATTACCGAAGAATCAGATTTATCTAAAAGTGTGAAATATGAAAGAGAGATTGATTTTGAACCATTTCCATATATGACAGTGTCCACAAAACTTTACATCACCATAGACCACTTCAACAAAACCATCACCATTGACGACTGCATCTTTGAAGAACCATACGAGCAGGAACTGCGGCAGTATCTGTGAGTTTTTGCCGGGGAGAAAATTTGAATCAATTGGTATTGACAGCTGCGGTGTAATAGATTATAATAAAATTATACATTTTTCAATCATTCCGCAAACGATATCTTTGACGCGGAAATATGATTAGAATGAAAAAGGACTGTTTAACGAGAATTATTGGTGAAAAAATATTTAAACATTTGAACATATAAACAAATAGAGCAGGTGTAGGCTAAAAAAAATCACAACTAATATAACGAACATTAAAAAAGTCAAATGATTCGGAAACATTTAAAACATTTCAAACCATAAATAAAAAACAACTCCCTATCGGAAATAGAAATTAATAATCTAATAATTATTTAATAATAAATCACTTAAATCCAAACAAGCAATGATTTTGATTTAATTTTTGGTTCTCAGGAAAGATTTTTCGATCAATACAAAAATTCATTAATTCTTTCCTAAAAAAACGTTCCTTTTTTTGGGGAAACAACATTAACAATAAACAAATAACAACTCAAATTCAAGAACATGTCAGGAAACACACTAAAGAAAGCATCTCCCCGAAGACTTTACCAGTTAGGGAAGATATTCATGTTTTTGTTGGCAATTGGCCTGACCACGACCTCATTTGCCCAACAATCTGCTACCGACCTAAAAACAGTAAAAGGAACCGTAGTAGATGAAACCAATCAACCTATTCCGGGAGCAACCATCCTGGTACAAAATTCCACCCGGGGTGTTGTCACCGACGAGCTGGGAAAATTTGAAATCACCGTCCTACCGAGTGATAAATTGGTAATCTCGTTCATTGGGCTCGAGACGAAAACGATTCCAATCGGTGATAAAACGACCTTAAGTATTGTATTGTTACCCAAGGCAAACGAACTGGACGGTGTTACCGTTGTAGCTTTTGCCAAACAGAAAAAAGAAAGTGTAGTCGGTGCGATCACCACAGTAACCCCAAAAGATCTGAAAGTCCCCTCCAGTAACCTGACTACCGCGCTGGCAGGACGGGTAGCCGGTATGATTTCTTACCAGACCAGTGGTGAACCGGGGGCCGACAATGCTCAATTCTTCATCCGTGGTATCGGAACTTTCGGTTCTTCAGCCAAAAAAGACCCGTTGATCCTGATCGATAACCTGGAAGTATCGGCCACCGATCTGGCCCGTCTGCAACCCGACGACATCGCTTCTTTCTCTATCATGAAGGATGCTACAGCAGCCGCACTCTACGGATCAAGAGGTGCAAACGGTGTGATTTTAGTAACCACCAAAGAAGGTGCAGAAGGTAAAGCCAAATTGTCTATCCGCTTCGAAACCTCTTTATCCCAACCGACCCGTCAGGTAAAACTGGCCGACCCGGTTACCTACATGCGTATGCACAACGAAGCCACTTTAGCCCGCACACCTGAAAATCCGCTCCCCTATTCGGAAGAAAAAATCGCCAATACCCTGGCAGGCAAAAATCCCATGGTTTACCCGGCTGTCGACTGGCAGGACATCCTATTCAAAAATTTTGCAGTCAACGAACGGTTGAATTTCAATTTAAGCGGGGGTGGTAAAGTGGCCCGTTATTATATTTCCGGTACATACAATAAAGATAACGGTATTTTGAGAGAAAACGGAAAAAACAACTTTAACAGCAACATCAGTTTAGCGAACTATGCTTTACGTTCGAATATCAACATTAACGTCACTCCGACGACAGAAGTGATCGTACGTTTATCCGGGCAATTCGATGATTACACCGGTCCTCTGGAAGGTGGCCAACGGGTATACCTGGAAACCATGAATGCCAATCCGGTACTTTTCCCGGCCGAATATCTCCCGGACAAAGCCAATCAAAGAGCCAAACAGATCCTTTTCGGTAACTATACCGGCGGCACCTACCTCAACCCTTATGCCAATATGGTCAAAGGGTATAAAGAATACGCCAACTCAACCATGATGGCACAGTTCGAGCTCAAACAAAAGCTGGATTTCTTCACCAAAGGACTCGAACTGAGAGCCATGTTCAATACACAACGTTATTCCTATTTTGAAAATAAACGGCAATATACCCCCTATTATTATATGATCGATGTATACGACAAAGAGAACGACATCTATACATTGAAATCCTTGAACGAAGGAAGTATGGCATTGGGGTACGATCCTTCTTATAAAACGGTAAGTTCCAGTATTTATATGGAGGCTGCAGCCAACTACAACCGGACATTCGATGAGAAACACGACGTCGGTGGTTTATTGGTGTATACCATGCAGAATAAACGCAGTGGTAACGAGAGCGATTTACAAAAATCTTTACCTCACCGGAATATGGGGTTGGCAGGACGTTTCACTTACGGATACGACAGCCGTTATTTTATGGAATTCAACTTCGGTCTGAACGGCTCCGAACGTTTTGCAAAAAAAGAACGCTGGGGGTTCTTCCCCTCAATCGGATTGGGCTGGATGATCTCGAACGAAGCTTTCTGGCCGGAAAGTATGCAGCGTATCATGCCTAAACTGAAAGTAAGAGGAAGTTATGGCTTGGTGGGTAACGATGCCATCGGAAGTGATGACGACCGTTTCTACTATTTATCCAATGTAAACCTGAATAATAGTGACAGAGGAGCCACTTTCGGTAGTAGTTTCGGCTATAACCGCCCGGGTTATTCCATAAGCCGTTATGCCAATGAAGAAATCTCCTGGGAAGTCTCTTACAAAACCAACTTCGCCGTAGAAATAAACTTATTCAATGATCTGGATATCCAAGCGGAATGGTTCCGGGAAAAACGGACGAATATTCTGATGGACCGGGCTATGATTCCGGAATCGATGGGACTTCAGGCTACACCGAAAGCCAATGTCGGAGAAGCTAAAAGTTGGGGTAGTGAGCTAGAATTGAAATATACCAAGAATTTCAACAACGGCATGTGGCTACAAGGAACCGGAACCTTTACCTATGCAACGAATGAATATTCCTACTACGAAGAAGCTCCACGCCCTGAGACTCCCTGGTTGAACCACAAAGGTGAAAAAATCAATGCTCATTGGGGATATCTGGCAGA
>ENA-ORVG01004012-ORVG01004012.1-human-gut-metagenome-genome-assembly--contig:-NODE-4012-length-10590-cov-2.476697_pt1 | contig 10590 bp, 8 predicted proteins | sample MGYA00242091_ERZ509233 | MGnify/ENA primary metagenome ERZ509233 (study PRJEB26280, sample SAMEA2338840) | human gut metagenome | biome: human gut; feature: human-associated habitat; material: faeces... | reverse complement strand
CGAAGCCAAGGCGCAGTTCGAGAGCATCATCTCCGAAAAGTATCCGGAACTGGTGAACTTCCAGTGGCCGGACGCGAAGTAATTCGCACCACAAACCAAGCGGCAGGGGCGGGCATTGCGCCCGTCCCTGCTTGCTTTACGAAGAAAATTGTATTCTGTTCCAATGGTGACCTCTGGCAGCGAAATCCCCACGCCCGCCGGATGCCAGAGGTCATCATTGGGGCAAACGAACGTAGGAAGGATTGGTGATTCCGGATGCAGGGAGCAAAAAAGAAAGTCCGCTCCGTCAGCTATGCCAAATGGGGCTATGTGTTCATCGCGCCGTTCTTCACCGTGTTTGCGCTGTTCCAGCTCTATCCGCTCGTCTCGACGATTTATTACAGCTTCTTTGAGTATTTCTTCAAGCAGGGCGGTCTGATTCAGGTCGGCCCGAAATTCGTCGGCTGGACGAACTACTTGTACGTTTTCTCCAAGGATCTGCCCAGATACTTCGGCAACACCATCATCATGTGGCTGATGGGCTTCATCCCGCAGATTGTCTTCTCGCTTCTGCTGGCGGCGTGGTTCACCGATAACCGCCTGAAGCTGAAGTGCCAAGGCTTCTTCAAGACCGTCATCTACATGCCCAACCTGATCATGGCCTCCGCGTTCGCCATGCTGTTCTTTGCCCTCTTCTCGGATAACGGCCCGGTCAACGCCGCGCTGATCTCCGCGGGCATTCTCAACGAACCGTTCCGCTTCCTTTCCAGCGTCGCGGGCACGCGCGGGCTGATTGCGCTGATGAACTTTTTGATGTGGTTCGGCAACACCACCATCCTGCTGATGGCCGCCGTCATGGGCATCGACCTCAGCCTGTTTGAAGCCGCAGAAATCGACGGCTGCACGCCGAACCAGATTTTCTGGAAGATCACCATGCCGCTCATCCGCCCCATTCTGGTCTACGTGATGATCACGTCCCTCATCGGCGGCCTCCAGATGTTCGATGTGCCGCAGATTTTGACCAATGGCAAAGGCAATCCGGATCGCTGCGCCACAACCATGATCATGTACCTCAACAACCACATGTTCAGCAAGAACTACGGCATGGCGGGCGCGGTTTCCGTGATTCTGTTCATCATCTGCGCCGTGCTGTGCGTTGTGATCTACCGCTCGACCAATGAAGACGAAGGGAGGAAAAAGAAATGACTACGCAAGCCGTCAAAGATAAGGGCGCTGAGCACAGCAGACACGAGCTGCTGGCGCGCCGCATTGTGAGTTATGTGGTGCTGGCGTTCCTCTGCTTCCTCTGCCTGTTCTTCTTCTATGTGCTGATTATCAATGCTACGCGCAACCATTACCAGATTCAGCGCGGGTTCTCCTTCCTGCCCGGCAAGTCGTTCACGACGAACCTCAAAAACGTGCTGGCGGATGCGAACATTCCGATTCTTTCGGGCATCAAAAACAGTCTGGTTGTCGCCGCCCTCTCCGCGATTCTTTCGATTTACTTCTCCGCGCTGACGGCCTACGGCGTGCATGCCTACGACTTCAAGCTCAAGAAGATCGCTTCCGCGTTCATCATCCTCATCATGACGATGCCGACGCAGGTTTCCGCGCTGGGTTTCCTTCGTTTGATGACGAACATGAAGCTCACCGACACGCTGATTCCGCTGTTCCTGCCGAGCATCGCCGCGCCGACCGTGTATTATTTCATGGTTTCCTACATGAAGAGCAACCTGCCGATGGAAATCGTGGAAGCGGCGCGCATCGACGGTTCCGGCGAATTCCACACGTTTAACCACGTGGTGCTGCCGATCATGAAACCGGCGCTGGCCGTGCAGGCGATTTTCACCTTTGTCGCCTCGTGGAACAACTACTTCGTTCCGGCCCTGATTCTGACCAGCAACAAGAAAAAGACCCTCCCGATTTTGATCGCTCAGCTCCGCAGCGCGGACTTCCTTAAATTCGATATGGGTCAGGTCTACATGCTGATCGCCATCGCGATCATGCCGGTCATCATCATCTATCTGTTTCTGAGCAAGTTCATCGTCGCTGGCGTTGCGCTCGGCGGTGTGAAGGGCTGAAAACCTTTTTCGCTTCCACTCGAACAGGGCTGCTTCAAAAACAGCCCTGTTCTTTTTTATCGTTTTGCTGTATGATAGAAGCAGCATATAAACGTTCAGGAGGTTTTTTTCATGGGCTTTCGCAAGGATTTCATTTGGGGCGCGGCGACCGCGTCCTACCAGATTGAAGGCGCAGCATTTGAGGGCGGCAAGGGGCCTTCCGTCTGGGATACGTTTTCCCACTGGCCGGGCAAAATCTACGGCGGTCACACCGGCGATATCGCCTGCGATCATTATCACCGCGTCGAAGAAGACGTAAAGCTCATGGCGCGGCTGGGCGTAAAAAACTACCGCTTCTCCCTCTCCTGGCCGCGCATTCTGCCGCAGGGTGTCGGCGCGGTCAACGAGGAGGGCGTCGCGTTTTACAACCGCCTGATTGACGCGCTGCTCGCCAACGGCATCCGCCCGTTTGTCACGCTGTTCCACTGGGATTATCCGCAAGCGCTTGCGGATCGCGGCGCGTGGGCCAATCCGGACAGCCCAAAGTGGTTTGAAGCATATGTCTCCGTCTGCGCGCGCCGTTTCGGCGACCGCGTGAAGGATTTCATCACGCTCAACGAGCCGCAGTGCTTCATCGGTCTGGGCTATGGCACGGGCGCTCACGCGCCGGGACTGATGCTCCCCGCCGCCGCGACCATCCCGATGAGCCATCATGTGCTCAAGGCGCACGGTCTGGCGGTTCGCGCCCTGCATTCACTCGTTCCGGATTGCCGCGTGGGCTATGCGCCGTGCGGCGACGCGGCCATTCCGTTCACCTCTGCTCCTGCTGATGTGGAAGCCGCGCGTAAAGCGTATTTCGACGTGCCGACCGGCGATTTCTGGGCGTTCAACGTCGCCTGGTGGAGCGACCCGGTGATGCTGGGCCATTATCCGGAATCCGGCAGGCATTTTTTCGGCGCGCTGCCGCAGGGCTGGGAAAACGACCTGGCTCTGATCAGCCAGCCGCTGAATTTCTACGCGCAAAATATCTACAACGGCCGTTTTTTCCGCGCCGCCGACAACGCCAAAGGCTATGAAGAAGTGCCGGGCGCAATCGGCGAACCGCGAACGGCCATCGGCTGGACGATTCGCCCGGATGCGCTCTATTGGGGGCCGAAATTCCTCTATGAGCGCTATCAAACGCCGTTCATCATCTCCGAAAACGGCATGTCCGCGCACGACGCCGTTTCGCTCGACGGCCATGTGCATGATCCGAACCGCGAGGATTACATGCGCCGCTATCTGCTGGCCTATCGCCGCGCGGCGGAGGACGGCGTAGACGCCGCGGGCTACTTTGCCTGGTCGCTGATGGATAATTACGAGTGGGCGTATGGTTACAGCGAGCGCTTTGGGCTGATTCACGTGGATTATGCCACGCAGAAACGCACGCCGAAGGATTCCGCCTTCTGGTATCAAACCGTGATGGAAAGCAACGGCGAAAACCTGTAAACGGGCTGACCACGTCCGTTATTAGGCCACAGAGCCGGCACATGTAAGCGGGCTTCACTCCGTTCCCTGTGCGTTAAGCCATATCGGCTGTCCTCCCCTGCCGGGGCGGACAGCCTTTTGCGTTTCATGGCTCGATTTGATCGACTTTTCCCGTTCCGCCGTCCAGATACACGTATACCTTCTGCGCGGCGCCTGCCTCATCCGAATAGGAAAAGGTCAGCGAAACAATCCGCTTTTTCTTCCATTCTCTGCCGGAGAGAATTCGATCCGTGTAGCTGTGCATCCGGTAAAGCGTTGCGCTGAGCGGATAGCCCGCCTCATGTATGGCCAGCCGGGCGTTGCGTTCCAGCAGGTCGAGGTCAAGGCCCTCGCACTGGTTTTGCACATCCTTGAGAAACAGCATATCGGCCAGCTCGTCGTCGGTCAACCGCCGATACGGCGCGAAAATAAACTTTCCGTTATACGATCCGAGAAATGAAGCGTTATCCAGCTCGACGGCCTTCAGCGTTTCGGGCACATCTTCCCGCCTGAGGATGCCGCGCTCAATCTGGCTGCGCAGATTCTCGTTGCGCTCGTCCTCCTCTTTGGACAGGTCGCGCGTGTAGGTGTGCCCGCGCACGCAGTTGCGCTCATTCAGCGCATCCGGATCAAAGACCTCGCCCAGCTGATGATACGCGTCCAGAATCGCCAGCATCTCCTCATCCGTCAGGCAGTTGCCCGGCAGGAGCAGCAGCACCCGTTCCCCGTCGTATTCCTTCGGATCAAGCGCATATACGCCGACGCGGACACGCTTCTTCGCTTCCAGCACACTTGCGCCGTCTCCGGTTCGCTCACCCGCCGCATAAGCCGCCATCAGCTTTTCCATGCGCTTGCGCTCGCCCATGGTCAGGCGGCAGTTGCTCGTTAGCCATCGCCCGATATCGGCATACATCATCTCCGTCGTATCGATCTCGGTGTAGGCTTCCTCCAGCATCCAGTCCGTTTCCGTCTTCTCCTGCCGCACGCTGGGCAGATAGGAAGCCGTCTCCCGCACCTCGACCATCGGCGCATTCTCGACAACGCCTTCGCGCACGGCCTTCGCCCCTATCGGCAGACAAAGCAGCGCCATCAGTACGACCATGCCTGTCTTTTTCATGCCAAATCCCTTCCTTTCCATGTCGTTGGGCTTGTTCTTTCGGTGTCGTTTCCGTGCCTTTATGCTACCCGATTATGCGTTTCCGTGTCGTCACAGAGATGTATCAAACCTGTAACAAACGCGCGTGCCTCTGCCGATTTCGCTTTCCATGTGGAGTTCCCCGTGATGCAGCCGCGCGATTTTACGGCAGAGCGGCAGTCCCAGCCCCGCGCCGCCCGCGCTCCTGGTTCGCGCCTTATCGGCCTTATAAAACGGCTCAAACGCCCGCGCGATCTGTTCTTTCGTCATGCCGCAGCCGTAATCTGTCACGTCAAATCCGTCGGGATGCAGCGTCACGCGGACGGCCTCTTTTCCTCCCGCCCTCTGCGCATTAACCACCAGATTGCGCAGCAGCAGAATCGTCAGTTCCCGCTCGCCGACGAATACCGCGCCATCCCCTTCCAGCCGCACGCCGTCAAACACGCTCAGCGCTTCCCGCGCCATCGCCTGTGAATCAAACGGTGCAAATGTGGGTGCTTCGTGATCAAGCCGTGTGAGCAGCAGCAGGCGCTCGTCCATCGTCGAGAGCCGCGACGCCTCCCGCGCCATCGTATCGAGCAGTTCGCTCTGTTGGCTGCCGCTCAGTCTGGATTGCTGCAAGAGCCGCACGCCGCCAAGGATGGCCGTCAGCGGCGTGCGCATTTCATGCGCCAGCGCGTCGATGAGCGCCTGCCGTTCCTCCGCCTGTGTGCGAAGCGCGGTTTCCCGTTCGTCGATTGCCGCGCTCATGCGGGAAAACGCACGAATCAGCGCGTTCATCTCATTGTTTTTTGCAGCCGGCAGGGGCGCGGCGTAATCGCCGTCCGCCAGTTTTGCCGCCGCGTCGGCCAGTTGACTCAGCGGCCTTGTCAGCACGCCGGAAATCCAGATGGCCAGCGCCCCGGCCAGAGCCAGACCGATCAGGCCCAGCGCCGCCGCGCCCCGCAGCAATTCGCGGCGGAGCGCATACACGGGCGAAACATCCAGCGCGGTCAACAGTGTGATTTCTCCGTCCAGCGCATGCGCAATCAGCAGCCGTTCGCTTACCCCATCCAGCAGCGTCGCGCGCGTTTCCGTGTTCAGCAGTTCAGGCAGTTTCTGCACCGTCGGAAGCGCTTCGCCCGTGATCGTCTCGCCGTTTTGCAGCAAATAGATCGTCAATTCGTTTGAGCCATACCGCGTCTGCAAAGTTGAAGCAGCGGATCGGCCAACGTTTCCCTCCGCGGTTTCCAGCGTCAGCGCGCGCGCAATCGCCGCTTCCTCGCCAAGCGCCCGTGCGCGTTCCCGCTCCATCGTCAACGCAAAGCTTCGGGAAACGACCAGCGCCATCCCTGGGCCAAGCAGCGTCAGCACGAGCGCCACCATGCACAGCGCAATGCGTGTTCTCATGGTTTTCCCTCCCCTTCGTTGCAGAACCGATAACCGTATTTATACACCGTTTCAATGTATTCCGCGCCGATTTTGCCGCGCAGGCGTTGAATATGCACATCCACCGTGCGCGTTTCCCCCTGATAAGCATAGCCCCATACGCCCGAAAGCAGCGCTTCACGGCTGAGCGCCACGTTGCTGCGGCGCACGAGCATCGCCAGCAGGTCAAATTCCAGCGCGGTCAGCGCCACTTCGCGCCCGCCTTTCGTCACGCGTCGGGACGGCAGATCGACAACCAGCGCGCCGAAGACAAAATGCGTCCGCGCCTTCCTGGTGCGGCGGAGGATGTTTTCCACGCGCGCCAGCAGTTCTTCCGGTTCAAACGGCTTGAGCATATAGTCCTCCGCACCCATGCGCAGCCCGCGCACGCGGTCAGAAACCGCCGTCTTCGCCGTCAAAAACAATACGGGAACGGCCCGCTCCATCATCGTTTCGGCCAGCGAAAAGCCGTCCTCGCCGGGCAGCATGATATCCAGAATCGCCAGATCCGGCGTTTTTTCTTCCATCATGCGACGCGCCTGCCCTGCGTCCTCCGCCGCGCGCACGTCATAGCCGACCAGCGACAGCTGCAACATCACAATCTGCCGAACGGACGCGTCGTCTTCGACCAGCAAAAGGTTTGCCATGCCGCTTTGCCTCCCTTCACGCTCGATTCCATCCTCGAAATTGCGCGAAAACGATACGGAAGTCGTTTTCCTTCCTCTTTATCATATCATATATTCTTCCTTCTTCGTGTAACAAAGTTGTAACGATAGAAAAACGGACGCGCAACGCGCGCCCCCTGCAACGGATTTTCGCAAATCCGCACACAAGGAGCGCCCATCGTTCGTCCGTCCGATACCATTCGATTTTATCCGAACAGAATCGCCAGCGCTTCGGCCAGCGTTTCCACGCCGTAGACCCGCATGCCTTCCGGCGCGCGGAGGAGCCTGGCGTTCTCCCGCGGGATGACGGCGGTCGTGAAGCCGAGTCTCGCGCACTCGGCAAGGCGGCGTTCCGCCTGAGAAACGGCGCGGATCTCGCCCGCCAGACCGACCTCGCCGATCACCGCCCAATCGCCCGGCACGCATGCGTCGCGCACGCTGGAAGCGACCGCCGCGCAGAGCGGCAGATCCGCCGCCGGTTCGGACAGCTCAAGCCCGCCCGCAACGTTGACATACACATCCTGATTGAACAGCGACACGCCCGCGCGCTTTTCCAGCACGGCCAGCAGCAGCGCCAGCCTTCCCGCGTCAAAGCCGTTCGTCGTGCGCCGCGGCGTGCCATAGGCCGTCTGCAAGGCCAGCGCCTGCACATCCACCAGCATGGGCCGTGAGCCTTCGATCGCGCAGTGTACGCACGAGCCGGGCACGTTGCGCGCCCGCGTGGAAAGCAGCAGTTCCGACGGATTTTCCACCGGCACCATGCCGCTCTCGCGCATCTCAAACAGCCCAAGCTCATTGACCGAACCGAAGCGGTTTTTCACCGCGCGCAGAATGCGGTATTCGTGCTGCCGGTCGCCCTCGAAATAGAGCACCACGTCCACCATGTGTTCCAGCACGCGCGGGCCGGCAATCGCGCCCTCTTTGGTCACATGGCCGACGAGAAACACCGCGCAGCCCGTCGTCTTGGCCATGCGCATCAGCAGACTGGCGCACTCGCGCACCTGAGACACGCTGCCGGGCGCGCTGGCCATATCCGGCCGATACATCGTCTGAATCGAGTCGATGATCATGTAATCCGGCGCGATTTCCTCCCAGCGGCGCTCGGCCGCGTCCATCGCATTTTCGCTGAGGATGAGCAGATTGTCGCTCGTCACACCCAGCCGCCGCGCGCGCATCTTGATCTGCCGCACGGATTCCTCGCCGGAAATATACAGCACGCGCGCGCCATTCTGCGCCAAATGTTCGGAGGCTTGCAGCAGCAGTGTCGATTTGCCGATGCCCGGATCGCCGCCGACCAGCATCAGCGAACCTTCCACCACGCCCCCGCCGAGCACGCGGTCAAGTTCTCCGATGCCCGTCGTCGCGCGGGCGCTCGTTTCCTCCGGGATTTCGGAAAGGCGCATCGCGCTTGCGCCCGTGCCGGGGCGCTGCTTGTTCGCCTTGACGGGCGCGGCCTGCTGCGCAGCCTGCGGGGCCTGTTCCTCCAAAGTGTTCCACGCGTTGCAGCCGGGGCATTTGCCCATCCAGCGCGGGGTTTCATAGCCGCATGCGCTGCACACGAACACCGTCTTTTCCTTCGCCATGTTCATCCTCCGTCCGAATTCATATGCTGATTGTATCACACTTGGCTGTTCATGCAAAGCGGAAGCGAAACTTTTTTCGTTTCGCGCATTTTTTCGGTTGAATCCGCCCCATCATTTCGGTATAATGGACGTGTTGGTTACATTTCCCGTTTTTGCGTAACTTTCAACTTGACGCCGACTGAACATACACAGGTTTTCATACGAAAGAGGGTCGGCCTTCGGGCTGCTCACAGCGATTTTGGACAGATTCGAGGTTTCAGCCATGAACAGACGTCCCTCTCAGAGCCGAAGCGGCTTTGATTCCTTTTCCCCGCAGCATACCGCGCATTTCAAAGCCGCGCAGCCCGGCGACGAATTTTTTGAGTCCAGGCCACGCGCGCCGCTGGGCAGGCGTGTTCTGGTTTTTCTGCTGCTTCTGTTGCTTGCGGCGCTGGCCGCCAATCTGGCGATCAATCAATTTGTACAGGTTGCGCGCGTCACCGTGCCGATTCGGAAAATGGATTCGGCGCTGGAAGGATATACGCTGCTGCACATTTCCGATCTCAAGGGCGCGTCCTATGGCGCGAATCAATCGCGCATACGTTTTGCGCTGCAAAAGGAAGATTTTGACGCGGTGGTGCTCACCGGAGACATGGTTTCTTCCCGCGGGAACGCGCAGCCGCTCTACACGCTCATCGAGATGCTGCACGAACTCAAGCCCGGCGTACCGATTTACATGATTCCGGGCGACAAAGACCCGCTTCCCACGTCGATGAGCTATGCGGCAAGCGGCAGTCCGTTCGCCCCCTGGGTGCTCGGCGCAAGGCGGCGCGGCGCGCAGCTGCTCAGCGCACCCGTGCGGATTGAGCGCGACGGGCACGCGCTGTGGCTGACAACCAGCGCGCTTTTGAGTCTGGACATGGATACGATGCAGGAGCAGTTTGAGCGGCAATACCTCGACGCGCTGTCCGGCGACGACGAAAATGCCATCGAGCTGACCGCCTACAACCTGCAATGGCTGACCGAAACCCGCGACGCGCGCGCACAAATGACCGACGAGGACGTTTATATTGCGCTGACGCATGTGCCGCCTGCCGACGAAGAGCTGGAAGGTGCGTATGCAGGCAGTCTGCGCGGGCGGCTGCATCTGGTACTCTGCGGCCATTATCAGGGGGGATTGGTTCGTCTGCCGTTTGTCGGCGCGCTGTTTATTCCGTCGCAGAATCTCCCGTTTTACGGGATTCTTCCGGGCAAAAACACCTATTACGGGCTGACGAAAAAGGGCGGAACCTATCTGTACGTCTCGCCCGGTCTCGGCAACAACGACGGGCTGTATCCCCTGCCGTTCTTCCGCCTTTTCAATCCGCCGACGGTTTCGCTGATTTCGCTGACCACGTCAAGCTTATAATCCTTCCGCCGCTTCGGCGGTAAAAAAGAACGATTGGGGCTTTGCCCCAATAACTCCTTCAGTCAGCTTCGCTGACAGCTCCCTCTAAGAGGGAGCCTTTTGGCGTTAAGCCACATTCGCGAAAGAACAACGCCTCCCTCTTTGAGGGACGTTTGAATCGCTGCCGCCTGTGGCGGATTCAGACGATGAAAAACGCCGAAGGTTGGCACGCCGAAGGCGTGACGGAAGGAGTTAAACGTCACAAACCGGTTTAGAAAGTTAAAAAACGATTGGGACATGCCAAAGCCCCAATCGTCTTTTGTCCCAATCGTTTTTTTCTCTTAGATTTTCATCGTGCCGCGGGTAATCAGCTTGCCGTTTTCGCGGCTGAACATCAGGATGTCCGCGCCTGTGAAGGAAAGCCGCACCTTCTGCCCGATCTTGTAGGTGATGCCGCCGAAGACCACGCCCGTAAAGAGGAACTCGCCCACGCGCACCTTGACGGTCGTCTCCATGCCGGTGGGCATTGCGCTGAAGATTTCGCCCTCAAGCGCGCCGTCTTCGCAAATGCTCACACACTCCGGGCGGATGCCCAGCACAAAATCTTCGTGCGTCAGTGTCACTTCATCCTCAAACTCGTCCTCTTCCACCTTCGCGATGTGGTATTTGAACAGGGAATCACGGTTCGCCTTCTCCACCGCATGCGTGTCTACATTGGCCGCGGCGGCTTTTTCCTCGCGCGCAAACCATTCGCGCAGATTCACCGGTTCGCCCGGCGCATATGCCGCTTTCACGCCGCCCAGCATGGTCAGCTCCACCGCGCCGTCCTGTTTCTGCGCGCCCCTGGCCTCGATGAAGTTGATCGCCGGATTACCGACAAAGTCCGCAA
>ENA-ORVG01004011-ORVG01004011.1-human-gut-metagenome-genome-assembly--contig:-NODE-4011-length-10591-cov-3.149393_pt1 | contig 10591 bp, 10 predicted proteins | sample MGYA00242091_ERZ509233 | MGnify/ENA primary metagenome ERZ509233 (study PRJEB26280, sample SAMEA2338840) | human gut metagenome | biome: human gut; feature: human-associated habitat; material: faeces... | reverse complement strand
AGGAAAACGCTGTGGAGGAGGTCCTGGGCCCGGTTGGCGTCCTGGAGCCGGTAACAGGCGATTCGGTATAAGGTTTCGGCATAGGTGATATAGAGGGTGTGGAGCCAGCTGGCCTCGGCGCTGTTCAAAAGCCTCCCCCCTTTCTCTCTGGCAAAAAGGCCTCTCTGCTTAACATACACGAGCTGAGGCGGAATTTCTTTCAAAAAATGTTAGGTTTTCAAAAAAATTCTGGGGCCGGCCTGCAGGCCGGCCCCAGAGATGGGCGGGAAAGGAGAAGGATCAGCGTCCCAGGCTGTGAACCAGCATGGGAATGGCGGATTCAAAGTTGACACCGTACCAACGGGCGTCAGGGTCGTTTTGGGTCTCCCGGATGCACTCCAGAGTATAGTCCACGGCGATCTTCAAGGCGCCGGCGAGGTCTTTCCCATTCATCAGGGCGCCCACACAGGCGGAGGCGAACACATCGCCGGTGCCGTGGAAGCTCACAGGGAGCTTTTCATTGAAATAGCTGGCATACGTGTCTGTGGCGGCGTCATAGGCCATGGCGCCGATCTGGCCGGGGGCAAAGCTGACGCCGGTGAGCACAGCGGTTTTACAGCCCAGGCCGGTGAGCTGTTTCAGCAGATCCCGGATATAGGCTTCATCGTAGTTGTCCCCCACGTAGTCAACCCCCAGCATAAAGGAGGCCTCAGTGAGGTTGGGGACAATAACATCGGCTTTGCCGCACAGCTTGCCCATTTCCTTGGCAAACTCCGGCGTAAAGCCGGTGTAAAGTACGCCGTTGTCCGCCATGGCGGGGTCCACGTAGATTAGGGTGTCCTGGCCGCCGAACCGGTCAAAGAACTGGCTGACCAGATGGATCTGCTCAAAGGAGCCCAGATACCCGGTGTAGATGGCGTCAAAGGAGATGCCCTCCTTTGCCCAGTGGTCGGCGATGGGCGCCACTTCCTGGGTCAGATCATGGAAGGTAAAGCCGGAGAAGCCGCCGGTGTGGGTGGAGAGGACCGCCGTGGGAACCACGCAGGTCTCCACGCCCATGGCGGAGATGATGGGAAGGGCCACTGTCAGGGAACATTTGCCCAGACAGGAAATATCTTGAATGGAAACAACGCGCTTCATGAAATATCCTCCTTGTATTGGGACAGAGGCTCTGTCCCGGTGCGATGGGCGGCTCTCGCCGCCGACAGCCATAGAGTAACACAGAACTGGCCTTGTGGCTATGGCCAATCCTGTTTTATTTGGCATAACCAGATTGAGAGAGTACCAAAAAAGCCTTTCGGGAGTGACCCGAAAGGCTCTTTTGGTGAGTAATAATGGAAGGATTTATGTCAGTCACACCGTGGAAAAGAAGGAAGGAACCACAGGCGGACGTACGCGAAGTAAAATGCAAGATTTATTGCAACTGAAGTAGAAAACCCTTGAGAATCAAGGGCTGCGGCCCTTACCGGAGAACGTGGCTATTATCTTAGATTTTTTCAGAAACGTCAAGATGAAAAGTGAACAAATAATTGATAAATTGTATAACAAAAATGTAGATTAAAACGAATAGAATAGAGAAAATGAAAAAAGAGAGGAGAAATTATGCAGAATAGACAGAAAAATGAGAGGAAAATGTGCAAGATGGGAGGAAATTCCATGCAAGAACAGGAAAAAAGCCCCCATTGGGAAGGCGACGCTTCCCAATGGGGGCGGGTGTGCTGGGCTCAGGCTGGACGGACCACCAGACGCTGAATCTCGCCATCCTCACTGAAATCCTGGATGGTGGCCACCGCCCGGATGTGATATCCGTTGTAGACGGCGTAGTAATAGGCCTGGGTGTCACTGACGATCAGGGGATCGGTGATTTCAAACCGCCGGAACAGGAAGCGGTTCCGGAAAAACATGTCAATCCCCTCGGGGCCGTAAGCGTGGAGCTGCGGCTGGCCGGCGTCCTTGGGGCAGTAGTCCACAAAAATCGCGGTGGGGGAGAAGAGCTTGCTCAGGGCCACTGAGTCCTGGTTGAGCATAGCCTGCACATACTGCTTAATCAAAGTCATGAAAACCCTCCTTAATAGACTTTCTCAGAATTGAGAAGCGCGTCGGTGCCGCCGTCTACGAACAGGACATTGCCGTTGATCCCATGGGCCAGGGGAGAGACCAAGAAGGCGATGACGTTGGCGATGTCCTCCGGGTCCATCAGGGTATCGGTGCCGTAGTTGATGGGGATGGGCAAGGCGGCCAGGGCGGCCTTGGCGTTTTCGCTCATGGTGGCGGTCATGGGGGTGGAGACATTGCCGGGGGCCACGGTGTTGATCCGCACGCCGTTGGCGGCCCAGGAGGCGGAGACCCGGCGGGCCCACCGGGCCAGGGCATATTTGGTGGTTACATAGATGCTGTTGCCCACAGCCAGGCTGCTCTCATCGAACTTTTCAATGATGTTCAGAATGCGTTCCTCATTGACAGGTTTGGTCTGGCTGTAATTGAGCATATCCACCAGATCCATCCGGGCAGCGCCCTGGGAGATGGTGTTGGAGGAGGTCACCACGCAGCTGCCTCCTTTTTTCTTGAGCAGATCGAACAGACCGTGGGCCAGATTGGTGGCGCCGAAGTAGTTCAGACTGATCATGAGCTTCAAATTGCCGCAGGCCCCGGAGACGCCGGCGTTGCAGCACAGGCCGTCGATGCCGTCGGGGTACTGGGCGTGAATGGTGTGAATGACCTCGTCCCTGCCCTCCTTGGTGGCCAGGTTGGCACAGATGTCGCTGTCTTTCAGGTCTACGTTGACCACTTCGTGGCCCTGGCTGCGGAGAATCTCCACGGTCTTTCCGCCGATGCCGCCGGAGCCGCCGGTTACCACATAAACTCCCATAAATTGCTGCCTCCTTATCATAAAAATCGTGTCCCAGATGGGTATTATGGTAATTATGGGAGTCGGAGGGAAAAAGATCAAGGCAAGAAATTCACAAAAAGGCTCACAAGGAGAAAAAAGTTTTTGACCACGGGTTCCAAGATTGGTCTTTTTTTAGCAGATTTTTGTCTTTGTGTGACGGAGCCCGCCGGGCAGCGCCCTCCGATGGACGGGAAAAGGCCCGGCGGCCTCAAAGGCTGCCGGGCCGCAGAATGCACTTAGGTGCCCAGGCGTCGGATGGCTTTGGATACTTCCACCTGAAGAATGGAGAGCAGGGAGAGCCCCAGGACCACCAGCCAAGACAGGCCGGAAAGGGTGGTCAGCTGGAAGGCACTCTGGAGAGGGGGAATCCAAAGGATCGCGGCCATGAGCAGAGCGGAGACGCCAAAGGAAACGATCAGCCAGGGGTTGATGCCTTCTGCCCGCACCCAAATGGGCTCTGTGTTGGAGCGCTGGTTGAAGGCCCGCAGCATCTGGGACAGTGCCAGCACGCAGAAGGCCATGGTCTGCCCGGTGGTGTGGTCCGCCATACGGACGCCGATCCAGTAGGCCGCGGTGGTGAGCAGGGCCACAAAAATCCCCTGGGTCACCACCCGGCGGACCAGGTCCCGTTCAAACAGGGTGCCGGACCGCACCGGCGGGTGTTTCATAATATTTTTGCTGGCCGGGTCCACCCCCAGCGCCAGGGCGGGCAGGGTGGCGGTGGCCAGGTTGACCCACAGGATATGGACTGCCAGCAGGGGGGCCTCCCAGTTCAGCGCGGTGGCCAGGAACAAGGTGAGAATCTCCGCAATGTTGCCCACCAGCAGGAACTGGATGACCTTTTGAATGTTGCGGTAGACACGACGTCCCTCCTTGATGGCGTAGGCGATGGTGGTGAAGCTGTCGTCCAGCAGGATCATGTCGGAGGCGTCCTTGGCCACGTCGGTTCCGGTGACCCCCATGGCCACGCCGATGTCCGCGGCCTTCAGGGCGGGGGAATCGTTGACCCCGTCCCCGGTCATGGCGGTGACCTCTCCGGTCCGCTTCAGGGATTGAATGATCCGCAGCTTATCCGCGGGAGAGACCCGGGAGAAGACCGTGGTGGTCCCCACTGCGGCGTCCAGGTCCTCCTCGGACATGGCATCCAGTTCGTCGCCGGAGAGGACGGTGTTGCCCGGCCGGTAAATGCCCAGCTCCCGGGCGATGGCCAGGGCGGTGACCTTGTGGTCCCCTGTGATCATAACGGTCCGAATGCCGGCCTGCTGACAGGTGGCCACGGAGCGGGCCACTTCCTTGCGGGGAGGATCTATCATACCGGTGATGCCCACAAAGGTCAGATCGCATTCCACGGAGTCGTCCTCCTCCCCGGGGATGTGCTCCAAGGTCCGCATGGCAAAACCCAGCACCCGCAGGGCCTGCTCTGACATCTGGTTGCACAGGGACAAAATCTGGCGCTGGTCGGTCTCTGTCATGGGCCGGACGCCTGCCGCGGTGAGCATGTGGGTACAGAGGGAGAGCAGTTCGTCCACGGCGCCCTTGGTGTAAGCGATGTTCCGGTCCTGGATTCGGTGCACGGTGGTCATCCGCTTGCGGTCGGAGTCGAAGGGCTGCTCGAACAGACGGGGATAGGTTTCCTCCAGGTCTTCATGGTCAATGCCGAAGGCCTGGGCCAGGTAGATCAGCGCCCCCTCCGTGGGGTCGCCGATGATCTGGCCCGGGTGATCGGGGTCCAGGCTGGCGTCGTTGCAGAGGGCGGCGGCATAGATCAATTCCTGATAGACCTTGGGGTGACGCTGGGCCGCCTCCGCGACAGGGGTGCCCTGGCCGGCTGCAAAGTCCCCGTTGACGGCGATGTGGGTGACCGTCATTTGGTTCAGGGTCAGGGTGCCTGTCTTGTCGCTGCAGATAACCGTGGCGCTGCCCAGGGTTTCCACCGCGGGCAGCTTACGGATCAGGGCATTTTTCTTGGCCATACGCTGCACGCCCAGCGCCATAACGATGGTGGCGGTGGCGGGCAGCCCTTCAGGGATGATGGAGATGGCCAGCGAGATGGCCACCAGGAACTGTGGAATCAAAGGCCGGTGGTACAGGGCACCGAGAAGGAAGATCAGGACACAGACAATTAGCCCGATGACCGTGAGGGTTTTGCCCACTGCGTTGAGCTTGCGCTTGATAGGGGTGTCCAGTTCGTCCTGATTGTCCAGCAGGTCGGCGATGTTGCCCACCTGGGTGTCCATGCCGGTGGCCACCACTACGCCGGTGGCCCGTCCGTAGGTGACAATGGAGGAGGCGTAGAGCATATTGCACCGGTCCCCCAGGGGGCAGTCCGCTGCCAGCAGGACATCCGCATCCTTTTCCGAAGGGACGGATTCCCCGGTGAGGGAGGCCTCCTGGACCTTGAGATTCACGGCGTCCACCAGGCGCAGGTCAGCGGGGACCATGTCGCCGTCCCGGAGGAAGACAATGTCGCCTGGGACCAGCTCACTGGCGGGGAGAATGCTCTCCTCCCCCTCCCGGAGGACCCGGGCGGTGGGTGCCCGCATGTTTCGCAGGGCTTCCAGGGAGGACTGGGCTTTTTTCTCCTGGACGATGCCGATGACCGCGTTGACCACCACGATGGTTCCGATGACAATGGCCTCGGTCCACTCCTGCAGCAGGGCGGAGAACAGGGCCGCACCGATGAGAATGAGGACCATCGGGTCCAGCAGCTGTTCCTTCAGCATGCGGAGAATGGACTTGGGGGGCTTTGCCCGCAGCGTATTGGGTCCGTGGGTTTGCAGACGTTCGGTTGCCTCGGCATCCCGCAGGCCGTCCTCAGAGGAATGAAGGGTTTCATAGACCTGGGAGAGGGGCTGGGCGTGCCAAGGCTTGGGTTTGGGATGATCCATGTTGGATCCACCACTCCTTTCGTTGTTTGAGATTTCATATTCTGACCGCCTTGCGGCGGAGGCCAGACAAAAGAACAAAAAAGCATAGCCCACCACCCGAAGGGCGTGGGTTATGCTCGGTCACATTCCATAGAAATGATGCAAAAACTGGTTGGCGTCGCTGTTGTCGCTGTCGTCCATGGCAGGCGGCACAATCCTTCCTTAAAAATACTTCTCTTCCATTATATGGTGTGCCGGGAACAATGTCAAGAGGAAAATTTCAGGCGGTTCGGCAAAGGGAACGGGCCAGCAATCCTGCACACCAGGTTGGGAAAGATGGCCCCTATTGTAGCAGAGAACGTGTGCCGAATCAAGAGGAAGCAGACCATTTCTGGCGTTGCAACGGTGGGAGGAGTGTGGTAAAATAGGTATCATTTTCAAAGAAAGAAGGCGGATTACCATGGATCAAACCGTACGGGATTATGTGGTGGAGCAAACCCACCGGCTGATGGAGGCTTTTTCCTGCAGCGGGGAGGCCAAGGAGGCGGCCCAGGCCTGGCTGGCTGCCCTTGGAACCGACCGGGAGGCGGAAGAGACCCGAAAGTATGTACAGGAGCTGGAGGAGGATCTGGTCACTGTGGACCAGCTGATCGCCTTTGCCGAGTCCGACGAGGGGCGCCAGGTGTTTGGCGCGGAAGCGGCGCCCCATGGGCGGGAGATCAAGGCCGCTGGCGCCAAGTATTGTGACTGCCCGGCCTGCGCGGCGGCAGCGGCAATTCTGGAGAAAAAGGACCTCCTGCTGAAGTAAGAGAAGTACAACAGGGAACCGGGCGCCAGTCAGGGATGATTGGCGTCCCTTTTTTCAGGAGAGTGGGCGGGAGGAAGTGTCCCTGTGGAAGCGCCCCAGGAAGGAGGATGCAGATGAAGAAAGTGAAGATCACCGTGCTGAAGACCACCCTGGACGAGGAACTGGCCAGGGAGTACGGTGCGGACGGCCTGGGGCCATGTCCCATGCTGCGGGCGGGGCAGGTCTTTTATGGGGACTATGCCAAGCCCGAGGGCCTGTGTGACGAGGCATGGAAAGCCATGTATCAGTATGTTTTTGCCCTGGCCCATGGGGCGGGAGAGGGCTTATTTTACTATGGGGACTGGATTGGACGGCCTGGTGTGGCCATCTGCAGCTGCAACGATGGGTTGCGGCCTGTGATCTTTAAGCTGGAGGCCACGGAAGAGGAGGCGGTGATCCAGTACACCCCTGTGCGATGAAAGGAGAAGGCTGCTATGATTGAGGAACTGCTGGCATACAATCGAAAATTTGTGGAGGAGAAGCGGTATGAACAGTATGCCGCCAGCAAATATCCCAACAAGAAGATTGCCATTTTGACCTGTATGGATACCCGGCTGGTGGAGCTCCTCCCCGCGGCGCTGGGCCTGCGGAACGGAGACGTGAAAATCATCAAGAACGCCGGCGGGGTGGTGACCAATCCCTTTGGCAGTGTGATTCGCTCCCTGCTGGTGGCCATCATTGAGCTGGGCGTGGAGGAAATCATGGTCATCGGACACACAGACTGCGGGGTGCAGCACATCGACAGTGAGAGCATGATCGCCCACATGAAGCAGCGGGGGGTTTCCCAGGCGTCCATTGACCTGATGAAATACTGCGGCATCGACTTTGAACGCTGGCTGGCGGGCTTTGATACCGTGGAACAGTCGGTGACCGACACGGTGAACACCATCCGCAACCACCCCCTCATGCCCCGGGATGTCCGGATTGGAGGGTATGTCATCGACACCGAGACAGGAGAGCTCTCCACGGTGTGCAAGGGGTGATCTGCTGCCCATGGGGGTGCCATGAAGGAGCGAGCGCCCTGCCTGGTTTGCCAGGCAGGTCGCTTGTTCTTTTATGCGGGCGGGGTACGATGTGTCCGGGCGTAGTCAATGCCAAGGCAGGCCAGCGCCAAAAGGAGGGTGGTCAGGGCGGAGAACCCTGCCTCCGGGGTGGGAAAGGCCTGGACAGGCGGGGACAGCAGGGCGGGAAACAGGGAGTCGATAAGGAAACTTACGGGAATGGTGAGCAGGAGAACGGCTCCAGCGGCCCGCCACGGACGGTGGCGGAGCTTTCGGCAAACGCCGTACGCCGCCCAGAGACCAGCCAGAGACACCGCCGCCGTGGCGAGGGTGAAGGGCAGTGGAAGGGGAAGCAGAGTCCATAGACCCAACAGGTAGGGAATCAGCGCCAGGGAGAGGGCCAGAAAGCAGGCGCGCACCCGGTGGACCTTTGCCTGGAACAGGGGGACGGTGACAACCCAGGCCAGCGCCAAGGAGAGCAGAACGATCAGGGACCAGGAGAGACGTCCAGAAAGACAGAAATCACACAGCAGGCAGATGCCGGCTGCCAGCAGACACAGGGCGGAGAAGAGAAGCAGGGCGTGGGCCCAGAGCCGCCGCAAGCGGTGCCGGACCTGTCTGTCGGAGTAGCGGAGTGCTTCCGCCACGCTGCTTTCAGTCTCCGCTTGGGGTGGATCGGCCATCCGCCGGCCCTGGAGGAGCTCTGTGGTAGAGACCCCTAAAATCTGTGCCAGTGGGATCAAGAGGGAGATGTCCGGGGCGCTCAGGTCCCGCTCCCACTTGCTCACCGCCTTGTCGGTGACATGCAGCTGACTGGCCAGCTCTTTTTGGGTCAACTGGTTCTCTTTGCGCAGCTGCTGGAGAAAGCTGCCGAGGGAAGAATCCTTCATGGAGGCACCACCTTTGTTTTGTGTGTCCATAGCATAGCAGAAGGCGGGGGAAATGGCAACCGACGAGAGGTCGAGGCGGTGAGAAACCAGCGGTAGAGCGACGGGAGACGGCTGCCGGCGCTACGGCCAAGAAAACCGCCCCCATCTTTACGGTCAAAGACAGGGGCGGTGGGTTAGGAGGCGGACTGGGTCATGGCGCGCTCGGCCATGCGAAGGGTTTTGCGCAGGAAGATGGCGCTGAGGGTCAGGGACATGAGCTCGGCGATGGGGAAGGCCAGCCAGACCAGGGTAAGGTTGCCCGTCTGGGACAGCAGCCACGCCACCGGGAGCAGGACCACCAGCTGACGGCAGACGGAGACCACCAGGCTGTATATGGGGTTGCCGATGGCCTGGCACACCGACATGGAGATGATGCAGAAGCCTGCCAGCACGAAGGAGAGGGCGATGATCCGCAGGGCCGGGGTGCCGATGGCCAGCATGTTTTCCGAGGCGTCGAAGAGGGAGAGCAGGGCCCCAGGGGCCAATTCGAAGGCGGCCAGGCCCACGGCCATAATAGCCACCGCGGAGAAAATGGCCAGTTTGATGGTTTTCTTTACCCGGTCGGGCTTCTTGGCCCCGTAGTTGTAGGCGACAATGGGCACCATGCCGTTGTTCAGTCCGAAGACCGGCATGAAGATAAAGCTCTGGAGCTTGAAGTAGGCGCCAAACACAGCGGTGGCGGTGGTGGTGAAGGAGATGAGGATTCGGTTGACCCCGAAGACCATCACCGAGCCAATGCACTGCATGACAATGGAGGGGAAGCCGATGCGGTAGATGTTTTTTACCGTGGGTCCATGAAAGCGGATTTTACGGGGGACGATGTGAATGTCCGGGTTGCACTTGAGGTTCATAATGAGCGCGGCCACCGCAGCCACACACTGCCCGGTGACCGTGGCCACCGCAGCGCCGGCCACACCCAGGCGAGGGGCGCCGAAAAGACCGAAGATAAGGATGGGGTCCAGGATGATGTTGGTCAGGGCGCCCAAAAGCTGGGTACACATGGACAGGTGGGTGCGGCCGGTGGATTGCAGCAGCCGCTCAAAGGTGAACTGGCAGAAGATGCCGATGGAGCAGCCCAGGCAGATTTGGGCGTAGATGGTGCCGGAGGATACAATCTCGGTTACGTCGGTCTGGAGCTGGAAGAAGGTGCGGGAGAAAAATACCCCAATGACGCAGAAGAGAACGAAGGAGCACAGAGCCAGAAAGATGCCGGTGTTGGCGGCCTGGTCCGCTTTGTCCTGCTCTTTTGCGCCCAGGGACCGGGAGAGCAGGGCGTTCATGCCCACGGTGGTGCCCGCGCAGACGGCGATCATCAGGTTTTGCAGGGGAAAGGCCAGGGAGACTGCGGTCAAAGCGTTCTCACTGAGCCGGGAGACGAAAATGCTGTCTACCACGTTGTACAGGGCTTGGACCAGCATGGAGATCATCATGGGGACAGCCATGCCGGCCAGCAGCCGCCCCACAGGCTGGACGCCCATCTTGTTTTCCGCGGGCGTGTTGGAAGGGTTGTTGTTCTGCATAGTTCACTTTCCTCATTTTTCCACAAAAAAATAACAATTACATAGCAAATCTATATTGTATAGCAATAAAATAATCTGTCAATGGTCGAATTGGACAAAAGAGAGGAGGCGCTTTTGGCGCCTCCTCTCTTGGTTTCCTTCGATATGGAAGAGGATGGGAAATGTGGAAAATCCTCCTTAGAACATGGGCAGAACAGAGCCGTTGTAGTTGCTCTCGATGAACTCCCGGACCTCATCGGACTGGAGGGCGGCCACCAGGGCGTGGCCCGTCTCGTGGTAGGCCACGATCTTCTTCTCCTGGTCGGAGAGCACCCGGCTCTTCTTCTGGTATCCTGCGATGACCACCTCCACGCTCTCCTCTAAATCTTCCTGAGACACGAGCTTTCTGCCCATGCGAACCGCCCGTAAGGCCGCCTCGTTGACGATATTGGCAAGCTCTGCGCCGCTGGCGCCGGATGCCATTCGGGCCACCTTGCCCCAATCCACGTCCTCCGCCACCTTGATCTTCTTGGCGTGGACCTTCAGAATATCCTCCCGGCCCTGTAGGTCCGGCAGCTC
>ENA-ORVG01004006-ORVG01004006.1-human-gut-metagenome-genome-assembly--contig:-NODE-4006-length-10606-cov-3.918586_pt1 | contig 10606 bp, 9 predicted proteins | sample MGYA00242091_ERZ509233 | MGnify/ENA primary metagenome ERZ509233 (study PRJEB26280, sample SAMEA2338840) | human gut metagenome | biome: human gut; feature: human-associated habitat; material: faeces... | reverse complement strand
GACAAACAGAACAAGTTCAGAGCTGATGCTTCCGGGGGGAAAGGGAATTAATGTTTCCACAGTCCTTATGAATCTTGGGATTGAGAACACTGCACTTGGATTTACCGCAGGGTTTGTAGGAAAAGAAATTATCCGTAGATTATATGAGATGGGAGTAAAATCTGAGTTCATTCAGATTAGTGAAGGGGTTTCAAGGATCAATCTGAAACTGAAATCTATTGACGGAACCGAGATCAATAGTGCAGGACCGGTGATCAGCAAGGATAAAGTAGAGGAACTGATGAAGAAACTGGAAGAGCTTGGAGAAGGCGATGTACTTTTCCTGGCAGGCAGCATTCCATCTTCTATGCCGGATGACATGTATGAACAGATCATGGCAAGGCTGGATGGAAAAGGTGTGATGATCGTAGTTGATGCCACAAAGGATCTTCTGGTCAATGTCCTGAAATATCATCCGTTCATTGTAAAACCAAATAATCATGAACTGGGCGAGATCTTCGGTGTAGAATTAAAAACAAGAAAAGATGTAATTCCTTATGGAAAGAAACTTCAGGAAAAAGGTGCAAGAAATGTGCTGATCTCCATGGCCGGCGAAGGTGCAGTTCTGGTAGCAGAGGATGGACAGGTATTTGAAGAACCTGCACCAAAAGGCAGGCTGGTAAATGGTGTGGGTGCAGGAGATTCCATGGTAGCAGGATTCGTTGCAGGCTGGATGGAGAAGAAGGATTACGAACATGCATTCCACATGGGAATTGCAGCAGGAAGTGCAAGTGCATTTTCTGAAAATCTTGCAACAAAGGAAGAAATAGAAGCGGTTTATCGTCAGATAACCGAAAAATAATAAAGGGGGAAGAAGAGATGAGAATAACAGACCTGCTTGACAGACGAAGCGTATCGTTAACAGCTGCTCCGAAAACAAAGTCAGAAACTCTGGATATGGCAGTTGATCTGATGGTAAAGAGTGAGAAGATCAGCAATCGTGAGGCTTATCGTAAACAGGTATATTTAAGAGAAGAAGAGAGCACAACAGGTATTGGCGAGGGAATTGCCATTCCTCATGGCAAATGTGATGCAGTTAAGAAACCTGGACTTGCGGCAATGGTCATCAAAAATGGTGTAGAGTTTGAGGCACTGGATGATGAACCTGTAACCTTATTATTCCTGATCGCAGCGCCGAATACAGAGGATAACATTCACCTGGATGTACTCAGCAAGCTCTCTGTGATGCTGATAGATGAGGAGTTTACAGAATCTCTTCGCAATGCATCTTCAGTAGATGAGTTTATGGATATTATTGACAGGGCAGACAGTGAAAAGAAAGATATTGACGAGAGACTGGCAGATACCGGATCAGCAGAAGGAATTGAAAAAGCTGCAAAAGCAAAGAACTGTTTTATAAAGATCGAAACCCGCGGATCCGGCGGTGCAAAGAATGTGCTGACAGATCAGGAGATTGCTGATGCAGACTGTATTATTGTCGCAGCAGATGCCAAAGTTCCCATGGAACGTTTCGATGGTAAAAAAGTGATCGAATGTCAGGTATCCGACGGAATCAGTAAAGCAGATCAGCTCATTGACAGAGCAATCAATGGGGATGCACCGGTCTACCACGCAGCAGCCGGTTCCCAGACATCTTCTGCCGGTAACAAATCCGGCGGCAGTGTAGGACATAAGATCTATATGCAGCTGATGAATGGCGTATCTCATATGCTTCCGTTGGTTGTAGGCGGTGGTATCCTGATCGCCATTGCGTTCCTGATCGATGGATTAAGTGTAGATTTAAGTGCACTTCCGGCAGATCAGAGAGCAAACTTCGGTACCATTACTCCGGTAGCAGCTCTGTTTAAAGGAATCGGTAATACAGCATTCGGATTCATGCTTCCGATCCTTGCCGGATTTATTGCAATGGCAATCGGTGACAGACCGGCACTTGCACTTGGCTTTGTGGGTGGAATGATGGCACACAGCGGAACTTCAGGTTTTCTTGGTGCTCTGGTAGCTGGTTTTGCAGCAGGATATATTATTCTGGGACTTCGTAAGGTATGTGAGAAGCTTCCGGAAGCCCTTGAGAAGATTGCGCCGGTTCTGATTTATCCGGTTGTTGGTATTCTGATCATGGGACTTCTGATGCTGTTTGTTGTAGAGCCCATCATGGGGGGTATCAATACAGCACTGAATAACGGACTTACCTCCATGGGAAGCTCCAGTAAGATCATTCTTGGACTGATCCTTGGCGGAATGATGGCAATCGATATGGGTGGCCCGTTTAACAAGGCAGCATATGTATTTGGTACTGCAGCGATTGCAGCTGGTAACTATGATATTATGGCAGCCGTTATGGTTGGTGGTATGGTTCCGCCATGCGCCATCGCACTTGCTACACTTCTTTTTAAAGACAGATTTACGAAAGAAGAAAGGGAGTCTGGTCCTACCAACTTTATTATGGGACTTGCCTTTATCACAGAGGGAGCCATTCCTTTTGCAGCAGCCGACCCGCTTCATGTGCTTCCGGCATGTATTGTGGGATCTGGTCTTGCAGGTGCAATGTCCATGGCATTTGGCTGTACCCTGATGGCACCTCACGGTGGAATCTTCGTAGTTCCGGTTATGGGAAATGCAGTGCAGTATGTGAGTGCACTGGTAGTGGGAACTGTTGTTTCCGCAGTGCTCCTGGGAGTTCTGAAAAAGAAAAATGCCTGACAATGGATGTTCAAACAGGCTCTAATATTGGCTGCGGAATGAATGGTAACCCATGTCTGGAAAAGATATGCAGGTATAATCGTGTTATTGTGAAGGTCATGAACAGTAACATAATCGTGAATAGTGATTGACACAGAATGTGAAATCCGATATAAAGAAATTAAATAATAAGAAAATCAATAGAGACCAAAGATAAAAAGAAAAATGGAGGAATGAATCATGAGAGAATTTAAGTATGTTGTAACAGACCCGGAAGGAATCCACGCACGTCCAGCAGGAGAACTTGTAAAAGCAGTAAAGGCTTTTTCTTCTGATATCAAGATCGCAAAGGGCGGCAAGGCTATGAACTGTAAGGCAATCTTCGGAATTATGGGACTTGCAGTAAAGAAAGGCGATGAGGTTACTCTTACATTTGAAGGCGCAGATGAAGACGCTGCATATGAGGCAGTGAGCAAATTCATGCAGGAAACTCTGTAAGACAGGAAGGGGACATACCTGCGAGTATGTCCCTGTTTGTTTGTAAACAGCCTGTCAAAGTGATATTTGCGTGAGTCTTTGGTAAGTATCACGAGAACGGGAAATGCTGTAAGGAGCGTTTGGTCTCCTGTCAGCAGATCAAATAAGTGGGAGAGAAAAAATGCAGATATATAATGGAAAAAGTGTTTTCGGTGGTATTGCCATCGGTAAGATCAGCGTATATCAGAAAAAAGAGCAGCAGGTTAAGCGTGTGAAGATTGATGATCCAGAACAGGAGATGGCGCGCTATGAGAAAGCTAAGGCAGAAGGGATTAAACAGCTTCAGGGACTTTACGATAAGGCCTTGAGAGAAGTCGGGGAAGCCAATGCAGCAATCTTCGAAGTTCATCAGATGATGATGGAGGACGATGGATATAATGAATCTGTAGAGAATATCATTCGCAGCCAGGGCGTAAATGCAGAGTATGCAGTGGCAACTACAGGTGACAATTACGCGCAGATGTTTTCTGCAATGGATGACGATTATATGAGAGAGCGTGCGGCAGATGTTCGTGATATTTCTGAGCGGCTTCTCACCGTTTTAAATGGAGAAGAGACAGGGGCTGTAGATGCAGACGAGCCGAAGATCATCGTGGCAGAGGATCTGGCGCCATCAGAGACTGTACAGCTGGATAAGGATAAAGTTCTCTCTTTTGTTACAGTGAAAGGCTCCTTGAATTCCCATACAGCGATTCTTGCAAGGACCATGGCGATTCCTGCACTTGTAAATACTTCCGTGTCTCTTGAGAGTGAGATGGATGGCAGACTTGGAATTGTAGACGGGGCAAACGGTACATTTTATGTAGATCCGGATGAGGCGACTCTGGCAGAGATGAAGAAGCGCCAGGAAGAAGATCTTTCCAGAAAGCAGCTTCTTTTGACCCTTAAAGGAAAAGAGAACGTTACTCTTGACGGACAGAAAGTAATGCTGTACGCTAATATTGGCAACATCAAGGATCTGGCAACAGTCATTCAGAATGATGCTGGTGGAATCGGTCTTTTCAGAAGTGAGTTTATTTATCTGGAGAAAGAAGATTTCCCAACAGAGGAAGAACAGTTCCAGATTTACAGACAGGTTGCACAGACCATGGCAGGTAAGAGAGTGATTATCCGTACTCTGGATATTGGTGCAGACAAGCAATGCGATTATTTCCACATGGAGCATGAAGAGAATCCGGCACTGGGATGCAGGGCAATCCGTATCTGTCTGACAAGACCGGAGATTTTCAAGACACAGCTTCGTGCTTTATTCCGTGCCAGTGCATTTGGCAAGATCGCAATTATGTATCCTATGATCACCAGCGTACAGGAAGTGCGTAAGATCAAGGGAATCGTAGAGGAAGTGAAAGCGGAGCTTACCGCTCAGGGCGTAGAGTTTGGCAATCCGGAACAGGGAATTATGATTGAGACTCCGGCAGCAGCAATCATCAGTGATGATCTTGCGAAAGAGGTCGATTTCTTCAGCATCGGAACCAACGATCTCAGCCAGTATACTATGGCAATTGATCGTCAGAATCCTCAGCTCGACCTGTTTTTTGATCCTCATCACCCGGCAGTGCTGCGCATGATCTCCCTGGTTGTGGAGAATGCTCATAAGGCTGGTATCTGGGCTGGAATCTGTGGAGAACTTGGTGCTGACCAGTCACTTACAAAAGAGTTTCTGGCAATGGGAGTGGACGAACTTTCTGTTTCACCGGGAAGTATTCTGCCACTGCGCAAGATCATTCTGGAAACCAATGTTACAGATTATAAGGCGGGAAAAGAATGTTAACACAGCAGCGACATGAGATCATTTTGGAGCTTCTGAGAGAGAAAGGAAGTATTACTGTCACAGAAGTGAAGGATCTTTTAGATACATCAGAGTCAACAGTGCGAAGAGATATTACCGCACTGGATAAGGAAGGCAAGCTGGAGAAAGTTTTCGGTGGTGCCGTGGAACTGAAGGAGCGGGTAACTGCATATGAATATTCAGTTGCCCAGAAAATGGGACTGAAGCTGGAGGAGAAGGACCGGATCGCAAAATATGCAGCAGGTCTTATCCAGGATGAGGATTTTGTCTATATTGATGCAGGTACTACTACTGGGGATATCTTGAAGTTTCTTAAGGTTACAAGGGCAGTATTTGTTACCAATGCAGTGGTACATGCCCAGACACTGGCAGGAAGAGGCTTTAAGGTTCTTCTTGTAGGTGGAGAGCTGAAGAGCACTACAGAAGCAGTAATTGGTAATCAGGCTATGAATACGATTCGTGGTTATCATTTTACCAAAGGCTTTTTTGGAACCAATGGACTTACCAGAAAGAGTGGCTGTACTACCCCGGATGCCAATGAAGCGGCAGTTAAAGCAGCTGCCATGGAGCAGTGCAGGGAGTGCTATGTGCTCTGCGATAGTTCCAAGTTTGACAATATCAGTTCTGTGACCTTTGCAGATTTTTACAGATCTACGATAATTACAGACAGGATTCCGTCTGGCTATGAAGATTGTGCTAATATTATAGAAGTACAGAAGGAGCAGAAATAGAACATTTGAGAAGAGAAGTTTAGTTCCGTTTTTTGATAACTTTCCGGAAGGTCTGTGTGGACTGTTGAAAGCGTGAGAACAAACCATATTATGCAGTTTGCAGGAATGATTTTTTAACATACTCTGGATAAAGTGTTCCTTTCATAGTATAATAGTCCACAGGATTTCTGACAGATAAAGGTTGGGAGTTCTGTGGACTTTTTTATGGAATAGAAAATATGTTGAAATCCTCTGTGAGGCAGTAGGTGGATTTTTATTAGAATACGTGAGGTAATGCTATGATAAAACTGATTGCATCAGATCTGGATGGTACACTTCTGAAAGAAGGCACCATGGATATTAACCCGGAGATTTATGACATTATCCGAAAGCTGAAGGCTAAGGGAATTGTATTTGCAGCTGTCAGCGGCAGAGAATATGACAGTATAGAAAGAGTGTTTGCACCTGTGAAAGATGATATTTATTTTATTGCAGGAAACGGTGGAATCATTTCCTATCAGGGAGAGATTATTGAAAAAATGGCAATTCCTGCCGATATACTCAAAGAGGTTGTGGAGTATGTGAGAGCCCAGGAGGGAGCTTCTTTCATGACAGCAGGTAGTGCCCAGGCATATGTGGAGCGGGCAGACCAGGCTTTCGTGAAGAAACTTCGGGAAGGGTATAAACTTCATGTAAATGAAGTGGACGATGTATTGAATGTCCCGGAGACTATGACAAAAGTTGCCATGTACAACGAAGAAGTGGATGCAGCTCTGGGAGCAGAGGAAGCGAAGCGGCGTTTTGGAGATAAGATTCAGATCATGGCTTCCGGTGATTACTGGGTGGATTTCGTGGATGTGCATTCCGGAAAAGGAAATGCTCTTCAGAAACTTTGTAACCGTCTTGGAATTACGAAGAGAGAAGAGGTTGTTGCTTTCGGAGATAACTGCAATGATGTGAGCATGCTGCTGGAAGCTGGAAAGAGCTATGCAGTTACTACTGCCCGCGAGGAAGCCAAGCAGGCCGCCAGATACGTACTGGAGAAACCAGGTCCGGACAGCGTACTGAATGTGTTAAAGATGATTTTGGAGTTATAAGAGAAAAGAAGAATAAAGAAATGGGAGTACATTCAATTTTGTAATTCCATTGGAGAAATCTTTGATATTGTAGTGGAAGATATGATTCATCAATCAAAGGGATTACAGGGATAAAAAATCCGGGCTGTGTGGAGCAGTCCGGATTTTTGTGGGGCAAAATCAGGCAAGAATCCTTCCATCTGTGGAGATGGTGTACACCTGCCATGGAAGAAATTTTCCGCTGGCTTTCATGGCATTTATGGCTGCATTCTGGATTCCGCCGCAGCATGGAACTTCCATACGCACGATGGTAACACTCTTGATATTGTTCTGACGGATGATTTCGGTGAGCTTTTCGCTGTAATCTACAGAGTCCAGTTTCGGACAGCCGATAAGAGTAATCTTACCTTTGATAAAATCCTGATGGAAGTTAGCGTAAGCATAGGCTGTGCAGTCTGCAGCAATAAGAAGGTCAGCATCGTCAAAATATGGAGCATTGATAGGAACTAACTTAATCTGTACCGGCCACTGTTGAAGCTGGGAGTGTGCTTCCAGCTTTTTCTTATTTTCCAGAACTGCGGCTTCGTCGTAAGCAGCTGCCTCCTTTTCTACAAAAGAAATGGCATTTGTTGGACAGGCAGGGAGGCAGTCGCCCAGACCGTCGCAGTAATCTTCACGAAGCAGTTTTGCTTTACCATCTATAATTCCAATTGCACTTTCGTGGCAAGCGCGGGCACAGAGCCCGCAGCCGTTACATTTTTCTTCATCTATATGAATGATTTTTCTGATCATGAGAGTATCCTCCTTATCCCAACAACGTTTTCAAGTCTTCCTCTGGCGTAGTAATCGCAGCGATCCCAAAGTTTTCTACCAGATAATTCAGCACATTCTGTGATAAAAATGCCGGAAGGGTCGGGCCAAGACGGATGTTTTTGATTCCAAGGTGAAGCAAGGTAAGCAGAATGGAAACTGCTTTCTGCTCATACCAGGAGAGCACCATGGAAAGAGGAAGCTCATTTACCCCACATCCAAATGCTTCTGCAAGAGCGCCCGCAACCTTGATCGCGCCGTAAGCATCGTTGCACTGTCCCATATCCATCAGTCTTGGAAGCCCACCGATGGTTCCAAGGTCCAGATCGTTAAATCTGTATTTTCCACATGCAAGTGTAAGAATTACGGAATCAGAAGGAGACTGCTTTACAAAATCGGTATAGTAATTGCGTCCGCTTCTTGCGCCGTCGCAGCCTGCTACCAGGAAAAAGTGACGGATAGCACCTGCTTTTACAGCATCAATTACCTGATCTGCAACGCCAAGAATGGTTCCATGGGAGAAGCCGGTTGTAACGGAAGTTCCGCCGTTGATTCCGGTAAAATGCTGGTCTTCCTGATATCCGCCAAGCTCCAGGGCACGCTGGATAACTGGTGTGAAATCTTTTTCTTCATTAATGTGAACAGTTCCAGGGAAAGTGACAGTTCCTGTAGTAAATACCCGGTCCATGTAGCTTGGTTTCGGCGGCATCAGGCAGTTTGTGGTAAAAAGAACAGGAGCTGGGAGCTCTGCAAATTCTTTTTGCTGGTTCTGCCATGCAGTACCGAAGTTTCCTTTCAGGTGACTGTACTTTTTCAGTTCCGGATAAGCATGACAGGGAAGCATTTCACCGTGGGTGTAAATATTAATGCCTTTTCCTTCTGTTTGTTCCAGAAGAAGTTTCAGGTCATGGAGGTCGTGACCGGTAATGACGATGAATGGGCCTTTTTCCACAGTAAGAGGTACTGTAACAGGAGCTGGTGTGCCGTAAGTGGCAGTGTTAGCGCGGTCAAGAAGCTCCATGCAGGAAAGATTGTATTTACCTGTTTCCATTACAATAGGAAGAAGCAGGTCCATATCCCAGTCCTCGCCCAGTGCAAAAAGTGCTTTTGCGAAAAATTCGTTTACTTCTGTGTCAGTATATCCAAGTGTCATTGCATGGTAGGCATAAGCCGCCATTCCGCGGATTCCAAAGAGAATCAGAGATTTCAGGGAGCGGATGTCTTCCTGGGCGTTCCAGAGAAGCTTCATATCGTAGTCGTCGTTATGTCCGCAAGGGGAAGCGCAGCCGCCACAGTCTGGGCGAAGCCGGGCTTTTTCCTGGTGGATGCGGTCTGTAATTTCTGCGATGGCTTTGTCATCGAAGCTTACGTTTGTAAGGGTAGCAAATAGACCTTCCACCATCAGTTTCCATGTGGTTTCTGCAAGTGGTGTATTCTCATCTGCTGCATGGGCGAGTCCGATGAGAGCTCCGGTAAGTTCATCTTGAAGTCTGGCTGTATCCGCGGTCTTTCCACAGACTCCTTTGGCACCTGTACAGCCGGTACATCCGGCAGTTTGTTCACACTGAAAGCAAAACATGTTCTGTTCCATAAATAGTTTCCTCCTGAATTTGATCATATTGTTCTATAAGGTATAAGTATTTCGTAAAAATAAGTTGACTGGGTTCTGAATGTTTTGTAATTGCAAAAGGAAAAGTAACAGGAAATTCTTTTCGTTTCGCATGAGAAAGTCAGAGATGGATAATTAATTTCTGTCTCCGCCCTTGACTTTGTACGCATACTATAATATAATCCAACAAACAAGTATGTTGTTATAACAACAAAAGGAGAAAAATGAATTATGAATTTCTTTCCAGGACTTTTCTCTTTCAGGGAACAAGTCCAGAAGAAACAAAGCATATGCTTTCCTGTCTGAAAGCCACTCCGCAAAGCTATGCCAAGGGCAGCACGATCTGGCAGGTGGGAGACCAGGTGAAGGCGATGGGACTTGTGCTTAACGGCAGTGTTCATATTGAGAACATTGACATGACGGGAAACAAGAGTATTCTGAACCGGATCGTGCCAGGCCAGGTTTTCGGAGAGACATATGCCTGCATTCCAGGGGAAAAGCTGCTCATAGGGGTGACGGCTGCAGAGGATTGCCAGATCCTTTTTCTGGAGGTGGGAAAGATTTTTCACACCTGTCCGGATACCTGTCCCTGCCATGAGAAACTGATCCGTAACATGCTGATGGTCATGGCGAAGAAGAACCTGGAACTTTCCAGAAGAAGCCTTCATACGGCACCGAAATCCATCCGGGGGAGGCTGCTTTCCTATTTTTCCCAGGAGATGGTGCAGCAGGGCAGCAGCCAGTTTATGATCCCCTTTAACCGGCAGGAACTGGCTGATTATCTTGGAGTAGACAGAAGTGCGCTTTCCAATGAGCTTGGCAAAATGCGAAAAGAAGGGATTATTGAAGTAAACAGAAACCAGATCCATTATCTGGAGCGTGTTTGAAAAAGGCTTCATAGCAGGAGGGAAAATTTAAAATGAATCTGACACCATATTTTAAAAGTATTATCGATCAGGATGTTGCATCCGTTGTCATCTGCAACCTGAAGCATGAAATTATCTACATGAATCCGAAAGCTGTGGAGAGTTATCATAAATGGGGTGGTGAGGCATTGCTTGGAAAAAGTCTTATGAATTGTCATAATCCGAAGTCAAAGGAAATAATTGAAAAAGTGGTTGCCTGGTTTGAAGAAGATAAGGAGCACAACCGGATCCATACTTTTTATAATGAGAAACAGGCGAAGGACGTATATATGGTAGCCCTGCGTGATGAGGATGGAGCTTTGATTGGCTATTATGAGAAGCATGAGTATCGGGCACGGGATGAGGAACCGTATTACAATTTCTGAAGCTAAAAACATGTTGCTGTTTATGACCTGACCGGCAGCACGCTTCGTGATGCACAGAAATCATGCATTCGCATGATTTCGCGCCGCAATTTTCGGGTTTTCTGT
>ENA-ORVG01004005-ORVG01004005.1-human-gut-metagenome-genome-assembly--contig:-NODE-4005-length-10606-cov-8.471045_pt1 | contig 10606 bp, 8 predicted proteins | sample MGYA00242091_ERZ509233 | MGnify/ENA primary metagenome ERZ509233 (study PRJEB26280, sample SAMEA2338840) | human gut metagenome | biome: human gut; feature: human-associated habitat; material: faeces... | reverse complement strand
AGACGGGTAAGACGGTGCTCATGCAGTCGATCATCAACGCCATCGCCGACAACCATCCCGAAGTATACATCATCGTGCTGCTGATCGACGAGCGCCCGGAGGAGGTGACCGAGATGGCCCGCAACTCCAAGGCCGAGGTCGTGGCATCGACCTTCGACGAACAGGCGTCGCGCCATGTGAAAGTCGCGGAAATGGTACTCGACAAGGCCAAGCGCATGGTCGAATGCGGACACGACGTGGTGATCTTCCTCGACTCGATCACCCGCCTGGCACGTGCCTACAACTCCGTCCAGCCCGCATCGGGCAAGGTGCTCTCGGGCGGTGTGGATGCCAACGCGCTCCACAAACCCAAGCGTTTCTTCGGTGCAGCCCGCAACACGGAGGAGAAAGGGTCGCTGACGATCATCGCCACGGCACTGATCGACACCGGTTCGAAGATGGACGAGGTGATTTTCGAAGAGTTCAAGGGCACGGGCAACATGGAGCTCCAGCTCGACCGCAAGCTCGCCAACAAACGTGTCTACCCGGCGGTCGATGTCATCGCATCGGGTACGCGCCGCGAAGACCTGCTCCTGCCGCGCGACGTGATGAACCGCACGTGGGTGCTGCGCAAATACCTTTCCGACATGACGCCCGTCGAGGCCATGGAGTTCCTCCAGAAGCAGATGGGAATGACCAACACCAACGAGGAGTTCCTCGCCACGATGAACCATTAAACAACCACAAAACCCACTGATAGAATGAAAAACCTGATTATCCTGCTGTCATGCCTGCTGTTCGCCGGCAGCGTATACGGATGGGGACAAAAGGGGCACGACGTCACGGCCTACATCGCAGAGTGCCACCTCACGCCCGAAGCCGCCCAAAAGATCGACAAGGTGCTCAACGGCCATTCGCCCGTGTACTACTGCAACTGGATGGACATTGCCAGCCACACCCCCGAATACAATTACACCAAGACGTGGCACTACCTGAACATCGACGAGGGCCAAACCCTCGAAACGATGCCCCGGAACCCCAAAGGCGACGTGCTGACGGCCGTCACGACGCTCGTCGCCGAGCTCAAGGCCGGCGGGCTGGCACCCGAGGCGGAGACCGAGAAGCTCAAGATGCTGATCCACCTGGTCGGCGACATGCACTGCCCGATGCACACGGGGCGCCTGTCGGATATCGGAGGCAATCAGCGCCCGGTGCTGATGTTCGGACGCAGAACGAACCTCCACTCGGCCTGGGACTCGGCGATCCTCGAAGCCGGGCACAAGTGGAGCTACACCGAGTGGCAGGAACAGATCGACCGCTTGACGGACGACGAGGCGGCACTGGTACAGGCCGGGGAGCCGCAAGACTGGCTGAAGGAGACCCATGCGATCTGCGTCGGCATCTACGAGGACAGCCCCGAAGGGACGAAAATATCCTACGATTACGTGGACAAATACACGCCCGTCATCGAGCAACAGCTCGTCCGGGGCGGCTACCGGCTGGCACGCCTGCTGAACGAGATTTACCGCTGACCGTAGGTGCAAAATAAAAGGGAACGGGCTTGCAGTCGCTGCAAGCCCGTTTTCCGTCCTGCGGCAGTGCGGCAAAGATGTATTTCGGCCGTTTCGGCCGCACAAAAATCCGGGCTAAGCGCTAAGGGACAAGACCGGGGCATGCAGGGGAGCACTGCGTGCGGCGCAGGGCCCCGGCAACGGATCGGGGCGGATAATTTTATCCGGCAAAATACCCGCGGAAATAAAAGTTATATTAATTTTGCAGGCATGAGATACCTAACCGCCATACTCTTCGGCCTGCTTGCTGCCGGATGCGGCGACAAGGCCGCGGACAACCTGATGACCCAGGCTTCGGTGCTGATAGAGGAGCATCCCGACAGCGCCTTGCTGGCTCTCCGGCAGATAGACCCCTCGGCCATTTCACCGGCGGCCGACGCCCGGCGGCGCCTGCTGCTCGCGCAGACCTACTCCCGCACAGGTGCCGAGGCTGACAACGATTCGCTGACCGCCCCCGCACTGGATTATTACGAGCGCCACGGCTCCGGGGCCGAGCGTGCCTATGCCTGGTATTTCGACGCAAAGGTACACCACAATGCCGGCGACCTGGGACAGGCGATCAAAGGCTACACACAGGCGATGCTCTACGCCGAACGCAACCGCGACAAGGCGGGAACCACAAAACTGCTCATGGCTCTGTACCACACGCTGGGGCTGCTGTACCTCGAACAGGGATACGACACCGAGGCCGAAGAGGCATTCTCGAAAGCTGTCGCCGCGGCGCAGGAGACCGGCAGTGCGGAACTGGAGGGATACAGCCGCTACATGCTCTCGTCGGCACAATATGCCAACGGCCGCTATGCCGCGGCCATCGAAACACTCTCCCCGCTGGTCGGGGCACGCGACACGATGGCATTCCGTTTCTTCGCCCAGCAGATCACCCTGCAAAACCTGATATACCACACCTTCGCCGAAGACTGGAGCACCGGGCAGTTGCTCAAGGAGCGGGCGCGCATCGACATGCACGAACTATGGACAGCCCCGCTGACGCACGGCCACGCATCGGCCGACGACGATGCCCGCACACTTTACGACATCGCTTCGGCCATCATTTTTTACCGGGCGGAGCAGCCCGATTCGGCACAATACTACATAGACCGCTCGCTGGCGCACATCAAACGCTTCAACCAGAACAACATAGGGCTCTACACGATCGCCTCGGCCATACACCACCGCCGCGGGGAGGACGGCAAAGCCTATGCCTGTGCCATGCAGTACATCGGCAAGCGCGATTCGCTCGACAAGGCACGGCAGGGAGTATCGGTGGCCGAGCTGGAAAAGAGATACCGTACGGCCAACGAAACGGCGCTCCGCGAGGCAGGGCTGCGTTACCGGGCCTGGATCGCCACGCTGGCATGCCTCTTGCTGGCCGCGGCCGTCACGGGGGCGGTGGTGGGCTATCGGCGCAAACTCCGGCACCGGGACGCGCAGCTGAGCGAATACCTCACGCTGCTGGAATCCTACCGGGAATCGCACGACAGCCTCACCTCGCGGCTCGATGCCTCGAACGAGCGCGAGGCCGCCGTCAAGGCTTCGCTCGAGGGGCGATTCGCCCTGCTGCGCGACATCGCCGCAACCTATTACACCTATGGCGAAGGGGAACGGCTGGCGAGGAAGGTGAAGGAGCTGGCACTGAGCCCGGCGATGCTCGCGGACATCGTCCGCATGGCAGACCTCTACAACGACCGGGCGGTCACGCGCCTGCGCCGCCAACTGCCGGGGTGGACGCCGCGCAACTACGATTTCGCAGCGCTGGTCGTCGCCGGGTTCTCGGCGCAGGAGATCAGCGTGATGCTCGACATGACGCTGAACGGGGTCTACACGCTCAAATCGAAACTCAAACGCCGGATCGCCGAATCGGGGGCTGCGGACAGGGAGTTTTTCACCCGTTTTTTCGCATAGCAAGGGCGCCCGGCGCGCCGGCAAGAATCCGCGGGATCACACCTACTGTAAATCAAAATTTTACACACAAACAAGCAAGAATTATTCCGTACCGGCAAGCCGCATCGGGGCTTAACTTTGCAGGGAAACCAAATGAAAAAACCAAGCAAAGTTATGAGACGGACATTTCTTTTACTCGTATGCGCCCTGGCGCTTTTTTCCGTGAAACAGACCTGCGGGCAAATTGTGCGGGGGAGGGTGGTCGACCAGGAGCGGCAACCCGTGGTCGGGGTCGCGGTAGTGATGCTCGACACCGACTCGACCTACCTCGCGGCCGCGGCATCGGATGCCGACGGGCGTTTCGCCATCGCATCGGAGGTACGCCCCTACCGGCTGCTGTTCCAGCACCTCGCCTATGAGATGCAAACGCTTACGTCGGAGCACGACGAAGCCGGCGAGGTCGTCCTGCATGAATATACGAATGCGCTCGACGCCGTGGTCGTAGAGGGCGAAAAACCCATCGTGCGGGTCGAAGAGGGGCGGCTGGCCTATGACCTGGAAGCCGTATCGAAAGGCAAGGCGGTGAACAATGCCTACGAAGCCCTCACCCAGCTGCCGGGCGTCAGCGAACAGGACGGCGGGCTGACGCTTGCCGGTGCCGGGGGTGTCACGGTGATCCTGAACGGAAAGCCCTCGACGATGAGCGCCGAGCAGTTGGCATCGCTGCTGCGCTCGACACCCGTCGAACGGATCGAGAAGGCCGAAGTGATGTACAGCACGCCGCCACAGTACCATGTGCGCGGCGCGGCGATCAACCTCGTCCTGCGGCGCAGCCACGACTACTCGTTTTCGGGGGAGGTACACGCCAACTATACCAACCGGTTTTACAGCAACTGGGATGCCGGGGGCAACTTCGCCTTCTCCTCGCCCGAGTGGTCGGCCGAGGTAACCTATTCGGCCGGGCAGGCCAAGACCAAACGGATCATCGACCTCTACTCGCGGCATACGCTCGCGGACGGGGAGCACGAGATCGCCCAGAGGCAGAACATCACCAGCAAAGGAACATGGCACCGGCTGAGGGCCGCCGCAGAATACGCCCCGCAGGGCAAAGGACGCCTGAGCATTGCCTATACGGGCGCATACACCCCGCATACGAGCGGCCTCGTACGTGCCGACGGCAACCTGGTCAACTCGGTCAGCTCGCCCGGGGGTGACAACACGATGCACAACGCTGCGCTGCGCTACACGTCGGCCTCCGGGCTCGACCTCTCGGCGGACTACACGCATTACAGCTCGTGGCAGCTGGCCGCCATGCGGAACAGGTACGCCGACGGCAACCGGACAGCGTTCGACGTGGTTTCGGGGCAGTCCGTCGACCGGGTAAATGTCAGCGCCGACCAGTCGCACGACCTGGGCAATGGCTGGGGCATGACCTACGGGGGCATCTTCAGCTGGGCGGGCGACCACGACTACCAGCGTTACAGGCTCCATGAGGGCGACATCGCCACCGTCGATACCGATTCGCACCTCGACGAATACACGGGCAACCTCTACGCCGGGGTGAGCAAACAGTTCGCCAAGGGGAGTTTCTCGCTGTCGCTGGCCGGGGAATACTACCGCGCGGGGGACTACGACAACTGGTCGCTCTACCCGCAGGCGACCCTGCTCCTGACACCCGCAGAGAAACATCTCGTACAGATTTCGCTCTCGTCGGACAAGACCTATCCCTCGTACTGGGAGATGCAGCAGTCGACCTCCTACATCGACGGCTATTCGGAGATCCGGGGCACGCCCGGACTGCGGCCGTCGAAAAGCTACAACGGCCAGGCAATGTACATGTATAAGCAGAAGTATATCTTCATGCTGTTCTGGAACGAGATGCCCGACTACTTCGACCAAACCGCATGGCAGGCCCCTGATCGCCTGGCATTGGTCTACCAGACGCTCAACTGGAACACCAACCGCCAGTGGGGCGCCAACGTCATCGTACCGCTGCGCCCGGGCAAATGGCTCGATTCCCGGCTGACGCTGACCGGGATGCGGATGACCCAGCGCTGCGACGCCTTTCACGACCTGGCGTTCGACCGCTCCAAATGGCTGGGGGTGGTGCGCATGGACAACACGATCCGTCTGAGCCGCAAACCCGACCTGACGCTCGACCTCTCGGGCTACTATCAGAGCGCGGCCATCCAGGGGACTTACGACGTCGACCCTTCGTGGAGCGTCAACGCGGGTGCCAAGTGGACGTTCGACAAGAGCCGGGCGAGCCTCTCGGTGCGCTGCAACGACATTTTCGAAAGTTCGTTGCCGTTCGCCAAAGTCCGTTACAAGGGACAGTACCTCGACATGGATTCCGGCACGTACACCCGTTCGGTGACGGTGCATTTCTCCTACCGTTTCGGCACATACAAGGAGAAGCGGCACAAGACGGTCGACACGTCGAGGTTCGGGCATTGACCGGATCCCGCAGGGCACGAAAAAAGGCCGTCGCAAAGACGGCCCTGTACTCGGAGCGGGAATCGAACCCGCACGACCATTGCTGGTCACAGGATTTTAAGTCCGGCGTGTCTACCTATTCCACCATCCGAGCCACTGCCTTTCGGCGAAAGGCGTCGGCAAAAGTACGAAAATTTTACGATTCGCCAAAATCTATATAATTTATAATCGCCCCCGTCTGGTCGGGGCCGAACCAGCGGATTTCCGCGTCGCGGCGGAACCAGGTAAGCTGCCGTTTGGCATATCGGCGCGAATTGCGCTTGATAAGTTCCACGGCCCGGTCATAGGAGATGCGTCCGTCGAAATAGTCGAAGAACTCCCGGTAGCCGACCGTCTGCAGGGCATTCAGACCGCGGTAGGGATACACCGCACGCGCCTCGGCTTCGAGGCCGTCGGCAAGCATCTGCCCGACACGGTGGTCGATGCGTCCGTACAACTCCTCGCGCGGCATGTCAATGCCGACCTTCACGATGTCGAAATCGCGCTTGCGACGCCGCCCAGTCCGCAGGCGGGAGTAGGGCAGTCCGGTTTGCAGGCAGACCTCCAGTGCCCGAACGACGCGCGCCGGGTTGCTGCGGTCGACCACCGCATAATAATCCGGATCGAGCGTCCGCAACTGCCCGGCGAGGGCTTCGAGCCCCTCCGTGCGGAGTCGCGCCGCCAATTCGCGGCGCAGGTTTTCATCGGCCTGCGGCAGGTCGTCCATGCCTTCGCACAACGCCTTGACATAAAGCCCCGAGCCCCCGACGGCAACGACGCAGTCATGCCCGGCGAACAGTCTTTCGAGGCAGGCGAGGGCCTGCGTTTCGTACTCGCCGCAACTCAGGTTATCCGCGAGGTCGTGCGATGCTATAAAATGGTGTTCGACGGCTTGCAATTGGTCTGCCGTAGGCTGAGCCGTACCGATCGGCAAGCCGCGGTACATCTGGCGGGAGTCGGTGGAAAGGATGGGTGCACCGTAGTGCAGGGCGATGCGGATGCTCAGATCCGTCTTGCCCGAACCGGTCGGGCCGACAATGACGACGAGCCGCTTAGTACTCGTCGTCATAATTGTCGTCGCCCTCGAAATCGTTGAATTCCCCCATCACCTCGTCGAAAATCGAGCCTTCGCCCGCGGTGGCCGTCTTCGACGGGTCGTACTGGTCGGGGGCATCGGCCTGGGCGTATATCTCGCGCGGATAGGAGCCGTCTTTGGGCATTTCGTACGTCCCGGTCAGTTCGAGGAAGTAGGCCCGGTCGCCGAACATGTCGAAAAGGTAGATCAGCCGGTCGCGGTTGTTGTGGATGATCTGCCCCAGGGTCACGCTCTCCATCGCCGCAGGAGCCCCTTCCGAACCGTCGTCCATATCCATGAGGGTGAACTCGCGCAGTTTTTCCCAGCGCTCGTCCGCCGTGAAGAACGACGCCATGCACTCCTCGTATTCGAGCGAACGGAGGATGAAATTATGGAAATCGAGCAACGTCATGTCGTACGGCACTTCGTAATCGCGCACGAAGTTGTCGTTCTCATCGCTCAGCATCCGGAATCGGAAAACCATTGACATAGCTTGTAATTTTTGCATTTCCTACTACAAAGATAGTACAAAAAGGGAAAATGCAAAACAACAGGCTGCGTCACTTCCGACCGAGGTACCGGGTAACAATGTCGATCAGGTAGTGGCTGCCCTGCGGGTTCTCCGCCCCGGGAGCCACGTAGTCGTGGTGGAATTCCCACCAGAAAGCCCCCAGGTAGCCGCCGGCCTTGATCCATTCGATCTTGCTGCGGATCGAAGAGGGGTTGTCGATGGTCACGAATTCCGTTCTGTCCGGCGAAAAATAGTAGGACACCTCGGCTGCCGGGTCGTACTCCTCCGTCCAGCCGTTTGCGAGCCGGGGCAGGAACTCCTTGTAGGTGATATACGAACCGTAGTCGCGCAGCGGCCCGTCGGCTTTCTGCCCGGGCTTCAACCCTTTGTAATAGAACCCGTAGTTGGCCAGCCCGAGGCAGAGCTTCCGCTTGTCGAAGACTTTCCAGTGTTCCAGCTTCGACCGCATACGCTCCATCGAGGTGTTGTGCGAAGGGGTGCTGCCCCATACGCCGTCGCACATGTCATAGGACATGATATTTATCCAGTCGACCGCCCCGGCCAGCCTGTCGGCCAGCGCCCGATCGTACTCGTGGTCGATGCTGAGGGCCGTGGTCAGGTAGTAATAACGCCCGGTGCGTTCCGAGAGTTCGTCGAACCGTTCGCGCAGCAGGGCCATCATGCGGGCATGCAACTCCTTGTCCAGCGTGATCTCCCAGTCCATGTCGATGCCGTCGTAACCGTTCTTTTCGACCAGGCGCACCATATACCCGACAAACTTGGCGATCCGATCCGGATTCTCCAGCAGGGGAAGGAACTCCTGCTGCCCGCCGAAGCACAACAGTATCCTGGCCCCGGCGGCATGCGCCTTTTCGATCATGGACGGCACGAGCGCCATCTTGCCTCCCTGCTTCAGGTAGTCGAACTGCGTGGCATAGGCGTCGACGGCATCCTGCGGCCGGTCGAAATCCAGCCCGGCCCACTCGGGCGTAGCCATCAGGTAGATGAACTGGAAGGCATCGTACCCCGGGTTCGTGAGTTCCGCTTCGCTCAGGAGGCTCTCCACCGAATAGGCCGCATGTATGAAGTCGGGGATTACGGGGGCCGGTTTGCGGGCATACGATGCAGAGCTGGCGACAAATAACGAAACGACTAATAAGGCGAACTTTTTCATGATAAACCATTTGTTTTATATTCAGCCTCAAATATAATATTATTTATTATAAACACAGCCAAATATAATATTATTTATCAATAAAAAGTACACAACATGACCTAATTTACAAACAAGATGTCGTAAGGAATTCGATGACATCCCTGTCGTCGGGGTAATCCGTCAGCCCAGGGGACTGTGCATGGCCGAAATCCACGCGGCGGCGGCAGGCAATGCACTCCGAAACGACGCATTGCAGTCCGGCATCGTGTGCTGCGAGCCAGGCCCCGACCTCGGCGGGTGATTTGTAAAACGAATAATTGATCCGGCTCAACGCCGCGGGAAAGGCCCGCTCTTCGACGGCCACGGCAGCTCCCAGGTCGCGGAACGGCTGTCCGCCCATCGTCAGGAGGGCTTTCTGCTGGCGGTAAGAGTTCCTGTATTTCACGTTCACCTCCGGCATCCGCAGCTGCAGGTCATAGCCCTCGGGCAGGAAAAGCAGCGACACGCTGCGGCAGCCCAGTCCGGAATAAGCCCAGATGTCGTCGGCCAATGCAGTGAGCTGCGCGGGGGTTTCCCGGCCGCCGAGTACGGCGACCGACTGGCGGTTACCGCGCAGCAGGGCGGGAATGCCCGCATACTGCGCCCGGAAATAGCGGTTGGCATTGTCGCTGCCCGTAGCGATCACGGCATCGGGCGACGTGCTGCCGTCGTAAAATTCCACCGGAACCTGCGGGTCGATTCCGCGCAGCAACCCGATGACATATTCCATCAGGACGGTATCTTTGGCCGATGGTTTTACGAGGCACCTGTGCCCTGCGGCGAGCACGCACAGCATATCGAAAAATCCGACCAGCGGGATATTCCCGGCCATCACCACCAGCACGTCGAGCGGCCGGGCCGCGGGCAGGGCGGGGTAGGCGGCCAGCCAGCGCTCCAGTTTCGGCCGTTGCAGCATGTCCCGGCTCAGGGTCCTCACCGCACGGCAGACCTCCGCCGGCGTGAACCAGCCGTTGGCCCGGCAGGCGCGCTCGGCAACCTGCCGCGACGCAGCGTCCCCGCCGAAATCCTTCAGGCGGTCGCCCAAAGCCGAAAAAAGGTCGAGAGTGTCTTTCATAAGGGCAAAGATAACACTTCGGCGACGGATTCCGCACAAAAATCGCGCAGATGAATTAAATTTGCAGAAAAGCAAACCTGAAAATCATGGAAAGAAATCTGAAAGAGGCGCTCGAACAGCGCCGGAGTTACTACTCGCTCAAAGCCGGATCCCCGATTCCCGACGCCGAAATCGAAGGGATCGTGCGCTTCGCCGTAAAACATACGCCGTCAGCTTTCAACTCGCAGTCCTCGCGGCTGGTGCTGCTGTTGCACGACCACCATGCGGCCTTGTGGCGCATCGTCAAACAAACCCTGCAAACCGTCGTCCCGCCGCAGGCCTTCGCCCGCACCGAAGAGAAAATCGACCGGAGCTTCGCCTCCGGATACGGTACGGTGCTCTTCCTCGAGGACACCGCGGTTGTCGAAGGACTGCAACGGCAGTTCCCGCTCTATGCCGACAATTTTCCGACATGGTCCGAGCACACTTCGGCCATGCACCAGCTCGTCGTGTGGACGTTGCTCGAAGAGGCCGGCTTCGGAGCCTCGCTGCAACATTACAATCCGCTTATCGACGCGGCCGTGCGCCAGGAGTGGCAACTGCCCGGAAACTGGCGGCTGATCGCCCAAATGCCGTTCGGAATTCCGGCAGAGGCTCCCAACGAAAAGACATTCAACCCCATAGACGAGCGGATCCGGATATTCGGATAGTTTCCGGAACACCGGATGCGGCGTGCCGTTGCGAAAAAACAGGGAGATTTCATCCGAAAAATTTGGAGATTCGGAAATTTTACCTACCTTTGCACTCGCAATACGAAACACGCCATGCGGAAATAGCTCAGTTGGTAGAGCGCAACCTTGCCAAG
>ENA-ORVG01004003-ORVG01004003.1-human-gut-metagenome-genome-assembly--contig:-NODE-4003-length-10613-cov-2.841163_pt1 | contig 10613 bp, 10 predicted proteins | sample MGYA00242091_ERZ509233 | MGnify/ENA primary metagenome ERZ509233 (study PRJEB26280, sample SAMEA2338840) | human gut metagenome | biome: human gut; feature: human-associated habitat; material: faeces... | reverse complement strand
CCCCCACCACACCAACGAAATCGCCCAGAGCGAAAGCTACCTCGGTCATGAATGGTGCAAAACGTGGTTCCATGTCCATCACCTGAACACCACGGGCGGCAAGATGAGCAAATCGAAGGGCGAATTCCTGACCGTGTCTCTTTTGCAGGACAAGGGCTATGACCCGCTGGTGTACCGCCTGTTCTGCCTGCAGAGCCACTATCGGCAGAGTCAGATGTTCACTTGGGAGAACATGGATAACGCCGCTGCTGCGTACACGAAGCTGCTGGGACGCATTGCGTCGCTGATTCCCGCGGGTACGCCGGTGGATGCGGAGAAAATGAAGCCATATCAGGAGAAGTTCCGTCAGGCGCTGGATGCTGACCTGAACACCTCTCTGGCCGTGACACGCCTGTACGACGTGCTGAAGGCGAAAGACCTGTCCGATGATGAGAAGCTGGCGCTGGTGGGCGACTTTGACGCGGTGCTGTCCCTCAGCCTGCTGGACAAGGCGGCGGTCATCCGCGACGCGCAGAAGGCGACGAGCGAAGTGCACGGCGACGGCGAATACGTCATCATTGCCCCGGCAGACGCCACCGACGAAGAGCAGAGCACCGTCCGTGAACTGCTGCTGAGCCGCTATCAGGCGCGGAAGGACAAGAACTGGGCGGAATCCGACCGCATCCGCGACATTTTGAAGGATATGGGCATTGCCGTCAAGGACAACAAAGAAGGCGTGCAGTGGATGCGGGGGTAATTCGCCTGCCTTCCCTGTAAAATTTCCTGCAAAAGGCTGACAAATGGCGGTAAGTATGCTATACTGATTCGTGGACGATAATTTCGGTCATCCGAAAGGAGTGCTTCCCGATGAATATTCTGCAAGCTGCCATTCTCGGCCTTGTGCAGGGGCTTGGCGAGTTTCTTCCGATTTCCTCCAGTGGTCATCTGCTGCTCAGCCGCATCCTGATGGGTTTCACGATTGATGAAACAGGCGCCTACCATATGCTGGACATCCTCCTGCATGTTGGCACACTGATTCCGGTTCTCATCGTGTTCTGGAAGGACTGGTGGGCGATTCTGAAGAACCCCTTCAAGTCCAAGACACTGCTGCTGCTCTTCATCGCTTCCCTGCCGACGCTGCTGTTCAAGGTCGTGTTTGATGATTTCATCACCTCCTGCGAGACGGGCTGGTTCCTCGGTGCGAGCTTCCTGCTGACGGGCTTCTTCCTCCTGCTGGCGGAAACGCTGAGCGCACACCGCAAGCAGTACGCCGACCAGCCGAACTTCAAGCACGCCATCATCATGGGCTGTATGCAGGGTGTGGCGCTGCTGCCGGGCGTTTCCCGCAGCGGCTCGACGCTGGCGGGCGGTCTGCTCTCCGGTCTGAACCGCAAGAGCGCGGCGAAGTTCTCCTTCATGATGAGCGCCCCCGCGATTGTCGGCGCACTCATCATCGACGGCAAAACCGCAATCGAAGAGGGCTGGGTGCAGGATTTGACGCTCGTGCCGACGCTGGTGGGCATCCTCGTGGCGGCAATCAGCGGCTATATCGCCATCCGCTTCATGCTCAGCCTCATCAGCCGTGTCAGCCTGAACTGGTTTGCGCTGTATGTGGCGATTCTGGGCGTGCTGATTCTGGTACTTCAGCTGATTGGCTATCCGGGAACGGTGCCGTTCGCCATTCCGGACATGTCTGGTGCGGTGACGAGCACGCTTCGGTTCTGGAATGTGTAACAATCACATGGGCTGTCCGTCTTTGGGGGCGGGCAGCCTTTTTTGCCCCTTGCCATCCGGGGCGCAAAATGCTATAATAGAATAGATATTTGTACTCTCGCATGGCTTTGCTGTGCAGAAAGGACGATTGCGCCTGATGCTAACGTTTCGCCGGCTGATTTGTCTCCTGCTCGCACTTGGGCTGCTGACCATCAGCGCCGTGGCAGAAATGCCGAACCCCACCCTCGACCCCAACGCGAACCCGTATGATGAGACGCACCCGGAGCTGCTCGAAGCCGACCAGCTGTACTGCACATCCGCTATTCTCATCGAGCAGAGCACGGGGGAAGTCATCTTCGAGAAAAATGCCGATTTGACCATGTACCCCGCTTCGACGACAAAGATTATGACCGTGCTGCTGGGCATCCTCAACAGCAACCCTGACGACAAGGTGACGGTCAGCTACAACGGTTCTGCCGCCGCCATGCGCGCCATTGACTCGGAAGCGACCGTCATCAGCCTGCAGGAAGGCGAAGAGCTGACGATGCAGGATTTGCTCTTCGGCACGCTGATTCGTTCGGGCAACGACGGTGCCGTGGCGATTGCGGAGGCCGTCGCCGGGAATGAAAGCACGTTCGTTGCGCTGATGAACCAGACCGCGCACGACCTCGGCATGAACAGCACGCACTTCATGAACCCGCACGGCCTGCACGACGACAACCATTACACGACTGCGCGCGACTTGGCGACGCTGGCGCGCTACGCCATGCAGAACGACACCTTCCGCACGATTGCGAAAACGACCGAGTACAAGATGGCGGCGACGAACAAGCAGCGTTCACGCACGCTGACGACCCGCCACCGCATCATGCTGCCGCAGTACAACAAGACGGACAACCGCTACTATTACGCGCCGATGACGGGCATTAAGTCCGGTTCCACGTCGCTGGCGGGCTACTGCTACGTCGGTTCGGCGTCACTCAGCGGCGTTGACCTGATTTCCGTGGTCATGTACTCCAGCCAGTACGGCGTCTGGACGGACACGAAGAAGCTGATGGCGTACGGCTTCAGCCAGTATCAGCACGTCACGATTTCCGAGCTGTACAACCTGAACCCCATCAGCATTTACACCAGCGCGTATGAGATTGACGACCCGAATCAGGGGCAGCTGACGCTCCTGTGCCAGCCGCAGGATGCCACGCAGGCCGCCCTTGCGGAGCTCAGTACGACGAAGAAGCGCATCGACTACCTGTCCGAAAACCTGCGCGACCTCGTTACCGTCTCCTACACGCGCGATTTTGCCGCACCCGTCAGCGCGGGCGAGATTATGGGCACAATGACCTACGTCAGCGACGATGGCACGCCGATTACATTCAACCTTGTCGCCAGCCGCAGCGTCGCGCGCCGCTCGAACATGCCGCTGACATATGAGGAGATTGTCGCGATGACGCAGGGGCAAACCGGCATTCCGATTGTGCCGGAAACGGTGATTCCCATCGTCGTGATTCTGCTGATTCCAACCATTGCGCTGTTCATCATCTTCCGTGTGCATCGCCGCAGGAAGCGCCGTGAGGACTTCTCTGACGGGATTCCGCGCAGCTGACCGCACTCAAAAACGCCCCTTTCCGAAGCATCTCTGCCGGAAAGGGGCGTTCTGTTTGGTGGATTTATACTATTGCCAGATGAGTCTTGAATTAGTATTATTTGGCTGCCGTCACCGCAGCGGGCTTTGCGCCGCCTTCCTTGATTTCGCCGGCTTTCGTCAGCGCAATCTTGGTGATGACCGGGCCAGTCAGTTCGTAGATGAGCGTACCTGCCAGCACGACGGCGTTAATCGTCGGGCCGTAGGCGGGCAAATCCGTCAGGCACATGCGCGCCATGCCAATGGCAACACCCGCCTGCGGAATCAGCGTCATACCAAGGTAGCGGATGATGTTCTTATCACACTTCTCGATGGCAGCGCCGATGGTTGCACCAAGCGACTTGCCAATTGCGCGGCTCAAAACATACGCAATACCCACCACGCCGACCGTCGGCAGCACGGACAAATCAAGGCTTGCGCCGCTCAAGACGAAGAAGAGCAGGAACAGCGGCGGCGTGAAGCGGTCGCACTGCTCAAGGAGCGCGGGCGAATCGTTACTGACGTTAATCATCGTCGCGCCAATCATCATGCAGACCAGCAGGCTGCTCAAATCGAGCATGGTACTCAAGCCAACGGCGAGGAACACGATGAGAATCGTCATCGTCAGCTTATTGCCGCGCGAATGGAAGAAGCGCAGGCAGAAAACCATCACCGTGCCAATGAGAACGCCCATCGCCAGCGAGCCGACAATTTCAATCAGCGGCTTCACCAGCAGCGTCATCACGCTTAACGCCGCGCCGCTGTCAAGCGTGCGGGCGATTGCCATCATGATGGCGTAGAGCATCAGCCCCAGCGCATCGTCCATAGCGACAACGGGCAGCAGCATCCGCGTCACCGGGCCGTTCGCCTTGTACTGGCGGACGACCATCAGCGTCGCCGCCGGAGCGGTCGCCGCGGCAATCGCCCCCAGCGCCAGACACATCGGCAGCGGCTGACCCAGCACCAGCAGCGTCAGGAACACCAGCAGTGATGCCACGCAGCCCTCAAACGCCGTGATGACCATCGGCTTCGCGCCGATTTCCTTGATGTAGGAGAACTTGAACTCACTGCCGATGGAATAAGCAATGAAACCCAGCGCGACATCGGAGATAATCGACAGCTTGCTGTTCATTTCCGGCGTCAGAACCTTGAGCACATACGGCCCGACCAGCAGACCCGCAATCAGGTACGCCGTCACGTTCGGCAGATGAATCAGCCTAATCAGGCGCGTCATGGCCATGCCAACCGCCATTGCAATGGCAAGCGCAAACAGGATATTCATTTGTTCTTGTTGACCCCTTCCACAAACGTCGTGGGCAGGGCGAAGCAAATACCCGTGTCGGGCTTGTCCAGTCCACCGGTTACTTTGTTGATGATTTCAATCATCTGCGGAATCTGTTCGGATTTCAGCAGCGTGAAAATCGTCTTGGAGCGTTTCCGTTCCGGATTGCACAGGTGGCGCAGCACCCCCAGCACCGGCAGATCGTCGATGTTATGGTCGCCATCCAGCACGCGCATCATGCCCGTCGATTCCAAAATGGTCGCGCCGCCGATGTTCTGCTTGAGCATTTCTTCCAGCAGCGGCTCCAGAAATTCTTCCCGATTCAGCACGAGAACAAACATCTGCATTGTGGTTTCCCTCCCTCATTCTTTGCAGCACCCAATGCCATGAAACATCCTATATTGTAGCACTTTCGTCCTGTTTGTCAATCGAATTTGCCCCCAAATCCCCACGTTTTCTCATGAAATTCTCATCATTTCTTCTCATCTTTCACAAGCATTTCGGAGGAATCTGTGTTATCATATAGGTGTCAGGGAAAAAAGCCCGCTCAGCGGGAAAGGAGATTGATTTTATGGCAAGCTACACGATTGAAGATATTGAACTGATTCGGCGCAAGAGCGGCATCAGCTATCAGGAGGCGGTTTCGCTGCTGGATTACCACAACGGCAATGTCGCCCGCGCGCTGGTTGATTTGGAGCGCAACGGCCGCTTAAAGCCCGATGCCGCCGCACAGGATGCGCCGAAATCCGCCGAAAAGAAAGCGTCCACCGCTGCTGCCAGCAAGAGCAAGGGCGGCTTCATGCACTTCATCAACAAGCTTTACCGCGCCCGCGTGAAGGTGGCGCGGCAGTCGATTCCGATTCTCAACATTTCGCTGCTGTTCACCCTCGTCGCAGCGCTCATCAGCCCGCATTTGCTGATTCTCAGCGCGATTCTGATTCTGCTGCTGGGCTATCGTGTGTCGTTTGACAAGGACGACGCGGATTTCGCGGGTGAAAACATGGATCGCATGGTCAAGAACGCCGCGAGCAACGTCCGCAGCACGGTGGATGAGTTCGCGCGCGGCTTTCAGGCGGGCATGAACGGTCAGAGCGAATCCGCCGAAAAGAAGGCGGAGGTGGATTCTGCGGACAACCGCAGTTACTACGCTGCAAGCGCGGCAAAGCCGGAATACCACTCCTGCCCTACCATCAACGTGCCGGTGCAAGTGCCAAGCCAAGATGGCAATGTGACCGTGGAGGACGACACGGACGGCTTCAACTCCGCAACGATTAAGTAAGGAAGGTGCATCCATATGCTGCCGCTGATGCTGGGCTTGCTGCTGTTTGCCAATGTTCTTGTTTTTGCCTCGCTGATGCTCTTCTTCGGGCTGTTCGGCGGCTGCAGGCAGCATTGACTACCCTTCGCGGAACGCATTCAAGCGTTCCGCTTTTGCCCGTATATGGAGAATGGAGGATAACCATGAGCCGCATTTTGATTGTGGAGGATGAAAAGAAGATCGCTCGCTTTCTGGAACTCGAACTGACGCACGAGGGTTACGAAGTGCAGACGGCAGGCGACGGGCGCAGCGGGCTGGAACAGGCGCAAAGCTGGCAGCCGGATCTGCTGATTCTTGACCTGATGCTGCCGGAATTGTCCGGCATCGAGGTCTGCCGCCGCCTGCGCCACGACAGCGACGTGCCGATTATTATGCTGACCGCGAAAGACGACGTATCCGACAAGGTAATGGGACTGGATATGGGTGCGGACGACTACATGACGAAGCCGTTCGCCATTGAGGAGCTGCTGGCGCGCATTCGCGTCGGGCTGAAGAAGCGCCGGAGTTCCGCCGCTGAAACGCCTGCGCCCGCGTCCAACGTGCTGCGGGCGGGCGGTCTGGTGTTAGAGCCCTCCAGTTACACAGTGACGATGAACAATCAGCCCATCAACTTGACAAAAAAGGAATTTGATCTGCTGAAATACCTCATGTCCCACAAGGGAGAAGCCGTGACGCGGGACGCGCTGCTGACTGACGTGTGGGGCTACGATTACGCGGGCGACACGAACGTGGTGGACGTGTACATCCGCTATCTGCGCCACAAGATTGACGAGCCGTTCGGCGTCAAGACGCTGCACACCATCCGTGCCGTCGGCTACATGTTCCGCGTCGATGACTGACCGTCCGAAGGCACGGCGCATCCGCCGCAAGAAAGATGTTTCCCCTGCCGCGCCCAAGCCGCACGGGCTGCCTTCCACCCTTTCCCGCATTCGTTTGTCCCTCTCCTTCCGCATCGCCGCCCACTTTTCCTTCCAGCTGGTGCGGACGTTTCTCCCCGCGCTGCTCATCCTGACGCTGGCGTTCGCGGGCGGCACGCTGTACCTCGCTGAACGCGACATTTCGCGGCTGCAATGCGCGCCGCTGTCCGCCGACGGCACCATTGCCCTCTCCGTGCTGGATGACGCGGAAGTGACACTGCTGCCCGAAGCGCGCACGGACGGCATCATCGTGGGGCAAAGCGCCTACCGCCTGCTTGACCCGGAGGCGATTTTCACTGAAGGGCGCTACATCGTGCAGGCGCAGCACATTTCGGGGCAGTCGCTGCTGATTTCGCTCAGCCTCTCTCGCCCGCTTGCGCTGTACTGCGGAGCTGCCGCGGCGCTGGTCATCACTGACCTGTTCCGCATGTTCTACTTCGTCTTGCATCGGAAGCGGCTGCAAAAGAGCGTCCTCGCGCCGATTCGCGATATCACCGACATGGCCGCGACGCTCTCCGCGAACAACCTCTCCAACCGCATCAACATCGCCGGGACAAAAAATGAGCTGAAAGACCTTGCGACGGTCATCAACTCCATGCTCGACCGCATCGAAACATCCTACAACAGCCAGAAGCAGTTCGTTTCCGACGCTTCGCACGAGCTTCGTACGCCGATTGCCGTCATTCAGGGATATGCCAGCATGTTGTCCCGCTGGGGCAAGAGCGACCCGGATGTGCTGAACGAGGGCATCAACGCCATCGCGCAGGAGACGGAAAGCATGAAGGAGCTTGTCGAAAGTCTGCTGTTCCTCGCGCGCCACGACAAGAAAACGCTGATGATGGAGATGGTGCGGTTTGACGCATACGACGTTGCCGCGGAGGTGCAGCGCGAAGCCGCAATGGTCACGCCGGAGGACACGTTTGCGCTTGACCCCGCTGACCATGTGCAGATTGAGGCCGACCGCGGAATGCTGAAGCAGGTCATGCGCATCCTGTGCGACAACGCGGTGAAGTACTCCCCCAAGGGCAGCACCATTACCCTCGGCGTACAAAAAACCGAGAACGGCTGCACGCTGTCCATGAGCGACCACGGGCCGGGCATCCCCAAGGAAGAGCTTTCGAGAATATTCGAACGCTTCTACCGCTGTGACAGTGCCCGCAAAACCGAAAGCAGCGGTCACGGGCTTGGGCTGTCCATTGCGCGCATCATTGTCATGGGACACAGCGGGCAGCTCCGCGTTCGCAGCAAGGTCGGCGCGGGCACGACGTTCTATGTTGATTTGCCGCTGACGCAGGACAAGGTACGGCATGGCGGCGAAGTCAATCTGCCGCCAGAGAAGAAGCACCGCTACCGGCTTCGTTCGAAGAAGGATAAAAGCGGCTACGCAGAAGCAAAAGTATCATAATGAAGACCGCACCCGGTTTGACCCGGATGCGGCTTTTTCGTCAGGCGATTTTCATATGGCGCAGTTGAATTTGGAAATCGTATTAGCTGTTGCTGTTGGCGCAGTTGCAGCTGCCGCTGCACGAGCCGGAGCATCCGCGTCCGCAATTGCAGTTGGAACGCACCGTGCTGCTGACGTTGCCCGTCGCGACCGTGCCGCTGTTGCAGACGGACTGCGGCGGGAAGAGCGGCAGGGGAAAGAATTCCTCGGCGGGCGGAATCGGGCAGTAGCCGTAGCTGGGAATCAGGATTTCGGCTTCCGCGAGTACCTTCAAAATCGTCGTGACGCAGATGGTCATCTTGAACTGGTTGTTGCCCAGATACGTCCCGCTGACGCAAATCGCGCTGACCATGCTTTCCAGCGTGTACGGCACAATGGACTCGTCAGGAATGCTCAGCAGCACATCGCGGTTGACGCTGATGGTCGCCTTGCCGATGTACTCCACGCAGCGGCTATCCACGAACAGGATGTCAATCGGGATGTCGATCGTTGCGCGCACACGGGCGAAGCAGGGGCGGTCGCACAGGCGATCAACGGTCAGGTTGCGGATGTTGCCCTCGGTCGTGGTGCTGCGGCAGCTTTCGAAGGTAATCGGCGGCACGGGTGCGGACGTCGGCGGGATGGTCTCCTGCGTCTCCTGGCAGCCGCAGGCGTTGCAGGTGCAGGTGTTGTTGACCTGCGCGTAGCTGGTGATGGTGACGGTCTGCTTGGTAAGCTGCTCCTGCGTCATCGCGCTGTCATACACGCGCTTGACCTGCACGCAGACCTTCTCCTGCAAGCCGTCCAGCGCACTGCCGGAAATCGTACCGGGGCAGCAGTTGGGGTTCGCGTTCTTGTAAGAATAGAATGACATGGATCGCGCCTCCTTGTCTTTTCCGGCTCCGGTCGCCTTGGTGGAGCCTTCACCAGCAGACTATGAAGTGCGCGGGAAAGTGTGCGGCGCGAAAGAAATCTTGATACGAAAAATGCCATCCGCACGGATGGCACTTGACTTACCCCATTTTCACCGGCGTGAAGCCCTTCTTTGCGACTGCGTCCATCAGCACATCGTCCGCAACATCCGCGTTCAGCGTGATTTTCGCACACTTCGCCGCGAGGTCAACCTCCACGTTTTCTACGCCCGACACGGCCTTGAGCGCCTTTTCCACCGTCATCTTGCAATGATTGCACATCATGCCGTTAATCTGCATCGTCTTTTCCATCATCATTTCCTCCTACTTATGGAATCAATTCCGGCACGTCGTCGGTCATTTCCGCGTCGTCCGAATCGTCCTTGGGCTTTTCCGGCATCGGCGGCAGCTCTTTGAGCGACGAAATGCCGAAATGCGCCAGAAAATTGTCCGTCGTGCCGTAGAGAATCGGGCGACCCAGCGCTTCCTTGCGCCCGACCTCGGCAATCAGCTCCTTATTCATCAGCGATTGCAGCGAATAGTCGCACTTCACGCCGCGAATCTGTTCTACCTCGGCGCGCGTGACCGGCTGACGGTACGCAACGACCGCGAGCGTCTCCATGGCCGCCTGCGAAAGCGACTGCTTCTGCACGGGTTGGAGAAGCCGCACCACATCCTGCGAATACAATGCGCGCGTCGCCAGCTGCACCTGATGCCCGTAGCGTTTGAGCGAAAAGCCGCGCTGGTTGAAGTCGTACTCGTCGCGCAGGTGAATCAGCGCATCCTCTACCTCGCGAATCGGCACATCCAGCGCCTTGGACAAGTCCTCTACGCGCACTGCCTCGCCCGCGACGAAGAGAATCGCCTCGATGCGCCCGGCAAGATTGCCGCCCTCCTCCATGATATCGTCGGGAAAGCGCAATTGCTCCTCGTTCTGTGTCTCGTTCATTCCGTTTCCTCCGTTGCGCTTTCGCCGTATTCATCAACATCTTTGCCGCGGCCGGGATAGAGAACGATTTCGCCCCAAGTCCCCTCCTGCTCGGCGTGGATTTCGCCCAGCTTGAGCAGCTCCAGCAGCGCCAGAAACAGCGTCACGACTTCTTCCTTCGACGGCGCAGCGCTGAACGTTTCTTCAAAGCGCAGACAACCGCGGCTGGACACGCCCTTAAGCAGCGTCAACATGCACTCCTGCACATTATGCTCGTCGCGGTGAATATCGCGCGGCGCGTAGTGGTTCGTCTCCGGTGATTCGTCGCTTGCGGGCTTACGCGCCCAAATGCGCAGGAACGCTTCCGTCAAGCCTTGCAGCGTCAAGCCAACAAGCTCCGTTTCCTGCGGCGGTAGCGGGTATTCCTCCGGCAGCTTCGTGAACAGGTTCGCCGCTGCCTGCTCGAACTGCTTCATGGCGGATGCGGTTTCGCGGAAGCGCTTGTATTCCTCCAAACGGCG
>ENA-ORVG01003997-ORVG01003997.1-human-gut-metagenome-genome-assembly--contig:-NODE-3997-length-10634-cov-8.205218_pt1 | contig 10634 bp, 7 predicted proteins | sample MGYA00242091_ERZ509233 | MGnify/ENA primary metagenome ERZ509233 (study PRJEB26280, sample SAMEA2338840) | human gut metagenome | biome: human gut; feature: human-associated habitat; material: faeces... | reverse complement strand
CCGGGGTGTCTTTCATGCAGCTTGAGGAAACTCAATATTCATCTTCGTTGAAGAAGTTTATCTATATTGATTATCAATATATTATACAATAATCAATGAAATTTACGCAAACAAACCGCACCGTTTGAGACGGTCTGAGGCGATAGTTGAAATAGGCGGACAACAAATTATTTTAAATATCCAGTTCTCAATTCTGCGACTATCGAGATGTCGCTGCATTAAAATAAACTAATTTTTTAGTTAATAAAATTCCCCATATTCTATGCTTTAGGAAATGAAAATCTAAATGTATTTGTTGTATAATTTTCTTTATTATTGCCTGGCGTTATTTCAAAAGTACAATTACTTCTTGTTATGCACTCTTGTATATAATACATACCTAATCCGCTACCATCAAGTCCTGCTTTCTTAGCGTAATAGCCGGACTCCCCCATTTTTAAAATCAAGTCTATTTCCTCCGGCCTAATTGCCAAGCTGCGCATTGTGATAGATACAATTATATCTCTCCAATTAGATGAAAATGAAATTAATATATCACTACTTGGGGAGGCATATTTGGTAGCGTTATTCCAAAAATGTCCCATAGCCAAGTTAATTAATTCATAATCAATCAATACTTTATCATAACATTCTCCAAAGTTTATTTTTATTCTTTTATCCCAAAAGTCAATTAAGTATGGTTGTATTGATAATTTAACCACTTTATGAATGGAGTGAGTAGCTAACCGAGGTTTAGCAGAAGAAGCAATAACTTCGTATGCATCAAATTCCGACAGTGCAATAGATGTACTTTTTATACTTCTTAAAACCGCCTTTGCCGCTTTATCTGCATTAGAAAAGATTTTATCTCTTGTATACTCTACAATGTCATTCCAGTCCTTGGAGGGGATATCTTCGATGGCCGAAATAGATTTCATATCATCAAGGATATGTGACAATTGACTATATACATTATGCCTAAGTTTCTTGACCAAATCGAATGATGGATTTGCTGCTCGATGTACAGCTTCGTCAAAGGAAGGCACTAAAGATAGAAGAATGTCGAAATACTTCTTAAAATCATTCTTAGTAACAGAAGTATCATATGTACACAAATATACAAAACCGTCTTCTATAGGAAGTTTTTTCTGTCTTTTTAGGACTCCACGAACCTTACAAGATAATAACTTTGATTCAGCCAAACATGTATCTACCTCTGGTAAAAGTTCTTTTGGAAGATTAGATAGTATGACAGAACCATTCTTTATTATGTGATAGAAAAATTGAATAGATATTTCCGGATTCATCATAAAGAAATTAACAAACTTATGATGCTAGCCACAGAGCCAGCCCTATCAATATTGAATACTTTACATATACTTTGATTATCACTTTTTCCTTTTGAGTATAGCTTCAAAATGCCATTTTTTATTTCTTCTTTTGTCAATTCCACTCCTAACTCTCGTTGAAAAACACGTTGCAAGTGAATAGCGCAATTATCTAGGCAGAAAGCTTCTTGAGCAAGTCTTTTAAGTGCTGTTTCAAATTGGTAACGGTTAGCCGACTTTTTAAGTCTCTCATCGACATAGCCTTCTGCAGGATGAAATGCATCTACTGGTCCTTGTGCTTCCGCGCTATACATAATGATTTTCTTTTCAGGATAGTTGTCATGTATTGCCGCTATTAAGCCAAGCCCTTCATCAACTAATCCAAGTTCTTTTCCTACTCCTTGGATATCAACACATAATATATGAGCATCTTTAAGTTCAGGCTGCGATAAAGACTTTATGTCGGTAACACATTTAATTCTTTTCCAGCCATCTTTTTCCTTTAGTTCTTTTGTAAGATTAAATTCCTCATTGTCAATAAAAAGAATCTCAACAGAGTTCTTTAATTGCTCGATTGTTCTGACTGGAAAGCTCTTCTGCTTTGTAAAAATTGAAAACATAAGTATTAACACGTATGTGGTTATATAAAATTTATATTACACTACGAAATTACAAAAAAAACCAATTTATCAAATATAATTCCCTATATTTGTGCTATGCAATCGAGATATAATATGAAACTGAATAGGATAAAAGCAGTATTGGCAGAAAAAGGCATTTCCCAGACATGGTTGGCAAAGCAACTTGGTAAAAGTTTCAGTATGGTGAATGCTTATGCATGCAATAGGATTCAACCAAACCTGGAGACCCTTCAGCAGATAGCTGTTATCCTACAGGTGGATTTAAAAGACCTGATAACCGATAAAGAAGAAAGGTGAAGCTCATGGAATATAAATTCAATGAAAATACACGTGTGCAGGTTCCTGCCGCCATGCATTTGTGTAGGCTTGGATATACTTATTTGGACAATATAACAGAATATGACAGTAAAACAAATATTCTGACGGATGTATTTTTGCGCAGCGTTCAACGTTTGAATCCGGCACTGTCCGAATTACAGGCAAGACAATTGCTGAATGAAATTACATTGATACTTGACAATAATGACCTTGGAAGGGAGTTTTTTAATAAACTGTCTTCCAATAGCAATATCAAGCTGATAGATTTCCAAGATGCTGACCGTAACGAATGGCATGTAACTACCGAATTCACTTGTGAGAATCAGGATAACGGAGACAGTTTCAGACCGGACATAACATGTTTTGTAAACGGACTGCCATTAGCTTTTATTGAGGTCAAGAAGCCGAATAACCATGACGGCATTCTGGCAGAAAGGGAGCGTATCAATGTGCGGATGCGCAACGAAAAATTCAGAAGATTCTTGAATGTCACCCAGCTGATGATATTTTCCAACAATCAAGAATATGATAATGAAAACAGGGTTCCTATTCAAGGTGCGTTCTATTGCTGCTCTTCGAGGGATAAGGCTTTCTTCAATGTCTTCCGTGAGGCTGATAAAGATTTTGTGACTAAATATCCATATAAGGCCGTATCTGACAGTGTGGAGAAACAGATATTGCAACACCGGAATTGTGTCGTGATCAAGAATCTGCCTGATTATAATACGAACAAAGATACGAATACTCCAACCAACAGGATTCTGACATCGATGCTCAGTAAAGAGCGTTTTTTGTTTTTATTGAGATATGGTTTTGCCTATGTGGACAGAAAGATTGAACTGGAAGACGGTAGTAAGACTACACAGTTGGAAAAGCATGTAATGCGTTATCAGCAGCTTTTTGCCTCACTGGCCATTCGAAAGAAATTGGATAATGGTATCAAGAGTGGTATCATCTGGCATACACAAGGCAGTGGAAAAACAGCCTTGGCATATTATTCCGTACGTAGTCTGACCGATTTTTATGCGGCAAAGAATACAGCTGTAAAATTTTATTTCATTGTTGACCGCCTTGACTTGATGGAGCAGGCCAAGGATGAATTTGTGGCAAGAGGACTGTCTGTCAGAACTGCAAACAGCAGGGATGAATTGATGTCAGATATACGGAGTACGAATTTAACAGAAAATGCGGAGGGTAAAGCTGAGATAATGGTGGTAAATATCCAGAAATTCAAACAGGATTCTGCCAAAATACAGATTGATTCCAATTACAGCATCCAGTTGCAACGTATTTTCTTTATTGATGAAGCGCATAGAGGGTACAATCCACATGGAAGTTTCTTGGCAAACCTATTGGCAGCCGATAAGGATGCTATAAAAATTGCTTTGACAGGTACGCCTTTGTTAAAAGAGGAAAGGGAGTCTTGGCGTGTATTCGGTGATTACATTGATACCTATTATTACGACAAGTCAATAGCAGACGGTTATACACTGAAACTCATGCGGGAGCCTGTCGAAACAATCTATAAAGAGAAAATAGAGAATATTCTTGACAAGCTGGCAGGCGGCATAAAAGTCAGAAGAAGTGATATTGACCGCAACAAGATCATTGAACATGAATCTTACCTCAATGCATTGATAGACTATATTATTGCCGATTTCCGTAGGTTCCGTATCGAACAGGCTGATGATACTGTAGGTGCAATGATTGTATGCAAGACAAATCCTCAAGCCCGTGAAATGTATCGTTTGTGGCAAGAGCGTTTCAACAAAGCTTTGTATATCGAAGGGAAACATGATGAAAGTCTGATGTTGGCGGCTGAACCTATGATTGCCTATGGATATCATGCAAAACCCTTGAGAGCTTCTTTGATTTTGCATGATGAAGGAGACAAGGAAGAGCGTAAGGCGTACATTGATGAGTACAAGAAAAAACTATCAGTCGATGTCCTGATTGTCAACCAGATGCTTCTGACTGGGTTCGATGCTCCCCGTTTGAAGAAACTCTATCTGGGTCGAAGTCTGGACGGACACGATTTGCTGCAGGCACTGACTAGAGTAAACAGACCATACCATAAATTCAAATATGGTTATGTAGTGGATTTTGTAAACATCAAGGAAAATTTTGATGCGACTAATGACCGCTATCTGCGTGAACTGAATCGTACTGCCGATATTAAAGAAACAGGCGAAAAAGAAACAGTAGGAGAAGCTCTCATTGTAGATAAAGAGCAGATTGTAGGGCAGATAAAAGAAATTCGCAGCGTTTTATTCAATTACACATGCGACAATCCTGAAGAGTTCAGAAAGGAAATAGATGAGATTGAAAACAAAGACAATCTATATACGCTCCGATCTACTCTCGAAAATGCCAAGGCAATCATTAACCAAGTAAGGGCTTTTGGCGATGAAGAGTTGAAAGATAAAATCAACAGTTTGCCTAAAGGTAGTATTCCTACTCTGATCACTGAGGTTTCTCACCGTATAGAACGAATGAATTTTCTGGAAAGTACCGAACATAAGGCAGATGTATCTGGAATTATCAATGTCGCTCTTTCTGAACTGGAATTTGAGTTCAAAAAAGGCATTTCAGAAGAATTACGTATTATTGTCAATGATATTCGGGAGCGTTGTGAAAAAGTACAGGCTGAATTTGAAGCCAACTTTGACAAGACGGAAGACAAGTATGTGATTTTGGCTGAAGAGTTCCGGGAATACTTCAGAAAGAAAGGCTTCGTTCCTCAAAATACGCAAGAAGCTAAAGAAAGCATTGATTATATGGATTCGGTAATGAAGAAAATCCGTGAGATAAACCGTCGCAATAATATACTCAAAAAGAAATATCAGGGAGACGAGCGCTTTGTCCGTATCCACAAGCGTATAGAAGAAGAAAATGAAAAGCGAGAAAAGCCTCTTCTTTCCAAAACTGAATACGAAATAGCAGAAAGTCTGTCAAAAATGAAGCGTGAGATTGATAACCGTATTTACCTTGATATAAACATCATAGCGAATGAAAACAGTTTCAAACGGGATACGTTGGCTATGATAGGCCATCAACTCGTCGACTTGGGGATAAAAGCGAGTCTTCCCGACAGGAAGTTCATCAACAATCTCATTGCAAATGAATATATAAACCAATACAATCAACTTTACTTGAGATAATATGGATGCAAATACCCAGAATATATCAGAAGCTACTATAGCCCTTATTGATTCATTGAAATCGACCACTTCCCATTTTGGTCTTGCCAATAGTGGTGGTGAGTACAAGATCATTACGGAAATGTTTCTGTATAAGTATTTCAATGATAAATTCGGATATGAGGCAAAGCGGGATAAGATATACGGAGAAAGATTGAGCAAGGCAGACAAGTGGGATGCGGAATATGATAAATTCACTGAAGAGGAAGTTGAAGATCTGTTCAGCTATCTTCCCGCATCAGTTCCGCTGCTTAAACCTGAGCATACATTGGCGCATTTGTATAATACCTCAGGAGCAGGAGATTTTTCTACACGTCTGGATGCGACACTGATTGACATTGCCAATCTGAATGCGGATACTTTTTCTGTTGTAACTTCAGGGAAAAGCAGAGTCAATATATTCAGTGCACTCACACAGTTTGTAACAGATCCGCAGAAAAGGGATGATTTTGCACGGTCATTGATGAGTTCCGTTGCATCATTCAATTTTGAAAGCGTTTTTGCGGAAAAATATGATTTCTTCTCACGGATATTTGAATATCTTATAAAGGATTATAACAATGCTGGGGGCGGAAAATATGCGGAATATTACACCCCGAGAGCCATCGCACAGGTAATGGCCCGCCTGCTGGTCGGAGATGATGCAAACCTACGTGGAGTGACCTGTTATGACCCATCTGCAGGAACAGGTACTTTGCTTATGGCTTTGGCTCATCAGATAGGTGAAGACCGTTGTACGATCTTCAGTCAAGACATATCGGAAAAATCCAGTGAGATGCTCCGGCTGAATCTCATTCTGAACAATCTGTCAGGAAGTCTTCCTAATGTTGTACAAGGGAATACTCTTACGGAACCATACCACAAGGAAGAAAACGGATCTCTCCGAAAATTCGATTTCGTTGTGTCCAATCCGCCATTCAATCTGGATTTCTCAGATTTTAGAGATACATTGGCTTCTGATACGGTGCGTTTTTGGGCGGGAGTCCCATCTGTGCCAGCAAAGAAGAAAGAGTCAATGTCTATCTACTTGTGTTTTATCCAGCATCTTATCAATTCGCTGAAAACAAATGGCAAGGGAGCTATTGTCATTCCTACGGGATTCATTACAGCCAAAAGTAGTGTTGAAAGAAAAGTCCTGACGAAAATTGTAGATAACCGCTGGGTGTATGGCTGTATTTCTATGCCAAGCAATGTGTTCGCAAATACAGGTACGAATGTTTCCGTCCTGTTCTTTGACAAAGCTGCTTCTGCCGAGAAAGTCATATTGATTGATGCGAGCAAGTTAGGAGAGGAATATAAGGAAGGGAAAAATAAAAAACGTAGATTGCTGAAGGATGACATTGACTTAATTGTCAATACATTCAAAAATAAAGAAGCCGTAGAGGATTTTTCGGTTGCGGTAAGCTATGATGAAATAAAGGAAAAAGGTTATTCGTTGTCTGCCGGACAGTATTTCGACATCAAGATTGATTATGTGGACATTACTGAAGAAGAGTTCAATAACCGCATGGCAAATTATAAGGCTGAACTGTCACGGCAATTTGCTGAGAGCCATCGTCTGGAGGAGGAGATAATGAAGCAGTTGGATGCTTTGCACTTTAATGTAAATGTTGGAAATAATGAGTAAAGAATTGACCATCATAGATAAAGACTATATCCGGTGGGTGGAAGACCTTAGTGTACGCTATCGTCAAAGTCAAATTAGAGCAGCGGTCAGGGTTAACCGTGAGTTGCTTAAATATTACTGGGAACTTGGTCGTGACATAGAAGAGATGCGTGTGGAAGAACGATGGGGTGAGAAAGTCATCAAGAATCTTTCTGTGGATTTACAGCGCAGAAATCCCAACGCCACAGGCCTTTCTCGAACCAATATATATTACGCAAAGAAATTCTATCTGCTTTATTCTCAGTATCTAAAAGTTGTCCCACAAGCTGTGGAACAATTACAAGATGGAAAAGTGCCACAACCTGTGGCAGAATCTTCGAAGTCTGTCCCACAAACTGTGGGACAATTGGAAGAGATGCTTTTCTCCATACCTTGGGGGCATCACCGTTACTTGATGGACAGGTACAGTAAAGAACCGGCAAAGGCTCTCTTCTATGTGAGAAAGACTATGGAAGAGGGTTGGAGTCGAGACACATTGCTCAACTTTATGGATAGCGGCCTGTATGAACGGGAAGGAAAGGCTTTGACAAATTTCACCCGCACATTGCCGGAAGCGACAAGCGATCTTGCACAAGAACTGACAAAAGACCCTTATAACTTTGCCTTTACAGGAATAACTCAACCTTATAATGAGCATATTCTCAAAGATGCGCTGCTTGCCAATATCTCGCAATTCCTGCTGGAACTCGGTACCGGATTCGCATACATAGGCAAAGAGTATAGACTTCAGATCGGACAAAAGGAGAAATTCATCGATTTGCTTTTCTACAACTTGAATCTATCATGCTATGTAGTGATTGAAGTGAAAATCGGCGAATTTGATTTTCAAGACCTCGGACAGTTAAGTGGCTACGTGGTCGCTTGTAATCATATTCTTAGAAAAGAGGGAAGAGACAACCCTACAATCGGTCTGCTTATTTGCCGCCAAAAGGATTCAATGCTTGCCCAATACGCATTGGAAGGCAGCAATCTCCCATTGGGAATATCTGAATATGAGCTGTCAAAACTATACCCTGAAAAGGTGGAAGGTACTATGCCTACTATTGAAGAAATTGAGGCAAGATTAGGTGAAGATTTAAAAGATAAGAAAAAATGAAAATAAAAGATATTGTTGCATTTGTTCCGAAATCTATTACACCAAAAGCGGGAAAGATTTATCGTTTATATAGTCTTCCTTCTTTTGATGATGGACGGTTATATGAAACTTTAGATGGAAAGAATATCCAAAGTAACAAGTATATTGTACCTGATAAGTGTATTTTATTCAATAAATTAAATGTTCGTTTTAAAAGGATTTTACGTATAGACGAGTCTGATACGAATAAGGTATGTTCAACTGAATATTTACCTCTTGTTGTAAATGAATCAAAGGTTGATTATCAATATTGTTATTACTTGCTCATATCTGACAAAATTACAAACTATCTGTGTGGTCAAAACACAAATACATCAGGAAGCCATAAGCGAATAAATCCAGATAATTTCTTAGATATTAACATTATTCTACCCGGACTCGCTGAACAAAAGCGTATTGGCAAATTGCTCTCAGATATTGACCATAAAATAGAACTTAATCGTGCGATAAATCAGAATTTAGAAGCGATGGCGAAGCAACTTTATAATTATTGGTTCGTGCAGTTTGATTTTCCGAATGAAGAAGGCAAGCCGTACAAGTCTAGTGGCGGAAAGATGGTTTGGAATGAGAAGTTGAAAAGAGAGATTCCTTTTGGCTGGCATTGCGGAAACCTCTTTGAGATTGCTGTTTTTACAAATGGTTTGGCTTGTCAGAAATTCAGGCCAAAGGATGATGAAGCATCATTGCCTGTTATCAAAATACGAGAAATGCACGATGGCATTTCTGCTGACACTGAAAAAGTAACGCCAAATATACCAGAGTCTGTAAAGGTGTATAATGGTGATGTACTATTTTCATGGTCAGCATCACTGGAAGTTATGCTTTGGGCTTATGGACTTGGAGGACTTAATCAACATATCTTTAAGGTCACATCGGCAAATGATTTCCCGAAGTCATTCTTCTATTTTCAACTTTTAGATTATGTGGATGTATTCAAGAAAATGGCAGAAGCAAGGAAAACGACGATGGGGCATATTACGCAAGACCATTTACAACGCTTGAATGCTGTCGCTTCAATCGTTTCTACACTTGCAGGAATCTCGATAGAAGTCAATGCCGTACAATCCGAGAAAGCGCCATCATAAGAATCACCAGCGATAGTTTTCAGTTGAGAACCTTTCTCAAAGGTTACTGTCGCTAATGACGAACAATGCATGAATGCCTTCTTTTCAATAGTTTCTACACTTGCAGGAATCTCAATAGAGGTCAAGGATGTGCATCTATAATAAGCATTATTGCCGATGGTTTTAAGTCGAGACCCTTTCTCAAAAGTTACGGTTGCTAAAGATGAACAATCTGAGAATGCCGTATTTCCAATCGTTTCCACACTTGCTGGAATCTCAATAGAGGTCAATGCCGTACAATCCGAGAAAGCGCCACCATAATAATAATCGCCACCGATAGTTTTCAGTTGAGACTCTTTTTCAAAGGTTACAGTTGTTAGAGAGGAACATCTCTTGAATGCAGAATATCCAACTGTTGTTACATTTGTAGGGATTACAACACTTCTGAGGTCGCTTTGATAAAACATTTCTTCCCCAATCGTTATTAATGTATTTGGGAGAATCAGATTCTCAACATTTGTAGACTTATAAAATGCTTGTATTGGTAATGCTGTAATATTTACCTCTGCAATATCGAGGTTTTTCAGATTGGGCATCATGCGATAGATAAACAGAAAATCAACATCGTTCAGCACGCCTGTAATCTTCAACGATTCGATATTGGCATAATCATAACCCGCCAATTCATTTTCCAGTTCACCTTTCGTTTCGACATGTATTTCGGTACACATTCCCAATTGTCGAAAGATAATCGTTTGCAGGATATTCCCTTGTTCATCCTTTAAGGCAACCGTTGCATAGCGTTGAATCCCCTCGTTAGCAGTTACCTCAAAAACAATCGTATCTTCCCGCATGGCTCGTGTTTCGGGAGCCAACGACAACCATGATTTTGCATTGTCGGGAATCTCAACGGTATAATCCAAATTCGTTGTCAATTTGATTTCCTGTGTACCCCCAGCAGGAGTAGCATCAATAGAGTTATCTGCTATATTGATTTGCCCCTGCATACAATTCAAAGATACCATAACAGTACGATAGGAACCGTCATTAGCAAACACAAGGATTTCGCTCTCAACAATCGGATTAGGAGCGGTAATCGTAATCGTTCCCTTATCCGTGGAGGTAGCATTTACTTTGACTTTCCAACCATCCTGTGCAATGGCTTTGACAACCGTATTTTCGGTTGCATCCGTAATCGTGTAGGAGATTGTTTTGCTCTCTCCTCCATTAAGAATGGCTATATCCGTTGTATCGAATGCAATTGCAAACTTTGAATTATCGCTTTTAGGAATCGTGATAACAG
>ENA-ORVG01003996-ORVG01003996.1-human-gut-metagenome-genome-assembly--contig:-NODE-3996-length-10638-cov-2.594727_pt1 | contig 10638 bp, 8 predicted proteins | sample MGYA00242091_ERZ509233 | MGnify/ENA primary metagenome ERZ509233 (study PRJEB26280, sample SAMEA2338840) | human gut metagenome | biome: human gut; feature: human-associated habitat; material: faeces... | reverse complement strand
GCGTCGGCAGCATGATCGCCGGCCTCGGCGGATTGTACTACGTCATGGACTACGCAAGCGGCACCGCGATCGACGCGGCGGACAGCACGGACCTGCAGGTGCGCATCGACGCCACGACGGCGGAGGGCGGCACGGGGGCCATCGTGCGCGAGGACGGGAAGGTCGACAACGTCGCGTTGGCAGACGCGCTCGCACGCCTCTACGACGCGGCCGACGGCCTCGAGGGCACCACGTGCGCGGGCTACCACGCGAGCTATGTCGCCGACACCATCGTCCCCGCCTCCATGGTGTCCGACGGCTCCGATCACTTCTTCGGCACCCTGCTCGACGACGGCTCGTGGTCCGGCCCCATCTACGTCGACTTCATCGACACCGCAAGCTGGGAGACCTACGTCGACGGTCTCGGGTTGTCCCGCGAGGAGTTCTGCGACCCCGCGCGTCCGCAGGCGATCGCCCTGAACGAGTACACCTTGAACGAGGGCGGCACGTACGGCTCCTACAGCCCGCTGTCGGGCGCGGGCACCGTGGAGACCGTGTCGTTCGCGCCCCTCGAGGGCATGTACGCCGGCGGCGTGATGTCGGACGGGAACGGGCAGCCGAGCGTCTGGTACAACGCGCCCGACGGGTCCGAGCGCTTCGTCCCGCTCGACGAGGGCATCACCGCGCGCAAGGAGATCGCCGTCGGAGCGCTCGCCGACACCGCGCCCACGGGCATCTCCACCAGAACGGGCACCCTGCACGTCCTGCTGCCCGTCAGCGCCATGGCCGCGAACGAGACGCTCGGCTTCGCCGATGCCCAGATGAACTTCGATGCGGGCGGGTCGGCCGAGACCGCGGCAGACGCGCAGGACGCCTTCGAGCTCATCGCCGCGGACTTCCCCGAGCTCGACTGCACCTACACGAACTTCGCCGAGACCAAGATGCAGAACCGCATGATGTCCGAAACGGTCCGGACGTTCATCTACTGCTTCACCGTCATCTGCGGCCTGATCGCCGTGGCGAACGTCTTCAACACGCTCACGAACTCGCTCATCCTGCGCCGCCGCGAGTTCGCCGTCATGAAGTCGGTGGGACTCTCGAACCGGCAGTTCCGCGCCATGGTGGCCGAGGAATGCGTCGCCTGGTGCGTCCGCGGCCTCGTGCCCGGCGTGCTGCTGTCGCTTTTCGTGTCCTTCCTGCTGTGGCAGGTGATCTCCGGCTCCATGACGGGGCTTCCCTTCACGCTGCCCTGGAACTACGTGGCCCTGGCCTGTGTCATGACCGCGGTCGCTGTGGGCGCGTCGGTGGCCTACGGCATGCACCGCTGCCGCGCCGACAACGTGGTAGAGGCCCTGCGCGCCGACGCCGTGTAGGAGGTGCTGCGACATCAAGCAAGGCGGGTGAGGGTGCGCTGCGTCCCCCACCCGCCCGAGTAAACTTGGTTTCTGCATCAAGGGGTGCCGAAATGATGCAGATAAGTTGACTACGATGCAGAAAACGTGGCCTAGTCCCCGTTTTCTGCTTTCGCTTTCGCCTTCGGGCTCAGGCCGCCTTTGCGGTAGCCGTAGCGGCCCGACAGGGCGATCATGAACGTGGCGGCTATCAGGCACGTGAGCCCGTCGCCCACCGTGACCGAGAGCCAGATGCCGTCGATGCCGAACAGCATCGGCAGCACGATGACCGCCGCCACTTGGAACACGAGCGTGCGCAGAAACGAGATGAGCGCCGAGACGAGCCCGTTGTTGAGCGCCGTGAAGAATGCCGAGGCGTACATGGCGAATCCCATGAACAGAAAGCACAGGGCGTACAGCTTGTAGGCGCTCACGGTGAGCTCCAGCAGGGCCGCGTCGTAGCTGACGAAGATGGCCGATAGGGGTGCGGCGAGCCACTGGCCGAGCAGGAACATGACGATGCTCGCCACGCCGATGATCCCGAGGCTCTTCCACAGAAGCGAGCGCATTTCAGTATGGTTCTGGGCGCCGTACTGGAAGCTCATGAGCGGGGAGGTGCCCACGGAGTAGCCCATGAACACGGCCGAGAAGATCATCACGGTGTACATGATGACGCCGTAGGCCGCCACGCCGTCCTCGCCGATGAAGCGCAGAAGCTGCCAGTTGTATAGGATGCCCACGAGGCTCATGGCGATGTTGGTGACCATTTCCGACGAGCCGTTGGCGCAAGCGCGCCCGATGACGCGCCAGCGCAGGTGCGGCCGCACGAAGTACAGGTGCGTCGAGCGCTTGCGGGCGAAGTACACAAGCGGAATGCCGCCGCCGATGAGCTCGCCGATGTTGGTGGCGAGCGCCGCGCCGGGAAGCCCCCAGCCGAACACGCCGACGAACAGGAAGTCCAGCAAGATGTTCGCCACGCCGGCCGCCACAATGACCAGAAAGCCGTACTTGGGCTTGCCCGCCGTGACGAAGAAGCTCTGGAAGGCGTACTGCAAGATGAAGAACGGCAGCGAGATCATCATCATGCGGCCGTAAAGCGCGGCGTCATGGTGCATCTGGCTTCCCGGCGTGGCGCCGAGCATGGTGGCCGTGGGCTCCATGAAGAACCAGCCGCCAAGGGAGAGCACCGAGCCCACGACGAAGGCGAAGATGATGAGCAGCGAGAAATGGCGCCGCGCTCGGGGCCGGTCGCCCTCGCCCAAGGTCTTGGCCACAAGGGCGCTGCCCCCGGTGCCGATCATCATGCCCACGGAGGCCAAAATCATGACGGCGGGGAAGATCAGGTTCACGGCGGCCAGCGCCGTCTTGCCCGCGTAGTTCGACACGAAGAACCCGTCCACAATGGTGTAGCACGAGGTGAAGATCATCATGGCGATGGTGGGCAGCGTGAACCGTATGAGGGCGCTGGTTGAGAAGTGCTTGGACATATCGACGGACATGGGAAAACCTTTCGGAGAAAAGAGGGCAGAACGAGCAAGGAAAGCGGGCGTCTCTAGTGGAAGGTGAGAGCCGAGAGGTTTTCGTTCAGCGCGTTGATGTAGCGCTTCATGGCGCTGGTAAGTTGGCGCTGCTCTTCATCGGTGAAGATTGCGACGGCTTCATGCTCGGCGGCCAGTACGGCTTTGATGTGGGCTTCGTACTGCTTTCTCCCGTAACCAGTCAGATAAACGCGTTGAGTGCGGGGCGTGTCTCCTCGCAGCTCGACTACGCCTTTGTCGACCATACGCTTGATAGACGAGTGCACCGTTTGCTTCGAAGAGAATCCGAGCTCGCACAGCTGCTTCTGCGTGAGGCCATCTTCGTTGACGAGCGCGTACACGATATCGAAAGCGCAATCAGGGAGTCCCATGCGCCACGCGGTTTGGCGATACAACTCGTCAGCTTGGCGGTAGAAATCATCGATGGCGCGGATTGTCTCCGCGATTTGGCTTTTCTCGTCGAGCGCGGTGTTTTCGTTGGATGCGATCTTGTCGGCGTTCATGGGCTTTCTGTACCTCAAAATGCGATTGGTCTGATTTCGGACTAACGAGTTCGCTAGTATAGTCCGAAATCAGACCAAAGCAAGGCCTTCACAAGGTTTCCAAGAGGTTTAGGGGTTAGAACTCGCGCTTCTCGTAGAGCTTGGCGGCGACGAAGGCGCTGGCCACGTAGATGAGGGCGACGACGGCCACTAGGGCGGCGGCGAGGAAGAGGTAGTTGCTGCCGGTGTCGAGCCACTGCACAAGGTCGGCGAGCACGCCGGTGGGCTGGATGCCGCTGCCGAAGAAAGCGACGGCGAAGGCGACGACGAGAACCACGATCACCGGAACGATGCGGGCGGCCTTCGTCATCCCAAAGCGCGTGATGACGGGCATTGCTACTGCCATGGCAATGGCGACGACGGACACACCGCCTATCGTGGATCCCACGATCATTTCGGGAGTGTTTTCGGCCGGCGAGAGGCTCTCGGGTAGCCACTGCGCCGGCAGGAGTCCCGCCAGGGCCGCAATTCCCAGGCCCAGCGCGAGGGCCAGGGCCAAGGATCCTACTGTAAGGAGGGCGATGGAGGCATAGCGTCCGAACACTACCTGACGGCGAGTGAGGGGCAACGTGAGACGAAAGCGCTCCCAGTTGTTCTGCTCGTCGTAGGCAGCGAGGCTGAACAGACCCATGAAGGGAACCATGGCGGCAATGGCAGCCGCGGTGTCCACTGCGCCCATGACATATCCCATGAACAGGGCGATGATGGCGCAGATACCCAGTAGTTGCAGAAGGGCGCTCCGCAGGACGGCAAAGTCGGAAACGATCATGGCTTTCATCGGGATTCCCCTTTCAGAATGAGGGTCATGTAGTCTTCAATGGTGGCCTTGTCCACGGGGATATCGGGGAAGGCGCGGGCGAAGGCGAAGCGGTCGGGGGCGAGCACGTCGCAGCCGTAGTCGTGGCGCAGGATGCGGGCCTCGCCGGGGGCGAAGAAGCCGGCATCCAAGATGGCAGTCACGTCGGCGGCGCGGCAGCGGGCCACGCCGGCCTCGTCGGTGATGGCATCCTTGGGGGCCGTAAACACGATGCGGCCGGCGTCCACGCAGACGACCTCGTCGGCGATCTTTTCCAAGTCGGAGGTGATATGGGTGGACATGAGGATGCCGCGATCGCCCTCGGCCATGAAGTCGCGCAGAAGGTCGAGCACCTCGTCGCGGGCGATGGGGTCGAGTCCGGCTGTGGCCTCGTCCAGCACGAGCAGCTCCGGGTTGTGCGAGAGCGCGAAGGCCAGCGTCAGTTTCATGCCCATGCCGCGCGAGAGCTCGCCCACCTTCTTTTTCGGGGCCAGGTTGAAGCGGTCGCACAGCGCGGCGAACTGGACGGCGTCCCATTCGCGGTAGGCTGCCCGCCCGATAGCGCCCACATCGCCCACGCGGCAGGTGTCGGGGAAGGCGCAGGTGTCCAGCACGACGCCGATGCGCGATTTGATGGTGTCCAGCTCGGGGCTGCCGCAGGCGATGGGCTGGCCGAACAGGCGCACGGCACCCTCGTCGGCGGCGATGATCCCCAAGGCCGCCTTGATGGTGGTGGTCTTGCCAGCGCCGTTCGATCCGATGAAGCCGACGACGCAGCCCGGTTCCACGGCCAGGCTCACGCCGGAAAGCTCGAAGTCATCGTAGCGCTTGCCCAGGTTGTCTATTTCCATGAGGTAAGTCATGTCCGCTCCTCGTTCAGTTTTCTTCCAGCAGCACATCCAGCATGGCGTGCAGATCGGCGGCTTCTATGCCGGCGTTTTCCGCTTCGGCCACGGCGCGGGCGAGGTGTCCCTCCACCTGGCGCAGCCGCTCCTCGCGCAGAAGCTCCAGGTTGCCTCCGGCGACGAAGGAACCCTTGCCCTGCACGGTGTCGATGAAGCCGGCTTCTTCCAGTTCCGCGTAGGCCCGCTTGGTGGTGATGACGCTGATGCGCAAATCGTTCGCCAGGGCGCGGATGGAAGGAAGGGGATCGCCCTCGGCCAGCTCTCCGGCCATGATGGCCGCCTTGATCTGACGCGTGATCTGCTCGTAGATGGGCTCGCTGCTTCCGTTTGAAATGATGATGTCCAAGGTGCCTCTTTCGCAGACGGCGTATCGCGAGCTCCGGCAGCGCTCGTCTTCGCGACGAGCGCCCAAGGTGCGGCGATGTGCCGTCCTAGTTTCGGCCCTTGCCGCCCCAGCGTCCCGGGCGCGGCAAGGGCGTGAATAGTGTATATACCCTACATGCACAGTATATACACACCTATACACAGCCGTCAAGGCCGCCGGAAAAGATTTCCGTCGGTTGCGGTACAGATTTTTGAGTTGTTAGACACGAGAAGAGAGATGCAGAGCGCGACAGGAAGTTTAGTGTTTGGTTAGAATAATTGCGAACTGGTGTTTTACGACGAAGTGATTTTACGGCATGATGAATCCTGACGGTGTTTTGCAGGCGCATGCCTAACAACTCGAAAATCTTGTCTTCGTGCGCGAGCTTTCTTGTCTGAATGAGGGAATTGCAGGCTCGGGGTCGGCTCGGATCTGTCGGGAGATGGAAAGTGCGCTGCCTCGTCGCAACGGTTCGTTGAATCACTTCGAACCCTGCGCATTGCCGCACGCTTTCAACTTGACAAAGCGGTGCGTCCTCGCCAAAATAGGGGTACTGTTCCGCCGGGGCCTTTGGCAAGCGCCGGCACGAGAGAGGATTCGGTGCATGAAGAACTAACGATGCCCTTTCGGGCGCCCCCTATCGGTATGACTCTACGGCCATGCTCGCGGGTGCCGCATCGTTAGCTCTGTTTTCCCCTGCGCACCGGCGCATGGCCTCCTTGCAAGGAGGTTCCCATGCAGTTATCGCTTCAGCATCTTACCTACACCTATCCTTCGTGCGCCGATCCCGTGCTGCGCGACGTGTCGGCCACGCTGCCCTGCGGTTGGACGGGGCTTGTGGGCGACAACGGCTGCGGCAAGTCGACCCTCGCCCGTGTCGCCTGCGGGCGGCTTGCCCCCGATAGCGGTGCGGTGGCGCCGCGCCTGTTCAGCATCTACTGCGAGCAGGATGCGACCGCCGCGCCCGATTCCCTGCACGACTTCGCCGTCGCCTACGACCGCGATGCGGTGGCCCTGCGGCGCGATTTGGGCGTGGAAGAAGATTGGCCGTGGCGTTACGAAACCTTGTCCAGCGGCCAGCAGAAGCGCCTGCAGGTTGCCTGCGCGCTCTGGCAGCGTCCCGACATGCTCGTTATGGACGAGCCCACCAATCACGTCGATGTCCCCACCCGCGAGGCCGTCACGGCGGCTCTTGCGCGCTTCAAGGGCGTGGGCCTGCTGATCTCCCATGACCGCGCCCTGCTGGATGCGCTGTGCTCCCAGTGCTTGTTCATGGCGGCCGGTCAGGTGACGGCGCGGCCCGGCGGCTACAGCCAGGGGCGCGGGCAGGAGCAGCTCGAGCGGGAAACGGCCGTCCGCCGGCGCGATCAGGCGAAGCGCGAGAGAAAGCGCCTCGCGGGGGAGGCCCAGCGCCGTCGGGAGGAGGCCTCGCGGGCGGCCGGCATGCGCAGCTGCCGCAACCTCGACCCGAAGGACCATAGCGGGAAGGCGCGCGTCAAGCTGGCCGTCTACACGGGAAAGGACGGCGTGGCCGGCAAGCTGAGCTCCCGTATGGAGGGCCGCCTGTCTCGCGCTGAGGAGACGCTGGCGTCGGTTAAGGTGGAGAAGCGCTACGACGGTGACTTATGGATGCGCGCCGAGCCGAGCGCGCGCAAGGTTCTCCACCGGCAGCCGGAGCTGACGCTGGCCCTTGGGGAACGTCGGCTTCTCGTGCCCCCGTTTTCTGTCGGGAACGCCGATCACATCGCCCTGACCGGCCCCAACGGTGCCGGGAAGACCACGTTGGTGAGTGAGGTGGCACGGCGGATCGACCCGACCGTGCGGGTGCTCGTCATCCCGCCGGAGCCCACCGCCGAGCAGTGCCGTGACGCGCTTTCTCGATTGGCCTCCCTCGATTCGCGTAGTCGCGGGCGGGTGCTGGCGGTAGGATTTCTCCCCCTTCTTTTTCGTTGACAGAGCGGGGCGTTTTCGCCATACTGAGCAGTGGGTTTGGGGACGATGATTTGTGGAAGGAACCACCATGACCGCAACGATTCGGCCCTCTTTGATCTTTAACATGGATATCGAGGCGCCAGGCGGATCGGCTGTGCAAAGCCGGCCGTATTTTGTTGCGCCATGCAGCGGTTAGTGGGAGAGGATATCCATGGACAACATTCTGGGACTTTTCGAGAAGCTTGAGAGCCAGTCGCTGGCGGTGCAGCCGAGCCGGTGCGTGGTGGTGCGCAATCGCAACGCTTCCTGCCGTCGCTGCGCCGAGGCGTGTCCGACGGGTGCCATTCTCGTGGAAGGCAACGACTTGGCCGTGGCCCCCGAACGCTGCATCGGTTGCGGCACCTGCGCTACCGTGTGCCCGACGGCGGCGCTGGAATCGAAGAAGCCCGACGACAAGGGCTTGCTGAAGGCGGCTGTGGCGGCCATGCAGGCCAACGACGGGGTGGCCGTGGTCATGGACGAGGCCATGCAGGCGGCCGCCGAGGGCAAGTACGACCCGGCGAAAGTGGTGGCGGTGAAGAGCCTCGCCCGGGTGGACGAGAGCCTCATCGCCGTGCTGGCCGCCGGGGGCGCGAGCTCCGTGGTCCTCGTGGCGGGGCCGCGGGCCGCAACCGACGGAGAAGGGGCCGCCGCGGCCGATGCCGACCCCGCGGCCGCCGATTCGCTGGCCACGGAAGCCGCCGACGAGGCCGCCGAGGTGGACGCCGCTGTCGACCGCAACACGGCCGCCCTGCTGCTGGAGACCTGGGGCAGCGACGTCACGGTGAAGCTTACCACCAAGCTGCCCCGTTCCGTGCGCCTTACCGCGCCGGCCGATTTCGACACGGGGCGCCGCGGCTTCTTCTCGTCGATGCGCGACGAGGCCCGGGCCGCCGCAGCCATCACCGCCGAGCACGTGGTGCGCGAGAAGCTGGGCGCCGAGGAAGAGGAAGAGCCGAAGTTCGCGAAAGTGGGCGAGGACGGCACGCTGCCCCACTTCCTGCCCGAGCGTCGCGGCCGGCTGCTGTTGGCCCTCAGCAACATGGGCGAGCCGGACGACGTCATGATCGACACGCGGCTGTTCGGCCACGTCATCATCGATCCCGAGAAGTGCACGTCCTGCCAGATGTGCGCCACGTTCTGCCCCACGGAGGCCATCCACAAGTTCGGCGACGCCGCTACGGCCGCGGAGACCGGCAAGCCCTTCGGCATCGACCACTACACGGGCCGCTGCGTGCAGTGCCGCTGCTGCGAGGACATCTGCCCCACGGGCGCGCTGACCCTGTCCACCGACGTGTTCGCCGCCGACGTCACCAAGCGCGGCCGCTCCGAGCGCATCCCCATGAAGCCCCGCGCCCGCAAGGTGAACGACCCCAAGTCCATCGTGAACGCCATGAGCGCCCTGCTGAACGTGCCGAACGTGTACGAGCGGTAGAGGCGGTTTGCGTCGTCCCGACTGGCCGGGGAATTCGGCTGGCGGCCACTGCGGCTCCTACTCCCCGTAAGGGTTAGCGGCCTGCACCAAATCCAGCAGTTCTTGCTGGGAGTGGATGCCGAGCTTCTTGTAGATGTGCTGGCGGTGGGTGCTCACGGTGCTCTTTGAGATGAACAACTCGTCTTGGATGTAGGCGAGGTTGCGGCCCTTCGCGAACATGATCATGATCTCGCCCTCGCGTTCCGACAGGCCGTAGCGCTCGATGATGAGGCGGCACTTGTCCTGGAAGCGTTCGCGGCGCTCCAGGGGCAGGATGTCCATGGTCTCCATGAGTACGCGCTCGTTGAACACGGCCCCCATGGCCACGAACACCGCCAGCACCGCCACGAGCATGCAGGCGTATACGGTCGCAGGCGTAAGGCCGCCCACCAGTAGGGCGAAGCGGCCGAGCAGAAGCCCCGCCAGGGGACCTAGGGCCCAGCCGGCGCGGATGAGCGCGAAGGTACGCACCCGAGTGGCGGAGAAACGCTGGCAGAGGGCAGCGGTCATGATCCACATGAACAGGCCGAAGCACGAGTTGGCCGCCTGGTTCACGGCATAGGGGACGATGCTCGTCAGGGACGCCCAAAGAAGCGGCGCCGGCCCCAGCAAGACGCCCACCATGAGAAACAGCGTGATGCCGCCGTAGCACAGCCGCGGCATGGAGAGGGTCTTCACGCTCATCATGGCCAGGGCGATGAGGATAGCGCCGATGACCACCGCCGCCCCAGCCAGCGCCTGCACGAGGGCGTAGGCAGCCCCTCCGGCGCTCGCGATGTCCATTTGTATGTAGAGGGTGCGCATGAGCTCGTGGGCGAAGCCGACGAGGGCCACGCAGAGCACGATGCGGAAGACGAGGCGCGAGACCTGGCGATGCTCGTCGGCGTCGGTGAGGGGGTGCTGGTCGGCCAGCTCGATGACGCTGATCTGCGCCGCCTCGCGGATACGGCGGATGGCAGCCCACAGGGCAACAGCCGCGCCGACGGGCAACAGGGCGGTGAAGGCCAAGGCCGGCGGAGGCGAGAGCACGAGCGAGAAGCTGAACAGAAGCGGCGAGGCGATCTGCCCGATGGCGACGGCCGCTGTGGCCTCGCGCAGCGATACGCGGGAGAGCGCCATGCCGAAGTACATGAGGAAAAGCGCCGAGGCCACCCCCGACAGCACCCCGGTGCCGGCAACGAAGAGCGAGCCCTCCGGGGATGGAAGACCGCCGAGGGGCATGGCCAACGTCGCGAGCACGGTGCACGCCGCCGAGACCCAGAAAGTGCCCCTGCGGGCGAGCAGGCGTCCTGCGCCGTGCTCGAAGTAGCCGACGAGCAACAGCGTGAGGGAAAGCACCGTGATGGAAACCAGGTACACCGCGTCTAAGACAGACTCGCCGTGATCCGCGAAGGCGAAGATGCCCACGCTTTGGAACGCCCCCATGACCCAGGTGCCATTGAGCGCGAGTGCGCATCCCAGAAGCGCGATGATGACGGGCGACGAAGCAGTGAAACGCGTTCCCATGGATTTCCCCCTAACCTCCCATCTATTGTAAACGCTCCGGCGCGTCTGCGGAGAAAATGACCCGCTGTCAATAAGGAAGCGAAGAAATCCCAGGTCAAACCTATCGTGCTACCAGCATGATTTTCTCATTTGTTGCATTTTCGCCAAAAACGCGCTCCCAGCCCGATGGTGC
>ENA-ORVG01003992-ORVG01003992.1-human-gut-metagenome-genome-assembly--contig:-NODE-3992-length-10647-cov-2.561461_pt1 | contig 10647 bp, 10 predicted proteins | sample MGYA00242091_ERZ509233 | MGnify/ENA primary metagenome ERZ509233 (study PRJEB26280, sample SAMEA2338840) | human gut metagenome | biome: human gut; feature: human-associated habitat; material: faeces... | reverse complement strand
CTTTTCCAGAATCTTGGTGCGCATGATCTCCTTGTTCAGGTAATACAGCGCGTCATCGACTTCATTCAGGCGGCCCTCGAAACGCTCGGCATACAGCTCGTGCGCCTCCTGCTTCACCTGCTCCTCGCGCGCGCTGCGTTCGTGACGGTCAAACGCCTCAAACGCCCATGCGCAGCGGTCGAAGAAGTCCGCGCGAACGGCAGCCTTCACGTCTTCGCCCGTCTCGGCGACCGGGAAGACGCGCTTTTCCTTGCCGATTTCAGCGACAATCTGCTTCTGGAAAGCAACCAGCTTCTTGATCTCCTCGTGACCGGTGAGAATCGCGCGGAGCATGTCCGCTTCGCTGATCTCCTTCGCGCCCGCCTCGACCATCAGCACGGCTTCATCCGTACCGGCGACCGTCAGGCTCAGCTTGGAAACCGCACGCTGCTCCTGATTCGGATTGATGACGATTTCGCCATCGACCAGCCCGACGGAAACGCCGCCGATCGGGCCCGCCCACGGAATATCGCTGACCGCAATCGCGGCGGAAGCGCCGATCATCGCGGGGATATCCGGCGGCACGTCCTGCTCGACGGAAAGCACCGTCGCCACAACCTGCACGTCGTTGCGCATGCCCTTATTGAACAGCGGGCGCAGCGGGCGGTCGATCAGACGGGAGGTCAGCGTCGCCTTTTCGGAGGGACGGCCTTCGCGCTTGATGAAACCGCCGGGGATTTTGCCCACGGAATACATCTTCTCTTCAAAGTCAACGCTCAGCGGGAAAAAGTCCTGACCTTCGCGCGGCGTGTCGCTCGCCGTCGCATTGACCATGACCACCGTATCGCCCAGTCGAACGATCACCGATCCGTTAGCCTGACCGCAGTACTTGCCAAATTCCATGACCAGCGGGCGGCCCGCCAGTTCTGTGGTATACGTCTTGACCATCGGGTGGAATCTCCTTTCAAAATACCTGCCTGCCAACACTTCTTTTTCAGACGCGAACCCTCGCCGCCTGATATACAAAACCGACTTCAACATTCGGTTTCGTTTCATAAAGAACGAAAAAGGCCGCCGCTTGGGGCGACAAAAACTGTCTCCCAAACGACGGTCATCTGGGACAAAGCCCTTTTCGTGAACGAAGCAGAGGAATTTTACTTGCGCAGACCCAGCTTCGCAACCAGCGCACGATAGCGCTCGATGTCGATGCGCTTGAGGTACTCCAGCATGCTGCGGCGCTGACCGACCATCAGCAGCAGACCACGGTGGGAATGATGATCCTTCGCGTGGGTCTTGAGATGCTCGTTCAGGTGGTTGATGCGCGCGGTCAGCAGAGCGATCTGCACCTCAGGGGAGCCAGTGTCGCCCTCGTGACGGGCATATTCCTTGATGATTGCTTCCTTCGTCGCCTTATCCATGATAAAAACCCTCCAAATAATATGATGTGCCAATCGCCGCCCGCATAGAAAAACGTTTGGAGAACGCGATCATCTGCGCGTGCGGTTCAGACCGAAAGATATTGTAACACGGAAGTTCCGCTTTGTAAACAGAACTTCCGTGGTTTTTATGATTTTTTCGTCTTTTTAGAAATCCCGCTCAAAATACGCCCGCACCTGCTCGCGGTTTTTCATCACTTCGGCGCGCAGCTGTTCCAGCGAATCAAACTTCTTCTCGCTGCGCACAAAGCTGCACAGCAAAAGCCGCATGTGGCGATCATACAGCGCGCCGCCGTCGTAATCCAGCAGATTGGCCTCGATGGTCGGCGGTCCGCCCGGCGCGGTCGGGTGCGTGCCGACGTTCACCGCCGCAATATACCATGCTTCATCGACATAGGCGCGCGCCGCGTAAACGCCTTTCGGCGGAATCGCCTTTTCCTTGGGCCAAAGCAGGTTCGCCGTCGGGAAATCGAGCCTGCTCCCCAGCTGTTTGCCCCGCTGAATCACGCCGCAGATGGCGTAAGGGCGGCCCAGCAGCCTGGCGGCTTCCTCCATGTTTCCCTGCGCCACGGCGGCACGCACGCGCGTAGAGGAAACCGGCAGACCGCCGATCTGCACCTCGTCCACAACGTGCGTCTCAAAGCCGTATTGTTCGCCAAAACGGCGCATATCCGCCGCCTTGCCCGCGCCCATTTTGCCGAAAGAATAATTGAAACCGATGACCACGTGTTTCGGATGCAGCGCGCTCACAAACGCCTGCACGAATTCTTCCGGCGACTGCGCGGCATACGCCCGGTCAAACGGGCGAAGCACCGCCGCGTCAATCCCCAGCTGGGCGATCGAGCGGATTTTTTCCGAGCGGGTTTCCAGCTGCGGCGGCACCCTGTCCGGCGCATAGGTCGCCATCGGATGGGACGAAAACGTGTAAACCACGCTTTTCAAATCATACAGAGCCGCCAGCTCGTTGGCCTTGCGCATCAACTGCGCATGTCCCTCGTGTACGCCGTCGAACATGCCGAAGGCGACCGCCGTCTCCCCGCCGCGCCACTGACGCTCATGTGTCAAGAGTATCATGTTTTATAAGCTCCACAAACGATCAATCGCGCGTCCTTATTTCAGGAGCATCGCGTCAAATTTCAGATTTTCCCCTTCAAAGCGGCCAATTCCGCAGAACTGCCCGTTCAGATACAGCCGCGTCGGTTTTCCCGGCTGAATATCGCCGATCAATTCGCGCCGCGTCAGCTTGTTTCCGTTGCGCACAAAGCGCTCTGCCTTCGGCTGCACATCGAGCCGCGGCAAATGGCCCAGCGGCTTGTCCATCGCCACCAGCAGCGGCGTCAAATCCTCCGCCGCGTCGATTTCTTCAATCGTGTGCGCCTCGTCCAGCGTAAACATGCCCGTCTGCGTGCGCAGAAGCACGCCCATGTGCGCTTTCGTTCCCAGCGCTTCGCCGATATCGTTGCACAGGGTTCGGATGTACGTGCCCCGTCCGCAGCGGATTTGCAGGATGAAACTACCGTCCTCATTTTCATGCAGCACGTCGATGGCATACACCTGCGTCGGCCTCGGCTCGACCTTCACGTCAATCCCCTGCCGCGCCAAATCGCAGAGCTTCTGCCCATCCCGCTTGAGCGCGGAATACATCGGCGGAATCTGCGCGATATCGCCGATAAACCGCGGCAAAACCGCTTCAAGCTGCGCCCGCGTCGCCCGCGCGCCCCCGCCTGAGACGATTGCCCCATGCGCGTCCTGCGTATCGGTGGCATAGCCCGGCTTGAGCTGGGCGACATAGGTCTTTTCCTTCTCCACCAGATAGTCAAACAGCCGCGCCGCGCGCCCGATCATCAGCGGCAGAACGCCGGAAGCCTCCGGATCGAGCGTGCCCGCATGACCAACCTTCGCGCCCCTGCCCAGCTTGCGCCGGACGCGGACAACCACATCGCTTGAGGTCATTCCCGGCGGCTTGAGCACGCAGAGAAAGCCATTCATACGCGCCCCTCCGGACGCGGCGTCTTGTCCAGCTTGTCTTTCATCGCGGCCAGCACCTGATCCAGCGCTTCGTGCAGCGGCGCATGAATCGTGCAGCCCGCCGCCTGCGCATGTCCGCCGCCGCCGAAGAGCACGGCAATATCGTTCACCGTATCCGGCTCCACCGCACGCAGGGACATCTTGATGCCGTCATCGCGCTCGGAAGCCAGCACTGCCATGCGAACGCCTTCCACTTCCAGCGCCTTGTTCACCAGTCCGTCTGCCTGCCCGAAGGTGCAGCCGGTCTCCTCAAAATCGTGCTTGTCAAAATCGATCACGCCAACCTGACCGTCGAACATGAAACGCAGCTTGTTGTAGGCAATGCGGGTCAGCTTCACGCGGTTCATCGGCTGGGTGCGGTACAGTCTGCGCGTCATCGCAGAGATATCCACGCCCAGCTTGAGCAGCTCACCTGCGGCAATCAGCGTTGCCGGAGACGTCGCCGGATACTGGAAATGGCCGGTATCGGTGCTCATGCCTGTCAGCAGGCACGTGCCCATGTCCTTTGTCATCTCCACGCCGAGACCGAGAATCGCCTCATATGCCAGCAGACAGCAGGCAGATTCGCCTCCGCGGATGAAGTTCGCCTGTCCATAAGCCGGATTTGTCGCGTGATGATCGATCACCATGCGAAAGCCTGCCGCGTCAAACACGGCTTCGCTCTTGCCCAGCAGCGAACGGTCGCTCACATCCACGGCAATCGCCGTGTCGTAATCCGCGCCGTTCACGTTTTCCGGACGAAGGACGGTTTCGCTGCCCGGCAGATACTTCAAATTGTCCGGCACATCGCCGTCACAAATCACATTGACCTGCTTACCCAGCGCCAAAAAAGCAAGGCGAAGCGCCAGCGTAGAACCCAAAGTGTCCCCATCCGGGGAAACATGGGCCAGCAGCGCCACGCGCTTCGCCTGGTGGGCATGGCACAGCCAATCCTCAATTTCCCGCTTCCCCTGCGTCATCGGATCGACTCTCCTCCGTCTTTCTCACCTGATTGATGAGGCTTGCGATATGCACACCGTATTCAATCGTCGTGTCCAGTTCAAAAACCAGCTCCGGCGTATAGCGAAGCTGCACGCGCCGCCCAAGGTTGTGGCGGATAAAGCCCGCCGCCGTCTTGAGCGCCTTCATCATCGGCGCGCGTTTTTCTTCTTCATAGATGCTCACATAGACCTTCGCATACCGAAGATCGCGCGTCACATCCACATGCGTGATGGAAAACATGCAGTCCGTCCGCGGATCAGAAACATCCTCGCGGATGATTTTCTCCGTTTCGCGCATGATTTCGCTGGCAATGCGGTCTGTGCGTTCAAATTGTTGATTGGCCATATTTCCTTACCTTACTTAAAAAAGGCGGCCCGGCGGCAAAGCATGCAACCGGGCCGCGCCTGTTGACCTTGAAAATCGATTACCTCGGAATTTCTTCCATCACGAAGCACTCGATGACGTCGCCTTCCTTGATATCCGTGTAGTTTTCCAGGCACACGCCGCACTCGTAGCCGTCGGCCACTTCCTTGACCGCGTCTTTGAAGCGCTGGAGCGAAGAGAGCTTGCCCTCGTAAACCACCACGTTGTCGCGCAGCAGGCGAACCTGAGCGTTGCGCTGGAGCTTGCCGTCAGTGACATACGAACCGGCGACGATGCCCACGCCCGTGATTTTGAACACGTTGCGCACTTCCGCGTGGCCGATGACGTTCTCGCGGAATTCCGGAGAGAGCAGACCCTTCATGGCCTTCTCCATATCCTCGATCGCCTGATAAATCACGCGGTAATAACGGATATCGATGCCGTCGCGGTTTGCGGCCTCGCGCGCCTTCGCATCCGGACGGACGTTGAAGCCGATGATGATCGCACCGTCGATGCCCGCGAGCATGACGTCGTTCTCGGTAATCGCGCCGACGCCGCTGTGGATCGTGCGCACACGAACCTCCGCATTGGAGAGCTTTTCAAGCGACTGCTTAACCGCCTCGACAGAACCCTGCACGTCGGCCTTGATGATGATGTTGAGGTCCTTAACCTCGCCCTGCTCCAGCTTGCTGTACAGATCTTCGAGCGTGGACGCGGAGCTGTTCTTGACCATCGACGCGCGGGCTTTCGCGGCGCGCTCCTCGACAACCTGACGGGCCAGCTTCTCGTCGGCCACCGCCATGAACTCGTCGCCTGCCTCCGGCACGCCGCCGAAACCGATGATCTCCACCGGCGTGGACGGCGTCGCGTGCTTCACGCGCTCACCACGGCTGGAAACCATCGCGCGGATACGGCCATACGCGTTTCCAGCGACAACCATGTCGCCCACATGCAGCGTGCCGTTCTGCACCAGCGCCGTCGCGACGGCGCCGCGGGAATGATCCAGCTTCGCCTCGATGATGACGCCGCGTGCCTTGCGGTTCGGGTTGGCCTTGAGTTCCAGCATATCGGCCAGCAGCAGCACGTTTTCGAGCAGATCGTCGATGCCCTCGCCGGTCTTAGCGGAAACGTTCACCATGATGGTGTCGCCGCCCCACTCTTCCGGCACCAGCTCGTAACGGGTCAATTCCTGCTTCACCGCGTCCGGATCCGCGCCCGGCTTGTCGATCTTGTTGATCGCCACGATGATCGGGCACTTCGCCGCTTTCGCGTGGTTGATGGATTCAATGGTCTGCGGCATCACGCCGTCGTCCGCCGCAACAACCAGAATCGCGATATCGGTCGCCTGCGTGCCGCGGGCGCGCATCGCCGTGAAGGCTTCGTGGCCCGGCGTATCCAGGAAGGTGATCTGGCGGTCGCCCACCTTGGCGATGTACGCGCCGATATGCTGGGTAATGCCGCCGGCCTCGCCCGCGGCCACCTTCGCCTTGCGGATGTAATCCAGCAGCGACGTTTTGCCGTGGTCAACGTGGCCCATGATCGTGACGACCGGGGGACGCGTGACCAGCTCTTCCTCGCTGTCCTCCACGTTCTCGGCAGAGAGCGCGTCCTCGGCAGTCTTGTCGAGCTTCATTTCCAGCGTCACGCCGAACTCGGAAGCCACCAGCGACGCGGTATCGAAATCCAGCTCCTGGTTAATCGTCGCCATGATGCCCAGCAGCATCAGTTTCTTGATGATCTCGCCCGCCGGTTTGCCGATGCGCTCGGTCAGATCGCGGACGGTGATGGTCTCGGCGGTCATGTAGGCCGTTTCGATCTTGATCGGGGCCATCATCTGCTGCGCGGAGAGCTGACGGCCCTTCTTACGGCGGCCGCGCACCACGTCGTCATCCATGCCGTAGCCCGTATCGCGCGCAAGCTGCTTGCGGTTCTTCACCGGCTGATACTCCGGGTCATGCTGACGCTGGCGCATCTTCTTGTTCGGATCGTAGTTGGAAACGCGCTCCTTCTCGACCGTGGGCATCAGCTCCGGGCCCTTCGGGGCGCGCTGCGGACGGCCGCCCATCGGACGCTGTCCGCCCATGCCGCCTGCCGGGCGCGCGCCGCCCTGCTGGCCGTTGCGCGCGCCAAAACCGCCCTGGGGACGATCTCCGCGCGGCGCAAAGTTGCCGCCCTGGGGGCGATCCCCGCGCGGGGCAAAGCCGCCGCCCTGGGGACGATCGCCACGCGGGGCAAAATTACCGCCCTGCGGACGGTCTCCGCGCGGCGCAAAATTGCCGCCCTGTGCGCGCGGCGCGCCCTGAGGACGATCTCCGCGCGGGGCAAAGCTGCCGCCCTGTGCGCGCGGCGCGTTGCCGTTCTGCTGAGGACGGGCCGCAGGAGCGGCAGGCTTCGCTTCCGGCTGCTTGGCAGCAGGCTTCGGCTCTTCCTTCTTCTCCTCGGTCTTTTCCACAGGCACATCGTCGGGCATCGTCCATGCCTTGCTCTGCGAGCTGAGCGCCTTCTGCTGCTCTTCGCGGCGCTTTTCCTCGCGCTCGGCCTCCTGCTGCTGCGTAAAGCCGTTTTCAATCTTGCGCAGCTCGGCGAGCGTCTTTTCCGCCGCGGTACGGACTCCCGTCACGTCTCCCAGCAGCTTCGCCGCCCGGCGGCTGAGTTCCTTTGTTGCGTCTTGAACCTTCATTTTGGACATTCTGCCCTTGCACCCCCGCAAATTTGCGTCACTGTCGTGTGGTTATCTTCCCTGAAACGGTGCGTTGCCCGCCTCTTCTTCCCTGGCCAATGCCAGCAGCTTTTCGCCCAGCGTGCCCCGCGCAATTGCGGCGCTCATGCGTCCGGGCTTGCCGATGGCCTGCCCCAGTCTGTCCGGCGACGTTTCATAAAGCGGAACTTTATAAAACGCGCAGGAATCCCGGAATTTCTTTTTTGTATTGTCGGATGCGTCTGCATCCAGAATCATGAATAAAGCCGTTCCGGATGAAACCGTCTTGAGCACGCCGCTCTCGCCGAGGCTCAGCTGCCCCGCGCGCATGGCGATGCCCAGCATCGCGTAAAACGCGTCGCGCTCAAGTTTCATCGACTTCCTCCATCAGCTGACTGAGTACGGCTTCGTCGATCTTCGTTTCCAGCGCGCGGTCAAGCTGCTTCTGGCGAACCGCTTTCGTCAGGCATTCCTTCGATTTGCAAATATATGCGCCGCGCCCCGGAGCCTTGCCGATTCGGTCAAAGCTGATTTCGCCCTGTGCGTTGCGAACAATGCGCAGCAGCGCCTTCTTTTCCTTCATCTCGCGGCAGCCCACGCACATACGCATGGGAACTTTGCGTGTTTTCATCGGCGCACCCCGCTTTTACTCGGCGTCGCCTTCAGCCGACGGCGCTTCCGCCGCTTCGGCCTCAACCTGCTCGTCGATCTGGCTCTGGCTCTTGATGTCGATCTTCCAGCCGCTCAGGCGCGCGGCAAGGCGCGCATTCTGGCCTTCCTTGCCGATGGCCAGAGAGAGCTGGTTATCCGGCACGACCACGCGGCAGGCTTTTTCCTGCTCGTTGACGAACACGTTCACCACATGCGCCGGATTCAGCGCGTTGGCGACAAACTCCGCCGGATCAGCCGACCACTTGATGATGTCGATCTTCTCGCCGCGCAGTTCGGTCACCACGCGATCCACGCGCTGGCCGCGCGGGCCGACGCAGGAACCCACCGGATCGATCATCGGGTCGGTGGAATGCACAGCCATCTTTGTGCGGCTGCCCGCCTCGCGGGAAATGGACTTGATCTGCACAATGCCGCTCTGAATTTCCGGCACTTCCAGCTCGAACAGGCGCTTGACCAGACCCGGATGGATACGAGACACGCTGACCTGCGGGCCGTGCTTCGCGCCCGGACGCGCCAGACGGCGATCCGCGACGACTTCCAACACGTAGACCTTGAAGCGCTCGCCCGGCGCATACACGTCGGTCGCCATCTGCTGGCTCGGTTCGAGCACGCCTTCGGTCTTGCCCAGCTCAACGTAAACGTCCTTCGTCTCCGGATCGACGCTGTGCACGATCGCGGTCAGGATCTCGTTTTCCTTTTCGATGAAATCGTCGTAGACCTTACCGCGCTCGGCCTCGCGGATCTTCTGCACGATGACCTGCTTGGCCGTCTGCGCGGCGACGCGGCGGAAGTTATCCGGCGTGACCTCGACCTCGACGATATCGTCCTGCTGATAACTGGGCTGAATCGCCTGCGCCTCCTCAATGGAAATCTCGGTCGCCTCGTCGGTGGGCCAGCGCTCAACCGTCTTTCTGGCGTACAGGCGAACCGCGCCAGTCTCCCGATTCAGCTCCACGCGCACGTTCGCGTTGGAAGGCGGCATGCCGTATTCCTTGCTGAAATTATTTTTATAAGCGCTCTTCAACGCCTCTTCAATCGCGGAAAAGAGCAGTTCCTTGCTGATGTTTTTCTCTTTGGCCAGCGCGGCGACCGCTTCGATCATGTCGCGGTTCTCGTTTTTATCGATGCCCTGACGCTTATCTTCCTTCTGAGTCGTTTTCCTCATCGTCGCTCATCTCCTCGTCCATTGCGATATCTTCCTCGGTGATGATCACCAGCGGTTTACACAGCGAAACGTCCTTCTGCGCAAAGCGAAGTTCATTTTCGCCGTCACGGATGACGATTTCGCCGTCCACAAGCCCGACCAGCTCGCCTTCAAACTGCTTGCGGCGCTCAATCGGGCGGAACAGATGGATTTCCACCATCTCGCCCGCATGCTTGTCAAAATCCTTCTGCTTTTTCAGCGGACGATCAAGACCCGGCGAACATACCTCAAGGAAATCATAATCCACGCGCTCGACCAGCGGGGCCACAGCGCGGTGATACGTTTCGCAGTCGCTCAAGGTAATACCGTCGGGTTTGTCAATATAAATCCGCAGATAGCGGCTCGCGCCCTCGCGCGCAAGCTCCACATCCACCAGCTCAAATCCATGCTCCTCCATCATGGGGTTCAGGATTTCCTCCGTCTTTTTCTCATAGGTCTCTCGTTTTGTCATCTGCGCCACCTTTCCTGCCCTGTCATATGGAAAACTCCTTTGACAGTAAAAAGAGAGTGGACGAAACGCCCACTCAACTCCAGTTACAATATTATCACTTACATTATAACACCCCAAAAAGGAAAAAGCAAGTACAAAAGTGAAAAATCCTTGTTAAACCCTGGTTTTTACTCCTTTGGTATCGCGTTTTCCGATGCGGAGGCGGTTTAAATGCACTTCTTTTTCTTTATAAAGGGCGATCGCGTCGTCACCGGCCGCCAGATAATGGACTTTTTCGATGAAATCGTCATCCGCCATCTTGATTCCCCTAACACCCACGGCGTTTTTCTTTTTCATCGGGATCTCTCCTATAGGGAAACGTAAGAAAAATCCTTGATGAGTCTGAAGGACGATCTGCTCGTACTCGCCCAGCGTTTCCACTGAGATCAGCTCATCGTCATCCATAAGCTTCGTGGCTGCGATGGCCCGTTTCGCCACATCGAGCTCGGAACCCTCCATCTGCTTGAGCATACCTTTTTTCGTTATAAAAAGGAGAATCGACATTTTGAGTTTCTGGAGGCTCTCCACAGCCACCGCCTGCTCCTTCGTGCTGTCGTAGTTACAGAGGTTGTCGATTGGCTTTCCTTTGTCACGGAATTTTCCGTAGGGAAGATCCAGCACCTTGATGAGATGCTGCCTGCCGCTGTCGGTCAGGATCGAAATCTTGTCGGTGTTCATGACGGAAAGCACATATTTATTCTCCGCGTCCGCCGCTTCCTTGTTTCGCTCATAAACGGAAGTGTCCACGGTTCTCGCATAACCGAAACGGTCCATGAGGAAGACCACTTCCATCTCT
>ENA-ORVG01003984-ORVG01003984.1-human-gut-metagenome-genome-assembly--contig:-NODE-3984-length-10677-cov-2.551309_pt1 | contig 10677 bp, 7 predicted proteins | sample MGYA00242091_ERZ509233 | MGnify/ENA primary metagenome ERZ509233 (study PRJEB26280, sample SAMEA2338840) | human gut metagenome | biome: human gut; feature: human-associated habitat; material: faeces... | reverse complement strand
CCTAGTAGTCTTGATTGACTACATCATTATTATACTAGGAGAAATTATGATGTCACTAATAAAAACAGCCTTGATTATAATTTGTGTGTCTATAAGTGCACTTGCTCTTTATTGTGACTTTAGTTTTAAAGAATTTATTGAAGATTGTATAGATGCCGTGAAGGGACAGCATGTATATATCTACGTCTGTGATGGAAAGAGGTACAAAAAAAGAACTGTCCGGATCAAGAACGAAGAGATTGTAGGTCGATTATATCGTAAGGTAGAGAAACCTTTAACCAAATTAAAAAATGAAGCTAAGGATAGAAAGCAGCCATGTCATGAAGAGCTTGAACAGTTATTTATTTCTTTTTATCCGGAATTTGAGCTGCTATATACAGACCTTAAATCATGGGCGGACAGATACAATCATGCAGACGAGAGTGAACAGAATGCTTTGGAACAAGCCTTAGATTCTAAGATGGAAGTAATCGTGCAGCCGATTATGCAGCTGCGAATAAAACGTGCTTCTATAAAGAATAGTTATGATCGGTATGTAGCCGATTGTAATCAAGCGGAAAGAGAGCTTGTAAGGAATGAGATATCTGAAGACAAATGGTTCCGCAATATATCGTTGATTAGTGAAAACAATAAAGAAAAAGAACTAGAGAAACTTCGCCAAAAATACGATAATATTGATAAAATACATTGACAAAATATGATTTCAGATATATACTAAAATTAGAGAAATTATGCTATAATGTAACGAGGAGGGGTTGCTATGGAGAATCAGAAGAAAGAAAAAAATAAGAAACGAATCGTACTGGTAGTAGTGCTTTTGCTGTGTTGCTGCACATGCGTAGCAGTTTTCGTCAAGAAAGGCATAGCCAAGAAGTCTGAGCGAAGCGGTGTTCCGGTGGCGGTTGATGCACAGACCGTTGATGTGGATAAGGAAGCAGCAGAGGAAAAAGAGACAACGGAAGCCACAGACGGGAAGAAGGATGAGAAGCTGCAGGCGGACAAGAAACCGGAGGTGACAGAGACGGTAGCATCGGCATCCGGAAAGAAAACTGAATCGTCAGCAGATAAACCGAAAACAACCGAAGCAGCATCCGGGCAGAATAGTAAGACGGAGACAAAGAAGGAGAATACGCAGACAGGACAGACAAAGACAACGGAAGCTCCTGCAAAGCAGAATACGACAGAACCTACGAAGCCGAAAACGACGGAATCTGCGCCGAAAACGACAGAAACAGTGACTGCTCCTTCCGTACCAAAAACAACCGAAGCCACGACAGAGGCACCACAGAAGCAAAGAGTGTGGGTAGTCGATCAGGCAGCATATGATGAAGAACGTCCGGTGTATGAGACGAAGTGTAGATGGATATGTACCGGATGTGGTGGATATATGTACACACAGGAAGACATAGATAATCATCCATGTGTGGCAAGCTGGTACAGCGATACATATTATGAACAAACAGGAACCGAAACCATCCATCACGATGAAGTCGGTCACTGGGAATGGCAGTAAAAATAAAAAACAGTCGATAAAGAGGAACAATCTAAGGGTTGTTCCTTTTTTTGATGCTTTCTTTTAACCGCTTAGAAAGCTCCAGTCTGTATCAAGTGATCAGGCTGTTTATATAAAAAAGATCGTTTCAAGAAAGGAGAACTATGATGAACAGGAAACGAATATTATCGGTGGCGATGGCAGTTGTATTACTTATAACAACTGCCTTTTATTATGCCCCAAGAACTTTTGCACATGCAGTAGCATCAGAGACGGATGCAGAGAAGGAAACGCCTGCCTCAGAACCAGAGATCACGTTTGATCGCTGTTATAATGATGTGGCACAGGCACAGATTGAAGATGAGGGTTTGGATTTTTCAACCTGTGAACTATTCGTAAAAGCAAATGCAGAAACATTTACACCGACTACAACTGTACAAGAGGTTTCAGATACAACATATATATTAAAGTTCGTGTCTGAAGAAGAGACCAGAAGCGCCTATACGTATTATTACGATAAAGCACAAAGTATAGAAGCAAACGAGGATTGCTTTGCGATATCTCTGTCTCCGGAAGAAAGAACATTATCAATTCTTATTGCGGATCATGATAAGAGAGTGTCTGATGTGTATGTTGCGATTATGGATGCCATTCAGGGTGATGTAGAGAACATTTATGTGGAGGGAGTAGCCGGACAGTCAAAGTTCATTGATGCTGCACTTGCCTGCGCACAGGATGCAGGAATAACGGTTACGTCTCAGAATTCTGATCAGTCGGAATTGGAAAATGAAGATGAAGAACTGGAAAGTCCGGATCTTGATACGGAAGGGACAACGCAAGAGCAGACGACAGAGGCTGTTCCAGAAGAGACAGAAATCATAATAGGAACACCTGCAGATGCATCTGCAACTGCCACAGATTTAGATGGAGAACCAAATATAAAGAGTAAATGGAAGTTTCAGACATTTGTAGAAAATTTAGTTTCCGTATATGCTATTGGAGAGCGCCAAGAGTATGACCTTGGTGGCTTAAAGGTTTATTGTGAGCATGAACAAAACGCTGCCATCGGAAGGACTACGGCAATCAATGGAAGTAACGTGTATATGTATTGTGGTAGCCACAATGATGCTTCTCCGTTTTCATATGAAACTGGGTATGTAAGTGGATATTATGTATTTGATGCAAATCTGGATCAGTTTACTGCGGGGGCAGAAGGAAGAAATATCCGCTGCGCATTTTGGGATAAGTTTCGTGGTGGAAATCCAAATATCAAGTTATCCAATGACGATGCACAGGATTTTTCTATCAATTATTTAACAACACGATCAAAGTACACAAATTTTCATCTTCCGGATTCAAACAATTTTAAGATTTGCCGGCTTGATGGAACAACAGTTTTATCAAATGCCAATGGGTGTGTACAGCAGACAACCATCAAAGTCAACAGGGTAGGAGATATTTATCGGACGGAGGAGTTTAAGGTTTTTACCGAGACGAGCGACTATAATGATTGCATTCAGGCTCGTATTCAGTTTAGCGGAGCAAAAATCTATTATAAAAACAGAACATCTTCTGATTTCAAAGAAGGTCAGACTGGCGGAGATATGAGAGTTAATGACGGCGAAACGGTTTATTTCGAGTTCGACGCAGGTCAGGCACCACAGATAACATTTTCATCCGTGCGCGCCGGCACAAACGAGGCTGGCTACTACATTGGTCCAGCATACAGACTCCGTCCAATTTCAAAGATCACTGGAAACTCCGGCACGAGAGATCTTCAGCCGCTGCTGTGTGTAACAGAGACGTCGGTGTCACTGAATATGACTCTGCAGGCAGCTACTACGGAATTAAGTATAGTTAAGAGTTCTGCAATGCCTGAAATTACATCCGGCAATGCCTGCTACTCTCTGGAGGGTGCGGTATATAGTGTATATGAGGGAAACTCGACTTCGGGGAAGGTTGTAGCAGAGCTGGTAACGGACAACCGTGGTACAGCAACCGTGTCGAATCTGGCAGCCGGAGATTATACAATTAAAGAAAAATCTGCACCAAAGGGCTTTGCAGTGGATACAAAGGAATATCACGTGACTACTGGAGCAATCCCGGTTACCTTGCGTGTAACGGATCATCCAACGATGGATCCGGTTTCAATCCTTTTAACAAAGAAAAACAAGATGTCGCAGCCGGTTGTTGGAGCGCAATATACAATCAAGTATTATAAGGGTGTCAAGATGGATACGGATCCGGCTGCAGCGGGTGTACCACTTGACCGAAGCTGGATTTTTAAGACGGACGAGACAGGAAAAATTCGATTTAGTAATAACCAGAAGTGGTTTGTATCCGGTGATGAATTTTATGTTTTTTTCGGTGCAACCGCACTTCCGGAAGGAACCGTCACAATTCAGGAAACAAGCGCACCGACAGGGTATGTGTTGGATCCAGACGTATATGTCCGGCAGATCACACCGGGTGTGGATGCGAGTATATCTACATTTAACGAAGTTGAAGTAACGGAAGATACGATCCGTGGAGATCTGTCGTTCACAAAGGTTAACGAAGCCGGGGAAAAGCTTGCGAATGTCAAGTTCTCTCTGACCAATACAGATACCGGCGAAAGCCATATTATCTGGACAGATGAAGATGGGTATTACTCGACGTCAAGTGGTTACATCCTGCACAGTAAGGACACAAACAACGACAAAGCCGGATCCGGTATCTGGTTCGGAGAAGAGGATCTGGACGATACGGTTGGCGCGCTTCCGTATGGTACATATAGCTTAAAAGAGTTACGCTGCGAAGCGAATAAAGATAAATATAAAGATATTGATGCAGTTGTTTTTTCGATAACAGAGAACAAGAAGCTATATAACATTGGTAGCATCATCAACGAGAAGTTCCCGACACTTAAAACAACTGTGCGCGATTCGGAAACAAAAACGAATGTCGCAAGTCTTTCTGATACGTTCAACGGCATTGATGTTGTGAACCTGAAGAAGCTAGAAGTAAGACACAACTATAAGCTTACGATGAAAGCTTATTCAAAAGCGCTTGGAACATATCTGAGCGAGGATACAAAAGAGTTTGAAGCAACAGATCCAGAGATGGATGTGGAAGTAGATGTGAAGTTTGATGTGACGGATGAACTGCTTGGCACAGATGTCGTGATCTTCGAGTATTTGACCGATGAGGCATATCCGGATGAACTTGTTGCGTTCGAGGAAAACCTTGGGAGTGCTGAACAGACAATTCATTTTCCAAGTATGGGGACGACCTTCTTGGATGATGTTTCGAACACACACATTGCATATCCGAATCAAGAAGTGAAGCATACAGACAAGATTGCGTATAATAATCTGATTCCAGGCATCAAGTGTAAAGCAAAGGCAACATTAAAATATCAGGATACCGGGGATACAATCGTAGATGCAGATGGGAAAGAGCTAGTTCAGGAAGTAAGCTTTATCCCGGAAGAGCCGTCCGGCACAGTCGATGTTACATTTAAGTTTAATGCCAGCCTGCTGGCAGGAAAGTCAATTACAGCTTTCGAAGAGATTTATGTAAATGATAGACTTGTGATGAGTGAGTGCGATCTGAACAATGAGGATCAGACGATTCACTATCCAGAGATTCATACAACTGCGAAGGATGCAGTAAGTCTCACGCATAATGGACGAAGAAGGCATGACGCTGTTATCGTTGATATTGTCGATTCAAAGAATCTTATACCAGGTGCAAAATACCGCGTCGATGGAGTTGTTATGGATTATGACACACAGAATCCATTCCTGAAGGATGATGGAGAGCAGGTTCTGGCGAGTGTAGAATTTACAGCAGAGAAATCAGATTCTTCCGTAGAGGTTACATTCCCTGAGATCGATACGATCAAGTTGCTTGGAAAATCACTTGTCTGTTACGAGCGGCTTTATCTGGTTGTTGATGACAAAGAATATCTCGTAGCCGTGCATGAAGATATCGAAGATAAAGATCAGACAGTAACGTATGACAATTTCGTTGGATATATCGATATGCATATCGATCTTCACACAGGCGGACAGGGACACAAGGTTAGTAAGAGACCGGGTACTGGAGATCCGGTGAAGCTGTTCCTGCTTCTTGGAGCTGCGCTGGTATCAGGCAGTGTAGTTGGTGTTATGATCTACAAAAAGAAGAAAGGAGACAAGAGGCATGAAGATTAGGAATATGGCAGCATTGGTGATTGCTGGGTGCATGTTTGCATCCGGCATTCATGTATATGCAGCTTCCCAGATTGCAGATGCAGATGGAAATCTGTATGCATATTCCGTTGAGGGTGAACAGACGGGAGAATCAGACAATCCGGAGGATTATTCTTTCGACTTTCAGGAGAACGTTGAAGCATCCGGCAAGAACTATACATTGAATCATGTTGAGTATTCAGTAATCAGCGCATATGAAGAAAAGTATGGTGATACGGAGATTCCAACTACGGAAGTAGTAAAAGAAGATAAAATCGAGAAAAAGGATGGCTATAAGCCGGAGAAGTCTGTAATTGAGAAGAATGGTCTGAAATATAGATATAAAAGCAGTTCTTTTTCGGAAAGTGATGATTTTTCAGAAAAACCGATAGATCTGCAGAGCTATACAGATTCCGATTATACGATTGGAACCTTGGATGATGTTGCAAAGCCGGATACAATATCTTATGAGTATGAAGGGAAGAATTATGCATTATCGTACGATCATGCAGAAAAAATCTTTGAAGGATGGAAATCCGGATACACGATTCAGGGGACAATTTACGATTATGATGCACCTACAATCATGGTAGGCTCGACCGCGATAGAACCGTCGCAGCTTACTACACTTTCCACTCAGGATCTGCAATCGTATGTGGCGGCGCAAGGATACAACACAGACACTTATCGCTTCAGCAATGTCTCATTTGCCGGGGAACCTTATGTCAATGCAGACAAAACATGCAGGGATTACACTATATCTGTAGATGCATATGTCCGGCAATACCGATTATATTATACCCTGCATGATAAAAAGAAAGAGGCATTATATACGGCTGAAAACACGTACGAATTGAGTGCAGACGATGTACAGAATCTTAAGAATCTAAAGGGATCATACACCGTGAAGGCTACGGCGTATTATGATGAAGCGGAGCAGAAGAAAACCGAAAAAACATTGCCGGTAGCGGCAAAGGTTGCGATTGCATTTGGCGTGATCGTCGGACTTGTGTTGATTGCAGCCCTGATATTATATTTAGTGAAAGGGGGAAGAAAGGGTACAGATTATCGATCCAGAAGAGATTCAAAGAGAGATTATAAGAACTTGTAAAGCAGATAAAAAGAAGAGTATGTCCTATTGACGTTTGGGCATGCTCTTTTTTTATGCCAAAAATCAGAAAAAAAGGAGAGTAGAACGTATGAGAAATTTATTTGAGAAGGCAAAGAGATATGGATGGAAGGTGATTGCAGCGGTGGTTGCTTTGGTTACGACCTATGCACCGGCAGTGTGTGCAGCAGAGTCTGCAGATGAAGTCGCAAAGCAGGTAACAAGCCCGCTTAATAGTCTTGTAGATGTGTTGACATCAATCATGGCAGCCGTAGGTGTACTTATGCTTATCAAGAGCGTGACAGAACTTGTAAATGCGATTCAGCAGCAGGATAATTCCGGAATATTCCATGCTGGTCGTGGGATTGCTGCAGCTTTGTTGATGATCAGTATCAAGGTGCTTGTTAAGTTGTTTGGCGTATAAAAAGGAGGGACGTAGATGGGGGTATTAGACACGATATCCACCGTGACTAACTTCTTCGCGAATATTGGAGCAAGCTGTGTAGATATAGTGAATGGTGCATTAGAAGTATTTTCAAAGTTTGTTTTTTCGTCAGCAGATATGCTGACGAAGGACATTCATAGTGAAGAATTCGCTGATTTCTGGGCGGTGGTAGATAATGTTGGAAGTGTGTTAGGAGTTATAGCATCTACGCTGATGGTTTTGCTTTTCCTGATCAATATGTGTACAGATACCTGGGATTCCCGACACGACTTAGATTTGTTCGGTGTAATTAAGAAATGCGCCAAAATGATTGTGGCAATCGCCCTGGTGAATAATGCAGTGCCGATCGTTACTGTCATATTCCAGCTTGGTGCAAAGCTGGCAAAGGTAGTGATGTTTGGCACAGATTCCCAGGGCGTTGTTTATAGCAAACTGAAGCTTGCGACGGATCAGTCCGCATATATTGAATACGGTGTTAGCGGATTTAAAGGATTTCTGATGTTCCTGGTATTTTTGATTGCTGCGATTGCAATCATAGCGTCCGGAGTGATGATTGCTGTAGAGATATATACGCGAATATTTAAGATTTTTATCCTGATTCCATTCTCGACAATATCCTTCACGACATTTGTGATGGGGGATGGGAACCGCGGAAATGAAGTGTTCCATAGTTATCTGAAGTCGATTCTTTCGACAGCCATTGAAGCGTTAATCATTATGGTGTGCCTTAATTTTACATATTCGCTCCTACATGGAGATACGATGCAGAAGCTGATACCGGCAACCAAGACGGAAGCGTCGGAATCAATAACGGTGAATGGGGCGGAGCTAGCGTATCTGCTTGTATCAATCTCAGGAGATACATCGAGCGCAAACAGTGTGTTGAAGGAGCAAAAAGATAACATAAGCCAAGCGGTCAAGGAACTTGTAAATGGAAAAGGACGCGATAAAGCAATCAGCAAATACGGCTGCATAGTCACTTCGGATGGTCAGGTGTTAGAAGCATCCGGAGATTTATTATCAATGTTCACCGATTTAAGTAATGCAGTCGGCGCAGATGATTTGAAAAATAAATCTGTATCGATAAAGCTGTATCCTGCTTTCACATGGTCTGGCGTGTTCTTCACGATACTACAATTTTTATTCCCAATTTTCCTATGTACAGGAGGAGTAAAGAAAGTAGAACAGTTTTCAGCTTATGTATTAGGCAGATAGGAGGATGTTATGGAATTACCAATCAATACGGATCCGCAGGATCTGAACAAGAATATGCTCGGTGGGCGCAAATGGTGGCAATATTTATGCATTGCAATTTCGTTTGTAATTGCAATCGTATTTACAATCGTACTTCGAGGAAAACTTAATTCTTCGTTGAATGGCATTATCTGTGCGCTGCTGGTTGTTGTGCCGGGATACATTGGTATCTTTAAGAAAAATGATTTGGATTTCTTTGAATATTATAAAGAGAAGAGAAAGAACCGGCAAAGCAAAAATGTATTTTATTATGTTTCGGATCATGAACATGTGGATTGATAAATAGGTGGAATGTAAGACATGAAGTTTTACATCCCGCCTTTTTTGATGCAAAAAAACAGGAGGAACAGAATGGATAAATGGATGATTTACAAGAAATGTGACGATTTTCGCGTGGCAGCACCGAAATCCGTGCAGGATCTTGTTGAGATCAAGGCTATATCCGAAAATGGAATTTTTGAAGTTGGTCGTGGAGGAATCTTCACTAAAACATATAAGTTTTCGGATATCAATTATGCGACTGCATCTGTGGATGAACAGATTGCAATCCTGGAGAGCTGGTGCCGGTGGCTAAATAGCAACTCGGCACCTTTTAAGATTACTTTTAATAACAAAAATAAGAATATGGCTACGCTGCGTGAACAGATTCTGTTGCATAAGAAGCTTGATGAGTATGATGTGTACCGGGATTATTTTAACGAGAGCATTGAGAAATGCATTACGGCCGGCAGACAGGGCATTGAGCAGGAAATGTACATCACTGTACGCTACGATGTGTCAAACTCGTATGAAAATGCGAAAGCATATTTCACAACGCTTGAAAATTCTATGGTTACAGCGTTTCGGGAGATTGGAAGTACACTGACACCTTTGGATGCGACGGAGAGACTTCGTATTCTGCATGATTTCTATCGCTTTGGCAATGAAGAGTATTTTCAGTTCAATTTCAGAAATGCCGTTGCGCAGGGATTTGATTTCAAAGATGCAATTATCAATACCCGGCTGGATTTTTCTGCAGAAACATACTTTAAAACGGATAACAAGGTTTGTTCCTGTCTGTACCTGAAGCAGCTTCCGGGGAAATTGACAGATCGATTCATTGTAGAATTGTCCAAATTGCCGGTTAAAATGATTTACACCATTGATAACTCTCCGATATCGGACAAGGATGTCGATGACATGCTGAAATCAATCTATCTTGGCATCGAAGAACGTATTCGGAAGCAGAACAAAACAAGAGTGAAGCAGATGGACTTTTCTTCAGATATTTCCCTTTCCGTAAAAATGGAGAAGGACACGATCGAAACCTTAATCAAAGAAAAACAGGAACAGGATCAGCATTTCTTCTATACGCAGATGAATGTCTGTGTGGTAGCGGATAATCTGGAGCAGCTCAAAAAGGACTGCGATCTTGTAATCCAGACTGCAAAAAATTTAAGCTGCATCTTTGATTATTCGTATATGAAGCAGAAGGAAGCTCTGAATACCATCCTGCCGATCGGTGTACGGCAGGTCAGCAATGGGAGAAACCTGCAAACCAAAAGTCTTGCAGCGTTATTTCCTTTCAATGTGCAGGAGCTTACAATGCCGGGCGGTATGTGGTATGGAACCAATCTTGTATCGAAGAACTTGTGTCTGGCAAATCGGAAAAAGCTTGTAAATCCGCATGCGTTTTATTTTGGTGAAACAGGATCCGGAAAGACAACCGCTTGTAAGCTGGAAATGATGCAGGTGTACCTGAAAACGGATGATGATATCCGCCTCTTTTGCAAGCATATCGGTAATCTTACCTTTTCCTTCATCGCCCCAGTTTGCTCCAACTACTGCTTTTACCATTTGAATCCTCCTTTAACGTCATCCCGGAATAGTTTCCCATAAAAAGAAGCAGGTGTAAAAACCTGCTTCACATTGTTCTCCGTTTTTACTTTCTGATTATACACGAAACTTCCTCATAAGTAAAATCAATATTTTCTATATTCTTCATAAGTTTTTATTATGTCTTGTTTTTGTCAGACGTACACTTGTCCTCTAACAAGTCTAAAAAACGTCTTGCTGCCGCTGTCATCGGAACTTTTTCATCGGTTACGATACAAAAATGTCTTTTGGGAATCCGATTTCTCTTGGAACGGAAGCTTTTGGAGAGATTATGGATATTGAATTGGAA
>ENA-ORVG01003983-ORVG01003983.1-human-gut-metagenome-genome-assembly--contig:-NODE-3983-length-10687-cov-4.393247_pt1 | contig 10687 bp, 9 predicted proteins | sample MGYA00242091_ERZ509233 | MGnify/ENA primary metagenome ERZ509233 (study PRJEB26280, sample SAMEA2338840) | human gut metagenome | biome: human gut; feature: human-associated habitat; material: faeces... | reverse complement strand
GGAAAAATGAATTAAAAAACGCCGCCTTTAAGGTGACGTTTTTTAATTCAAACTCAGAAAAGTTTTACAAAAAGGCCTTTTCACCTATCACCTATCACCCGATCAGAACAAACTCCAGGCTACTGTCAATCCTGCCATGACGATCGCTACCATGCTCATCAGCTTGATCAGGATGTTGAGGCTGGGACCGGAGGTGTCTTTGAACGGGTCGCCGACCGTATCGCCTACGACTGTCGCCTTATGGGCTTCGCTGCCCTTGCCGCCGTGGTTTCCTTCTTCGATATGTTTCTTGGCGTTGTCCCAGGCGCCTCCCGAATTGGCCATGAAGATCGCCAGTACGAACCCGGTGCTCAGGCCGCCGATCAGCAGTCCGACCACTCCTGTCACTCCGAATATCAGACCGGTGAGGATCGGTGCGATGATGGCTAACAGGGAAGGGGTCACCATCTCATGTTGTGCCCCTTTTGTCGAGATGGCCACGCAACGGGCGTAATCGGGTTCGGCTTTTCCTGTTAGTATTCCGGGGATTTCACGGAACTGGCGGCGTACTTCCTCCACCATGTGTCCGGCTGCCCGTCCGACTGCATTCATTGTCAACCCGCAGAACATGAAAGCCATCATGGAGCCGAGGAACATCCCCGCCAACACCTTCGGGTTCATAAGTGTGACATCATAATAGATCATAAAGTCGGAGAAAGAGGCTTTTGATACCTCGATGGCTTTGCCGTCGGAAAATGTCAGGACTGTTTCGCCCAACCGGAGCAAGCCTATTTTAATCTCTTCCACGTAAGAAGCCAGCAAAGCCAAGCCAGTCAAGGCTGCCGAGCCGATCGCAAACCCTTTGCCTGTTGCGGCGGTCGTGTTGCCTAAGGAGTCGAGCGCATCCGTACGTTTGCGTACTTCTTTGCCCAAGCCGGACATTTCCGCATTGCCGCCGGCATTGTCGGCAATCGGCCCGTAAGCGTCCGTAGCCAAAGTGATCCCTAATGTCGAGAGCATCCCGACGGCGGCGATGCCGATGCCGTACAACCCCATCCCTACATTGTTGAAATCGAAGCCGGAAGCAAAAAGGAACGAACAGATGATCCCGGCTACTACGGCCAGTACCGGAATGGCGGTCGATAGCATGCCAAGCCCCAAGCCGGAGATAATCACCGTTGCCGGTCCGGTCAGTCCGGCCTCTGAAACCCGCTGGGTGGGCTTATAAGACTGGGAAGTATAGTATTCCGTCGATTGGCCGATCACGATCCCTACCAACAATCCGATTATGACCGAACAACTGATCCAGAACCAATTGTCCAACTCTAACAAATAAAGAATGCCGAAAGTGGAGAGGGCGATCAACACGGAACTTAGGTTTGTCCCTATGGCAAGCGCTTTCAGCAGCTCACGTATAGTCGCATTTTCCTTCGTGCGGACGGCGAAGATGCCGATGATCGACAATACGATCCCGACCGCGGCGATCAGCATCGGCGCCACGACCGCCTTGTATTGCATCTCTACGTCGCCGGACGCCACGAATGCGGCAGCACCCAATGCGGAGGTTGCCAGAATGGAACCGCAATATGATTCGTACAAATCCGCCCCCATGCCGGCCACATCTCCGACGTTGTCTCCCACATTGTCGGCAATGGTTGCCGGGTTGCGCGGGTCGTCTTCGGGGATGCCGGCTTCGACTTTGCCGACCAGGTCGGCTCCGACATCGGCTGCTTTTGTGTAGATACCACCGCCGACACGGGCGAAGAGTGCCTGTGTGGAAGCTCCCATACCGAAGGTCAGCATGGTGGTGGTGATGATGGTCAGTTTATGTGTGGCATCCATCGTTTCTGCCGGAATGCAGATATTCAATAATATGTACCAGAACGAAATGTCCAGCAAGCCGAGGCCGACGACAACCAGCCCCATTACGGCACCGCTCCTGAAAGCAACCTGCAAGCCGCTATTCAAAGACGACCGGGCGGCATTGGCGGTACGGGCGGATGCGTAAGTAGCCGTCTTCATTCCTAAGAAACCGGCAAGGCCAGAGAAGAAACCGCCGGTCAGGAAAGCGATCGGAACCCATTCGTTTTGTACTCCGAATCCATACGCCATGATGGAGAACAAAACCACCAGGGCGAGAAACACCGAAGCGACAACCTTGTATTGTTGTTTCAGGTATGACATAGCCCCTTTGCGTACGTGCCGGGCTATTTTTGCCATTAACTCCGTCCCTTCACTCTCTTTCATCATCTGCCTGAAGAAGAACCAAGCAAATACCAGTGCCAGGATGGAGGCTACCGGTATGATCCAAAAAATAGGTGTAATCATAGCAATGAGATTTAAAATTAATACGAATTTAATCGTTTTGACACTTAGCGTCTTACGATCCTTTATTGTTCATCTGTAAATATAACAAAAATAAAGAAGTAGAGAAACTTTTTCGTAAATAATAATGTTTCATTCTAAAAAAAACAGCATATTTGTCACAGAATAAGAATGAAAACGCAAATGACGGAAGAAACGAACCATAATGCCTATAAATTAGGCTTGGCTCTGAGCGGAGGAGGAGCGAAAGGTTTCGCTCATATCGGAGTTTTTAGATTACTGGAAGAATGCGGTCTGAAGCCGGATATCATCGTTGGTACGAGTGTCGGTTCGTTGATGGGTGCTTTGTTTGCCGATGGCTATACGTCCGACGAAATTAAAGAACTCTTTACCGGTCGTGAGTTCTCCGAATTCGCCCAGTTGCAAATCCCGAAATCGGGATTGTTCGACAGCAAGCGGTTCCGCTATTTTCTTCGTCGTCATTTGAGGGCTAAAACGTTTGAAGAGCTGAAAACTCCTCTGGTTGTCGTGGCGACCGATCTTGACAATGGCGAGAGCCATGAGTTTCGTAGCGGTCCCATCGTAGAGGCGGTGACCGCTTCCTGTAGTATTCCGATTATCTTTAGCCCGGTCGTGATAAACGGAGTGCATTATGTTGACGGAGGTCTTTTCCATAATTTCCCGGTTTCGATCATCCGTGAAGAGTGTGAGCGTATCATCGGTGTGAATGTCAGTCCCCTTGTCCCGCAAAAGTACAAGCAGACGATTTTCCATATCGCGGAACGTTCCTACCACTATATGTTCCGGGCGAACACGTTGGAGGACCGCGAGATGTGCGATGTCCTGATCGAGGCGGAGGAGTTCGGTATGTATAAGACATTCGATCTGGAAAATGTGGATGAGATCGCGAGTATCGGATATGCTGCGGCGATCCGGGCATTCGAGGTCGTGATAAAAGAAAATAAATATGAAACCTTGGTGAACGCTATTATGGCAAGAAGAAACAACGCCTTGATGCCATAGTTTTTTCCGGAAGTTCCGGTGTTCACCCCAAATATTAACTAAGTTGGCAAATAACGCGATGAAACAGGCAAATAAGATGGTAATATATCAGGTCTTTCCACGTTGGTTTGGAAATATGAAATCATCCCTGGTGAAGAATGGAAGTAAAGTTGAAAACGGAGTAGGAAAGTTTTCGGACTTTACGCCGGTTGCTTTGTCCAAGATTAAGGAGTTGGGAACCACCCATATCTGGTATACCGGAGTGATCGAACATGCAACGAATACTGATTATACGGCTTACCAGATACGAAGAGACCATGCGGCAGTCGTAAAGGGGAATGCCGGCTCGCCTTATGCGATCAAAGATTATTATGATATAGACCCGGACCTGGCCGATAATGTGCCTGACCGTATGAAAGAATTCGAATCGCTGGTCAGAAGGACGCATGAAGCCGGAATGAAAGTAATCATCGATTTCGTACCTAATCATGTGGCCCGCCAGTATTATTCGGATGCCAAGATGGCATATGTGGAAGACTTGGGGCAAAAAGACAATACTTCGAAAGCTTTCGATCCTAATAATAATTTCTATTATATACCGGGGCAGACTTTGTGTCTGCAATTCGGTGCTCAGCAGGAAGATTTTGAATATAGTGAATTTCCGGCGAAAGTCACGGGGAATGATTGCTTCAGTACCTGTCCCGGACAAAACGACTGGTATGAGACGGTCAAGTTGAATTATGGTGTTGATTATGTGAACGGCCGTACCCTGCATTTTGATCCGGTTCCCAATACATGGGCGAAGATGCTGGATATCCTGCTTTTCTGGGCGGAAAAAGGGATAGACGGTTTCCGGTGCGATATGGCGGAAATGGTTCCGGTTGAATTCTGGAACTGGGTGATCCCGAAGGTGAAACAGGCTTATGATGTTTGTTTTATTGCCGAAGTTTATAATCCGGCAGAATATCGCAATTATATCTGGAACGGACATTTTGATTATTTGTATGATAAGGTCGGACTGTACGATACGGTACGGGCGGTCATGTGTAACCAGGCTCCGGCAAGCAATATCTCCGGATGCTGGCAGTCACTCGAAGGCATCCAGCATAATATGTTGAACTTCCTTGAAAACCATGACGAGCAGCGTATCGCTTCTTACTTCTTTGCCGGTGATCCGCGTCCGGGAATTCCGGGGATGATCGTGTCGGCTATGATGAATACCAATCCGGTGATGATCTACAGCGGACAGGAGTTAGGAGAGCCGGGAATGGACGATGAAGGGTTCAGCGGACGTGATGGGCGCACGACGATTTTTGATTACTGGAGTCTTGCCAGCTTGCGTAACTGGATAAACGAGGGAGCTTTCGATGGCGGCAAACTGACTGCCGAACAACGGCAGTTGCGCGAGGTGTACGCAAAGATCTTGAATATATCAAAGTCCGAACGGGTTATCACGGAAGGAGTTTTCTATGATTTGATGTATGCAAACCTGAGCAATCCGTATTTTAATTCACACCGTCAATTCGTGTTCATGCGTAAATATCAGAATGAAGTGTTGTTAGTGGTGGTCAACTTTGACAAGGCAGAGCAGACGGTACGCATCCAAATTCCTGACGAGGCATTCAAGGCACTTGATTTCGGGGACAACAAAGCTGCCGTACAGACCGATCTGATGACTGGAGAGAACTGTATCAGCACATTGACGGCTGCTTGGCCCTATCAGGTCGTTATACCTGCTTATTCCGGTCGTTTACTGAAGTTTACATATTGATTTATGATTTATGGTTTGTGATTTATGATCTGCTCTGACCGATGTGTTTGGTAATAAATCATAAATCATAAATCATAAATCATAATTGTTTTGTACCTTTGCACTCACAATTCAAATCTATTTACTTAAGATAAATATTCGGAATAATGAGTGCACAAACTCCTTTCTTGGTGTTTTCGGGAACTAACTCCCGGTATCTTGCAGAGAAAATTTGCAATAGTCTTGGTTGTCCGCTGGGACAGATGAACATTCAACACTTTGCCGATGGTGAATTTGCCGTCTCTTATGAAGAGTCGATTCGCGGTCGCGATGTATTCCTGGTACAATCAACGTTTCCTAACTCTGATAATCTGATGGAGCTTCTCCTGATGATCGATGCTGCCAAGCGTGCTTCAGCACACTCTGTAATCGCAGTTATTCCTTATTTCGGTTGGGCACGTCAGGATAGAAAAGATAAACCGCGTGTTTCTATCGGGGCCAAACTGATCGCAGACATGCTGAGTACTGCCGGTATCGACCGCTTGATTACGATGGACCTGCATGCCGATCAGATTCAGGGATTCTTTAATGTTCCGGTCGACCACTTGTATGCTTCTTCCATTTTCCTGGATTACATCAAAACATCATTGCCTCTGGATAACCTGTGTATCGCTACACCGGATGTTGGAGGAACTAAACGTGCCAGCAGTTATTCCAAATACCTGGGTTTGCCGATGGTTATTTGCCACAAGTCACGTCTGCGTGCCAATGAAGTGGCCGAAATGCGTATCATCGGTGATGTGAAAGGTTTGGATGTACTTTTGATCGACGATATGGTGGATACGGCCGGTACTATTACGAAGGCTGCCAACCTGATGCTCGAAAACGGTGCTAAATCCGTGCGTGCCATCGCCAGTCATGCCGTTATGTCCGACCCGGCTTCTACACGTGTAGACCAGTCTGCTTTGACTGAAATGATCTTTACGGATTCTATCCCTTATGCAAAGAAATGCGAAAAGGTGAAAGTGTTGTCTGTTGCCGATATGTTTGCCGAAGCCATCCGTCGTGTTTGTAGCGGTGAATCTATCAGTTCTCTGTATACTATTTAATTAATGCATATATCAAGGAAAGGCTGCAATCCTGCGGGATGAGCAGCCTTTTTATTTCCATATAATTCTTAACTTTGTCTGCATGAAAAAGAGCGAGAACCTTCTCGCTTGATATGATTAAGATGAATTATTGGTTTAATCTATAGGTCAGAATGGATCAGCATGCGTACCGGTATCGGTAAAAAGGAGTATAAGCTCTGTTTCGTTTTGGCTCCAGACTAATAACCGGTCTGATTATATAATGGCACTCCCATAGACCGTCATACTTATGTTTTTACCGTTTCTTTTTTACTTGTTGCCTCCATCTTTACTTAATTTGAATATTACGGCCAAAAATAATAATTAGCAATTTGCCTATTTCTCTTCATCAATAATCATGCCACTGCCGAGGCAAAGACGATGGTCTTTGTCGTAGACTACTCCGTACTGTCCGGGGGCGATTCCTTGGATTTTGTTGTCGGATTCGATGCGGTATAAGTCTCCGATGCGACGGATGCGGCCGTGTGTGAAGTCCGGTGTGTGACGGATCTTGAAAGTGATCTCTTTCTCGTCCGCAAATTCTCCCCATGGGTCTTCGGTGATAAAGTCGAAGCCGTGCATGTTGATAATCTTGCCGTACTGTGTTTCCGGATCATAACCGTTGGAAACATAGATAATGTTCCGCTTGATGTCCTTTTTGATAACGAACCACGGTCCTCCGCTCAAGCCTAAACCCTTACGCTGTCCGATGGTGTGGAACCAGTAGCCGTTGTGTTTGCCTAACACCTTGCCTGTTTCCAGTTCGACGATCTTTCCGGTTCGTTTGCCCAGGTAGCGTTCGATGAAATCATTATAGTTGATCTTGCCTAAGAAGCAGATTCCCTGGCTGTCTTTCCGTTTGGCACTCGGCAGTTTTTGTTGTTCGGCTATAGCTCGGACTTCGCTTTTCATGAGATGTCCGATCGGGAACATTAATTTCTGTATTTGCAAACGAGTGATTTGGCCGAGGAAGTCGGTCTGATCTTTTACCGGATCCTTGGCGGTGGAAAGCCATACTTTACCGTCTATCTCGGTTGTCGTGGCGTAATGACCGGTCGCTATTTTATCGAAATCCTTTCCCCATTTCTCTTCGAAGCAGCCGAATTTGATATATTTATTGCACATCATATCCGGGTTGGGGGTGAGTCCGCGTTTTACGGAATCAATGGTGTAGCTCACGACACGATCCCAATATTCGTCGTGCAAGGAGACGATTTCAAACCGGCAACCGTACTTCTTGGCGATATAAGAGGTGATTTCAATATCTTCTTCGGCAGGGCAGTCTATATATCCGTCTTTATCTTCCATGCCGATACGGATATAGAAAATGGTAGGATCGTATCCTGCCTCTTTCAACTGGTGGACGACTACGGAGCTATCTACTCCTCCCGAAACTAATGCTGCGATTTCCATATTTTTACAGTGAATAAGAATTGTACAAAGGTACGGTAAATTTTTCAATTAAAACAGGAGAGATACTTTGGGTGCATCGATTACCGATAAGATACATGTCGGAACGACGAAAAATTATTGGCAGTATCTTTCGGAAATGTTGGGTTTGGAACTGCTCGATTACGGTATTATATCTAGCCGGACGAATCTTATTCTAACTGAAGGGATAGTAGTGACGATTTGATAGAATTGAAAGAGCGATTCTTGTTGGGATACTTTTAACCTGCAAAACATTTTTCATCTCATCGGAATTGCTTATTTTCGCATCCATAATAGTTCTCTTTTATGAATGTAGACATAACAGATTTAAAGACGGTCCGTTTGAGTCAGGACGGGAGTGCTGTGATTATCTTGGACCAGACCTGCTTGCCGGGATCTGAAGTCTATGTTTCCCTTTCTTCTGCAGAAGAGATTTGGGAGGCTATATATAGATTAAAGGTGCGCGGGGCGCCGGCTATCGGGATAGCTGCTGCCTATGGCATTTATGTTTGTAGCCGACAGATTGCGGCAAACACTTATGGTGGTTTTTGCAGTGAGTTTCTCCGAATCAAGGATTATCTGGCATCTTCTCGCCCTACTGCGGTCAACTTGGTTGCGGCTTTGGACCGGATGGAAAAAGTTGTGGTCGCCCATTCTGTGAATCCTGTTCCGGAAATAGTGGAACTGTTGCGTGTCGAGGCGGAGGCGATCCGGGCGGAAGATGCGGCTGCTTGCCGTAAGATAGGAGAGAACTGCTTGTCCTTGTTGCGCCCGGGAATGGGAATCCTGACACATTGCAATGCCGGTCATTTGGCGGTATCGGAATATGGAACGGCTCTCGCTCCGGTTTATTTAGGAGAAGAACGTGGATATGGCTTTAAGGTGTTTGCCGATGAAACGCGTCCGCTGTTGCAGGGTGCACGCCTGACGGCCTACGAATTGCAGAAGGTGGGTGTGGATGTTACCTTGATTTGTGATAATATGGCGTCGACCGTCATGCGGAAAGGCTGGGTACAGGCTGTCGTGGTCGGTTGCGACCGGGTCGCGGCAAATGGCGATACGGCTAATAAGATCGGGACTTCGGGAGTGGCGATCCTGGCTCGTTATTACGGTATTCCTTTTTATGTGTTAGGTCCGACATCCACTATTGATTTGAATTGTCCGGATGGGGATTCGATCGTGATAGAAGAACGGAATCCCAAGGAAATTACGGATATGTGGTATGCTTCGCGGATGGCTCCTGAAGGGGTGAAAGCTTATAATCCGGCTTTTGATGTAACTCCTCACGACTTGATAACTGCGATTATAACCGAAAAAGGTATTGCTTATCCTCCTTTCCGTCTGGAGGATTTCTGAAAAATATTTACGGAAAGTTTTGCTAATCCCGAAACAATCAGTAATTTTGCTGCCCAATTTGTGGATATAGTAATTAAACAATATAATAAATTAAATTATGATCGTAGTTCCATTAAAAGAAGGCGAAAACATTGAAAAAGCGCTGAAGAAATTCAAAAGAAAGTTCGAAAAAACAGGTGTAGTAAAAGAATTGAGAAACCGTCAGGCTTTCGAAAAACCCTCTGTAGCAAAGAGAAAACAAACTATGCGTGCTGTTTAAGTTCAGCAATTACAGCAGGTAGAAGAATAAAAATACAAAATCTATCTGCCAGGCTTGTTTTATTGGATTCTTATTCTTATTTTCGTTGCATAAAAGTTGATGCAACGTGAATGTGCTGATTGATTCATTTTTAGATTATCTTCGGTATGAGCGGAATTATTCCGAATATACGATTAATGCTTATTTCAAAGATTTACAGCAGTTTGAAGATTTTGTAAAAGAGAAGAAGGAAGGCATATTTGTGCCGGAGGAAGTTGATACGGATATTGTACGGAATTGGATTATATCTTTGTTGGATAATAAGATTTCGCCCGTATCTGTCAACCGGAAGTTGAGTTCTTTGAAATCTTTTTTTAAATTCCTTATGAAGCAGGGATTCGTTTCTGTAAACCCGTTACGGTTTGTGACCGGTCCGAAAACAAAGAAACCGTTACCTACTTTTGTAAAAGAAAAGGATATGGAAGAGTTGTTGGATGGAGACGGGTTTGATGAGGATTTTGAAGGGGTGAGGGATCGTCTGGTACTTGAAATGCTGTATGATACCGGGGTGAGACGTTCGGAGTTGGTCGGTTTACAAGATACCGATATAGACTACGATGCTATGCTGATCAGGGTGACAGGTAAGCGTAACAAGCAGCGGCTGATTCCTTTTGCAGAAAGATTAAAAAACTTGATGCTTGCATACACTGAAGTCCGAAATCGTGAAGTTGACGCAGGATGCGGATGGTTCTTTGTCCGGAAGAATGGAGAACAATTGTCTACGGGTATTCTTTATACGATAGTAAAAAAGAGGCTTTCGGACATTCCGACATTGGCAAAATGCAGTCCCCACGTATTAAGACATTCGTTTGCAACAAGTATGTTGAATAATGGAGCGGAGTTGAACGCCGTGAAAGAGTTACTCGGTCATAGCAGTCTGGCTTCTACCAGTATTTACACACATACAACCTTTGAGGAATTAAAAAAAGTGTATCATGCTCATCCAAGAGCACAAAAAGAAGGAGGTTTATTATGAACATTAGAATTCAAGCAATCCATTTTGATGCAACTGATCAATTAGAAGCGTTTATTCAGAAGAAAGTGGCTAAGTTGGAACAGTATTTCGACGGCATTATATCGGCAGAAGTTAGTTTGAAGGTTGTAAAACCAGAATCTGCAAAGAATAAAGAAGCTGCTATTCGGTTGATTATTAAAAACGGAGATTGTTTTGCCGAAAAGGTAAATGATACCTTTGAAGAATCAATTGACGAATGCGTAGAAGCATTGGAGAAACAGTTAGTTAAATTCAAAGAAAAAATCAGAGCCAAATAAAAAAACGGTAGATAAATTTGGTATATAAGAAATAATGCCTAAATTTGCAGCCGTTTCGCCTTGGTGACGAAATGGCTGCTTTTTGAAGCAGATTGCCTCTTTAGCTCAGTTGGCCAGAGCACGTGATTTGTAATCTCGGGGTCGTTG